>Ga0172382_10008512_pt1 | contig 14277 bp, 17 predicted proteins | sample Leawel138RmetaG_FD_122245 | JGI IMG/M metagenome (GOLD analysis project Ga0172382, IMG submission 122245) | Leachate microbial communities from a municipal landfill in Southern Ontario, Canada - Leachate well 138R metaG | ecosystem: Engineered > Solid waste > Landfill > Unclassified | place...
CCGATACGTCGGGCACCACCACGATCCGCCGCGGCAGCAGCCCGCACGTGGCGCCGATCGACCGCCAGGCCGTCACCGTCGACCCGTTCGACGGGGACCGTCGGCCGACCGGATCGCATCGCGGCCGGGACCACCTCGATCCGGTGGCGGACCCGATCGTCGTCGACTTGTTCGCCCCGACCGACGACGAGCTCCGGCTCGCCGCACGCAACGAGCACCGTCGCCGCCTTGAGGTCGGCGTGATCCTGCGGCGCGAGGAGCGTCGCCCCGGACCGCTGACGCTAGCTCGCCTGTACCGCCTGGCCGAGCTTGCCGACGCTGCGGGCCGCCCCGTCGACGCGCGCCGCTGGCGCGGCCAGGCCACCACGATCCGCTCGGCCGGGACTCGCGCTTACCGGCACGTCATCCATCGCCGACGCAGCGGCCCCGAGCACCCGATCGACCGCGATGAGCTGCGCGCGCTCGTCAACGCCGTACCGGGCATGTTGACCGCCACGGAGTCCCGGCTCCTGGCTTCGTACCTGCGCCTCGGTACCCTCGAGGATGCCGCGAAGACGCTCGGGCTCGACCTCGACGCGGCCGACCTGGCGCTACGGCGGACGAAGGCGAAGATCGGCGCGTTCCTTCGCGACGAAGATCAACAGCATGCGTCCCGGGCCGCCCGCACAGCGGAATCCGTCGCGTTGGGGCGCACCAACGCCGCCCGTGCACCGTCGCGTCGCCCCCGGCAGCGTGGCGCGGGACCGCGGCGCTCGGTCCGCACCGTCGGTCGTCGCGCGTCGTGCGGCAACGGCAACGGCGGGTCCTCGGGAGGATCGCCCGGCGAAAGTGACCCTGAGCCACCGACGCCCGCGGGCAGCGTCGGCCGGCTGAGCACCCACAAGCCCGCCCAGGTCGTCGCCGACCGGATCGGTGGTGCCGCATGCTCCGCCTGACGCCGGACCCGGATGGGACCCTCGTCGGCCACGGCGAGCACGGCACGTCGGTCCGCGTACACGACCGCGGCCACGGCCGATGGGTGGCGACCGTGTTCGTCACGACCGATGAGGGCGTGACCTCGAGGCCGCCGACCGTGCTCGAGGCCCGCGAGCTGTCGCGGGCGATGGCATGGCGCCAGACGGTGCGCGAGATGCACGCCGACATCGGTCGATCGGTGGTGACGGCATGAGCGCCTGGACCATCGGCCCCGAGGTCGACCGGGCCGAGCGGGCGATCCTCGCGGCCGCGCTCGATGGCGGGGTCTGGGATCTGGTGGTGCCGCTCCTCGCTGAGCGTCTCGCGCCCGACGACTTCGCCGACCCGATCCGCAGGATCATCTTCCGCCAGGTCGTGGAGCTCTACGCGGGCGGCCTGCCGGGCGCCCTGGAGAATGTTGTCGACGCCCTCCGTGAGTCCGGCGAGTTGGTCCGCGCCGGTGGTGAGGCGACCGTCGCCCGGATCGCGCGAGGCACGGTCTCCGTGCGCCTCGGAGACGACATCGCGACGTTGCGCCGCGAGGGTGACCGGCGTCGCCGTCTGGCTGAGCTGGACGCCGAACGCGAGCGACTCCTGTCGCCCGGCTGGAGCGTGGTCGCGTGAGCGCGCTCGAGCACCTCGCGCCGCTCGGCGCCGAGGTCTGGGTCACGTCCCTCGGGGCCGCCGTTGAGGAGGCGTGCGAGCACACTGAAGCCGACCCGGCCGCCGTGCTGCTGCATGTCCTGGCCGGTGTCGGTTCCGCGGTCGGCCCGCACGCCTATGCGGACTGGTCCGGCCATCGGACCCCGGCCCGCCTGTTCGGGCTCGTGATCGGTGGCACCGGGTCCGGGAAGGGAGCCGCCGAGTCCGTCGCGCTGCGGATGCTGCGCGATGCGGCCGGCGAATGGGCTGACGAGAACATCGTCGGCGGACTGGTGTCCGGCGAAGGGCTGCTCGCCGCCCTCGGGGGTGAGCGTGGCGACGACGGCGAGGGCGAGCCCGCGGCCCCGACCGGGAGGCACATCCTTGTCGTCGAGCCCGAGTTCGGTCGCGTCCTTGCCGCCGGCAACCGCGACGGGGCGACGCTGACGCACCTCCTGCGCGAGCTGTGGGACAAGGACCGCGCCGCTTCCCTGTCTCGCCAGCGCCCGCTCCGGGTGACCGGGGCGCACTTGTCGATCGTGGGGCACATCACCCCGACGGAGCTACAGCGGCTCGCCGACGCGAACGCGATCGAGAACGGCACGATCAACCGGTTCATGCCGGTGGCGATCACCCGCGGTGCGCTGCGTCCGTTCGGTGATCCGCCGTCGAGCCTGGCGGCCGAGCGTCGCCGGGGGCGGGCATCCACGATCGCCGCGGCGATCGACTTCGGCCGGTCCGCCGGACGGATCGACCTCGATCCCGACGCACGCGAACGATGGGCCGAGCTGTACCTCGACCTCGCACGGGAGCAGCCGGGGATGGTCGGGACGCTGGGCACGCGTGGCATCGCCCACTTGCAGCGGGTCGCGTTGATCCTTGCCATCGGCGACCGGGACCATCTGGTGCGACGCGTGCACCTGGACGCCGCCGCGGCGGTCTGGGACCGGGCGTCGGCGGCCTGGCGCTCCCTGTACGGGGACCGGCTCGGCGACCCGCTCGCGGATCTCCTGGCGGGACTTGTCGCCGAGGCCGGGCCGACGGGGCTCACCCGTCAGGAGATCCGTCGCGCGATCGGCAACCGCGAATCGGCGGCCCGCATCGACACCGCCCGCGACACGTTGCAGGCCGCCGGGCGGATCGTCGTCGCGCGCGAGCCATCGGGCGGTCCGCCGGTCGAGCGATGGACGGTGCGGGACGGTGGATCTAGTGGATCTGGTGGAGGTACTCCCGGCAGTACCTCCAGTACCTCCACTACCTCCACTAGATCCACGCTCCCCGAGCCCGGGCGGATCGACTGGAATGCCGCGGCGGGCGTCCCGCCCGCCTATGCGCGAGCGACGGAGCCACCTCCGGACATCGCCGGGTGGGCCGAGATCGCCGCGGGCCTCGACGAGGGGCGCGTGTGATGCTGGTACAGCTCGCCTTGCCGCTCGACGCCGCCACCGACGGCCGTGCGTATACGTGCCCGCACGGCACGACCTGGCCGCGGTGGCAGGAGCGTTCGCTCCCCGTCACCGGCCGTTGCTGCCGTGAGCTGCGCCGCGCCGTCGCGGACATCGTGCAGACCGCCGGGCGGTTCGGTGTGGACCCGCACCCGGCGCTCGATGGCCTGCCCGGCGTCTTGCACCAGGCCCAACACGCCGACATGACCGGGTACAGCCCGGCACCGACGATCGCCGCGGTCCGGGCGTGGCGAGACCGCGGCCTCCGGGCCCTCGCACGCGAGCGCCTCGCCGCCGACGATGCCCGCGATCGGGGACGGGTGATCGCATGAGTGTCGCTCGCGCGATTCTCGCCGAGGTCCGGGCCGATCCCGCGCTCGCGGCAGAGCTGGCGACGCTCGTCGCCAGCTACCTGCCGACGAGCCCGGTCGTCGACTCCGACCTCCTGTCTGTGGCCGACGCCGCCGAGTACCTGCGGTGCGGCCGACAGCGGATCTACAACCTCGTGTCGGAGCACCGGATCGCGTACTTGAAGGACGGTTCCCGGGTCCTGATCCGCCGGTCGGATCTGGACGCATACCTCGAACGCCATGACGTCCCGGTGGCGCGCGGGCGGCAGGCGGCGTAGGATGCCTACCGCAGCACCCAATAAGTGGTGCCCGCGCGATTGGCGTCGCCGGGCACCTGGCCCCGAGGATCAGACCCTCGGAACGAAGCGAACGGTACCCGCCTTCGGCGACCGTTGCGACCTCGCCCCGAACCCGAACCTCGGGGTCTCCAACCACAAGGAGACCCACATGAGCACCACCGATCCGAGCCCCGACGCCGACGAGCGCGAGGGCCGCACGATCCACGTCCGGTTGACCGATGCGGAGTACGCGACGCTCGTCGAGCGCGCGTCCGCCAACCACCGGACCGTGGCCGGCCAGGTCCGCCGCGACCTCGCGACCGCGGTCGGCGCCCTCGTCCAGGACGCGACCCGGACCGAGGTTCCGGCATGAACGCCGTCGACGAGATGACGCCCGCCGAGCGCCTCGAGTTCCTGCGCTCCTACGTCGACCGCCCGTACGAGCCGCTCGAGGCCGAACGCGAGTGGTGCGCCGCGATGGTCGCCCACGCCCGCCGGGAGTACCAGCAGCTCGGTCTGGCCGGTAGCGGGGCCCGTCGCGCGGATCGGATCACCGATGCGCTCGGCCGCATGGCCAACGTCCCGGCCCGACCCGACCCCGGCCCGGAAGGCGACGGCGAGCCGCTGACGGACGAGGAGATCGCCGGGATGCTCGCCGACGAGTTCGACGACGCCGACGAGTTCGGGGCGCATGCTGGCTGGCTCCGCGTCGCCCGCGAAGCCCGCCGCATCCTCACGACCGGAGGCATGGCATGAGCACCACCGACGCCATCCAAGCCGCGTTGGACGCCCAGGACGAGCGCGAGGCCCGCTTCTACCGGGACATGGCCGAGTACGCCCGCGCCGAGCACGCCCGCGAGCCGCTGACCGGCGACGGGCTGCGCCGGTACCAGCGGGTCGTCAGGGCTTGCGACCGGGCGGCATCGAGCGGCCCCCGCCCCCGGCTCCACGACAACCCCACGACCACGGACCCCGACCCCCCGATGACTACTACCCCGAACGTCCCCGGCGCCCAGGCGTCGGGGACTCGGGGCCGCTCCCAACCGCATGTCACGCCTAGGCGTGACACCGGCAGGAGTCGGCCTCGTGGCTACGCCGACTGGACCCCACGGCCCGAGACCGCGATCGTCGTCGAGCAGGTCCGCGGGATCTTGCACGAGTACCGCGACCACCTCCCGCTGACGGTGCGCCAGGTCTTCTACCGGCTCGTCGGAGCGCACGACTACCCCAAGGACGAACGCGCCTACAAGCGCCTGTGCGAGTACATCGTGAGGGCCAGACGCGGCCGCATGATCGCCTTCGACGCCATCCGCGACGACGGGATCACGCACTACGAGAGCGACTTCTACGGTGGCCCCGCGGACTTCTGGGATGACGTTGGCCGCCGCGCGCACCGCCACCGCCGCGACCGTCAGATCGGTCAGGCCCAGTACGTCGAGCTGTGGACCGAGGCCGCCGGCATGGCCCCCCAGCTCGCGCGCGTGGCCGACAGGTTCTCCGTGCCCGTGTTCTCCGCCGGAGGGTTCGTCTCCCTGACCGCCGTCCGGAAGATCGTGGACCGCGCGACCCGCCGCAATGTCCCGACCGTGCTGCTGCACGTCGGCGACTACGACCCGTCCGGCGAGTCGATCTTCAACGCCCTCGTCGACGACGCCCGCGAGTTCGTGGAGGCTGACCGGGTGATCCACACCCAGCGCATCACCGCCGTACGGGTCGCGCTCACCGCCGACCAGGTCGACGAGTACGACCTCCCGACCGCCCCCGCGAAGAAGACCGACAGCCGCGCGGCCCGGTGGGACGCCGCTACCTGTCAGCTCGAAGCGCTCGCACCCGACGACCTCGCCCAGATCGTCCAAGACGAGATCGACAACCTCATGGACTGGACGACGCTGACCCAGCAGATCATGCGCGAGGAGAACGAGAAGACCGACCTCCTCCGAGCCCTCCCGGAGAGGACGTGACATGGCACGCGCACCACGAGAACAGACCCGCTGGCCCGCGATCTACAAGCGCGGCAAGTCCTACGAGTACCTGTGGCGCGACGTCCACGGACGCCAACGGTCCGGCACCGCCCGCACCCTCGACGAGGCCCGCAAGACGAAGGCCGCTCGCGAGCGCGAAGCCGAGCACGGCCACACCTACGACGCCGGCCTGACCTTCGCGTCGTACGCCACGGACTGGATCGACCGCTACCAAGGCCGCACCGCCCGCGGGTTCCGTGAGAACACCCGCAACGGATACCGCCAGCAGATCGAGACGTACGCCGTCCCGTACTTCGGGGACCGCCAGAAGCTCGCCACGATCACCCCTCGCCGGATCAGCGAGTTCATCCTCCACTTGACGACGATCAACAAGGGCACCGAGGAGAAGCCCAAGTACCTGTCGGACGCCACGATCCGCCGGATCATCGCCCCCGTCCGTGCGTGCCTCGCAACCGCCGTCGAGGAAGGGCTCCTGCCTGCCAACCCGTGCGCCGGGGTCCGGCTCCCCAACCGCCCCCAGGTCGAGGACACCGACGACCAAGTGAAGGCGCTCACCACCACCGAGCTGGCCGCGCTCCTGCAATGCGCACCCGCCCAGCACCGCACCCTGCTCGAACTCCTCGCCGCAACCGGCCTGCGGATCAGCGAGGCCGCCGCGCTGCGCTGGCGCGACCTGCGACTCGACGGCAACAACCCCGTTGTCAAGGTCCGCCGCGCCTACGTCAAGGGCACGTTCGGACCGCCCAAGACCAAGTACGGCAAGCGCGACGTCCCGCTCCCGCACGCCCTCGTGCTCGACCTCCGTCGACGGCACCGCGACACCGACTTCGATCGCGACGACGACCTCGTGTTCGGACGGCCCGACGGCACGCCCTACAGGCCCGAGAACCTATCCCGCCCCGCCATCAAGCTCGCCGCCGAAGAAGCAGGCGTCCCGTGGGCTGCGTTCCACACCCTCCGGCACACCTGCGCGACGCGCCTCTTCGCCGCCGGCCGGAACGCCGTCCAAGTCCAACGGTGGCTCGGCCACCACTCCCCCGCGTTCACGCTCGCGACCTACGTCCACCTGCTCGACGACGACCTCGGCGGACCGATCGACCTGCCCGACGGGGACAGCATGGAGACAGCAGAACACCCGGAGACGACCGGAAACCCGCTCGCGGCCTGAGCGGCGAACCCCGTCACATGCAGGCAGAACCGACAACACCCGGAGACGAGCGGAAACCCCTCCGACCACTCAAAATCCGCTTCTGGCAACAGAGTGCGGGTTCGAATCCCGCCCCGGGTACTGGCGCGAGCCCCCTGCACCCCAGGGGGCTCGCGCGTTCCCGGGTCGAGCCGACCGCGGGCGGCGCCGGGTCAGTCGCGGTCGGCGCGGACCGCGTCGGCCAACTCGTCGTGGAGCGCGGGCGGTGCGACGAGGATGCCGTCGGCCAACGGCGCGACGCCCGGCAGCCGCGACACCCGCAGGCCGGCCGACCGCGCGATGACCTCGCCGGCCGCGGTGTCCCACGCCTGGACCCCGTACTCGAAGAACGCGTCGCCCCGGCCGGCGGCGACCCACGCCAGGTCCAGCGCGCAGCTGCCGGCGCGGCGCAGGTCACGCACCTGCGGGACGAGCGCCGCGGCGATCCGGCCCTGCGCCCGACGGACCTCGGCGTCGTAGCCGAACCCGGTGAGGACGAGCGCCCGCCCCAGGTCGCCGTCGGCGCCGGAGCGGTCGGCCAAGGCCACGCCGTCGAGCGTGGCCGGTCCGCCGGCGGTCGCGGCGAAGAGCTCGTCGCGGGACGGGTCGTAGATCACGCCGACGAGCCCCTCGCAGGCGACCGACACGCACCACTGCGGGGTGCCGTACAGGTAGTTCACGGTGCCGTCGAGCGGATCGACGATCCACCGCCGACCGGACGTGCCGGGCACGTCCTCACCCTCCTCCCCCATGATCCCGTCGTCCGGCACGCGGGCGGCGAGCACCCGGCGGATCGCCTCCTCGGCGGCGACGTCGGCCTCGCTCACCGGGTCGGTGACCGACGACTTCGTGTCGATCCGCAGCGCCGCGACGTCCCCGGCGCGCGCGACGAGCTCGGCGGCCGCGGCGCGCGCGGCCTCCTCGGCCACGGCGAGCAGCCGGTCCAGATCGGTGTCGGACGTCGTCACGGGGGTGCCCATGCCCCCATGGTCGCGGTCCGGGCGGCGATCGGCGTCGCCGTCCGGTGATGCGCGTCGGTCCCGCCGTGCCGTCCGACGCGACGTGGTCGTCAGCCGAGCCCCGCCGGACGGTCCTGCACCCACGGCCGGTCGCGCTCGAGCTGCCCCGCGAGCGACAGGAGCAGGCGCTCGGCGTGGTGCGGCCCGACGAGCTGCACGCCCATCGGCAGGCCCGCGTCGTCGCGACCGACCGGGACCGCGGCGACCGGATGGCCGAGCAGGTTCCACAGCTGCATGTGGGGGATGCGCGGCGCCACCCCGAGCATCGTCGCCAGCGCCCCGCGACGGTGGAACGCCCCGATCCGGAACGGCGGCCCGGTCGGCCCCGGCTGCAGGACGACGTCGACGTCGTCGAAGATCCGGTCGACCGCCGCGCGCGATCCCGGCACCGCGTCGCGCGCCCACCGCAGCAGGCGGTCCGGCACGAGCCGGCCCAGGGCGCGCACGCCGCGCGTGCGGGACTCCAACCACGCCGGGTGCGGCACGCCCGCCGCGTCGTCACCGCCGCCACGCAGGTAGTGGACGAGGAACATCGCGAACTCGCGCAGCCCGGCGGGGACCTCGCGCTCGACGACCTCGTGGCCCAGGCCGCGGAGGCGCTCGGCCGTCTCGGTGATCGCCGCGCGACGTCGGCGGTCGATCCGCGCCGGCCCGATCGGGGTCCGCCACGACAGCGCGATCCGCAACGGCCGTGGGTCGGTCGCGGCGGCGTCGCGGTACGGCGTGCCACCCTCGGGACGCTCCGACCCGTCGTCGGCGATGACGTCGAGCATCGCGGCGGCGTCGGCGACGGTGCGACCGATCGGCCCGGCGACCGACAGGCCGTGCCAGCGCTCGCCGCCGAGCGGCACGAGGCCACGGGTCGTCTTGACGCCGAGCAGGCCGCAGAACCCGGACGGGATGCGGATCGACCCGCCGCCGTCCGACCCGGTCGCCACGCCCACGATCCCGGCCGCGACCGCCGCCGCGCTCCCGCCCGACGACCCACCGGGCGAGTGGTCCAGCGACCACGGGTTGCGGGTGACCCCGTGGGCGAGCGACTCGGTGAACGGCCACAGGCACCGCTCGGGCACGTTCGTCCGGCCGACGACGATCGCGCCGGCCGCCCGGAGCCGCGCCACGACCTCGGAGTCGGCGGTCACCGGGCCGTGCTGCGGCCGGCCACCCATCCCGGTGACGTCGCCGGCGACGTCCAGATCGTCCTTCACCGCGACCGGAACCCCGAGCAGCGGCGTCGCCTCGCCACCGTCGATCCGCTTCTGCGCGGCCTCGGCGGCCGGCCACGCCCCGTCGGCGTACACCACGCGGAACGCGTTGAGCGCCGGGTCGAGGAGCGCCTGACGCTCCAGCACGTGCAGGAGCAGCTCGTCGGCGCGGACGACGCGCTCACGCAACGCCCGGGCCTGGGCGTCCGCGCCCGCCCACAGCAGGTCCTGCACGATCGACGCTCGCTCGACGGCCATGCGCGCCAGGCTACCCGTCCACGTCGGGGTCGCCCTCCGGCCGACCGCGACCGCGGCCGTGGTCCGACCTCAGCCGTCGTCGTCGGGCCGCGGGACGACGTGCAGGCGTGGGAGCGGCAGGCCGTCGCCGGGCGCCCTCCCGTCCGCATCGGCCGACGCGCTCGGATCGACCGGCGGCACCGGATCCACGTCACGATCGATCTCGCGCTCCACGGGCCGCAGGGCGATGAGCACCAAGACGACCCCGACGGCCGCGAGCACCCACGGCCAGCCGGACGATCCACCGCCGGCCTCGTCGGCGGCGACGAGCGCGCCGACGACGACGAGCCCGCCGATCGTGCCGGGCACCGGCTCGCGCAGCATCGCGCCCAGGCCGAGGAGCGCGAACCCGACCGCGAGGAGGAGGAGCTGCCAGCCCAGGCCGGCCGGGCCCGGGTCGCCCGGCAGGCCCAGCTCGGCGGTGAGCCCCGGCACGCTGCCGACGAGGAACGACGACGCGAGCGCGAACCCGACGAGCCCGATGACGTCCGACAGGATCAGCGCCTCGGGGTAGCGCCGGTCGATGCGGTTGAGCGCGGCGACGGTGAGCACGAGCAGCGCCCCGAGCAACGTCCACCGGGCGCCGGTCAACGGGTGGTCGCCCGGCCACGCCGCGACGACCGCGGCGACGGCGGCCGCGACCGTCAGCCCGGCCCCGAGGCCGAGCACGAGGACCATGCCGCGACGGCGGGCGAGCGCGAGGGCGCCGATCGCGGCGACCGTCACCGCGAGCGCGGTCGGTCCGGGATCCAGTCGTCCCCCGTCGTGGGCTCCCGCGAGCGCGGTGACGTGGAGCGCGGCCGCCAGCGACGCCAGCACCCCGATCGCGCCCAGCACCTCCTGGTACGTCCGGGGGACGATTGGACCATCGCCCCGGCGTCGTCCGGTCGGGCGTGGCGACCCGAGGAGCCCGGCGATCGCCAGGGTCGCGACCACCGTCGCGGTGAGCAGTCGCAGCCCGTGGCCGGCCGTGCCCCGCAGCTCCAGGTCGACGTGGAACACCGCGAGCAGCAGCACGCCCGAGGCGAGGGGGTTGCCACGGTGGGCCAGGACGCGCATCGGCCTTCCTATACTCCCCTCTCGTGTCTGACCTCGTCGCGATCCTTGGTGGAACCGGACAGCTCGGCTTCGGCCTGGCCGTCCGCCTGGCGAAGGCCGGTGTCCCGGTCGTCATCGGTTCCCGTGATGCGACGCGTGCCCAGGACGCGGCCGAGCGCGTCGTCGGCCTGGTCCCCGGCTCCGACGTCCGCGGCGCCGACAACGTCGAGGCGTCCGCCGCGGCGACCCGCGTCGTCGTCATCGCCGTGCCGTTCGCGAGCCAGGCGTCGACGATCAAGTCGATCCAGGAGTCGCTGACCGAGCAGCACATCGTGCTCGACGCGACCGTGCCGCTCGGCCCGGCGATCGGTGGCAAGCCGACGCAGATGGTCGGCGTGTGGCAGGGCTCCGCCGCCCAGCAGGCGCAGTCGCTGGTGCCGTCCGGGGTCCGCGTCGTGTCGGGGCTGCACACCCTCGCCGCCGACCTGCTCACCGACCTGGACCACGACCTGGACCAGGACACGTTCGTCTGCGGCGACCGCAAGGCGGACAAGGCCGTCGTCATCGAGCTGCTGGCGAAGATCGACGGACTCCGCGTCGTCGACGCCGGCCGGCTCGACCAGAGCCGCATCGTCGAGGGCCTCACCGCGATGCTCATCGGCATCAACATCCGTTACAAGACGCACGCCGGGCTGCAGGTCGTCGGGCTCCCGTCGACCGCGTGACGTCCGACGCACCGATCGTCGTCCTGGCGGGCGGCACCGGCGGGGCCAAGCTCGCCCGCGGGATGCTCGACGCCGACGACGGCCGCCTCGTCGTCATCGCCAACCCCGGTGACGACACCGTCCAGCACGGCGGCTACGTGTCGCCGGACCCGGACCTCGTGACGTTCTGGCTCGCCGACCGGATCGACGACCGGGGCTGGGGGCTCCGCGACGACACGTTCCACGTCATGGACGGCCTGCGCGAGCTCGGCGACGACGTCTGGTTCAACCTCGGCGACCGCGACCTGGCGCTCTGCCTGCACCGCGCGCGTCGCCTCGCCGACGGCGACCGCCCCACCGCGATCGCCGTCGACGTCGCCCGTGCGCTGGGCGTGCCCGACCGCGCACGGGTCCTGCCCGCCGCCGACGACCCCGTCCGGACGATGGTGCGGGCCGACGGCCGCTGGTGGCCGTTCCAGGAGTTCATGATCCGCGGTGGTGGCCGCGACGACGCGCTGCCGGTCGAGGGCGTGCGGTTCGACGGGGCGGACGACGCCACCGTCCCGCCCGAGGCGCTCGACGCGATCGCGTCCGCCCGCGCCGTCGTCATCGGCCCGTCCAACCCGGTGATCTCGATCGGCCCGATGCTCGCGATCCCCGCGCTGCGCGACGCGCTGCGGGCCACCCCCGCCCCGGTGGTGGCGGTCGCGCCGTTCGTGGGCGGCGAGGTCGTGAAGGGCCCCACCCGATCGTTCCTCGCCTGGGCCGGCGCGAGCGCCGACGCCGCCGGCGTCGCCTCGCTGTACCGCGACGTGCGCCTGGACGGCATGGTGACCGACGAGCCCGCGACGCTCGACGTGCCGGTGCACGTGACGTCGACCGACCTCGGCGTTGCGTCCACCCGGGAGGCGGTGGCCCGCGAGGTGCTCCGGTTCTGTGGGACAGTATCCGCCCCTCCCGCCCGGAGCACGCCGTGAAGACGATCGCCATCCTCCCCGTCAAGCGGTTCGCCCAGTCGAAGCAACGCCTGGCCGACGCGCTACCCGCGCGCTCCCGCGTCGCGCTCGTGCAGGCGATGGTCACCGACGTGCTGATCGCGCTACGCCGCGCGCAGCTCGTCGACGGGGTCGTCGTCGTCACCGGCGAGCCGGCGGCGGGGCAGATCGCGGTGAACTACAACGCCGAGGTCCTGCCCGACCAGTCCGACGCCGGCCACAGCGACGCGGTCGCGCTCGGCGTGCAGTGGGCGCTCGCCCGCGACGCCGACCGGGTGCTCCTCGTCCCCGGCGACGTCCCGATGATCGACCCGGTCGAGATCGACGGCCTGCTCGCGACGATGCCCGAGGGCGCGCGCGAGGTCACGATCGTCCCCGACCGGCACGGCACCGGCACCAACGGCCTGGTGCTCTATCCGCCGGACGTCATCCCCGCCGCGTTCGGCGAGGGCAGCCGTGCACGACACGAGGCCGCCGCGGCGGCGGCCGGGGCCGCGACGTTCGTCGCCGAGCCCGAGAGCCTCACCCACGACGTCGACACGCCCGACGACTTCGAGACGCTGCAGGCGCGGTTGGAGTCCCACCGGGGCGGCGCATCCCACACGCGGGGCCTGCTGCCCCGGCTGCTGTGACCGCCGACGCGTCGCTGCGGGTCCGGCCGCTGGCGGCGTTGCCCGAGGTCCGTGCCGGCGACGACCTGGCCCGGCTCGTCCGCGATGCCGGTGGCGACGCCTTCCCCCCTGGGTCGGCGCTCGTCGTGTCGCACAAGGTCGTGTCGAAGGCCGAGGGCGCGCTCGTCCGCCTGGCCGACGTGACGCCGGGCCCCGACGCGCTGGCGCTCGCCGAGCGGCTGGAGCGCGACCCGCGCCTCCTGCAGGTCGTACTCGACGAGAGCGTCGCGGTCGTGCGGGCCGAGCGTGGCGTGCTGATCTGCCGGACCCGTCACGGGCTCGTCGCCGCCCACGCGGGCGTCGACCAGTCCAACGTGCCCGACGGCTGGTGCGTCACCCTCCCCCGCGACCCGGACGCGTCGGCGCGACGGTTGCGCGCCGCGCTGCCGGGACGACCGGCGGTCGTCATCGCCGACAGCTTCGGGCGACCGTGGCGGCACGGTCAGGCCGAGGTGGCGATCGGCTGCGCCGGGCTCACGCCGATCGACGACCAGCGCGGCGGCGTGGACCGCGACGGGCGCGAGCTCGTCGCCACCCAGATCGCGATCGCCGACCAGGTCGCGGCGGCGGCGGACCTCGTGCGCGGCAAGACGAGCGGGCAGCCGGCGGTGGTCGTCGAGGGCCTCGGCCGGTGGGTCACCGTCGACGACGGGCCCGGGGCGGTGGCGCTGCGCCGCGACGCCGACGAGGACCTGTTCGGCCCCCGCGCCTGATCAGGCGCCGATCGACAGGATCTCGAGTCGACGCTCGCGACGCGGGGTCGGGACGGTCACCACGTCGCCGACCGCGCGACCGATCACGGCCTGCGCGACCGGTGCCTCGATCGAGAGCTTGCCGGCGACGACGTCGGCCTCGGCCGCGCCGACGATCGTCCACTGCTGCTCCTTGCCGGTGTCGGCGTCGCGCAGGGTGATCGTCGACCCGAACCCGACCTGGCCGTCGTCGGTCGACACCTCGGTGGCGACGGCGTTGCGCAACCGGTCGGCGAGCAGCTGGATCTTCGTCTCCAGGTGCGCCTGGTCGTCCTTGGCCTGGTGGTACTCGGCGTTCTCCTTGAGATCGCCCAGCTCCCGGGCCCGCATGATGCGAGCGGCGATCTCCCGTCGGGCGGGCCCCTCGAGCTCCTCGAGCTCGGCCTTCAACGCCGCGAGGCCCTCCGGGGTGATCGACTCTCCGAGATCGGTCATCGATCCACCGTAACGCCAATGCGCCCGTGGTGGGACGCGGGTCGACCGTCCCCGGGCGCCGTCCGCGCCGGTGCGGTCAGGCGGCGTGGCCCGGACCGTCGGAGATGCGGTCAGGCGGCGTGGGCGAGGTGGTGGGCGATGGGGTCGTAGGGTCGGGGGTACCGGCGGCGGATGGCGTAGAGGGTGGTGCGCTCCGCGGCGGGGCGGCCGGCGTCGTGGGCGGCGGTCACGAGCTGCCCGGGGGTGAGCCGCGTGCCGTGGTCCGCACCGGCCATCCGGCTGATGTTCTCCTCCATCAACGTGCCGCCCAGGTCGTTCACGCCC
>Ga0172382_10008513_pt1 | contig 14276 bp, 18 predicted proteins | sample Leawel138RmetaG_FD_122245 | JGI IMG/M metagenome (GOLD analysis project Ga0172382, IMG submission 122245) | Leachate microbial communities from a municipal landfill in Southern Ontario, Canada - Leachate well 138R metaG | ecosystem: Engineered > Solid waste > Landfill > Unclassified | place...
CCCGACGCCGGAACAGGTCATCGAGCAGGTACAGGGCGCCAACAGGCTGGAGATGACCGTGGAGGGCAGCGCTGGCACGCGCGAGGTCGTGACCCCTTGGCCGCCGGCGGACGCCGAACCGCTGCTCGGCGTTGCCCTCGGCGCGGTGGTGCCACCCGTCGGGTTCTTCGAAGTGCTGCCGCGCACGGCGGCGTTCGGGGTGCGCATCGTGCCCGACATGGTGGCTGGCTTCGTAAGCGGCATCGGTTCAGCCGTGACGGGCGCGCCTAACCAGGACGTGGCCGGGCCGGTCGGCATGGTGACCATGGTGGCGCAGGCCACCCGCATAGGCCTGGCGCCGGTGCTGCTGCTGGCCGCTGTAATCAACCTCTCGCTAGCCGTCTTCAACCTCCTGCCAATTCCCGGCCTGGACGGCGGAAGGATGCTGCTCGCCACGATCGTGGCCGCGCGCGGCAAGCCGTTCAAGCCCGGTCAGGAGGAGCAGATCCACTTCATAGGCGTGATGCTGGTCATGGCCCTGATAATCTTGATCACCTTCAGAGAAGTGGGGGCGCTCTTCACGGGCTGAGCCCATACGATGGCGGCTACTAACAACGGCACAGGCTTGACCAGTCCACCTGGCGCGGGCACCGACGCTGGTACCGTCGCGCCGCCGGGCGCGCAGCACGCGTCCGGTGGCGATGGGCCGCTCACGGTGGCGTTCCTCATTCCCGCCTTCGACGAGGCCGCCAACGTGGCGCGCGTCGTGAAGGTCGCACTGTCTAGCGGCCTCGGGCCCGTTCTGGTCGTCGACGACGGCTCGACTGACGGCACGGCTCAGGTGGCGCGGGCGGCCGGCGCGCGCGTCCTGAGGCTCGACGAGAACGCCGGCAAGGGAGGCGCCCTGGCGGCCGGCGCTCGCGAGCTCGAGCAAGACGTGCTGGTGCTCCTCGACGCCGACCTGGTCGGACTGATCCCGGACCAGATCCGTGACCTCATTGGCCCGGTCGTGCGGGGCGAGGCGGACATGACGCGCGGCAGCTTCACGGGCGGCCGCTGGCGCACGACGGCCGCGCAGAAGATCGCGCCGCAACTCAGCGGTCAGCGCGCGGTGCTGCGCGAGAAGCTGCTCAGCGTGCCCGGACTGGCCGAGAGCCGCTACGGGGTGGAGGTCGCTATAACTCGTGAGGCCAAGGAGCGCGAGTGGCGCCTCGTGGAGGTCGATCTGCCCGGCGTGTCGCAAGTCATGAAGGAAGAGAAGCTAGGTCGCTGGAGCGGCACCATCGCCCGGCTGAAGATGTACCGCGACGTGTTGATGACGCTGGTCTCACGCCGCCAGCGCCGCCCCTAGAACGGGAGGAACAGCAGCCATGCAAGAACCTACGCCAGCAGAAAGTGAGGTCGAGCGCCTGGAGGTCCTGCAGCTGACCGTGGGCCCGCTCCAGGTGAACGCCTACGTGCTGCTGGCAGGTTCACAGGCGGTGGTGGTGGACCCCGGTGACGAGGGCGCACGCATAGCCGCCGAGCTAACAGTGCGCGGCGCCAGCCTGGCAGCCGTGTGGCTCACCCACGCGCACTTCGATCATGTTGGCGGCATCAGCGCGTTGCTGGCCAACCGACCGGCGGGCAGCGCGGACCCTGTGCCGGTGTTCCTGCACCCACTCGATCAACCCGTCATCGAGCACGCCGTGACCGCGGCTGCCCGCTGGTCGCTCACTATCGAGGCGCCACCCACGAACACCGTAGCGCTCGAACACGGTCAGACCTTGCATGTGGGCAGGGCCGCGGCCACGGTGCTGCACACGCCCGGCCACGCCCCCGGGCACGTGGCGTTCTACTTCCCGCAGCACGACCTCGTGTTCTCCGGCGACGCCTTGTTCAAGGGCTCCATCGGTCGCACTGACCTGCCGCTAGCCGACGAGGGGCAGCTGCTGGACTCCATTCGGCGCGAGCTGCTGAGCCTGCCGGACAGCACCGCCGTCCTGCCCGGTCACGGTCCCGCTACCAGCATCGGTGTGGAGCGCTTCGGCAACCCGTTCCTCTAGCCTCAGCGGGGCGCGCGGCCGCGGCGGGGTTAGCATCGGCGCATGGCAACCAAGGTCACCTGGCTCCACCGCAAGTCGACGCCTTACGCCCGGCAGCTGCCGGCGCCGCCGGGCACCGAGATCCGCTTCTTGACGCAAGAGGAGGCGGAGGCGCAGGCCGACTGGCCCGACGTGCTCGTTGCGGGCGATCCGAGCGAGGCCTTGCTCAACGGCGCCAACCTGAAGCGAGTGATAGTCCCGTGGGCGGGCGTGGCCGACTCGTTGCGGGAGCGCGCCGGTGCGCGGCCGCACCTCAAGGTTCACAACTCGCACTACAACGGCGCGATGGTGGCGCAGCACGCCCTAGCGCTCTTGCTGGCGAGCTCGAACCGCATAGTGGCAGCTGACCGGGCCATGCGCCAGGGCGACTGGGGCAGCGACGTCGACGGCAGCTACCTGGGTGTGCAGCTCAGCGGGAAGATCGCGCTCCTGGTCGGCTACGGTTCGATCGGCAAGGCGCTGAGGCCGCTGCTGGAGGCGCTCGGCATGGAGGTAAGGGCGTACCGCCGGCGGCCAGAGAACGACGCCGACGTGCGGCAGTACGGGCCGGACGAGCTGCTTGACGCCCTGGCGGAAGCCGACGCGGTCCTGGTGTCGCTGCCGGCTACGCCCGCCACGGCCGGTCTGCTGGGCGCGCGTGAACTGGCGCAGCTCAAGAGCACCGCGGTGCTGGTCAACGTGGGTCGGGGAGCGGTCATCGACGAGCGGGCGCTGTACGACGTGCTGGCGCAGGGTCGCATTCTGGGCGCAGGTATCGACGTCTGGTACCGCTACCCGAAGGGCGAGGAGCGCACCGGCGTCTACCCCAGCGAGTTCCCGTTCCAGGACCTACCCAACGTGGTCATGAGCCCGCACCGCGGCAACGACGTGCTCGACTGGCCGCTGGCAGCCGCAGAGGACGTCTTCGAGACGCTGGCCGCTCTACAGCGCGGCGAGGCGCGTAACCTGGTCGACCTGACCAGCGGCTACTGACCTTCTGACCTACTGACCTGCCGAGGCGCCTTTCGCGCTGGCGCTGGTGAGCCCCTCCAGAGTGAGGTCGAGCGCCAGTCTCAGCTCGCTCTGGACGCCCCTGTCGGGCCGGTACGCCGCCCACTGCAGCGCTGTGATGAAGAAGGTGTTGGCCAGGGTTCGCACCAGCCGCTCCACCGAGTGGTCCTGGCGCACCGACCCTTCCGCCCGGCCGCGCTCCAGGGCGCTCCTGAGGAGGTCACCGAGCGGCAGGGCCAGGTAGGCGGCGCGTGAGCGGGCCGGGTCGGGGTTCAGCAGCTCGTACGACAGTGGCAGGATCAACTGACGCTGGCGCTGAGCGAACGCGCCCAGCTCGTCGAACACGAAGCGGATCTCACCCAGTGCGCTCCAGCCGGGTTCCGCCTCGCGCCGCAGGGCAACGCGCTGCGCCAGGAGACCCAGCTCGTCTGCGGCGTAGTCGAGGAGGATGGACTCCTTGTACGGGAAGTAGTTGAAGACCGTGCCGCGACTGACGCCGGCACGGTCCGCTATGAGTTCGTAGGTCGCGGCGGTGAAGCCACGCTCGGTCATGAGCTCGAGCGCCGCCTGCATGATCCGCTCACGGCGGTCGGCTTTCTGCCGCTGGCGGGTTCCTGACACCTGCGTCACGGCGGCATCATAACCAGCCCCAGATTGACGGGCGCCGCCGTGCTGAAGGCAGGCGGCGCCCGTACTACTACTGTGTTGTGGTTCGGTTAGCCCGGCTTAGGCCGCGCTGCGCGCGGTCTCTACCAGCGAACGGAAGGTGTCGGGCTCTCTGACGGCGATGTCCGCCAGGACCTTGCGGTCGAGCTCGACGCCGGCACGACGGAGTCCGGCGATGAAGCGCGAGTACGATAGGCCCTCCTGGCGCGCGGCCGCGTTGATGCGGGCGATCCAGAGCTTACGGAAGTCGGCCTTCTTGTCGCGGCGGTCGCGGTACGCGTAATCCTCAGCGTTGAGGAGCGTTTGCTGCGCGATGCGGAAGCTCTTGGAGCGTAAACCCCAGTAGCCCTTGGCACGCTTGAGGATCTTCTGGTGACGGCGACGGCGGACGATACCTGTTTTAGCGCGTGGCATGGTTCAGGACCTCAATCGTACGGCAGAAGCGTCTTGATGCGGTCTGCTTCTGGCTTGGCGATGATGAGATCGGTCCTGCCCTGCCGGATGGTGCCACCTGACTTCTTGTAGTTCAGGTGCCGCTTACCGGAGCGCATGGCCTTGACCTTACCTCGCCCTGTGACTTTGACACGGGCTTTGGTGCCCTTATGGGTCTTCAGCTTAGGCATGTGCTTTCTCTCCTATTAGTGCCGCTTGAGCGCGGTGGCGCCTGAACGGCATACGTGTGTTCCGTGGGTGTGTGACCTCACGAAAGTGCGAAAGCTTAGAGCGTGATGCTCGCCGAGCCTGGCTGGCTCAGCTCTCCAACGGTACTGCAGAAGGGCGCAGAATCATGTTCATGTCCATACCGGCGATGGACGGGGCGGCGTCTACGACGGCCAGCTCGTTCACATCGGCGGCGACGCGGTTGAGGATGCCCTGACCCAGCTCTGGGTGAGTGCGTTCGCGCCCGCGGAACATGATGGTCACCTTGACCTTGTGACCCCCCTTGAGGAACCGGCGGATGTGGTTGACCTTGGTCACGTAATCGTGTTCGTCGATCTTGACTCGGAACTTGATCGACTTCATCTCTTGCTGGCGGGAACGCTTGCGCGCCTCCTTGGTCTGCTGCTGGAGTTCGAAACGGTACTTGCCGTAATCCATCAGACGGGCCACGGGGGGCTGGGCTTGCTCGCCGACTAGAACGAGATCGAGGTCTTCCTCGCGCGCCATGCGGATAGCGTCTCTGGTTTCTATGATGCCGACCTGGTTACCGTCGGATCCGATCAGACGTACCTGCCGCGAGCGAATCTGCTCGTTCACCTTCAACTCTTTCGAAATGGACTCCACCTCCAACGGGGATTCGTGCGTGAACCGCCCTGAAGCGTTAGGCACGCCGGGCCAGCGTCACACACAGCGCTGAATTGTAGCAGACGCGAAGGCTCCTGGGCAACGCGCCAGGTAGGGCATAAGCCGATACAGTCTAGGCATGAGCGAAGGTCAGCACGACAACACAACAGCCGGTCGCCCCCAGACCGCCCCGGACGCCCCGCCCGACGCCGAGCTGCGCGACTTGCTCGGTAGCGCTGAGCGCATCGCGGTCATCGGCGCCAGCACCCGCGAGGGGCGCCCCGCCAACTACGTGCCCGCCTACCTGGCCGAGCGCGGTTACCAGGTCGTAGGCGTGAACCCGGCCGCTGAAGGCGAGACCCTGTTCGGCCAAAGCGTCGTGGCAGCGCTAGCTGACCTGTCAGAACCCGTGGACATCGTGAACGTGTTCCGCCGCAACGAGGACATCCCCGGCCACCTGGACGACATCCTCGCGCTGAACCCCAGGCCGCGAGCGGTCTGGATCCAGCTCGGCCTCAGGAACGACGAAGCCGCCGAGGTGCTAAGGGCCGCCGGGATAACCGTGGTGCAGAACCGCTGCCTGATGGTAGAGCACCGGCGCCTGACCGGCGCAGCCGACGGTTAGCCGTGGAGGCGCGCACCCTGCGACTGGGCTACTCGCCCTGCCCCAACGACACGTTCATCTTCCACGCCCTAGTGCACGGCCTCATCCCTCAGCCGGGCACCCCCCAACTCAACTTCGACGTGGAGCTGGCGGACGTGGAAGCGCTCAACCTGAAGGCCGACGACGGCGCGCTCGACGTGGCCAAGATCAGCTACCACGCCTACGGTTACCTGGCGGACCGCTACGTCCTGCTGCCCACCGGCGGGGCGCTGGGCCAGGGCGTGGGGCCACTGGTGGTCGCCCGCGAACCAGGTCTCGACCTGCGCGGTAAACGCGTCGCCATCCCAGGCGGCCGCACCACCGCCAACCTGCTGCTGCGCCTGTGGCAGCCCGAGGACGTCAGCCTGGTAGAGCTGCGTTACGACAAGATCATGCCAGCCGTGGTGGCGGGCGAGGTGGACGCGGGTCTGATAATCCACGAGAGCCGCTTCACCTACCCGCAGTACGGCCTCCACCAGCTTGTGGACCTGGGAGCCTGGTGGGAGGGCGACGTGGGGGAGCTGGTACCCCTGGGCGCCATCGCCGCCAGGCGCTCGCTCGGTACGGCGACCCTCACCGCCCTCACGCGCCTGGTGCGCGCAAGCCTCGAGTACGCCTGGGCCAACCCGGAGGCGTCGGCTGCGTACGTTGAGCAGCACGCGCAGGAGATGGAGCCGTCCGTGAGGCAGCGCCACATCGACCTCTACGTCAACGAGTACTCGAGGGACGTCGGCGCAGCTGGTGCCAGCGCCGCTCGCGAACTGCTCGCCCGGGGTCACCACAAGGGGCTATTCGACCCGGTCACAGAGCCGTTCTTCGCAGTAGGCTAGTGCCATGAGCTACTTCATCGGTGAAGAGGTCCTCTACAACGGCGAGCGCTACTCAATAAGCATCGCCAGGCCCGCGGAGCCGTACCAGTACCGCCTCGTGCGCACCACCAAGGACGGCGCCGAAGTGGTGTGGGCCCAGGCGAACCAACTCAGCAAGATCGAGAGCTACACGCGCGCGCGTCACGACACCCAAGCCATCCGCGGTAGCCGACCCGGCCGCTGAGCTGCCGGGCTGTTAGCTGGCCGGGCGCTTAAGGCACTCGGCCAGGCGCTGCCCTGCCAGGGCGGCTGTCTCGTAACGGGCTGCCGGCTCAACGCAGAGCCCCGCCGCGTGTAGACCCGCCAACCGGGGCAAGGCGCAGTCTTCCTCGCGCAACTCGCGCTTCTCGAACGTCATGCACTCGACTCGGTAGGGTAGCGAGCCGCTTACCTGCGGCGCCTCCAGCTCCAACCGTTCGAACTCGAACCCCGCCGAGGCCAGGTCGTCGTACAGGTCGTCGTAAGCCATCTCGCTGAGCCGGCCAGCGGCCTCTACGCTGCTGCCGATGGTGAGGCGCGCGCGCAGGAAGCTGCCAACACACAGCGCCACTCTCGCGCCGTAACGGTTCACGCCCTCCCAGGTCGACACGCCCCTCACCACGCCATCGGTCACGAGCAGGCCAGCAACCGACGACTGCAGCAGGTGCAGGTTCGGCTCGGCTTCGAGCGCCTGCTTCACCTGCCGGTGCAGCGCCCACGAGCCGACCGTAACGGGGTCGGTCTGAGGGCGCACGGCCGCGCCGCCAGCCGCGCCGACGCCCGCGGTTCCAGTGGAGGTCGCCAGCGCCGTCACCGCCGCCGCCATCAGGCTTCCAGGTGGCGGGTCGAGCTGGGCGCTGTCGGCCGCGAGGTTGTACACGGTGTCGAGGCTGGTGGTAACGAGCAGGGTTCTCACGCCAGCGCGAGCGAGCGACCAGGCGGCCTCACAGCCAGCGACGCCAGCACCCACGATGACCACATCGAAGTCGTTCATGCGTGATTCCGGCGGCCAGCACGCCACCGTGCGTGAGCCTCACACCGCGGGTTCAAGGGCCGGCCTCAACCCAGAGGCGTGACGCCCAGGAGCGGCTGCCGGCGGCCGGCGGCGCGCACCACGACGTGCTTCCCGCCCCGCGTGCGCTGGTAGATGACGGCTCCGCTGTTCGCCCCCAGGAGCGGTACCTCTACGTCGGAATCGAACAGGATCCGCAAGTGTAGCGGCACGCTCGAGCGCAGGAAACCGATCTCGTAACGGCGCCAGTCACTGACCCTGTACCCGAAGAAGAAGTCGGGCGGCTCGTCGTCCGAATAGATAGCCGTGAGCGACCTGGCCTCCTCCGAGCGGTAGTGCGCCACGGCCTCCCACACCAGGGCGGCGGCCTCGGTCTCGGTCACGAAGCTCACGCTCGCCTTGCCGGTGTCGCCGAAGAAGGCGGCCGGGAAGTGCTGCGACTGAGTGTAGTAGCCGCCAGCGCCGACGCGCAGCTTCATGGCGTCGTTGTCGTAGGAGCGCCCCTTGACCCGGGACTTGAGGTGGTCGATGGCGAGGCCGAAGCGACGCTGGTGCTGGTCCTCGAAGTCGAGCCAACGCTGATCGATGAGCGCAGCGTCGGTGTTGAGTTCGAAGTCGAAGTCGGCGCCGGCGAGGGCGCCAGGCCGTGCGCTAACGGGCAGCAGCGGCTGCGCCGCCGGCTGCTCATCATGCCTGGCTGGAGTTCGGTCGTTCATGCGTGCCTCCGCGGCTCGGTGACGTCGGCTACGTGCAGGGCCGACACCCCGAAGGTCTGCAGTCGGTGTGAGGCCGTGGCGAAACCCGCGGCACGCATGCGCGCCTCGAGCTCGGCGGGCTCGAAGAAGGCGAACACCGACTCGGGCAGGTAGGCGTAAGCGCTGCGCTTGCCGCTGATGAGGCCGCCCAGCCTGGGCAGCAGGCGCCGGAAGTAGAACCTGAACAGGGCGCCGAACGGGCCCTTGGGCGGCGGGGGGAACTCCAGCACGGCCAGGCGCCCTCCCGGCTTGAGCACGCGCCGGAACTCGCGCAGGCCGGCGTCGGGGTCCGCGAAGTTGCGTAGGCCGTAGGCGATGGTGACAGCGTCGAAGTGCGCGTCCGGGTACGGCAGCGCGGTGCCGTCGGCCTCCACGAACGACACGTCTAGGCCGCGCTGGGCGGCCTTCCTGCGCGCCAGGGCCAGCATCGGTTCCGCGAAGTCGGCACCGATAACGGAGGCGTCCGGTCGCGCGCGCTTGAGCGCCAGCGTGAGGTCGCCGGTGCCGCTGGCGACGTCGAGCACGCTCACCTGCGCCGCTCCTTCGAACGGCTGAAGAACCGTACGCACCGCCTGCGCCCGCCAGCGCTGATCGACGCCTAGGCTGAGCACGCGGTTGAGCAGGTCGTAGGTCGGGGCGATCTCGGAGAACATGACGCGCACACGCTCTTCCTTGCGCTCATGTGGCTGACCTGCCGGAGCGGGCGAGGCGCCAGAAGCGGAAGGTTCTGTACTGGTGCCCACCGGGATCATGCCCGCGAGGCTACCACGGAGCATGCCCCGCTCCCATGAGCGGCGCTGACCGAACGGGCGGCCCGGAAGTGCGCCGCGAACGGCGCCGTGAACAGCGCCTGAAGCGAGGGGCGTTATCGCGCCAACCCGGCGGCCCGGAGGAACTCCTGCGCCTTCTGAATTGAGAAGTTGGAGAGGCTGGCACTGGCGCTATCGGTCACAAGAGTGGGCACGCTGCGCCGGCCCTGGTTGAGCTCCATGACCAGCTGCGCGGCAGCCTCGTCGTGCTCGATGTCGACCTCCACGTAGCTCACGCCCTTGGCGTCCAGGTAGCGCTTGGCCGCCACGCAGTCGCTGCACCAGCTGGTGGTGTACATGGTCACCGCTGGCGAGGCCGTGGCGGCGTAGGTGGCTGGCTGTCCCGCAACGGCCTCGATGTCCGGTCCGGTCGCGGGTGCTGAACTCTGCTCCTGATCCATTCGGCAACCATACGTGTCCCTAGGCCCGGGCCTATGTGGCGTAGGCTGCAACCGCACTGGGCTAGGTCGATGCCGTTGGAATCGCTAAAGGCCCGCTAAGCAGCGCCCGCGACGCGAAGTAACGTCCTATCGTCTATAATCTCCCGTTCCGCCCGCGGCTCACTCCGCCGCGGCGGCCACCGAGGAGCACATGAATTACAGGAACGTCGCAATCATCGCCCACGTCGACCACGGCAAGACCACGCTGGTCGACGGGCTCTTGCGCCAGTCCAACGTCTTCCGCGCCAACCAGCAAGTGAACGAGCGCGTGATGGACTCGGGCGACATCGAGCGCGAGCGCGGGATCACCATCCTCGCCAAGAACACCGCCGTGCTGTGGCACGGCGACAAGATCAACATCGTCGACACCCCAGGCCACGCCGACTTCGGCGGAGAGGTCGAGCGCGCGTTGACCATGGTCGACGGCGTGCTGCTGCTGGTGGACGCCGCCGAGGGCCCGATGCCTCAGACACGCTTCGTGCTGCGCAAGGCGCTGGCCCGCGGCCTCAAGCCGATCGTGGTCATCAACAAGGTGGACCGCAAGGACGCGCGGCCCGACGAGGTTGCCTCCCTAACGTTCGACCTCATGGTCGAGCTCGGCGCCGACGACGATCAGCTCGAGTTCCCGATCCTCCACGCCATCGCGCGTGAAGGGCGGGCCTGGCGCGAGGGTGAGCAGCCCGGCAACGACTTCCTGGCGCTGTTCGAGACCATCGTGGCTCACGTGCCCACGGCGGAAGGCGATCCGCAGGCGCCGTTCAAGCTGCAGGTGGCCAACCTTGACTACTCCGACTACGTTGGGCGGCTGGCGCTCGGGCGCATCCTGCAAGGCAGCGTGCGGCCAGGCGACGCGATCGTGCGCGTGGGCGCCGGCAAGGAGCCGGAGAAGGGCCGCGTGACCAAGGTGTACACGCACCTGGGCCTGACCCGCACCGAGACGGAAGTCGGCGAACCGGGCGACATCGTGGTGCTGTCGGGGATAACCGACGTCAACATCGGCGACACCATCGGCGACGCCAGCATCAGCGAGGCGCTGCCTTCGGTGGCGGTGGACGAGCCCACGGTCAGCGTGACCTTCAGCCCCAACACCAGCCCGTTCGCCGGACGCGAAGGCAGTTACGTCACCAGCCGCCACCTGGCGGACCGCCTCGAGCGCGAGCTGCTGGTTAACGTAGCGCTGCGCGTCGAGCAGCTCGGCAGCGAACGCTACCGCGTGTCGGGCCGCGGCGAACTGCACCTCTCGATCCTGGTTGAGAACATGCGCCGCGAGGGTTACGAGTTCTCCGTCTCCAGGCCCGAGGTGATCATGAAGCAGGAGGACGGCGCCACCCTGGAGCCGTTCGAGCGCGTCATCGCCGACGTGCCCAACACAGCAATGGGCGGCGTCATGGAGTCGCTGACGTCACGCCGCGGGCTGCTGGTCAACATGGACCCGGGCGAGACCCGCTCGCGCCTCGAGTTCCGCATCCCCAGCCGCAGCCTCTTCGGTTACCGCAACCTGTTCCTCTCCATGACGCAGGGTGAGGGCGTGCTCAACCACACGTTCGACGGCTACGAACCGTACGCGGGCGAGGTAGTTACCCGCAACCACGGTTCGCTGGTCTCGATGGAGGCGGGCGAGGCGTTCGCGTACTCCATCTACAAGCTGGAGGACCGCGGCATCTTCTTCATCACGCCCGGCACCGAGGTGTACGTGGGCATGATCCTGGGCGCCAACGCCCGCATGGGCGACCTCGACGTCAACGTCTGCAAGAACAAGAAGCTCACCAACGTGCGCGCCTCCGGCTCCGACGAGAACATCCTCCTCACGCCGCCCAAGCGCCTGACGCTGGAGGAGGCTCTCGAGTACCTCGACGACGACGAGTTGCTGGAAGTGACCCCCAAGTCGCTGCGCCTCCGCAAGCGCGTTCTTGACCCGGGCATGCGCAAGCGCGAGAACAAGAAGGCGGCAGCCGCAGGCTGAGCCGCTAGCCGGCGCGGCGGTTCACCGCCCGTCAGCCGGCGGCGCTCAGGCGGCGGGCGCCTCTACCTGATCGTCGGTTGCCGCTGGCGCAGGCTCGTCGTCCCACTGTTCGCCCGCGTGGTGACCTGCCTTGAGTAGCTGCACCTCGATCTCACCGTAGGGCGCGTCCTGCGTGGCGGTCACGCGCCCCTCGCGCATTAGCTCCATCAGCGCTGCCAGGCCCACCGTGCGGACGGGCCACTCACGCGAGCCCAGCAGCAGGCCCAGCGTGCCGCGCTTGAGGCGCCTAAGTGAACCGAGCAGCACGCGTGACACGCTGGCGAGGCTCAACCGTTCGATAGCCAGCTCGAAGTAGCCGCCCAGCCGGTAACGCCCCGCCAGACGCGCCAGGTCACCCGGCGTGGACGTAACGGGCCGCTGGGCGCGCGGGTAGGTCGGCCTCGGGGTACGGGCCGGCAGCAGCAGGCGGCGCTCCTCGCGCCGGCGCCGCAAGAAGTGAATGGCCTCCTCGAGCTCCTCAAGCAGCGCCACTGCGGCGAGGGTCTCCTCCACCAGCGCTTCCTCGTCCTCGTCCTTCTCTTTCGGCGGCCGAGGCAGCAGCAGGCGCACCTTCAGCTCGATCACCTGCGCCAGCCTGGGTAGCGCCTCGGTCGCGAGGTCCAGGTCGGTCTGCGCGTACTCCTCGAAGTAAACGAGGTAGGCGCGCACCAGCTGGTACAGGTCGATGTGGGAGGGGGCGACGGTGTGAGTGCGGAGCGCGTGCGCCAGCTCGCCCAGGGTGCCGCTGAAGCGGTCCTGCTCGACGAGGAACTGCGCTGGCTCGTCCACGTCCCCAACCTACCACGCACCCCCAGGCGACCCCGCTGCCGGCTCGGCTTGAGTGCTAGCGTGGAGGCATGGAACTGCGTGGCAAGACCGCACTCATCACGGGCGCCAGTCGAGGTATCGGCAGGGCCGTAGCCGCCGCACTGGCGGAAGCAGGCATGAACGTCGTCATAACGGCCCGCAACGGCGCGGAAGCTGGCGCTGTAGCGCGCGAGATAGCCGCAGCGGGCAACGGGCGAGCTCTGGGGCTAGCCTGCGACGTGCGCGACCTGGCGTCGCAGCAGGGCGTGGTGCAGGTAGCGCTCGGCGAGTTCGGAAGCATCGACCTGCTGGTAGCCAACGCCGGGGTCGGCGGGCGCGCATCGATCATCGACCTGGAGCCCGAGTTCTGGCATGACGTCATCGATACAAACCTCACCGGCGCCTTCTACAGCGTCAAGGCCGCGCTGCCAGCACTGCTCGAAAGCTCCGGCATGATAGTCACCATCGGCAGCCTGGCGGGCGCCAACTTCTTCGCCGGCGGCGCCGCCTACAACGCCAGCAAGTTCGGCCTGCTCGGCTTCACTCAGGCCGTCATGCTCGACCTGCGGGAGCATGACGTGCGGGTGAGCACCATCCTCCCGGGCTCGGTGGCGACCACCTTCGCTGACCGCACCGTCACGGCGGGCGACGGCTGGAAGATCGCGCCTCAAGACATCGCCGAGACCGTGCTGTACCTGTTCCGCATGCCCGCTAGGTCGCTACCAAGCAAGGTCGAGATCCGCCCCTCCCGCACCTCGCTCGGCTGAGCGCATGTACAGGAGCGCCAAGCGCACGCTCTTCAGGCTGGACCCGGAGAAAGCGCACGACCTGGTCATAGGCGGCCTCGCTGCCGTGGGCAGCAGCGTGCTGGCGCGCCGTGCACTGGCGACCAGTTACGCCTTGAACTCGACCAGCCTGCGCGTCGAGGCGTTCGGCCTCAGCTTCGAGAACCCGCTAGGGGTAGCCGCCGGACTGGATAAGCGCGGCGTGGCCGTGCGGGCGCTGGGAGCCATAGGCTTCGGCAGCGTGGAGGTCGGCAGCGTAACCGCCCTGGCGCAGCCAGGCAACCCGCGCCCGCGCCTGTTCCGGCTGGTGGAAGACGAGGCGCTGGTGAACCGCATGGGGTTCAACAACGACGGCGCCGACGCGCTGGCGCTGCGCTTAGAACGGCTGCGCGCCGCAGCCGGCGCCGATCTGCCGGTGGTAGGCGTCAACGTCGGCAAGTCGCGGATCGTGGACCTCGAACACGCGGCCGACGATTACCGCCAGTCGCTCCAGCGGGTGTGGCCCGTGGCCGACTACCTGGTCATCAACGTCTCGTCGCCCAACACTCCGGGGCTGCGCAGCCTGCAGGAGAGCGAGGGCCTAGGCCGCGTTCTGGCCGCCGCTAACGAGGTGCGCGCCGCCAGCGCCGACCCCGGCAAGCCGCTGCTGCTGAAGCTGGCTCCTGACATGGACGCGCAGCAGCTGCGAGAGGCGGTGGCCGTAGCCGAGGAGTTCGGCGTGGCGGGCATAGTCGCTACCAACACCACCCTGGCGCGCGAGGGCGTTACGTCGCCGCTCGCTACCGAAGCTGGCGGTCTTTCGGGCCGCCCGCTCGCTGCGCGGGCCCTCTCGGTGCTGGAGACGCTGCGCTCGGCCACCGCCCTGCCGCTGGTGGCGGCCGGCGGCATAATGACGGGCGCCGACGCCGTGGAGCGGGTACTGGCAGGCGCGGACTTGCTGCAGGTCTACACGGGCTTCGTTTACCGCGGCCCTGCCCTGGTGCGCGAGGTTCTCGCCAGCCTGCAAGCCGAGGTGAACCGGCGCGGCCTGACCAGCGTGGTGCAGCTGCGCGGCGCCTGACGAGAATGCGGGCTAGTTAGGGCAGCTCGCCGCGCTGCGGGCGCCTGGCGGTCCACGGCACCTCAGGGGTTCCGGACCTCACGTTCACCAGCCTCGCCAGCGTGAAGAACAG
>Ga0172382_10008514_pt1 | contig 14275 bp, 12 predicted proteins | sample Leawel138RmetaG_FD_122245 | JGI IMG/M metagenome (GOLD analysis project Ga0172382, IMG submission 122245) | Leachate microbial communities from a municipal landfill in Southern Ontario, Canada - Leachate well 138R metaG | ecosystem: Engineered > Solid waste > Landfill > Unclassified | place...
CCCGTCGTGGTCCACGACGCATTAAAGCGCATCCAATGGAACAACGTCGGCATTGTCGTCGAGTGCGTCTATGAGGATTTGGCGTTGAAGCGCCAGGTATTTGCGGCGCTCGAACAGCTCAGTCCCGCCTCCGTGCCACTGACCAGCAACTCATCCAGCTTTCCGATCAGCGATATCGGCGCAGGATTGCAGACGTTGAACCGCATGCTGGGCCTGCATTTCTTCATGCCCGCGCATCTGGTGCCCGCGGTCGAGGTGGTGTGCAGCCAACAATCGGATGAAGCCGTTGCCGATCAGGTCATCGACATCATGTGGGCGGTGGGGAAACGGCCCATCCGGGTCAAGAAGGACGTTCCGGGGTTTTTGGCCAATCGAATCCAGCATGCCCTGATGCGCGAGGCGATTGCTCTCGTGGAAGAAGGGTTCGCCAGCGCAGAAGACGTCGATGCGGCGGTGCAGTATGGCTTTGGGCTCCGGTACGTCGCGGCGGGCCCCTTGTTGCAGAAAGATCTGGCAGGAATCGATGTGCATTGCGCCGCCGCGACGAAGATGTATCCCTACCTGCACAACAATACCGAGCCCAGCGCCTACATGAGAAAACTGGTGGCCGACGGGCACGTCGGGGTGAAATCCCCTTCGATGAAGGGTTTTTATCAATGGACCCCCGAGCGGATCCGGGCCGAAAAGGCGCGCTACGAAAAGGCCTTGCTGATGGCGGCCGACATCCTCAAAGGGGAAAGCAGCCATGGTTGATTTGCCGATCGGTCACGTCGGGGGTGTCGCATGAGCCGGCATCATCCAAAAATCGCACTGTTCCACGCCCTGCGGGAATCCGAACGACCGTCCTGGCGCGCGATGGAAAAAATCTGGCCCGAGGCCAGATATTTCAATCTGGTCGATGATTCGCTTCCCGGCGATCTCGTCGCGCAGGGGGGGCTCACCGAGCCTATCGTCGCCCGTTTTCTGGCCATGGGCCGGTACGCTGCTTCCACCGGGGCCAGGGGGCTGTTGTTCACCTGCTCGGCGTTCGGCCCTGCGATCGATGCAGTCAAAAAGGATCTGGACATCCCGGTATTGAGGCCCAACGAGGCCGCCTTCGAGCGTGCGCTTGCGCTGGGTGCGCGCATTGGCCTGCTGGTCACCTTTGAACGCTCCCTTGGGTCGTTGCGCCAAGAGCTGGGCCAGATGGCGGCCTCGCGGGGGCTCGACGTTTCGGTGGTCGGCTCTGTCGTAGAGGGCGCCCTTGCGGCGCTTCAGTCCGGGCGGGCCGACGAGCACGACAGGCTGGTGGCCGACGCGGCGCGAAAACTGACTGGCGTCGATGTCATCGTTCTCGGGCAATTTTCCTTGGCGCGGGCTGCGGACAGCATACGAAACCATACGGCCCTGCCCGTCATTACCACGCCCGAGTCGGCGGTCCAGAAAATGAAAGGCCTGGTGGCATGAACAGCCGCCGTACAGGCTTCAACAAAACCTACCTCACGCTGGCTTTGCTGGCGACCGCCCTGGTGCTGGCCGGGCTCTGGCCGCTCTGGCGCTGGCTGGACCGCATCGATCCCATGGCGGGCATGGCGCTGGTGGGCGGCATGGCCGCTGCGGCGGCAACCGCCCTGGGCACTCTGCCTATCCTGAGCGTACGCTCACTGTCGGTGCGCACGCAGGACGCGCTGCTGGGTTTCGGGGCCGGGGTGATGCTGGCGGCCAGTGCTTTTTCGCTGACCATACCGGGCCTCGAGGCAGCGGGCGATATGGGCTATGGGCCGTGGGGGTCGGGGTTCATCGTCGGTTCGGCCATTTTGCTGGGGGCCGTGGTGCTGCTGGGCTTCGAGCGCCTTCTGCCACACGAACACTTCGTCAAGGGGCGCGAAGGGGTCGAATCCACGCGCTTGCGCCGCACCTGGCTGTTCGTGTTCGCGATCGCCTTGCACAATATCCCCGAGGGCCTGGCGATCGGCGTGGGCTATGCGGGCACTGACATGGTGCGGGGCACGGCACTGGCGACGGGGATCGCGATACAGGATATCCCCGAAGGGCTGGTGGTCGCGGTGGCGCTGATTGCCGTGGGGTATGAGCGCTGGTTTGCGGTGCTGCTGGGCATGGCTTCGGGGCTGGTCGAGCCCATTGCGGCGGTTTTGGGGGCGCTGGTGGTCGGCTGGTCGGCCCCTCTGCTGCCCTGGGGGCTGGGCTTTGCCGCAGGCGCCATGCTGTTCGTGATCAGCCACGAGATCATCCCCGAGTCGCATCGCACCGGGCACGAGGCGCTGGCTACTTGCGGGCTGATGCTGGGTTTCGTGGTGATGATGCTGCTGGATACCGCGCTGGGCTGAACCGGGCCGCCGGCGCGCCCCGCCCCGGCCCTTATAGCCCGGCCTTCAGGGCGCTGATTCCGCCGGCCGTGCCGTAGTTTTCCCGGGCCAGGTCGTGGATGATCGAGCGGGTGGCCTGGGCCGAAACGCCGAGACATCGCTCGCTGACTGCGTTCAGCGCTGCGATGGCGGCTTCTTTTTCTTGGGTGTCGCGGCCTTCGAGCAGGTAGAGTTCGTACAAGACCATCTCGGCCGCCGGATCCTGCCCGATCAGGGCGCTCTCGGGTCCGTAGGCATTCAGGAACACGTGGACGACGCGGCCGGGCACGTCCAGTGCCGTGGAAACCGCCTGGGCGCATTCGCGCACCAAATGCGTTTTTTGCTCGTCGCTGCGCTGGGCGGCGACGTGGATCTTCAAGAAAGGCATGACAGGCGTCTCCGAAAAATGCGCCGGGCGGAAAGATGGGCTGGATGGGCGGGGGTTCATCATACCGCAGCGGCCTGCACCATGACGACGCCCCGGGCCGCCGCTGGCCGGATGCTTCCTGGCCCGGCGGCCCGGCGGCGGCCCGGGGCATCCGGCCCCCGGCCCCCGTCTTCCCGGTCCCCCCGTGGGGGATCAGGCCACGGCCAGCGCTTGTTCGATGTCGTCGACCAGATCGTCGATGTGCTCGATCCCCACGCACAGGCGGACCAGGTCCTTGCTGACACCGGCCGTGACCAGCTCTTCGTCGCTGAGTTGGCGATGCGTGGTGGTAGCCGGATGGCAGGCCAGGGTCTTGGCGTCGCCGATGTTCACCAGGCGCTTGATGATCTGCAGCTGATCCATGAAGCGCGTGCAGGCCTCGATGCCGCCTTTGACGCCGAAGCTGAACAACGAGGACGGGATGCCGCCGTCGATGTATTTCTGGGCGAGGGCGTAGTCCCGGTTGTCTTCGAGGCCGGCAAAATTGACCCAGGCGACCTTGGGGTGCTGTTGCAAGTATTTGGCCAGGGCCAGGGCATTCTCGCAGTGGCGCTCCATGCGCAGACCCAGGGTTTCGATGCCCTGCAGGATCAGGAAGGCGTTGAAGGGCGAGATGGCGCCGCCCGTGTTGCGCAGGGCGACGGTACGGGCCCGCCCGGCCAGCGGAACGGCGGCGAAGTCGTCGGCATACACCACGCCGTGATAGGCGGGTTCGGGTTCGTTGAATTGGGGGAAGCGCGGGTTGTCTTTCCAGGGGAAGCGGCCCGCGTCGATCAGGATGCCGCCGATGCTGGTACCGTGGCCGCCCAGATATTTGGTGAGCGCATGGATGATGATGTCCGCCCCGTGTTCGATGGGGCGGCACAGCGCCGGGGTGGGCACCGTGTTGTCTACCGCCAGGGGGACGCCCTGCGCATGGGCGATGTCCGCCAGGGCGGCGATGTCGACCACGTTGCCGGCCGGGTTGCCCACGGATTCGCAGTAGACCAGGCGGGTACGGTCATCGATGGCGCGGGCAAAAGCCTCGGGGTCGCGCCCGTCGACCAGACGGGCTTCGATGCCCAGGTCGTTCAGCGTGTGGCGCAGGAACGTATAAGTGCCGCCGTAGACCTGGCTGGTGGCGACGATGTTGTCACCCGCCTTGGCGACGGTGAGTACGCAGGCGGTGATGGCCGCCATGCCCGAAGCAAAGGCCAGGCCGGCCGCACCGCCCTCGAGCTGGGCCACCCGGTTCTCGAGCACATCCGTCGTCGGGTTCATGATGCGCGTGTAGATGTTGCCGGGCACCTTCAGGTCGAACAGGTCGGCGCCGTGTTGCGTGTCGTCGAAATAGTAGCTGGTGGTCTGGTAGATCGGCACCGCGACCGAATGGGTCTGCGGGTCGCCGGCAAAACCGCCGTGGATGGCGATGGTGTCGCGCTTCATGACGTCTCCTTGTGCAATGGACCTGCGCATTTTGACACAGCTTCATATAGCTGGAAATGATAAGCAAAATGCAGGCATGGCGTGCCGGCCGGGCCTCAGGCCCTTGGGGGGCGGCCACTGAAGCCGCGGCCTGCCATCGCCGGTAGAAAAAAAGCGTACGGCCGGTATGGATTTTGAAGAAAAAAGGCGTACAGTAAACCCTGTCGGCGGATCTAAAGCCCCCGGTTTCTGGTCTACATATAGTGTATATTATGGGCGAAAACACTATATGTGGTACGAAATCTGTCCATCCCATCGTTGCTCCCGAATGCGTCCATGCGCTTGTGGGGGCAGGAGCCATCATGAAGCGCGAAGACGTGTTCACGGGCCTGGAGCCCCAGTCCATCACTACCGAGGTCCTGCTCGAGAAATACGCCAAAGGGGGCGAGACGACGATTGGTGAAATCCAGCAACGGGTGGCGCGGGCGCTGGCCGCCGTCGAGCCGGCCGACCAGCAGGCGCACTACGAAGCGCGGTTTCTGCAGGCGCAGCAGCGCGGGTTCATTCCGGCGGGGCGCATCAATTCGGCGGCGGGCACCGATCTGGCCGCCACCCTGATCAACTGCTTCGTGCAGCCGGTGGGCGATTCGATCTCCAGTGCGGTCGATGGCCTGCCCGGCATCTACGATGCCTTGCAGAAGGCTGCGGAGACCATGCGCCGCGGGGGCGGGGTCGGCTATAACTTCAGCCATATCCGGCCTGCCGGGGCTCAGGTCAAGGGGACGGCGTCCAAGGCGTCGGGGCCTCTGTCGTACATGCGGGTGTTCGATCGCTCTTGTGAAACGGTCGAATCGGCCGGGGCGCGGCGCGGGGCGCAAATGGGCGTGCTGTCCGTCTCGCATCCGGACATCGAGGCCTTTGTACAGGCCAAGCAGACGGCGGGCGAGCTCACCAATTTCAATGTATCGGTCAGCGTCACCGACGCCTTCATGCAGGCGGTGGTCGACGACGCCCTGTTTCCGCTGGTGCATGCCGCCGAGCCCTCCGAAGACCTCAAGGCGGCCGGTGCCAGGCAGCGGGCCGATGGGGTGTGGATTTATCGCGAAATCCGCGCGCGCGATCTCTGGGACCAGATCATGCGCTCCACGTATGATTACGCGGAACCGGGCGTGTTGTTCCACGACCAGATCAATCGCGAAAACAATCTGCATTATCTCGAGATCCTCGAAGCCACCAATCCGTGCGGCGAACAGCCCCTGCCGGGTTATGGGTGCTGCTGCCTGGGGTCCATCGACCTGACCCGCTTCGTGCATCACCCGTTTGGCCTGCAGGGCGAGCCCGAGGTCGACTGGGCCGGCCTGGCCGAAGTCACGGCCATCGCCATCCGCATGCTGGACAACGTGCTCGACGCCACCCAGTGGCCGCTGCCCGAGCAGGCCGCCGAAGCCGCCCACAAGCGGCGGGTCGGCCTGGGGGTCACGGGGCTGGGCGACGCGCTCATCATGCTGGGGCTGGCCTACGACAGCGAACCGGCGCGCGCCATGGCGGGGCGCTTTGCGCGCGAAGTCGCGCACGCGGCGTATCGCGCCTCCGTGGCACTGGCCCAAGAACGCGGCGCGTTTCCTGGTTTTCAGGCCGAACCCTACTTGGCCAGCGGCTTTGCGCAGCGCCTGCCCAAGGACATCCGCAAGGCCATCGGCAAACACGGCATCCGCAACAGCCACCTGACGTCGATCGCGCCCACCGGCACCATTTCGCTGGCCTTTGCCGACAATGCCTCCAATGGCATCGAGCCGCCGTTTTCCTGGACCTACACGCGCAGCAAACGCATGGCCGACGGCTCGCGGCAGGATTACACCGTCGAAGACCACGCCTACCGCCTGTACCGGCTCATGGGCGGCGACGTCTCGGGCGAACTGCCCGCCCATTTCCGTACCGCCTTGCAGATTTCCGCGCGCGATCACGCGCTCATGGTGGCCGCGGTCAAGGACTACGTGGATGCCGCGATTTCCAAGACCGTGAACGTGGCGGCCGACTATCCCTACGAAGACTTCAAGGATCTCTATCTCGAAGCCTGGCGCCTCGGGCTCAAGGGCATCACCACGTATCGGCCCAGCGGCAAGCGCGGCGCGGTGCTGTCGGTCGAGCCGTCCAGTGGCGGCACGCCCGCCCAGCCCGAAGCGATTTCGCTGTCCGAGGCCGATCGCCGCCTGGTACTCAAGCGCACCATCGAACCGGTACTCAACAGCCTGCGCTGGCCCAACCGGCCGCGGTTGCCGCGCGGCGCCTCCTGCTGGGCGTCCGACGCCATCGAAACCTCCGAGGGCAGCTTCGTGGTGTACGTCTCCGACTTGCAGAACCGGCCATTCGAAATCTGGGTCAATGGCGCGCGCCCGCCGCGCGGCCTGGGGTCGGTGGCCAAGATGCTCAGCCTCGACATGTACACGGACGACTATCCCTGGCTCGACCGCAAGCTGCAGGTGCTGGCGCGCACCAGCGGGCAGGCCGAATTCCAGATGACCGACCCCGAGACGGGTGAATGCATCACGCTGCCGTCCACCGTGGCGGCCTTGGCGCGGCTGGTGGCGTTCCGGCACCGTTCACTGGGTATCGCGGCCCCCGAGTCGGCGTCTTCGGCGATGATGGATGCCCTGATTGCGCCGCGCGAGCCCAAGACCGGCACCGACGGCACCATGGGCTGGGTCTGCGACGTGCTCAATCCGGCCACCGGAGACGACCTGGTCCTGATGGTCAAAGAACTGCGCATGCCCGATGGCTCGACCCGGCCTTATTCGGTCTGGGGGGCGGGCAAGTTTCCCCACGCTTTTCAGGGCCTGTTCAAGCTGCTCAGCCTGGACATGCGCATCGTCGATCCGGCCTGGATCGCGATGAAGCTGCGCAAGCTCATGAACTACGCCGAACCGCAGGGCGATTTCATGGCCCGCGTGCCGGGCAGCGATCAGTCGCGCTCCTTTCCGTCCACCGAGGCCTATATCGCCCGCTTGTTGATCCATCGGTACGCCATGCTGGGCATACTGGACGAGTCCGGCGAACCCATCGATCCCATGGGCGTGGTGCAGGCCGAAACCGCGCCCGGCCTGCCGGGGGCGACGGCGGCCGGACCCGCCGCCGATGTCGTGGCGCACATGACCGGCAGCGAATGCCCCGAATGCCATCTGCATCGGATCATTCGCCGCGATGGCTGCGAGTTCTGCACCAACTGCGGGTATCAGGGGGCCTGCGGCTGAGCCCGCCGCTGAGCCCGCCGCCATTCGTAGCCCATTGACCCGGAGCAACCATGGATCTGCCTGCCGTCACCATACTGTCGCTGGGGGGCACGATTGCCATGACCCAGGGCGAGACCGGGGGGGTCGTGCCCACCCTCACGGCCGAGGCGCTGGTCGGCGCCGTGCCGCAGCTGCAACAGGTCGCCCGGGTCAAGGCGCAATCGTACCGGCAGCTGCCCAGCGCCCACCTGCGGTTCGAGGACATCGAGGCCCTGGCGGCCTCCCTGCGCCATCTGGCCGGGGCTGGCGAGCGCGGGTTCGTGATCACGCAGGGCACCGACACGATCGATGAGACCGCATTCGCGCTCGATTGCCTGTACGACCTGGACGTCCCGCTCGTGGTCACGGGCGCCATGCGCCACCCGACCCTGCCCGGGGCCGATGGGCCCGCCAATCTGCTGGCCGCCGTCCAGGTGGCGGCCAGCCCGGCGGCCCGCGGCCTGGGTTGCCTGGTCGTCATGAATGACGAGGTCCATGCCGCCCGATACGTGCGCAAGCTGAACACCAGCCGGCCCGATGCGTTTGCGTCGCCGGCCTGCGGGCGCCTGGGTTGGCTCACCGAAGGGCGCCTGCGCCTGGCCAGCCGCCTGCCCGATGTGCCCCGTGTCGTGTCATCGCCCCAGCCACGCCCGGCGCAGGTCGCGTTGCTGCCCGCCTGCCTGGACGACCCCGGCGACATGGTGCGCGCGCTGTTGGCCGCCCATGCGTTCGACGGCCTGGTGATCCAGGCGGCGGGTGGCGGTCACGTCACGGCGGGCCTGGCCGATGCCCTGGAGACCGCTGCCCGGTCGATGCCCGTCGTGTTGGCATCCCGCACGGGCAGCGGAGACGTGCTGTCCAGCACGTACGGCTATACCGGCAGTGAAATCGATTTGCTGCGGCGTGGGCTGATCCGCGCCGGCCTGCTCGACGGGCACAAGGCACGGGTCTTGCTGACCCTGCTGCTGCGCCATCAAGGGGCCGATCCCGGCGCCATCGCGCAGGCATTCCAGGCATGGTCCAACGACCACCCATGAACGCCCTCGGCCCATGAGTACCCTCAACCCAGGTCCCACCCCTGGCGGTCGTGGGCAGTGCCCCAGAAATGCCACTCGTATACGCAGGCCTGGCGAAAGATCTGCTGCATGACGTCGCGCTCGGGCTGCGACGCCCGGGCCAGACAGGCCTCCAGTATGGCAACCGCCCCGCGGGTGGCCCGGTCGAAATCGGCACTGTCGTAGGTCGCCACCCAGGTGGCATACGGGTGGCTTGCACCCAGCCGCGAGGCGCGTTGCACCAGTACTTTACCCATGTGGGCGTATACCCAGAAGCAGGGCAGCACGCCCGCTACGCCCTGCGCATACGATTCCGTGGCGGCGGTGGCAATCAGGAACGACACGTAGCCCAGCGTCGTGGGCGACGGTTGTGCGGGCCCTGACTGTACGGCAAGCTGCTCGCAGGCTGTGGCCAGGGTGGCGTCCGACAGCAGGCTGTGATGCATGCCTTCCTCGACGCTGATGGCGCGCGCCGACGACTCGGCCCAGAAACGCGATTCATCCCGGCTGTGGGCGCGCGCCGAGAGCAGTGCCATGGCACGTGCATAGCCGCTCAGGTAGCGGCTGTCCTGGCGGATATAGTGCACGAAGGCGGTCGGGTCCAGCGTCCCGTCGGCCAGTTCGGCCAGAAAGGGCAGGGTCTCGATGCGTTGTACGATGGGCTGGCTGTCTTGCCACAGAGCGCGGGTCAGGGGGCCAGCTGAAAAATCCGGGGTCATCGTGGATCTCCGTCAATGAAAAGGTGAAGCGGTCAGTTCGGCAGGCTGCAGATCTGGTGCTGCATGCCGTGCAGGTCGCAGGGGGTGCCGGGCCAGACGCGGCTAAGCACCAGTGTGGTGGCCACGGGCACCAGGGCGGCCAGCAGAAAGGATTCGAGCAAGGTGTCCATGGGCCCGTCGGGGGCCGGGAACAGCCAGAAACCGGCTGCGAGGCCGGCCAGGGTGGCCGTCAGAGCCACCCGCCCGCTGCAGCGGGTGCTGTACAGGCCAAAGAACACCGGAAAGGCGGCTGCGGAACAGAACAGGTCGGCCAGCAGGAACAGGTACAGCACGCTGTAGCCCTGCGCCGACGCCAGCCAGACGGGGAGCGCGAGGGCATAGATCGCCAGCCGCGACCAGTACATCAGGACGGCGCCGGATGCCTGGGGCATCAGGCGTCGGGCGTCTACGGCGATCATGCTGGAGACGGCGCTGATGGCGGTGTCGGCGCTGCTCATGACCAGGGACAGGCCCAGCGGGATGAGCGCCAGCATGAACAATGCCGGCATTTTGGGGGCCAGCACGCTGAACAGCGCCACCGAACTGTCCGTTCCCGCATCCTGTGCCACGAACACCAGGCCAAACAGGCCCATGATGAAGATCACCGGGCCCACCAGCAGGCCGCCGAGCAGAAAGCCGCGCCGCATGGCGCGGGTGGAACGGGCCGCATACACGCGTTGCCAGTTGCCCTGATGGAACAGCCCGGTCAGCAGGATGGCCACGAAGAAGGTCAGGCCCGCCTTCAGGCCGACCCAGTTATCCAGGGCCAGCAGCTGGGGGGCCCTGGCCTGCAGGTGGTCGCGTACCATCTCGATGCCGCCGCTGGCCTGCCAGCCCAGCGCGATCAGCGCCAGCAGCAGCGGCAGGATGATCATCATCTGGATCTTGTCGGTGAAGATAGAGGCCTTCAGGCCCCCCCAGGCGGTGTACAGCAGCGTGCAGCCGAGCACGATGCCGGCGGTCAGCCACAGGGGAATGGGTGCCATCAGGGCAACGATCTTGGCCATGGCCGTGATTTCGGCCGTCAGCGAGATGCCCAGATAAAACAGCATGATCATCAGGATCAAGCCATACAGGCCGCGGCCGTAGCGGGCCATCACGAATTCGGTCAGGGTGTGGCCGCGCGGGATGAGCTCGCGCATGCGCTGCCCCAGCGGGATCATGACCAGGCGCGGCGACATGGCGCCCAGTGCGTAGCCGGTGATGGCCGCCAGCCCGCCCCAGGTGGCGGCCTGGGCGGGTGCGAACAGGATCCAGGCGCCCAGCGAAGAGGCCAGCAGGGTCAGGATGGTGGCCGTGGCCGACTGGCTGTTGCGGGCCACGATGTAGTCTTCGAGCGTGTCGCGACTGCGCCGTGCATACCAGATGCCTGCCAGTGCAAAGCCGATGGAAAACAAGATGACCCACGCCAGGGTGGTGCCGGTATCGGGCATGCAGGATCCCTCGCAATTCAGGCCAGGCTGGCGGCATGCCGCGTGGCGGGCAGGCTGCCTATGACGGAAGAGAGGGAAGGGGTGCTGGCAGTGGGGGGTCCTTCCCTTCGCCGGTATGAGCCGGATCAGGTTCTAAGGGTCACCGCACCGTTTTGCGGAATCTCAGCCCGAATGTTCGGACCCCCCCAGGAACTGCCAGAAATTTAGAGCAAATGCAGCAGGCTGTCAATCGGTGTCGAGCGCCCGCCGGGCTGCGCACGTCAGGTGGGGGTTTCGCTGTCTTCGGCTATGCGGCCCGCTTCGGTGGCGCCGCCTTCGTCTTCCCAGCGCGCGATGCAGCCGCATTGTTCGATGGGCTTGCCGCATTCAGGACACAGTACGGGTTCTGCGGGTGGATGGGCGGTCTCCTGGCGCTGGCCAGGTTTGGGTGAGTTCATGATGAGCACCTCCTGTCTCGAATGGACGGCCGGCCCGGTCGGTTTCGAAGGCCTGAGCTGGCTGTAGTTATGATGTTATAGAGCTTGGGCCGGGACGACAAGAATGGTGACTGTACGATCCAGGGATTTCGTGGCTGCCGTGGATAGCCCATCGGGTGTTTTGCCCGGGCGTTTTGCGCCCCATGCTCTATGATGGGGCTTGGCCGCCCAAGGCCGGCCCCACTCGTATTCTGGCACCATTGGTATGCCCAAGTTTCTGTTCCGCTCTATCTGGACGGCCCGCCCTGTCCTGTTCCTGGCCTATCTGGTTTTGTTCAGCTATGGCATGTTCAGTGCCAGGCCGCCGTCGGTTTTGCTGATGCCGTTTCCACAGTGGGACAAGGTATTGCACGTCATGGCGTTTCTCGGGCTGTCGCTGTGCACTTCACTGCTGCTGATGGCCCGTCCGTGGGGCTGGCTGGCCTGGCCCGTGCTGTTGGCAGCCGCACCGCTGACCGAGTACCTGCAGCACGTGCTGCAGCCGCGGCGCGATTTCAGCCTGGGCGACATCGTCGCCAATGCGATCGGGGTGTTGCTGGCCGCCGGCTTGTGGCCTGGCCTGCGGCTGCTGTTCCTGCCTTTTGCCGAACCGGGCCATGTCGCGCCAGACGCGGATGACCCCGGCCCGTTCACTTGAGCATCGTGGCAGAATGGCGCAAGAGCGCGCCTGGTCGAATCCCTGCGGCCGATTTACGCCTGCAGGCGCTTGACCGGGCTGCCTGCCCCGACCTGGCCGTGCTGTTCGACGCGCGCATACAGGCCCAGCATGAGCTGGCTGCGGGCCGCCGCCGGGTCGCCCGCCTCTGCCGGAATGGCATGCTTTTGGCTGCGCAACGCCACCAGCGCTTTCAGCGTCTCCGTATCGCGCAGACCGGTGGCCGGGTTCTGCGCGGTGACCAGGCAGCGCGGGACGAGGCCCACGATGCGCACCACGGCTTCGCCCACGGCGAGACGTTGCCCGATCCAGCCATCTTCCTCGAAGGCATCCAGCCCGTCGAGCTCGAACATCATGCGGAAGCGGTCGGCCCAGCGCAGCGCCGTGGCGCGTGCCTCGAGGCGCACCCGCTCGAGGGTGGCGCATGAGATCAGCGTGACGGGGTGCACGTCGGTGGCGATGGTATCGGCCGCGGCCTGGACCAGCCGCACGGGCCGGGCGATGAAATCACTGAGGGCCTGGTCCCAGGGCCCTTCGACGGGTTGCCCGTGCACAGGCCGGCCGTAGAAATCGGTCACGACCGTTTCGCGGCTGCGGCGCACCGCATCGCCCAGACAGGTACCGTCGGGCAAGGAGACGCGCAGCCAGTCTTCGGCTGGGTCGAAGTGCGCCTGCACACGCACCAGGGGGCCCGCCCGCTTGCCGTTGATCATGATGCCATCGGCGTCGATGAGATAAAACCGCCGGTTGGCAAAAACGCCGGAATCATCGAGCCAGATCGTATCCGGATGCTGCAGGGCGGTCCCCTTGATCGGGGTGATGTTGATACGATGGACCGAAGTGGGCACGGCGTCTCCAGGGGGGCCTGTTGGGTGGCCGATCAGGGCGGCGGGCCGGACCCTGCCGCGGCCCGCTTGTCGCAGGCGGGCACGATCTGGCAAGATGTGGGCTGATCGGGTTGTTCGAGCCTACGATCGTACCGCATCGTGGCCGAGCCCTGCCATGCTCGCACACATCACTACAAGGCCTTGGTTCTCTCATGTGTACTTCACTGCTTTATCTGGATGCCTGCAACCGCGCCTACCTGGGCCGCACGCTCGAACTCAGCCTCGAACTGCCTTATCTGGTGGCGCGTTTCCCAAAAGGCGCCCGGCTCACGTCCAAGGTGCAGGGCTACCCCGAGCTGGACTGGGTCGCGCGTCATGCCTTCCTGGCGGTCACCATGCCCGATGCGCCGCCTGCCTCCGCGGCTGGCTTTGGGCCAGAGGATCTCAAGGTGATCGAAGGCCTGAATGACGCGGGCCTGACGTTCAGCATGCAGTCTTATCCACAGGCGGGCGGTCCGCAGGCCGGCCTGGATTCCGCCCGGGCGGCGCTGTCGGCCGCCGATCTGGGGGCGTTCCTGCTGGGGCAGTGCGCGACTGTCGCAGAGGCCCGGGCGGTGTTGGACGGCCAGCAGATCGTGCTCGAGCGCATTCCAATCCTGGGCGGGCTCGAAGTGCCGTTTCACTTCGGCCTGCACGATTCGACGGGCGCCAGCCTGGTGGTCGAGTTCCATCGCGGGGAACGCTCGCTGTACGACAACCCGGTGGGCGTGATGACCAATGCGCCCCGGTTCTCCTGGCACCTGACCAATCTCGACAACTACACGCATTTGTCGAATGTCGACCACTCCAGGGCCCGCTTCATGAACTACGATGCCCAGCAGCCTGGTTCGGGCATCGCCAAGGCGGGCGTGCCGGGTAGCGACAGCTCGGTGGACCGGTTCATCCGGGCGGCTCACTATGCCCGGTTTGCCGAAAAGCAAACCGACCCGGACAAGGCGGTGCAGATGGTGGCACACATCATGAACAACTTCGACCGGCCGCGGGGGATCACGATCGACCCGCCGGACCAAGGCAGCGGGCATCTGCAAGTGGCGGGGCATGCGACGGATGGCGTGCCGACCGAATTCACGAGCTGGACCAGCCTGACAGACATCGAGCGCCGCCGCCTGTACCTGCGCGACAGCAAAGGCATGAACTATATTTATCTGGATCTCGCGGCGCAGGCCGACATCCCCCATTTTTCGATGGTGCCCATGAAAGACTTGGTGGCGCCGGTCGCCGAGGTCACGTTCTGATATGGGTATTATCGAAGTACGCCAATTCTTGCGGGAACGGGCCCCCGAGCTGGAGATCATCGAGCTTGCGCAAAGCACGGCCACGGTCGAACTCGCCGCCCAGGCCCATGGTGTGGCGCCGGGGCAGATCGCCAAGACCCTGTCCCTGAGGGCGGGCGGGCAGGTGGTGCTGGTGGTGGCCTCGGGAGACACGCGGCTCGACAACAAGAAGCTCCGGCACCTGTTTGGGGGCCGTCCCAAAATGCTGCCCCCCGAAGAAGTGGCCACGCTGACCGGGCACCCCGTGGGTGGCGTCTGTCCGTTCGGCCTGGCGCAGCCGTTGCCGGTCTATTGC
>Ga0172382_10008515_pt1 | contig 14275 bp, 15 predicted proteins | sample Leawel138RmetaG_FD_122245 | JGI IMG/M metagenome (GOLD analysis project Ga0172382, IMG submission 122245) | Leachate microbial communities from a municipal landfill in Southern Ontario, Canada - Leachate well 138R metaG | ecosystem: Engineered > Solid waste > Landfill > Unclassified | place...
CCCTTTAGGGTTGTTAAACTGCTGGGTGAGCTGGCCCAATTGGCCCCCACCAGAGCACTCCTTGTGGGGCGTGAGATGACTAAGATTTACGAAGAGTTTGTTGAAGGAAGTGCCCTTGAGGTGGAGCGGGAGTTTGCTGCGCGCCCCTCAATTAAAGGGGAGTTTGCCCTTTGTATCTACCCCGAGAGGGGTGAATGATCACCTTAAAAAAACTAGCCACCCTCCCCAAAGGGACCAAAGTGCGCAAGTGTCTCCGCCTCTTAGAGTCCTTTCAAAATAAGTTACGTCTCAACCAAAGTATAGATAAAGACTATCTGGAGGGTCTTATTGCCATTCTCTTGGGAGAGGTAGATGACCCTCTAATTAGATCTAAGCTTTTAGAGATTAATCTTGAGGAGGAGATCTTGTGGCCCCTCTCCGATGCCCTCTTCCTTTTACAGCAATCGTTAAATATTGAGAGGGGAGACTGGGACTTTGAAGAGAGAGAGGAGGGGAAGGGGGAGCGCCAAACCTACCCCTTTACCTTAGTATTAGACCGCCTTCGCTCCCCCTTCAATGTGGGTTCAATCTTTAGAACAGCCGAGTCGTTTGGGGTTGAGCAAATCTACCTAGTTGAGCCATCAGCCGCCCCCAGCCATCCCCGCGCCATCCGTAGCGGTCGGGGGTGTCAGGAGGAGATTCCCTATCAGAGTGTCGAAGAGGGGGAACTTATTGAGCTTTTGAGAGGTCGCCCCCTCTTTGCCCTCGAGAGTGGGGGCGAAGCGATTACCACTTTTGAGTTTCCCCAAGAGGGGGTAGCCATTATTGGCTCTGAAGAGTTGGGGGTGAGCCCCGCTATGCTCGCTGCCGCTGAGCGCTCTTTGGGGAGGGTCACTATCCCCCTCTATGGGCGAAAGGGGTCATTGAATGTCTCGGTCGCATTTGGCATACTTATGAGCACTTGGTTCAACCAAGTTAATCAGAGGGAATATTGATGAGCCTTATCCAGACAAAACGCCTCTCCGTCGAGGAGAATTATAAGCGGATGATAGAGACGCCGGTGTCGCGTCTTATCACCTCTTTATCGGTCCCTACAATCATCTCGATGCTAGTCACCACCTTTTACAACATGGCCGATACTGTCTTTGTAAGTCGCCTTGGTGCTCAAGCCAGTGGAGCGGTGGGGGTCGTCTTTGCCTTAATGGCGATTATTCAGGCAATTGGAATGACGCTGGGGATGGGGTCGGGTAATCTTGTCTCGCGCCTTTTGGGGGCTCGAGAAGATGAGAAGGCCAATCAGGTCCTCTCAACAATCTTCTTCACTGCCCTTGGCATTGGTGGGCTCCTCTTGATTGGGGGACTCTCTTTCTTAACCCCCTTTATGCGCCTTTTAGGTTCAACTGAGACGATTCTCCCCTATGCCAAAGATTATGGGGGGATTATCCTCCTAGGTGCCCCCATAATGGCAGCCTCCTTTGTGATGAACACCAACTTGAGGGCCGAGGGGAATGCCGCTTTAGGGATGCGAGGGATTGTGGTAGGGGCTGTTTTAAATGTAGCTCTCGACCCCCTTCTAATCTTTGGCTTCAAGATGGGGATTAAAGGGGCTGCCATTGCCACCGTCTTCAGCCAGTTTGTCTCCTTCTTAATCCTCCTCTCTTTCTACTTTAGAAAGAAGTCGATCCTTACCCTCTCCCTCTCTAAGTTTAGGTTTGAGGGGTGGATCTATCGTGATGTGATTAGTACAGGGATGCCCGCCTTCTACCGTCAAGGGTTGGCCAGTATCTCGATGGTCTTACTCAACAAGGGGTCGGCCCCCTTTGGCGACACCGCTATTGCCGCGATGACTATCGTTTCTCGCACCATGCAGTTTATGGGCTCAGCTCTGATTGGCTTTGGGCAAGGGTTTCAGCCGGTAGCCGGCTTCAGCTGGGGGGCTAAACGCATCGACCGCCTTGAGGGGGCCTTTAAGTTCTCCCTCCTTGTGGGGGTTATGGGTTTCTTTATTATTGGGACAATTGGGTTCATCTTTGCCCCTACAATTATGCGCTTCTTCATCAAGAGCGACCCTGAGGTGGTGAGAATTGGAGCTTTAGCGATGCGCCTCCAGTCACTATTGATGCCTTTACAGGCTGTTAATATAATTATTTCAATGATGTTCCAGTCGGTGGGGCAGTCAGCACAAGCTTCGTTTACCGCCCTCTCTCGTCAGGGGCTCTTCTTTATCCCGGCAATTTTAATATTGCCCCCCATCTTTGGAATCTTGGGGATTCAGCTGAGTCAACCCATTGCCGACTTCTTAACCTTCATCTTCTCCCTCTTCCTCTTCGCCAACTTCTGGCGCCGTAAGGAAGATATTTGTAAACGCAAGTGTTAGGATTGGGGGCGACTCAATTCGTAGAGGTGTTTAAGGCGATCTTCGATAGTTCGGTTGAGGGTATCGATAGGGAAGTTCCCCTTCTGGTTGCGCGCGCCTGAGGGTCTGTCGGTTAAGATTTCCATCCCCTCATCGATTCTCTGAATGGGGTAGATATGGAACTCTTTCCGCTCAATTGCTTCGATTATCTCGTAGGGGAGAATTAGGCTCTTAATATTTTGGACCGGGATAATAACGCCGGGGTGGTTCTTCAACTCGAGACGGCGGCAGATATTGAAAAAGCCGGTTATCTTCTCGTTGATGCCCCCTACCGGTTGAAGCTCACCCATCTGGTTAACTGAACCGGTAACGGCAATATTTTGTTTTATGGGGATCTCTCCAATGGCCGAGAGGAGGGCGTAGAGCTCACTTGAGGAGGCTGAGTCGCCATCAACTTCACCATACGATTGCTCAAAACAAATCCCTGAGTAGATTGAGAGGGGGAAGTTTCTAGCATAGCTCTTCCGCAAGTACCCCTCGAGGATTAAGAGCCCCTTATCGTGAATCTCGCCCGAGAGTCCTGCTTCATGCTCAATATTGACAATCCCCTCATTGCCGGGAGCTACAGTGGCACTGATAACCGTTGGTGTCCCAAAGGAGAAGCCCCCGCGGTCCAAAATTGCGAGGCCGTTGACCACTCCTACTTTGGTTCCATCAAGTGCGATAATCATCTCACCGGTAGAGATCTCATCAAAGATCCGATTCTCACTGACACTCGAGACATAGTTACGCTCATCTATGGAGCGGAGGACCGCCTCTTTGGTGATTGTCTTGAGCCCTTCCACTTTGGCCCAGTAATCGGCTTCGTGGAGGAGGTCGCTGATTAGAGAGAGTTGAGTGGTCAACTCTTCCCGGCTCTCCGCTATAAAAGCACTGAAGCGCAAGAGTTCGGCTATTCCACTTGAGTCGGCCTCTATGAGCTCCTCTTCGCGACTCACCATTTTTATAAAGCCGATAGTACTGGCGATGTTCTCATTGGTGGCTGCCATGGTGTAGTCAAATTCGGCTAAGATTTTAAAGAGTTTTAAAAAGTCGTCATCGTTGTCACAAAAGGCGTCGTAGGAGGCTTCACTCCCAATTAAGATCACTTTAACGGGAAGGGGGAGAGGCTCCGGTCTAATTCCTGCTTGGCGGGCAGCATTTTGAATCACCAGGGTCGAGGTGGAGAGAAAGCGCTTAAAGGCCTCCCAGAGCCCATCGACGGTCAACATCTCTTCAGCACTGATTACAATGAATCCTCCCGCGGCTTGTAGGAGGGAACCAGCTCTAATTGAGAGGAAGGGGAGGTACCACTCTTCCTTAGTCTCGGGGGGGTTATCGAGGGAGCCGAAGAGGTTGGCAAAGGTGGGGTGGGTCTCAAAGATGAGGGGACGCTCAGTAGTTTGTCCATGGTCAACCAAGAGGTTGACGCTGTAGCGCAAGAAGAAGCTCTCTTTAATCTCGTCGTAACGCTGTTTAATAATGGGGGAGTACTCTTCAATATCGTGTTTTACTTGACGGAGGTAATTTTCTATCTTGGGTCCCTTAAATTGAGTTGAGAGCTCTTTTATAAGCTCCTTAGCCACGATTGAGGGCTCTTGTCCCTCTTCAATAGCCCGCCTTAGGTCGCTTTGGAATTTATTCATGGCCACCATGAAGGCTCTCCCTTCTCCGGCGGCAAAGGTTAAGCTTTGGGGGGAGGTGGGGTTATGGAAGTTGTGGATATAGGCGATATCTTTGAGAACAGAGATATCACTAAGGTGGGGGGCGGTTGCCAATCTTATCGCGGTTGAGCGCCCACTGCCAGCCTCTCCGCTAACGAAGATGTTGTACCCCTTCCCCTTAATAGCTAGAGCCATCTCTAGGGCCCGCATAGCACGCGGTTGCCCAATCAAACTTAGTTGGGTGGGGATTGCTTCACACGACTCAACTAGAGCGGGGTCGTAACAGAAGAGGGCCTCTTCACTCGTCAGTTCCCTTCTCTTAACCTTAAATTCTGCCATGCGCTCACTATAGGGAGTGGAATAATTGATGTCAACTCTTTATACTGGAGACATGAAAATAGAACAGTTAACTGCATATCTGAGAGAGAGATTGGAACTCGATAAGTTTGTTGCCCTCGACTCCTCCCTAAATGGGCTTCAAGTGGGGCGTCCCGGTAAAGAGGTGAAGAAGTTGGGAGTCGCGGTTGATGCCTCTTTAGAGACTTTTAAAAGGGGAGCTGAACTGAAGTGTGACGCCTTGTTTGTCCATCACGGCCTCTTTTGGGGTAAACCTATTGCTATTACCGAGCTTCACTATGAGAGGATTGCAACCCTTTTGAACAACGATATAGCCCTCTTAGCGGCCCACCTTCCCCTCGATGTCCACCCCGAACTGGGTAACAACGCCACTATGGCCCGCCTGCTAGGGTTGGCGGAGGTGGAACCATTTGGTTACTACCACGGTATTCCCATCGGCTACCGAGGGCGCTTTGCCAAGGCGACCACCCCTTTTGAGATTGCTAAAAAGTTGGGTCTCTCATCAGCAACTGGTCTCCATATTATGGAGTTTGGTTCCCCCGAGATTAACACCCTAGGAATTGTCTCCGGAGGTGCCCCCGATTCGCTAATGGAGGCAATCGATCTCAACCTCGATGCCTTCTTAACAGGGGAGACTTCCCACACCATGTACGCCTACTGCAAGGAGGCTTCCAAGACGATGATTAGTGGAGGCCACTATGCCACCGAAGTCTTTGGTGTTAAAGAGGTGGCTAAAGAGTTGAGTGCTAAGTTCTCTTTAGAGACCACTTTCATTGAATTTCCCACTGCCCTGTAGTAGGATAGTCTCATTATGAGTGTGAAATTTAGGGAGCGTTACCTACCATTTGTCCTCACATTGGGTGTAGTTCTTCTTGACCAAGTGGTAAAGGCGATTGTGGTGGCAAAGATCCCTTTAAACCAAGTGGCTGCCTCTTATTTAAATGATTTTCTCTGGTTTTGCCATGTTCGTAACAAGGCGATTGGATTTGGCTTAGGCAGTGGCCTCTCTCCAGTGGCTAAACGGTGGCTCTTCATCGCCTTTCCCCTTGTCTTGCTCGCCTTCTTTGTCACCTTAACTATTAAACTTGACGAATTGACAAAATTTCAGCGCTGGCTTTTTGCCGGGATAGTTGGTGGCGGGGTGGGTAATCTGATTGACCGAATCTTTAGGCCCCTTGGGGTGGTCGATTTTATTAGTGTGAAGGTGTATGGCCTTTTTGGGTATCAAAGGTGGCCCACTTTTAATATTGCCGACTCAGCCGTTGTGGTGTGTGGCATTTTACTTTTTATCAACATCATATTTTTTAACAGGAAAAAGGGGGTGGAAAATGGGCAAGAAAGTTAATACTTTCCTCTTCGTAATTGGGGCAACCCTCTTTAATATAGTTTTGACGGTGGCCCTTTTTCTCCTCTTTTTAGTGATAGCAGTGCGCCTCTTAAATGTTGGTGAGGGGGCAATACCAATTGTGATGGGGTTAATCTCTCTCCTCTCGATTGGGGGGAGTTTCCTTATTTATGGATTTATCGTGCAACGTCTCAACAAGAGATTTGATATGGAGAAATACCTCGCCCCTATATTTGGCAACAAGAGGGGTAAGGGAGGGGAGCAATAAGCGATGCGCGAGCCACCCTATGAACAACTTTTAGAGGCCTCATGGTACCCCTTTAGTGATGAGCCTGTTATTCCCGATGTGTGGTATGTCCCCCGTCTCTCTTCTCCCACCTTCCTCTTCCCCGAAGAGTCTCCCGATGGGAAGTGGCACCTCTTTGCCCACTCTTGGCTTGGGATACAACACTACACCAGTGATAGTGGAATTCGATGGGACCCGATGGGAGTTGTCCAGGTGAGGGGGAAGTTCCCCTTCCTTTTCAAAGAGCGAGGGCTCTTCCATATTGTCTATGAGCGGCACGGTCGCCCCATCCCCTTTGCTGAGAAATTGACTAAGCGGATGCGTAAAAACCATGTGGTGGATTCTCACATCGAAATGCGCAGTAGCAGCGACCTCTTTTTGTGGAGTGAACCGCGAAACCTCTTAGAGGCTAAAGAGATTCTTTGTGCCGGCGACTATATGAGGAAGCCTTTTATTAGTCACCCCCAACTCCTTGCCGTTGATGGGGGGTACCGCCTCTACTTTGGCGCCTCTAAAGTGGGACGTAACCCTTCCTCCCCCCGCTACATCTGTAGCGCCTTCTCGGCTAAGCTCGATAACCCCTTTGTCCTAGAAGGGCCAAAACCTATTATTGAGGCGGTTCCTAACGATCGCTACCGTTCTCTCGCTCCTGGGCGCTTAAGTGTCTATAAAGGGAGTGAGCTCTATGTCGCCCTCCAAAATGGGCGCTACTGGGATGAAAAGCGTCAAAAAGAGGTCTCAGGGATGTCGGTCCTCTCAAGCAAGGATGGGCTCAATTGGGAGAGGCGGAAAGGGGCCCCCGCCTTAGTACCTGCCGAGAAGGGGTGGGCGAGTGCCCATATCATCGGAGCCGATATCCGCTACAAGAGTGATGAGGAGTGTTGGTACTGCTATTTCTCAGCCACTGATGACAAAAAATATGGATTCTTTAGGGAATCGGTGGGGCTCTTGATTGGGAAGATTCCTACGTTACGGCGCTCTGGGCACCTATTCGATCTCGAACGAGATTAACCCTTTATTAGCTTTGGCAGCGACCATCTTCTCCCTCTTAAGGAGGTGGCGGTACTCTCTAAGTTTCATCAGCTCAATACTCTCAATTGCCCGACCATTGAGGAACTGCATGATAGCGGCATCGCTCTCCTCTCTCCCATCAGCCTCGGGGAATCCAAAGAAACCATGAACTGTATTTTTACACTCAAGGTATCTGGCAGGAGTATCGCCTGAGGCAAGTGCCTCTGCATACATTTTTCCATCATCTAAAAGGGGGTCGTTATCGGCTGTAATAATCAAAGCTGGTGGGAGGCGGGAGAAATCTTTGGCCAAGAGGGGGGAGAAGTTGGGGTTTAAGATATCTTTGGGCTCCCTTTGGTAGCATTGGATAAAGAACTGCATCTCGCGACTGGTTAAAGTGGGACTATCTTTAAACTTGTTGACGGAAGGGGTGCGTAGACGCCCATCGGTGCTGGGGTAGATTAAAATCTGACCTGCAATGGGGGGGCCTTTGCGGTCGCGGGCCATGCGGCACACTACTGCCGCTAAGTTGCCTCCAGCGCTATCACCCATCACATAGATACTCTCAGGGTCTATCTTCCAGAAGCGGGCCCCTTGGGTTGCCCACTCGAGGGCGTTATAGCAATCTTCGACGGGAATGGGGAATTTATGGTGGGGGGCTAAGCGGTAGTCAATTGAGAGGATTGGGGCCCCTGTAAGGGCACAAACGCGACGACACATTAGGTCATAAGCCTCAATGTTACCCCAAATCCACCCCCCTCCATGGTAGAAGACAATGAGGGGGCGTAGGTTAGATATCTGTTGCTTTTTATCTTCGGTTTGGTAGAAGTAGCCTGTTACCACCCCCTCTTCAACAGGAATAATAAAGGTGTCTGAAGAGACGCCTTTGGCCGGCTTTTTAAATAGTTTACGGCTAATCCTGTTATTAGGAAGGGAGCGTCGGTTAATCTCATCAATTTGGGCTTCGGTTAAATCGTAACTCTTAATGCCTCCATTCAGTTGGTTGGAGAGTTTAATTATCCGTTGCAATTTTTTGGAGAACTTAACTTCCTTTTCCCTCTTTTTCTTAGCCATAATATCCTTCTCTAGAGAGAGAACGCCCTCTCTAGTGCCTCTTTCATCGTTGCAAAATTGGTCTTTCGCTGGCTCCACTTCTCAATAGCAATTGCCCCCTGGTAGACCAACATCCCCAGGCCATCAACGCAAGTAGCGCCTGCCTTTTGGGCAGCCTTGAGGAATTGGGTCTCTATTGGGTTAAAGACAACATCAGCGGCGATCCTCTCGCCCTTCTCCCAAACCAAGTCTAAGCCCTCTTGGGGGGCAAAGAGGCCGACACTGGTGGCTTGAACCACAAGGTCCCACGATTTATCAATTGCGAAATGGTCTTCTAGTTTGATAGCGTCCAGTTTTGTAGAAACTTCTTTAGAGAGGGTATCGACAATCGCTTGCGCTTTCTCCAAAGTGCGGTTGGCAATGGTAATGGAACCAGCTTTGTGGAGGGCCAATTCGGTAATAATTGCCCGAGCTGCTCCACCAGCTCCTAAGACCAACACTTTCATCCCCTCTACCGGTTTAATTAACTCGATTGAGGTGTGAAATCCTTTGCCATCGGTGTTATCGCCAATAAGTTTGTCCCCCTCACGGTAAATACAGTTAACGGCACCACTGAGGCGGGCCGATTCAGTAAGGCCATCTAGGTATTGGATTACCTCTACTTTGTGGGGGGCGGTTACATTGGCTCCAGCGAAGCCCAATGCTTTAATCCCTTCAATAGCCTCTTTGACTGAGCCAGTAGCGACAGTACAAGTCAAATATCTCCCTGCAAAGCCAATCTCTTCAAAGGCATCTTCCACCATAATCTGGGTGGGGTTACCAATAACAGGGTCTCCAATACAACAAAAAAGAGCCTCTAAAGGGCCATGCATAAGGGCACGCTCACCCATTGTTTTATAATTATCGCTCATTTTCTTCCCTTAACAATCGCAAGTAGTAATAACAGCATTGTATAATATTTAGCCATAGCTGTCATTAAGATATTTCAAGAGGTAATTTATGAGTCTGAGGAATTGGCCCTTTTACACAGAAGATGATTAAAATTTTTAGCCAATAAAGAGTATTGAAGTTCAAACTGACAGAACTTGCACAGGCGTTCTAACGGTACGGTAAAACTTGTCCCAAAAGCTCTTTTGAATCACTTCAATTGTCTTTACTTGTTTTTTGAATTTTTTAAGAGTATTATTTTTGTATGGAGTAAGATTATGGCGTATGCTGTTTCTGCCTCTTCGGCGTTTCATATGTATAATGACTTCTTTAAACAGAAAAAACAGTCAGAAACCTTTGGTCGTCGTCCAATAATTTTTAAGAATGCTACAGACACTAAGGTTGTTCATATTTCAACTTTTGATGCAATAATCCATTCTTTCAAAAATCTTGAAAATGGTTGGAATGGAGATAAAGCAAAAGCTATCCCTACCTCAGTCATCGAAAATGCGTTAATGATGCTTCCAGATGTACCTAAAGATGGGTTAAAGATATTTCCTACTGGAAGAGAATCAATCCAATTTGAATATGACAATGGAGATAAGTCCCTTGAGATTGGGATTTATGAAGATCGGTTTGAGATTGCCCTCTTTGATGATATAGAACTAATTGGTGGAGGAACACATGAGTTCACCGAATTAGAAGAAATCAAAAAACAACTATCTAAGCTAAATGAATCCTAAATGTGTTGAACCTCAAGAAACTCTTTATAGGGGAGTTTTAATTAATCCCTTTGTTTGGAATGATGAGACCAACCGCCCATCTTCTGCTGCATTCAAGCAAACATCTTCCTTATCAGTTGATCGTGAAGGTGGTCGGTGTAAAGAAACTGTTTTTCAATCGCTTAAAAAAAATGTACGTTCTCCCCTTAAAGCTATTGCTTGGTTTTCAGCAAAACACCGTTTTGAACGAAGAATGGAAGTGCGACCAGATCCAACCGAAACAAATCAATACCATACGCTCATTGATGACAATGAAGATACTATTGGCGTTGGTACAAAAAACGCAAAATTCTTAGCAAGAAGGTGTGAATTCAGCCTTTTATCTATCACCTCCTAACAACAAGCCGTCCTTTCTAACTCTTAGTTCAATTTTTCTCTTGAGCTAATCTGAGGATCTTAGATTCTTCATCCGATATTACTCGCCCTTCTTGTACGTTCATGCTAAGTGTTATAGATGACTGTAGCATAAATGTACAAAGTCCTCTGATATATCACATAAAACACACTAAAAGTGTGAGAAATATCACATTATATACAAGTATTATGTGATTTGGAAGTATGGTTAGGACAAACATGGAAGTGAAGTTAGGACAAATATGGAAGTATAGTTAGGACAAACATGGAAGTTGACGTTGACTTAGCCCTATTTGGCTTGTACAATACAACTATATAAAAAGAAGGTATTGTATGAGAGATAACTACTTACCGAGAATTATAGACGATGCTTTGAAACTTTCTTTAGCAACTTCTGGAGCTGTGCTCATTGTTGGACCAAAATGGTGTGGAAAAACAAGAACTGCTGAGGAGGTTGCCGCGAGTATCCTCTATATGCAAGATCCTGACCATAGTGAAGAGTATATATTGCTATCTAAGACAAAACCTTCAAAACTTTTAGAAGGGGATGTTCCACGTTTAATCGACGAATGGCAAATGGCGCCAGTTCTATGGAATGCGGTTCGATTTGCAATCGATAAGCGACGAGCTCGTGGGCAATTCATTTTGACTGGCTCTGTGGTACCTCCGCTCACAAAAGATATGCACTCAGGCACTGGTCGCATCAGTAGGCTGAAGATGTATACAATGTCATTGTTTGAGTCGGGTGAATCTACCGGAGAAATAGCATTGAAAGATTTGTTTGCTGGAAAGAGTGGTATGTTCTCAGAGAGCCCTATAACTATTGAGCGTCTTGCATTTGTACTTGCCCGAGGGGGTTGGCCGGAAGCGATTGGGGTTGAAGATGAGCAGTATGCGCTCAAAACTGTCTACAACTATGTCGATTCAGTTGTACATCAAGATATGTCGCAAATTGATGGTATCCAACGCAATCCAGATCGTGTATATGCGCTGTTGAGATCAATAGCTCGAAATATCTCAACTCAAGCAAATACACAAACACTTGTCGGAGATCTTAAATCTAATAATGAGGATATCTCTGAAAAGACCATCAATGAATACTTGAATGCATTAAAAAGCTTGTTTGTGGTAGAAGATCTTCCCGCGTGGGGCCCTCATTTGCGCTCCAAACGTGCTATTCGTACTACAGCAAAACGTCATTTTACCGACCCATCTATTGCAGTAGCTGCGCTGCGAGCGAATGGTTCAAGAATCCTTCAAGATATTAAAACATTTGGATATTTGTTCGAATCACTGTGCATACGAGATTTAAGGATTTATGCCGAAAGTTTGGATGGCTCACTCTACCATTATAGAGACCAGCATGGAGTTAAGGTCGATGCAATTATTCTACTTAGAGATGAGCGTTGGGCTGCTGTGGAGATAAAGTTAGGAGCCGGAGAGATAGAGGAGGCAGCTGAAAAACTTATAGCCTTTAGCCAAAATATTGATACCGATAAGACCCCTCCTCCCTCGTTTCTTATGGTCATGACCGGTACCCAATACGCATTCCAAATGGGAAATGGGGTATGGGTGGTTCCTATTGGATGCCTCCGAAACTAAAGCGATAAGAGTTTTCGAAGATAGTCTAAGAGTCTGGTACAATCAAGGTACTTCTCTCTGACAATCTGTCCTTTTAATTACTGGGCGAAGGTCTCCTCTCTATTAGGAATACCGGCTTTCCTTCAACTTCTAAAGTTACCTCTGTGGCACTATTTCTGTTGGAGATACTCTGACTCTCCATTGAGATAAGGTAGCTCTCTAAAGGCCAAACTAACCCCTTAGAGGTGACCCTTGAGTTCCCCTTACTTAGAGCTGGAATGATAGAGAGGGTGGTGTTGAGGGGGAAGGTTTTAGTGAAGCTCTCTTTAACTAAATAGATACGCTCAAGGGCCGTTAACCAGAGTATTGGGGGACCATACTTCTCAAAGAGGGAATAGAGATGGAGTAGGTGGTCAAAGCGACTACCTCCTCCTCCAATTAGAATATAGTGGTTAAAACCTTGTTCTTTTATGAGAAGAAGAGCAGCTTCACTGTCGGTTATATCTTTATCCCTAGGGAGGCACTTTATCTCAAGCCCTTTGAGAAGGGAGAGATCTTTTAGGGAGTCAAAGTCCCCTATAGCGACATCAATTGGAAAGCCTAAGGTGAGAGCCTTCTCTACACCACTGTCGGCAGCACACACAAAAGAGTAGGGGGGTAAAAGGGAGGCTTCGAGGTGTGCGGGGGACTCTCCCCCAGTAAAAATAAGGGCACAACGCTCCATAGGGAGAGAGTACCACAAAAGAGAGGAATAGGACCACCGAGGTGGCCCTATCTACTTAGAATTTAAATTTGGCTGAGATTCCAATGAGACTCGATTTTAAGCCATTCTCACTAAAGTAATCACCAATGTTAGTAAAGAAATATTTAAGGTCATCGACAAGGAAATTGAACTCTGCCCCAACACTCAACCACTCGAGGATATTAACATCGAGACCAGCACGGACGTTGAAACCCAAAGAATCTTCAAGAAAGTCGGCTTCTCCATCAACAATCCAGCCTAGGTAGGCGGGACCAAGGGCGATGTAGGGTTCAATCATCCCGAAAGGTCCTCTTAGTACAGCATCAACTACGTACATCATTATGTAGATGTCATCATCAGGTGAGGATGCTAAAAGCATAGCATCTCCAGAAATTCCCAGATACTTGTTAAAGAAGAACTCCAATCTAAGCCCTGGGACATAGGCTGCTGTGTCTGAATCTACATAGCTCTCTAATAGAGCGTAGTTAACAAGCCCCACTCCCCCTCTACTGGCAGCCATTAGGGTCGTGGGTACGAGAATGGCCAAGATCAATACAATTAAAATCAATTTCTTTTTCATTTTTCCTCCTTTTCTGTTCCGCCAAGATAGTATAGGACGCCATTGTAATTACAACAACATTAATCATTTTTTGTGACAAAAAGTGGAAATGATATCCTAAATTGTTAATGCTTGCGCATTTGCCCGCCTCGGGGTAACATCAAAGTGATTTCGAGTGATATATTGAGGGGGTGTGACAATGTCCACAGTCAGAACGATTCTAGACCAGAAGGGGAGTGAAGTTATTTCAATTCATCCCGAAGACACTTTGGCCCAAGCAATCTTAAAATTGACCCAACATCGCATTGGTGCTCTCTTAGTTTTAGATGATAAGGGGAGCATTAAGGGAATTTTAAGTGAGCGCGATATAATCAAACATCTTGCTGGGAAAATGGAATTCTCTGCATCTGTTCCGGCCTCTACAGTGATGACTAAAGGGGTCACCTACGTTAAACCACACCAGAGTCTCGATGAGTGTCTCCAACTAATGACCACCGGGCGCTTCCGTCACCTTCCAGTTGTCGACAACGACAATATTGTCGGTCTTGTCTCAATTGGGGATGTGGTTAAAGCTGTCCTTGCCGACCGAGAGTTCCAGATTGGCCAACTGGAGTACTATATAACTAATACCTTCTAAGGCAATGGTGGCAACCCTACTACCGGTTTTGCCGGTTGTCATCCTTTTTGGGCTTGGAGCTCTTTTACGTAAAACAAGCTTCTTCTCCCCAGTTGCTGTAGCTGAGATGAAGAAGCTTGTCTCCAATATTGCTTTACCTGCCCTCCTGTTTCAAGCTTTCTTCTCAATTGAGATAGAGGCTAAGTACCTCCTCCTAGTAGCTATTATCTTCCTAATTTGTGGCCTCATGGTCGTTATTGGGCGTCTCTTTGGGAAGATTTTGAGAGTTGATAGCCCCTACTTCTCCCTCATGATGGGGGGTTTTGAGATGGGAATGTTGGGGTATGCCCTCTTCTTAGCCCTCTACGGGAGTGACCACTTGGGGAAGATTGCCTTAGTCGATCTGGGGCAGGTCCTCTTTGTCTTCTTTGTCTTGATGACCCTCCTAATTAAAGAGCGGGGTGGAGCGAGTAACCCTCTTTCTCTCCTTAAACAGTTTGTCACCAGCCCCGTTATTATTGCCATTGTTGCTGGTTTGGTGGCGGGTATTTTAAAGGGGAGTTTTTCAGCTAACCCCTTCTTTACCCTCGTTGAAGAGTTGTTGGTTATGGTGAGCTCTCTCAC
>Ga0172382_10008517_pt1 | contig 14270 bp, 16 predicted proteins | sample Leawel138RmetaG_FD_122245 | JGI IMG/M metagenome (GOLD analysis project Ga0172382, IMG submission 122245) | Leachate microbial communities from a municipal landfill in Southern Ontario, Canada - Leachate well 138R metaG | ecosystem: Engineered > Solid waste > Landfill > Unclassified | place...
ATAGCTCTTTCATAGCATGACAATGCCTCTGGATATTTCCCTAGTCTAAGGAGTGACACTCCTTTGTTACGCCATGCAGGCGCATAATTTGGATTTAGCTCAGTAGCCCTTTCAAAACACGACAATGCCTCTGAGTCTCTCCCTATATTTAAAAGCGATATTCCTTTGCTACGCCATGTGATTGTATAGCTTGGATCCAGTTCAATAGCTCTTTCATAGCATTTGATTGCATTTGCAGCATCACGTGCCTCAAGATACTCATTTCCCTTTCTGTTAGATTCTATAGCTTCAGGATTCTTACTTTCCATATGTTTATACTTTTCATGTGAGATTGGATCCAATATACCATTACAGTAGGGGCAAGTTATCCATATCCTTCTTAATCCCCTGCCACAATGCCTACATAAAGAAAAATAATTAGCCTGATCTTGTTTTTCCTTTGACAAACTTTCTCCGCAATAGGGGCAATGTGGGAATTCACTTGAAATAGTTTTACCACATTTTTTACAATTTATTTCTTCCATCTTTACCACGTATAATTATAATTTTCATCTTTTATAAAAATATGGAAAAAAAAGAGGAAAATTATTTTTCTAATAGAAATTATTCCTTCTGCCAGTTCCAGAATTTGCGCATCTGCCTGAACGATACAAGGACTAGACTCTTGTGATGATTTTCTGCGTAATCCTATTACATAAAATAATTTTCTAAGTTTTAGGTTGGCCCCTCCTTCTCCTTTCATCTTCCAAGCTTTCTTGTATCTCTGCATCGTTCTTAATGACCTCAATAAATTCTAAAGCCTTGTTGAACTCTCTTATTAAATCAATGTTTTCTTCTGCGGCCTTATAGAAGAATTTTTTGAGGCTGTTTTCTTCCTTCTCTATTTCAAATACTTTCTCTTCCTTAAGCGGCATCCCACACCTATAGCAGTATTCCGAAGTAGGACCACAGTTCTCCTTGCACCTGGGGCATTCTACAGGTTTGATATTGTTCTGATGCTTGCTGTCCTCAGTTTTAAGGCCATAGACCTTGTTGTATATCGCATTGTCGATGTCCCTGCCGAGAGGTGGACGTATATCTTGGGCATGTCTGAACCAAGCTCCCAGCCTAGGTGATGGCACATTTCGGATTCGGTCAGTGTTGATGCCAGGTGCGTTGCCCTGGAGTGCCTGAACGTATGGGGGGTGATCCTCTTTTTGATTCCTGCGCCAGCGACCGCTCTTTTCACGATGTTTCTGCACATTGTGTAGGAGAGTGAGTTGCCATAGCTCTTGGTGCAGAGGCCGACAAAGAGGGGCTTATCCTCTTCTGGTGCCGGGTGCATGCTCATCATACTTTTAGGTAGGATTCCGACATTACAAACGGCACCAGTCTTTCGCCTGTCTTGCTCCCATAGCTATTGAACTCAATGTCCTTGCATTTAATCGAAGCAAGCTCGCCTATCCTGAATCCCCCCTCGTAAAGGAGTGCTACCATGGCTCTGTTCCTAGGGTGCCTTGCAGCCTTAATCACGGCCAATACTTCGTCCTTAGACAGGATGTCGGGCTTTCTGTCAATCTTTCGGTTCCCTTTGATACACTCAAACCCCTCCCAGTCCTTCCCCTTGTGCCACTTGAAGAACTTCTTCAGGATCTTGTCGTACTCCCTTTTGGTGTGCGGCGAGTATTCCGTGATTTCGATTTTCTCCAGAACTTCAATTACGTCCTTTTTGGTCCAGTCGGAAAATGTCTTATTATTAAATTTCTCAGATATCAGCCTCAGCACCATGATATAGCGAACCGCCCGGAGGATGCCGATTCTTGTGGCTATAAGATAACTTTTGTATTCAAGAATAATTTTTTTGTTCTCTTCATTCATTGAAGATTTTTCTATCAGGCATATCTCTCGCTCAAAAAGCCTTTTCTCATTATAGATGCTCATGCATAATGAAATCAAAAGTTTGTATAAGTCGTTTATCCTAGGGTGTTCGACTTAATTTTTTCGGTCCGTACGGGCACTGTTTTGTAAAACTAATGCCCTACTCAGTTTTTATAGAATTGTGAACATTTTAAAAAATTAACAATATAGTAAAAAAATATAATTATTCAATTTAAGAGAATACTACAAGAGTTACTCCCATCGACCTTTCAACTTCTTTTAATTTGACAACATAACATTCTGATATTCTAGCATACGCTGGAGGCTTTTCATATACCAATGGTATTACTCCAATTCATTCTCCAATGTTCGTATCTTATCAATAATTTTAGCGTCTATTTTTGTATAATCGGGACAGAATTTCATATTTTCACCCAATTTTGTTCTACCGGTAGTATAAATCATTTTTGATGAATGGATTGGCCAGCCGTTAGAGTATTATATCTTCCCCTCAAGCCAACCAATCCTAATCCCTTCGTTTGAATCAAATTCAGGGATGTAAGGCTTTATATCCAAGACCGGAGTTCCTTCTATCATATCAATTCCCCTTATATGTAAGATTCCATCGTCTATTCTTAATAACTCGACTACCGACAATCCAATGAAGTTTGGCCTGTGCGGCGATCTTGTGGCAAATACACCCCTTAACTGGTCATCAAGATAAGGTTTTACAATAAGATGCGAATAGTCTGATTTATGGAAATAAAAGAGTACCAAGATATGTGAAAATCCTTCAAGGTCTTTTAAACCATTCCTATATTCTGAAAATATCTCAATAAATCCTTTATAATCCATTCCGTCGGTTGAATTTTTTGGCACACAAACTGGCTCCTTAAAAGGAGAATGAACTATCCCTATGGGTTTTAATATTATTTCTTCCATACGCTACTTTTTCAAAAGAGGTATATATTTATTTTCTTCCATAAGGATCATTTATTTAACTGTTAAATTATAAGAAGAATGTTTTTAAAAAAAGAATCACATTACCATTTATGAAAGCCATAATAAAACTAGATAAAGAAAATATAGAGCGCTTATATGAAATATATTCCTGGAAAACAGATGTTAGCAGTCTTCAATTTGTTATTTCAGAAAAAGATTCAAAGGATGGGGCATCTGGAGTTATAACTATAATTATGGAAGGAAATGATATGGATCTTTTCAAAAGGCTCATGTACGGCCCACGAAAAATGGGATTCTATGGAGAACTAGACAGACTATTAGAATCGTCGGAAGATTAAATTTTCAATATCGTAGTTATGAAATAATAAAGATTATCCCCAAAAGTTCTTTGAGTTGATAAAAGCTTCTGTGATCCAGTTCCCTATGCCGCCTTTAAGTTTTCAGTGTGGATCTAGTTTATTTTCTATCCCTTTAAAAAAAATGGCCCCAAAAATATTTAAAGATATTTATTTTTGACTTTCTATCGGTGCTCTTATGACTTTAAATGTTGAGAAAACTCTAAAGAAGATAGAAGATTTCTACGGAGAAGTGCCTTTTATTCTAAAAGAAATATCAAAAGACGAAAAGGATTTCATAACTTCAGTACAGAAACTTTTTCACCTTATGGGGTCAAACAAGGTTTTCTCGCCAAAAGAAACTGAACTCTTTGCTATAGCAGGTGCTGTTGGGCATAATGGTAATCACTGCCTCGCATTTCATATCAAGCAAGCCCTTAATTTTGGGGCAAGTGAGGAAGAGATATTCCAAGTTATTTTAATAGCTTCCTTGATGGGAGAATCTTCAGCACTTGCAGTTGGGCTTAGAAAATTAAAGGAGATAGAAAATGAAAGATGAACTATTAAGGAAGATTAAGGAGAAATATGGCGAAATCCCATTCATTACCCAAGAGATATCAAGAGATGAAGAATATTTTGTTCCAAGGACAAAAAGAGTCATTCATCTTATGGGTGGAAGCGCATTAGATACAAAGACTGCAGAATTAGTTGCGGTGGCGGCTGCTGCTGCATTAAAGACCCCATTTTGCCTTGATGTGCATATAAGAAATGCAATAAGTGCAGGTGCAACTGTAGATGAATTATTCAATGTTATCGAAATAAGTGCCCTTATCTCTGAATCCTCTACCTTAGGAATGTCCTTAAGAGAATACAGGAAAGTCATTGATAAAATGGAAGGCTAAATGCCCATTTCTTTCTTAAATGCTTTTAAAATGTCAGTTAAGTCTGGCTTTCCTACTTCTTCTACTGAATACTTTACCCTTATTAGCGGTTTATTGAGTTTCATGAGCTTGCCTATGTCTATGGGGGTCCCAACGATTACCGTATCACACGGAACGTTGTTTATTGTTGTTTCAAGCTCTTCTACCTGCTCTCTGCTGTATCCCATTGCAGGCAATACTTTTCCAAGTTGTTTAAAAGTATCAAATATCTCTTTTATTGTGCTTACCGCCCAAGGTCTTGGGTCTACTATCTCTTGAGCATTAAATTTATTTGCAGCAACTGTTCCAGCGCCAAAACTCATGCTCCCATGGGTAAGTGTTGGACCATCTTCAACGATAAGAACTTTTTTACCCTCTATTAGTTTTGGATCTTCAACAAAAACTGGAGAATTTGCTTCTATTATAGTTACAGTAGGATTAATTTTTTGGATATTTCTCTTTATGATATCTACTTGATCACGTGTTGCCGAATCAACTTTGTTAATAATAATTACATCAGCCATCATTGCGTTCGCTTCCCCGGGGTGGTATGTAAGTTCTTGGCCCGCCCTCAATGGGTCAGCTAAAACAATATGTAAATCAGGTTTGAAAAATGGAAGATCGTTATTTCCCCCATCCCATAGAATAACATCCGCCTCTTTTTCAGCTTCCCTTAATATCTTTTCGTAGTCAACACCAGCAAATACAACTGTGCCATTTTCTATATGGGGCTCGTACTCTTCCCGCTCTTCAATCGTACAATCTGCTTTATCTAAATCGCCATATACTTCAAATCTTTGAACTGCACTCTTTAAGAGGTTCCCATAAGGCATTGGATGCCTTACAACAACAACTTTCAATCCCATGCTTTTCAAGATGTCTCTGACCTTCCTTGTTGTTGGGCTCTTGCCACTCCCAGTCCTTACTGCGCATATGCTTATGACCGGTTTTTTCGATATTAACATTACAGACTTTGGGCCAAGAATAGAAAAATCTGCGCAGCTTGAGAGAACAACAGACGCTTTGTCCATCACATAGTTGTGAGAGATATCGCTGTAAGAGAGAACTACTTTATCCACATTATATCTTTTAATCAATTCTCTCAATCGACTCTCGGAATATATAGGTATACCATTTGGATACAATGAACCTGCAAGCTCTTTTGGGTAGACACGATCGTCTATATCAGGTATTTGCGTTGCAGTAAAGCAGACAACTTCATATTTTGGATTATCCCTAAAATAAGTATTAAAATCATGAAAATCCCTACCGGCCGCCCCCATAATAATAACTTTTTTCTTCATTTTATCTTCTATTTTTTATACGCTAAACTATATAAAAAGATGTCTATTTAATTTGTTAATGGCATTGCCGGAAATAAAAAATATAAAATATTTTCTTATTCCTATACTTCTTATAGTTATACTTGCAGTATGTGAAACTTATCCCCTTTACGACAGATTTCCTTATCCCCTTTCATGGGATATATGGTACCACATACGTATAGTAGAGAACTTTTCTAACGGATATTTTACTTTTGATCCCGTATCTTTTGGCCCAGGAGGTAGACTTCATACATACCCCCCTCTTTTCCATATCCTACTATTAGGATTATATAAAGTCTTAAATTTTGGAGGGCTGTCCCTTATGGATGCTGCAAGGATAATGCCAGCTATATTGTTCCCATTGTCAGCGATTTCAACATTTATATTGATAAACAAATTTTATGGAAAAGAAGTAGGGCTCCTATCATCATTTTTTGTACTTGTTATACCGGTATCCCTTGACAGAGGGATAATCGCATCTCCTCAATCTCTTGCCTTAGTGCTAATCCCATTAGGTTTTCTTACATACCTCTTGGGATTAAAAGAGAGGAAATACTTATACGCTTCAGGGATTCTATCATCAGCCGTTTTTTATACGCATGGCCTCTCATTCATAGTATTTTTTCTATCAATTATTTTATTCACATTTCTCATGTATTTAGTCAAGCGAGAAGTGAAAATCCAAAATTTTTTCATATTTACCTTAATAACAATTATTATATCGTTTCCTTGGATTACCCAGCTTTTAATGCATGGTATTGCATCAAATATTCCATATGGGGGCGTATTCAAGCTGACATTTTATCCTGTAAAACTTGGATATATAACAATGGCCTTAGCTATACCGGGATCTGTGTTTCTAATACTCCGGAAAAGAGAAGAAGATCTGATGTTAATCTCATGGGGTGCGATTGCTTTTTTACTTTCAAGAAATTACATGACAAGTTTAGATCTCCTCCCGTTCAGATTCATAGAGTTTTTGGCTTGTCCTATCGCTTTTTATTCTTCTTTTGCCATATTTGAGTTTGCTAAAGAAAAAAGAAAGGAAGCTATTCTTGCAGCAATTATTGGCATTATGTTAATCTCTTCTTTTCCCGCCGCAGAATATGTTTCAAAAGTCAAACCGATGATAGGGGAAGAGGAATATTCGACTTTTTATTATCTAAATGAAAATTCAATTCAAGGTAATTTCACAGTTGCTTCTTCTTGGTTTACTTCACCGATTCTTGGAAAAGTGTCAGAGTTGAAAACAGTCGAGGGGGGATATGCTTCTGGGAGCTGGGATTATATCAAAAGAAGCCAAGATATAAAAGCTCTTTATTCTGGCAATTATTCTGTTATTGATACATATAATATAAATTATGCCTATCTTGGACCAAGAGAGATTGCAGAGTTTAAAAATAGTGAAAACTATTTAAATGCTTCCTCAATAGATAGGTTATACAGCACAGGAAAAACCTCTCTGTACATATTCTGGGGTGGCAATTATAAATAAAATTTTAACTTACCCTACTCTGGCTATACTCATAGTCTCAATATTTTCTGTAGGTTGTACTACTCAAAAAACTGATTTAGATGAGTTCGAAGCAAAACTTACAATAGATGAGTTCGAGAAAGCAAAGAGTATTGTTGGAGAGGCCTACATAAATCTGAAGACTAACGAGGGAAAAATTAAGAGAGTAGGGGATATCTATTATATTGACCTTGCATTTAAAGGTTCGAGAAGATATTTTGATTTCAATATGCTAGTTATTGACCCCTTGACAGAGAGAGACCTTGTATCTGACCTAAAAACGTCTGAAAATCTTGATTTTTGCAGAAATTATCTAAAATATAGGGGGTTCCCCGAAGATCAAAATATAGTAATATTAAACAATCTTATATCCAAAGACAGCTTCTCAAAAACAACTTTAAATGAAATAATTCTGAACGTGATAACTACACAAGCCCAATCGAAAGAGAGACAAGAATTATACAACGATTACTTAAAAAAACTACCCCCAACAGTTTCAGATTTCATGCAAATCAAATTTACACAGCCCTCAACTGATGCCATCAATCTAGCCGATTTATTTCTAAAAATATTTGAGAAAAATAAGTTTTTAGTCGACAATGTTGCCCAGTCTGATTTTGAGTATAACATGACTAGCGATAGTATAACACTCATTATGCAAAATCCATTTGAAAAATCCTATTATATTGACGAGGGAAAAGACGGTGTGCTAGACAAGTGGAGTCGATACCTCTCAGGTAGTTTAAGTGAAGAATACTGGAATTTCAATAAACAAAATGGATTTGAAGTAAAAAAAATATACAATTACGATGCACAAGTATGGAGAAACTTCTCTAATTTTGAGAAGGAATACAAAAATGCCGGAGAGTACCCTATTACTACCGACTTTTACAAAGAGTGTGTTCTCTACGATTATAATGAAGATGGAGAATATGATATAATTATAGGGGTTATTATTGGGCCCTATGTTTACAAGCACTACGGTGCAGATAAATATTATCCATTTGAAGCAGTAATAGACTTCTATGCAGGTAAAACTAACATCTCTGATATAAACTTCCTTTATGATCAGTTTGGAATTAGAAACAAGGGATGGGTATACATTGATACAGACCTGCCTGAAAGTGAAGCAACTGATGCTAAAATTGAAGAAATGGGAAAAATACTGGATGATGTCGTAAGATTACTGATGGATAAACAAATTCTGATTCCTACAATTCCAGAAGATAGACCTAATGCCCCCGCAATAGAAATAAACTAAGGCAGATAATCATCCAATTCAGGGTAACTTACTCCGGTTAGAACGATTACAACTTTTAGAATATCTGGCGAATTATCCGCAAGTGAAACTCCCCATATTATCTCAGCATTTTTATGAATCCTTTCTTCTATATGCCCAGTTACATTTGTTGACTCTTTGAGCGCTAAATCTTTGTTTCCGATTATATTAATAATGGCGCCTTTGACATCATCTAACTCTAAATCATACTTTGATTTTAATGCACGCTCATAGGAGTTTATAGTCTTTTTATCTCCTTTTCCTTCGCCCACGCCAATATAGCATGCCCCTCCCTTATTTATCACAGTCCTAAAATCAGCGAAATCTATGTTGACAAGGCTTGGTAGTGCAAGGGAATGATACAACCCCTCAATCTTTTCCCAAAATGGAGAATATCCCCTAGCAAATATTGTTCGCTGCTCATCTTCTCTTATAATAAAAGAATTGGAATATGCCTTAAATTCTGAGAACTTCTCTTTTGAAATCTCTTTTCCAGAAGTTAATATGTCATTTGCCCTTATTACAGGTATTGAGATGGCTTTGCTATCCTTTGCCAATTTTAAAAGAAGTGATGTCAACTTAATATTTGTATCAGTTAGATCAGTTAAAACAAATACAATATTTGCTATACTGAAAAATCCACGGAACTCTTCCTCTATTTTTGACGCTACTTTTGATATGCCTTGAATGTTTTCAGATGAATCTATTTTATTTTTTAAAGTACCGTTAACAAAGAATTTTTTCTCGGTCTTTAGGAATTTTAATCTTTCCTTGTCGTATCCGATGGCCAATGTTCTTATGTCTAGATTTTGGGGCTTAGTTTCTATTATCTTAAAGCTCTCATCCCCAAGCCCTATGACCATCATCTTAAGATTCTGTGAATTGCTGTCTTTTTTAGACTGTTTCATTAAAGTTATTTTAAGGAATTTTTTTATAAGGGTTGTTGTTTGTAAGTGTATATGGAAGAGCTTTATTTTATCACCGGAAACAAAGGGAAATTCAAAGAAGCTAAAGAAAAACTGGAATATCTCAATATTGAACTAATCCAGATAAAGATAGAATATCCGGAGATTCAAGCTTCGGATCTTAAAGAAATAGCCCTATTTGGGATTAATTTTTGCAGCGAAAGGCTTAAAAGTCCCTTCTTTTTAGAAGACTCGGGACTGTTCATAGAAGAACTAAACAGCTTTCCTGGACCGTACTCAAGGTATGTACAAGATACAATTGGAAATAATGGTATCTTAAAGCTTCTATCAAATGTAAAAGATAGAAGTGCTTACTTCAAATCGGTAGTTGGGCTATACAAAGATGGACCACATTTATTTGAAGGGATTTCAAGAGGCACCATCACAAATGAAATGAGGGGCCAAGGGGGATTTGGATATGATCCGATATTTACCCCTGAAGAAAACTCAAGAACATTTGGAGAGATGACTACCAAGGAGAAAAACTCTTTCTCCCATAGAGGTAAAGCCCTTGAAATAATGGCCACGTACCTTGAAAATGGAGTTGATTAAATGGCAAGAATGCATTCAAGAAAAAGAGGAAAATCCGGTTCAAAAAAACCGGCAAGAACATCGATGCCACATTGGGTTGAAAAAAGGCCAGAAGAGGTTGTTGATTTAGTATTAACTATGTCAAAAGAAGGTCATGGACCTAGCATGGTAGGGATTATATTAAGGGACCAACATGGGATCCCTGATGTAAAACTTATCACGGGGAAGAGTATTAACGAAATATTAAAAGAGAATAATCTCCAAAGTGAATACCCAGAAGACCTTTTCAATCTTATATTTAGAGCCGTCAACTTAAGAAAACATCTTGAGCTTAATCCAAAGGATCTTCATTCAACAAGAGGATTAAATCTTATTGAGGCGAAGATTAGACGACTTGGAAAATACTATACTGAGAAAGGTAGAATTCCAAAAGATTGGAGATACCACCCAGAAAAGGCTCAGCTTATTGTAAGATAAATTTATTTTTATTCTATTTTATTAATTTTCATTTAAATTATAATATTAGTATTAATAAGAGTTATTTTTAATTCAGAAATTCTTAAAAAGAACATTTCAAAGTGTTGTTATATGGGTAAATATAAGAAATTTCCATTAGTCCTAATTTCAGTAATTATCATATTGGGAGCAATGCCCATTGTATCTTCAGATAGCTCTGAAGAATATTACATGCTTACGTTAATAAATAATGAACGCCAGGTGCAAGGGCTTGAACCCCTCACAATGAATTCAACTCTTTCCTCTGCCGCAAAACTTCACAGCCAGGACATGATTAACAGGCATTTCTTTAATCATGTAAATCCTGATGGACTGACACCTTCAGACAGGGCTAGAAATGCAGGGTATAACTTCATTGCATTAGCAGAAAACATATGTGGGAATCCATCTATAGAAACTGGGCATTCTTCACTTATGATGAGCTCTTCCCATAGAGTCAACATTTTGAATCCGGCTTATAAAGAAATAGGGATAGGGATAGTTGACGGTGGACCTTATGGAAAAATGATAACACAACTCTTTGGTACACAATCAGGAAACAATGTGACAACCCCAACTACAACTCCACAAGAACATCAGGAGAAACCTGATCTAACAATAGGGAGAATAGATTTTTCTGGACAATTTGAGCCCTTAAAACAGATATCAATGAAAATAACATTAATCAACTCGGGGAAAAAAAATGCAGGGGGTTTTGTATTTGCTATTTTTGAGGGATCACCCGAAAAAGGAAATCAATTAGGCAAAATAAATATCCCCTCTCTTTATGTCGGACAAACAATAACAGCTAATGTTAATTGGGTTCCCCCTGCAGAAGGGAGCTATACCATTTACTTTGTTAGTGATTATAACAACGATATTGATGAAGAAAATGAAAATAACAATATGGCAACTTATCCTTTATCTATAAAATTAACAAATTCGCAAACTACTTCTGGAGAAAAATCAACTAATACAACAAATAATCAAAACAATAAACCCGATTTATACATATCTAAAAGTGATATTTCTTATAACCAAATAATCTATGAAGGCGAATCTTCTTTATTATCTTTTAGAATAAGAAATATTGGAAAATCAACAGCTTTTGTAGTGCCCGTTAAAATATACATTAATGGCGATCTTAAAGCATCTTCGACAATAAGTCAGATCTTACCATCTTCCTATACAGATTTGACGATATATCCAACATTTTCAAATACTGGTGAAAATGTCATAGATATCAAAATTGATCCCGATAACAGTATAGACGAGATCTCAGAATATAACAACTACTTAAATTTCATCGTAAAAGTGATGCCAAAGGAGAGTAATTCAATTGCAACCCCAAATAGTAATCAAAATACCAAAGTGACATACCAAAATATTGATTTACTAATATATCCTTACTACATCATAATTGAAGAACAAGAGAATGGGTTTTTCTCAATTAAAACTAAAATAAAAAATAAAGGGAGTGTTAGTGTAGATGACTTTTCTGTAACTATCTACCAGAAAGATACTAATAGTTCAAATAACATATTTATAGAAAGATTTTTTTTATCCCTAGGGCCAGACGAAATAGTCGAAAAGGATATTACATTTATGCCAACTACGGGAAACGGAGAGATTGTTGTAGTTATTGACGAAGAAAATAAAATTAAAGAAATGGATAAAAACAATAATATTGCTACAAAAAAATTTTCTAATATTATTAATGAATCAGACATAATTGAGATGAGAAGTGATTTCATACTTAATACAACTCCTCAAGACGTGAATACATCTAATTTGTTCAAAGTCACGATGAAATTAAAAGATATTAATTCTTCAAATGCCTATCTTTATTACAAATATGACGAAGACATAAATAGTTCCTTCTTCATTCTAAAGATGGATAATGAAGGAAATTATAGCTACTCAGCGCAAGTAGAACCTTTGGGAAAAATTAATCTATTTTATTATTTTGAGGTAGACACAAGTAATTACATAATAAAATCACCTTATGGGTCACCAAATGAGCTTTATTCGACTAGTATTAATTATCGGCAAAATATTCAAGAAAAAAGAAATCCAAGTTTTTTAGATAATGTAAGAAAGATTTTTGGAGTATTATGAAAATATTAATAAGAATAAATAAAGAAAAAGTTTAGAAACTTTTATTTCGGCCTTGTAATGCCGCAAGATTCAAGCTTACATGTATCGAATGCTTTGTTTGCAGCCCCAACTCCGTATTTCGTGGAAATCTCTGCCAAAGCTGAGTCTATAGTTTTGCGCTTTGCAGGGTTGCCCTTAGCATCGCCCATTTCTTCTCTTATAATTTCCAATAGATCTAAATAAGTTTTTTCTACTCCCATTATCTTCAACTCCCGTAACTATGCCATATAATGCATAACTACATAATAGAATATGTTGTTCAATATATAAACTTTTCGTTGATTGTGTACAAAATATTAATTAATATCGGCAATTAGGGAATACTAAAAATAGTACTCCATCCCTAATATTTAGTGAAAATTATCAAAGAAAGTAAAAACTAATACAAGTTAAAGATTTATGCGCCTAAGATTTAAAAAATGTTAAGAATCACAAAACAGTAGTTTTGGATAATATCCTAATTATTTTAGTTTAATAAAATGCCGTTTTGAATCTAGAAGAGATTAATGTCGCATTTAATTTATAAAAAAAAATGCGAGGGAAGTAAGTCTTTCCAAAGGGCAAAATCCCACGGAAAATGTATATAAATTCATTGCATGTAACACACGGAATTTTTTTATTTACTTTTTTTATATTTCAACTTTTAGGCGGTAAATATAACGATCCTTTAAAATTCACAACTTCTGTTAAAATAAACTGCCAATTCTTTTAATGAGCAATTGGCTTACCGAAATGCTTAAATATTATTATAGCGGCTATTAGTAACAATAAAGGAGGTAAGCATGAATAAATTAAAATCAGTTTTTATAATAAGTATAATGTTAGTTAGTATGTTTTTTGTTTTAAACACTGTCTATGGACAGGCTTATCCTAGAATCCAATGGGATTTTTACGATAGTGATATCACATCTTTTAGGTATCACCAACCCACACTAGCTGATATAGATAAGGATGGAAAGATGGAGGTCATCCACGCTGAGGAAAATGATGACATTGTTTTTTGCCTTGAAACGGATGGGGCGCTGAAATGGAAGACTACCTTTATAGCTGACGTTTATGAATCTACTGTAAAAGTTGCAGACGTTGACGGCGACGGATGGCTTGATGTCGTATATGGAGATGAAGACGGCGATTATGAGAATAGTATAGTCTGCATCAGCGGCCAGACTGGAGCTTTTAAGTGGTCAAGTGGGAACAGCGGATCGGATATGGATTCGATACCCTCAATAGGCGATATCAACAACGATGGTATAGTTGAAGTCCTTGCTACAAATGATGACTACATCTTGTTCTGCATAGACGGGAGGAACGGGAATGAACTTTGGCGCTATGATGACAGAAGTGTTGGCAATGGGATGGTGGCTCCCGTCCTTGTGGATGTCGATGGCGATGGGCAGCTTGAAATAATAGTAATAGGCCAGGATAATTATGATGAGATTGTTTGCATTGAAACTAATGGCAGCGAAAAATGGCATTTCACTGGCTCTAAGGACTATGGAGCGATCTATGTTACTCCAACAGTCGCTGACTTTGACGGCGACGGTAGGCCTGAGATTGTTTTTTCCAACGAGTATGGTATAATCTATATGGTGGAGCACGACGGAAAAGAAAAATGGGTAAATGACGACATCCTATCCATATATGTAGGTATATACCCCGCTTACCAGAACGTTGTCAGCGGGGATTTAGACAACGATAGAGACATTGAGATAGTAGTGCCTGCTTATTATGGCCTCATGGTGTTTGATCATAGGGGAAATCTCCTCTGGCAGAAAAATGATGGGCTTTCTGGAAATGATGAAGTGGGGCTAGGATATTCTTATGTTACTCTTTGCGATATCAACAATGACAACAAAGTTGAGATATTATACAACAACTATAATACAGGCAAGATAGAAGCAAGAGACTACTTGGGAAATCTCCTCTGGGC
>Ga0172382_10008518_pt1 | contig 14270 bp, 12 predicted proteins | sample Leawel138RmetaG_FD_122245 | JGI IMG/M metagenome (GOLD analysis project Ga0172382, IMG submission 122245) | Leachate microbial communities from a municipal landfill in Southern Ontario, Canada - Leachate well 138R metaG | ecosystem: Engineered > Solid waste > Landfill > Unclassified | place...
CGGAAGTTATCATGCGTGCATACGACCCCTGTGTCTCCTGTGCGACGCACATGCTGGTGATCGACGAAGACAAGAGACTGGTGGCCCAGAAACTCATTCAGTGAGCGTACACGCATGTTATTTCGTGAGATCGTGATCGCAGGATGCGGCAACCCCCTCTACGGAGACGACGGGTTCGGTCCTGCAGTCGTCGAAGAACTCCAGAAACTACAACTGCCCGATAACGTCAAGGTGTTCGATGCCGGCCTTGGCGCCCCTCACTTCCTCTTTACATTGATGGAAGATTCAGAGGTGCCGGTGAAGAAACTGATCATCATCGATATCGCCGATTTCGGCGCGAACCCCGGTGATGTGACGAAACTTCGGCCTGAAGACCTGCCGCCGGGCACCTACCGGGATGCCCATTCGTGGGATCTCTCGGAACCGCTACAGCGATTGAAAGACGTCATCGATATCACGATCATCGGGTGCCAACCCAAGCGTGTCGCGAGCCATGAGTTTGAACTGGGGCTCACTGAGGAGGTTGAGGGTGCCATTCCCAAAACAGTGCGTATTGTACTGGAAGAAATTGGGGTAGAATATGGGGCTACTATCAACCATCAAGGAACGCATCTTTGGGCGTCGCCGGGAGAAACCACTGGAGATGCCGGGAAAAAACCTGGAGAAAAAGCCTGAGGCAAAGCCTGCGGTGAAGCCCTCTGATGTGATGGTAAAAGAAAAGGTGGAAGTTGTACAAAAGGAGGAAAAGCCTGTGGCAGAAAAGATTACTATAGGTGAATTACACCTGAGCGGATGTACGGGATGCCTCGTGACGCTTGCGGATACCTACGATGGTCTCTTCAAGCTGCTCGACAATTATGCGGATCTCGTCTACGCGTTGACACTGGTCGATGTGCGCCACGTGCCCGAGATGGACGTGTGCCTGGTCGAGGGGTCATGTTGTCTTGACGATAAGATCTCGGTAGAAGAACTCAAGGAAGCAAGAGCAAAGTCAAAGGTGCTCGTCGCCTACGGCGGCTGTGCAGCCTACGGCAACATCACCCGGTTCTGCCGGGGCGGCCAGTGGAACCAGCCCGGCCAGGAGGCGTTCGTGCCGATCAGCGAGGTCGTCGACGTCGATGTCTACCTGCCGTCGTGTCCCCCGTGCCCCCAGGCGGTCAGGAACCTTGCCGTCATGGCCTACCTGCTGCTGAAGGGCAACGATGAGCAGAAGAAGCTCGCAACCGCCTACCTGACCCCGCTGATGCAGCTTGCACAGCGCGGCAACGAGGCCTGCGGCTGCGATCTGATGTACGACGTCATCAACCAGGGGCTCTGCATGGGGTGCGGAACCTGTGCCGGAACCTGCCCGGTTCGTGCCATCACGATGGAATACGGCAGGCCGAACATCAACCGCGACCTCTGTATCAAGTGCGGCGCCTGCTACTCGCAGTGTCCGCGGAGCTGGTTCAACTTCGACGTCATGAACAACTATGAGGGCATCATGGATGCCATCAAGGGAGCCATGCAGTGAGGTGAAAAAGATGGACGTACTCGGTAACTACAAATCCGTGATTGCGGCCCGTTCGACCGACAGGGAGATCCTGAAGAAGGCACAGGACGGCGGCATCATCACGACGCTCTTTGCCTACGCCCTCGAGAAAGGCATCATCGATGGTGCCATCGTCGCAGGCCCGGGGGACGAGCCCTGGAAGCCGGAGCCCATGGTCGTTACGACGAAGGCCGAACTTCTGGCCTCTGCCGGAACGCGCTACACCATCAGCCCGAACCTCTCCCTGATCAAGGAGGCGACCCGGAGCTACGGTCTTGACCGTGTCGGTATCGTCGGCACCCCGTGCCAGATCCAGGCTGTCCGGAAGGCGCAGCTCTACCCGATCGGGATGCGTGACGTCGACGACAAGATCGCTCTTGCGCTCGGCATCTTCTGCATGGAGAATCTCTCCTACCAGGCGCTCGAGGCAATCGTCGAGGACCACTGCAACCAGAAGATGGAGTCCGTCGTGAAGATGGACATCGGCAAGGGCAAGTTCACGGTCTACACCGAACGCGGTGCCGTCAGCCAGATGCCGCTCAAGCTGATCCACAAGTACGTGCAGCCCGGCTGCAACGTCTGTCTGGACTACGTCGCGAACCTCGCCGACATCTCGAGCGGATCCGTCGGAAGCCCCGACGGCTGGAGCACGGTCTTCGTGCGGAGCATGAAGGGCAACGCGGTCTGGGACGGCGCGATCGCCGATGGTTACTTCGAGACGAAGCCGATCGATCAGGTCAAACCCGGTCTCGACCTCGTTACGAAGCTCGCCACCGAGAAGATCACGAAGAACCAGAAGAACGTGGATGCACGTAAGACGGCTGGACTCAAGGCGGACGGAACCCCGAAGGGTCTCCGGAACCCCTACGAGTCTCCCTGAAACCCTCTCTTTTTTTCAGAAACCCGTCTTCTATCCCGAGACTTCGTCCGTATCCGTCCTGGTGTTTTTCTCACCTGCTATCCGGACTGTGGCGGATGCTCTGCCACGGTGATGATACGGATTGCCGGGGGATGTATGAGATGGGTTCGCGTGGTGAACTTCCCGCTCTACCCCGTAAAGAGGCGGGCAGCCCTCGACCCCTCCTGAAGGCGGGGGCGGTCATGGCGATATCCGATAGGATGCCGTACACGGACATTTTCTGGAGTCTCCCTGTGCTCCCTGCAGGGAGGCTGCTGGCGATGCAGATGGTACATGCTCTGCAGAAACCGCGAAGGAAATTGCAGGAGATGTCTGCGAGAACGCCCTGTGAAAGTGTTCCGGCGCTTTCTGGCTCTATGATCGGTTTTACCGTGGTACCGTGAACCGATTGACCCGGCATACCCCGGTGTGTGAGGCGCGATGCTCCTCTCAGATATCCGGTTCTTCCCATCCAGAGGGGGCAGGAAGGGAACCATCGTTGAAAACATTGGTGGGAGGGTTCTCCTCCCGTCGTCGCGGGTTCTCTTCAGGCCGGCGAGAGATGGCAGGTGCTCTCCGCCGTCATTGTACCGCCGAAGTAATCTTTCTAGATGATATATTCGTATTCAGTCTCTGAACAGTACCTGGTAGGTTACCGTCTCTGCTCCAAAAAAGTCCCTGCAAAACTCCGCTGCCTTCGAGGGTTCATACTCCTTGCAGCTGAAGATATCGAGGTAGGCCGCGTTGGTCTCGTTCGCGAAGTGGCCGGAGACGAGCGATGTCTCGATGAGCTGGGTCATGGAAAACCCTGCGACTCTCTCACACGGGCCGAAGTGGATGATCTGTGGTTCGCCGAACCTTTTCATGTCGATGAGATCACATAACTCGATGATGAACCGGTGAATCTTCTCTGCATCCCGTATCGATGCCGGGTCGCACCCCTTCAGGTCAACGCTCGTGTACAGTCCCCAGCACCCACGCTGTTTGAACTGTGCAACGATCTCTGCGTCGCTTACCGCCTCTGCCATAACGTTGCTCGCTGCAACGTTGTTTGTCATTATCTTGCTTGCCATGTTCTCACCTTCGAGACAAACTCTGATCGTTTGATCCGAGTAGTTTTTGATAGTTCTGATTTTAAACTTATCCATGGTACTAATGGAGGATAGCCCTTATTTCCCGTTTAGGAGTGAGTAATTCCGGGGTATCTGAAATTCTAGGACACAATCTCGACAAAAATTGAAAATTACGACTTTACATGGCTTATTCGTGTTTTCGTAGCTGTTTGGGTGTGGTGGAGTAATACTATGTGTGAATCAATCCCGTGAGGGGATTTTTTCCACGGGCTTTGCTTCGGGGGTTTTCGGGCAGAAGGGGTCTTATAATACAGATCCTGTCCGGCATGACCCGTGGATCTCGTCCTGGGCGATAAAGGTCGATAAATAAGAGATATCGTGTATCAAACGCCGTAATGGGCTGTGTTCCCTTCAGGGGATTTCCCGGCGATGACTACGGGACCCCTCGTTCGGCCTTTGAAATCCGGGCATCTTTGCCGGGCAACGCGCACCCCGCCGCCCTGTCATACGCCCCACATCGTTCTTCCGGGCATGACCCGCCGCACCCGGCCCGGTTCTCACCGGATTACCGGGGGGCGCTGGTGTGTGCGCCGGATATGGGTGTGAAGGGCCTCGAGCGTGGGGTATCGCCTGCCGCAGAACGGGCATATGAACTCACCTGTCTCGACGGGAAACCCGGGATATTTTCGTTTCTGCGGCGATTTTCCCGTCACCCATCCCTCCCTTCCGTGATCTCCTCAATTGTCCGTCCCGAGACAACCGATCGGGGCTCCACCGCGACCGGATCTCTGCCGGGGTCGGCCTCCGCATCGTTCATCTTCACGAGCAGCCAGGCCTCGCCCTTCCCCGTCCTGAAACGGGTGAGGGCATATCCGCCCCGGATCTTCTCCCCATCCAGCCAGAACGATAGATGACCGTTCCGGACGGCCTCAGTGACCCCGACCCTCTCCCCGGCCTTCTCGGTGCGGTTCTGGTAGAAACCCCGGTCCCAGACGATGACCGTCCCGGCACCATAATTTCCTTCCGGTATGATCCCCTCAAAGTCAGCGTAGTCGAGCGGATGGTCTTCCGTCGGTATGGCAAGGCGTTTCTCCTTTGGATCCATAGATGGCCCTTTTGGGACCGCCCAGGACTTCAGCACTCCATCGGCCTCCAGGCGGAAGTCGTAGTGGAGCGTGGTTGCTGCATGTTTCTGGATGATGAAACGCGGATGGGCACCTGCTGTCTCGCTCTCTCCGTATGGTTCCGGCGTCCGGGAGAACTCTCTTCTCCTGCGATATTCCTCCAGCGTCTCAGGATTGGGCATACCAGAACTCCGGCGCGCCCTCTGATAAGACTTTTCCCGGTCCCGGGACCTCGTTACGGTTCCTGGAAGGATATGCCGGAGGCCTGGTATACCGGCAAAGATGAGGCGTTCCTCCCCGGGAACCCGCCATCGTCCCGGATGGTTCGGGGGAGTGTTGATCATGCCTGTTTGTGTTCCCGGAGAGCACAGGCGGACGGCAGACAGTCGGAGCCTCGGATATCCCGACGTGATCGCCGTGTTCCAGCATGCGCGGTATGTCCGGAGCCTGTATACCGGGAATCAGCCAGGGATAGACCGCGCTCGCTGATACTATGATATCTGAAATTTATCGAGTATTCTCCAAAACATTAATTTTGGTTGAGATTCTCTGGATGCTGATCACATCCTTGCATGGACAGGGTCTAACCATGAAGAGGTTACTGATAGTCTCAAACAGGCTTCCCATCAACGTATCCCGAAAGAACGGCGATCTCCACCTCCAGCGGAGTGTCGGCGGCCTTGCAACCGGGGTCGGTTCGTTTTACAAATCCTGCGAGAGCCTCTGGGTCGGGTGGCCCGGCCTGAACGTCTCAAAGCAGCAGAGCGAGGAGAGGGACCGGATCATCGATACGCTCAGGAGAGAGCAGTGCCACCCGGTCTTTCTCTCCCCGTACGACATCAGGCACTACTACGACGGGTTCTGCAACAACACCCTCTGGCCGCTCCTCCACTACTTCAACCTCCACGCAGAGTACGACCCGAAGACGTGGACCGTCTACCGGCGGGTGAACGAGAAGTTCTGCGACGCCGTGCTGGAGGCGGCGAGGCCGGGCGACACCATCTGGGTTCACGACTACCACCTGATGCTCCTCCCCGAGATGCTCCGGGAGCACCTCCCCGATGCCGAGATCGGTTACTTCCACCACATCCCCTTCCCGTCGTTTGAGGTCTTCCGAAACCTGCCCTGGAGGAAGGAGATCCTCTCCGGCCTTCTTGGGGCGGACCTCATCGGGTTTCACACCTACGGCTACGTCCGCCACTTCCTCTCCAGTGTCCGGCGCCTCCTCGGGTATGAGCATACCTTCGGTGAAATCAGGACCGGCACACGGGTGATACGGGCCGACCTCTTCCCGATGGGCATCGACTACCACCGGTTCGCCGACTCAGCGGGGAGCACTCCTGTCCAGAGGGAGATAACCCGGATCCGGCAGAAGTACGGGGAACGTAAGCTCATCCTCTCCTTCGACCGCCTGGACTATACAAAGGGGATCCCGCTCCGGCTCGAAGCGTTCGATGCGCTCCTTGAGAAGAAGCCGGACTATCGGGGGAAGGTCTCTCTCGTCCTCGTCGCGGTCCCGTCCCGAACGTCCGTCAGCAGTTACCAGGCGCTGAAGAAACAGATCGACGAACTCGTCGGGAGGATCAACGGGAAGTACGGGACGACCGACTGGGTTCCCGTTCACTATTACTACAACTTCCTCCCGTTCGAGACGCTTGTCGCGTTCTACAGCGCCGCCGACGTCGCCCTGGTGACGCCGCTCCGTGACGGCATGAACCTGATGGCGAAAGAGTACATCGCCACGAGAACCGACGGCACTGGTATCCTCGTCCTCTCCGAGATGGCAGGGGCGGCCGAAGAACTCGGTGAGGCGATCATCGTCAACCCAAACGACCAGGACGCAGTGATCGAGGCGATCGAGACGGCGCTTGCCATGCCGGAGAAGGAGCAGGTCGAGCGGAACCGGACAATGCAGAAGAGGCTGATGCGCTACGACATCGAACACTGGGTCGGCGATTTCCTCGTGCGCCTGAGTGATGCCCGGGCGGTCAGGGTCGAGCGTTCTGAACAGATTGTCACTCCCGCCATCCGTGATACCCTGATCGCGAATTACAGTGCCGCGAACGACCGTCTCCTCCTCCTCGACTACGACGGCACCCTGGTCCCGTTCGCTTCCAGGCCGCAGAAGGCGATTCCCGGCGAAACGACACGAGAAGTGCTCACTTCTCTTGCCCGGACGCCCGGGAACGAGGTGGTGGTGATCAGCGGCAGGGATCGGCATACGCTGGATTCCTGGTTCGGGGATATGGATATCGGGATCATCGCTGAGCACGGGGTCTGGACAAGAGAGCGCTCCGGGGAGTGGCGGATGCCTGAGGCGCTCTCGGATGAATGGAAGGAGCAGATCCACCCGCTCCTCGAACTCTACACCGACCGCACGCCCGGTGCCTTCATTGAGGAGAAGGATTACTCCCTCGTCTGGCACTACCGGAGGACCGAACCGGTGCTCGGCACGCAGAGGGCAACGGAACTCAAAGACGATCTCTTGCACCTGACCTCCAACCTCGACGTCGGCGTCATGGAGGGGAACAAGGTGATCGAGATCAAGAACAACGCTGTCAACAAAGGGCGGGCGGCGCTGAGCTGGATCTCCGGGCACACCTGGGACTTCATCCTCGCCATCGGGGATGACCGGACGGACGAAGATCTCTTCGAGGTTGTGCCGCCGGATGCCTACTCGATCAAGGTCGGCCTCGCGCCGAGCCGGGCGAGGTTCAACCTGATCGCCCAGCGGGACGTGCTGCCCCTGCTCAAGGAGTGCACAATCGGGAAAAGAGGGAGGGCGAAGCGGAAAGAGAGTGTTATCGGGTCGGTTGCTCCGGGATGACCGACCTGACCGTCAGGAAGACCGGGCCGCGGAGATCCACCTTCCTGTTGTGGTCGGTGATGTAGCGCATAGCGTACTCCTCGATGCGCAGGTTGACGTCGGAGGGGAGTTTCGACATCTTCACCTGGACGGAGGTCGCCTCGCCGCAACGTGCCGCCTCTTCTATCCGGGTGGCGGCAAGGCCCGCCACAGCGTCGAGATAGGTTATACCGGTCGAGACGCCTTCCTGTCGGACGGTTGCCCACTTCTCGGTGTCCGGGACGCCGAGCACCGCGCCGTTGTGGGCGTAGACCTCGTTTGCACAGGCCGGCCCGCAGAGTTTCGAGTTGGACTCGGGCTCTTCGACGATCACCTCGACCTCTCTACCGGCGATCTCGCCCTTCCATGCGGTGAAGGCGCACGGGCCCGGGGCGGCGGCGTGCTCTGCAGCCGTTGCACGGATCGCCTCCGCCATCTGCTTCCCGACGGCGGACGCGGGCTCCTCGCGGAGCCGGACGGCGCCTGCGATCTCGCGGTCGGAGAGGGCATGCGGGAAGAACTGCGGGTAGGTGAGTTCGCGGACGTCGTTTGACCGGTAGGCGATCATCGCGAGCCGTTCCACCCCGAGGCCGAGGTTCATCACCGGCACGCCGATCCCGTACTCGGCGAGCGCCGAGGGCGAGTATATGCCGAACGTGGCGACCTCCACCCACCCGAGAACCGGGTGCCGGGCGTAGACCTCCGTCTGGGTGTCGGGCATGTAGTACTTCGACCGCTTCTCGTCAGGCTGGAACCGGAACTCTTCAAACCCGAAGGCCGAGAGGAGCGCTTCGCTGACGGCTTTTCCCTCCTCGAGGGTGACGTCCTCCCCCGCAACGACGCAGGAGGCCGAGTGGTAGGTCATCAGGCGGGTGGGGCCTTCTTCCTGCTCCCGCCGGAAGCACCGGTCGATCGAGAAGAGCCGTATCGGAAGGCGTCGCTTCTCCCAGACAGAGGAGAGCGTCAGGAACCAGCCGCTCGTCATGTGGCTCCGGAGGGTGTTTCGCGACGACTCGGGGGCCAGTTCCCGGAACTCAGGGAAGACCGCATCCAGGATATGCACAACGGCGGCATCGTCGGCATCGAGGACGGCCGCGAGTTCGTGCGCCAGTTCGTCGCCGTCGATCGTCCCCTTCTTGTAGCCGTGGAGGGTCTCGCGGAGTTTCGCCTCTGTCTCCGGCGATACCGCACGGCCGAGGATCGCCTCGATCCCCTCGATCTGTTTCCGCGCGATCCCGACGTTCGGGCGGGGCAGGCCGCCGAGGTAAAAGACCCGGTCGAGGACGGCCATGGCCTCGGGCCCGAACTGCCGGTAGATGTCCGACTCTTCGATGATGACGGGGTTGATCGCCTCGTCAAACCCCATCGAAAGGTAGGTCTCGCGGAGCCGCTGTACGATCTCGAAGATCGGGTGCGCCGTTGCACGGGTATACTTCAATCGGGGATACCGGCCTGCGACCCCGGCCGGCGTCAGGACCGACGGCCCTTCGTGCCAGGCGTGCTCGAAGTCTTCTCTTGCCCTCTTCTTGAACTCTTCCACATCGAATCTCATACGTCTCGCTCCAGGCAGACGACCCGGCTTATCGGGCTCTCGTCCTTGATATGATAATCGCAGTGTTCTGCGATCTTTTCTGAAAACGCTCTCACTTCGCGGTGTTCAGGCATCTGAGTCCTCTGCAATCGGTTTCTACTGTATCCCAGATACATATATCCCTTCACCTCCACGAACCGGGCGCCGGAGTCCTGGTAGATCGCCGCGTAGCGATCGGGTGCGAAGTCGTTGTAGCCGCGCACCACCGTGGTGCGGACGGCCGACCGGCGCTCCCTGAGCCCCGAGAGGCTCTCCTGCACCTTCTCCCAGTAATCCTCCTTCGGCCGACAGAGGGCGAGATAGGTCTCCCGGTCGGGAGCATCGAGGGAGACGTAGGTCTGGTAGGGCCGGCACCGGGCGAGGACGTCCGGCCGGGTGCCGTTCGAGACGAGGAATGTCGTGTACCCATCCTGATTGAGGCCGTCGATCAGTTCCGGGAGACGGGAGTAGCAGGTCGGCTCCCCCGAGAGGGATATCGCGACCATCGTGGGGTCGAGTGCCTCGGCGAACCGTTCCGGCGCGACGTAGGGCGAGACCTTGTAGCCCGCGAGCGCCCTCTTCTGGAGGCGGCGGAGATTCCCTATGATCTCGTCCGGCGGACACTCCTCTTCCTCCACGACCTCGTGCTCGAACGACCGCCAGCAGAAGAGGCACTGCTGGTTGCACCGCAACGTCGGCGTCATCTGGACGCAGCGGTGGCTCTCGATGCCGTAGAACTGCGCCTTGTAGCACATATCCCCGCCCTTGAGTGCTCGTTTGTTCCACATGCAGGGCTTTACGGCCGCCGAAGAGGCAGGGTTGACGAACTGGTAGCCCTGCCTCCGGAGGGCCTTACATGCTTCGGAGCGCATCGATACCGAGAGTCGCGAGGGACTCCTTCAAGGTGTTCCTGACCGCATCCACAAGGGTGAGGCGGCTCTTTCTGGTCTCGCCTTCGCTCTTCAAGACCGGGTCGTAGTGGTAGAAGGCGTTGAAGAGGTCGGCGAGTTCGCGGGCGTAGAAGGCGAGGAGATGCGGCCGGAGTTCCTCGACGGCCTGCTCGATGACGGCCGGGAACCGGGCGAGGTGCCGGGTGAGCGCGATCTCGTGCCCGGTCTCGTAGGTGCAGGCTCGCTCGAACTCCCCTGCTTTCTCAAGGATGCTGCAAGCCCGGGCATGAGCGTACTGGATGTAGGGGCCACTCTGCCGCTCGAAGTCGAGCGCCTCCTTCCAGTCGAAGACCGTACTCTTCTCCGGGGAGACCTTCACGATGTCGTAGCGGATGGCGGCGATGGCGACCGATTTTGCAATCGAGCGCCGCTCCCCTTCGGGAAGTTCCGGCCGGCGGACGGTCACCTCCTCGAATGCCTTTGCGGTAACCTCCTCGATCAGCGCGTCCGCCGAGACGAACTTCCCCGCCCGGGTGCTCATCGAGCCCTCGGGGAGGGAGACGAACTCGAAAAAGACGATCTCGGGCGGCTGCTCGCCGAGGAGTTTGAGGGTGGCCTGGAGCTGGGCGCCGATCAGTTTGTGGTCCGCGCCGAGGATGTCGATCATCCGGTCGTAGTTGCGCGCCTTCCAGGTGTGGTAGGCGAGATCGCGGGTGCTGTAGACCGATGTGCCGTCGCTCCGCCGGAGGATATACTTCTTCTCGAAGCCGCACTCCGAGAGGTCGACCCAGAGCGTCTCGTCCTCGTGCGCCTGCGGCAGACGCCTGACCTGCTCGACGATCCGGTCGACGTCGCCGATCCGGATGAAATCGCTCTCCCAGACGAACCGGTCGTGCTGGGCGTTCAGAGCGGCAAGGGTCTCCTTGATCCCCTCGGTGCAGAGGGAGACGGCTCTCCGAAACCTCGCGACGGTCCCGGCTTCGCCGCGTTCCACCATCTGCATGAGGCGGTCGATCTCGTCGGCGATCCCGGGGTTCTTCTCGATCTCCCTGTTTGCCGCGATGTAGACCCTGGCGACATAGTGGTCGGCCTTCTCGCCCTCCTCCCTGGTGATACCGAGGTTCTCGAATCCCCAGGAGACGATGGCGATCTGGCGGCCCATATCGTTTAAGTAATACTGCACCTCGAGCGGGTAGCCGGCTTTCCGGAACGCCCGGGCAAGGGTATCGCCTATGACGGTGTTTCGGATGTGGCCGACATGGAGCGGCCCGTTCGGATTTGCGCTCGTGTGTTCGAGGACAACCCGCCCCGTTCGCCGGGAAAGGGCGCCGTAGTCCGGCTCAAGCGCCTCCCCGACCGCTTCGGCGAGGAGCGACGGGCCGAACCTGAAGTTGACGTAGGGCCCTGCCGCCTCGACCCTGATATCGCCGAGTTCGGGGCTTCCCCCGAGTTTTTCCGCGATAGCAACGGCGATCTTCTGGGGTGCCTGCCTCTCCTTCTTCGCAAGTTTGAACGCTACCGTCGAGGCGAGATCGGCGTGATCCCCTCCTGCTGTGAGGAGGACGTCCTCCTCGCCGGTGCATGCCCGGAGCATGCGCTCTATCTGGTGGTACTTCTCCTGGTACATCATCAGTATCCTGTCCTATAACGCAGAATTGCAGCGATCCCGCCGAATGCGCTGTAAAGCATCGAGCCTTCCTCGAAATCATCGGATATGATCTTGACCGCCGCGTTGCTCTGGTCAGCGAGCGCTGTCAGCTCATCGATGATATCGCTCTCTTCGGTCACGTAGAGCGTCCCGCCATCCTTCGGGCAGGCGCCGAAGTCAAGGTCCTTGATGTGCTTGCCCGGCTCGATGCTGACCGTCCGCTCCTCGGTGTAGTCGCCGTTCTGACAGACGAGTTTCAGCCGGGCCCTCCGGAGCCTGTCGGAGAGGAGGAGGGTATCGACGGCGCCGAGTTCCAGGTTTTTCCTGACGCTTTCTTCACCGTAAGCGGCCGCTCCGTCATCTTTGACCAGCTCCTGGAGGAACCGGTTCATCACGCCCTTCTCCTTGATGATATCAAGGCCTTTCAGGGCGTCCGATGCGTTCTCAACGAGCTCGGCAAGCCCGGACTCGTTCGTGTAGGATACATCGAAGAGCCCGATGATCCGTTTCTGCAGTTCGTGATGGAGGTAGCCGCCTGCTTCAAACTCCTCCTTCGTCGGGGTCGGGCCGCCGATCAACACGCCTTTGAACCGCTCGAAGAAGTCCTTCTCGGCGAGGAAGACCTCGCTTGCGAGATCGCCGATCTTCTTGTAGAACTCGTTGATGGCGATCAGCCGCAGCCGCTGGAACCGGACGCTCGACTGGCCGCCCTTCCGTTGTTTGCCGGGAACCGTCGATGTGACGCCGCGGATCGGTTCGATCCGGCTGCCGCGGAGGAACCCTACGTAGGCCTCCCTCCGGTCGAGGACGATGAGGCCGTAAACCTCCTTCTCCCCGAGCATCTGCTCCAGCGGCTCGAGTTCGAACGTGGAACTGCACCGGTACAGATAGGTATTAAGCGGCTCGGGCGGCTCGATGATCTCGCATTCGAGGTCGGTGCGGTCGCCGCCGATATTGATTGTGCCGCAGAAGACCGCCATGCCGTACTCAGGCGGGCGTTTGTAGTATTTCAGGCGGGAGAGGATGGAGGATATAGCACTCTGGACGTTTGTCCGGGTCTGTTTGCTCTTTATGTTTGCACACTGGCCGAACTCGTCGCGGAGCTGGGCGGTCACGTCGTATATCTGCTTATCCGGAGGAATATAGAGTGTGATCAGCTCGGTGCCGCTCCCCTCCTTCTCCGCAAGCCTCTCAAGCATCTTCTTAAATTCGTAGCGCTTTCGCGCGGTATCCATCCCTTGCGTCTCTTCCATCGGGGTTTCACCAGGCCATCTGAAGAATGTTGTTCATATATCGGAGCTACTAGATCTTTCGTCCGGGACGGCATAAATCTGCGCACATTCGCTGATCTTTCCGGTCCGTCATGCCAGGCACCGGCAGATCAGGCAGATCGTCTTCGCATCGACGATCCTTCCGTCCGTAACCATCGGCCCGAGATCCCGTATCGGGATGCGGACGACCTCGATCACCTCATCGTCGTCCATCGTATAGTCCGAGCTCGGCGAGAGCCCTTCTGCGAGGTAGAGCCAGATCCGTTCATCGGTATACCCCGGGGAGGGGTAGATCCAGCCTTTCGGGGTGAATGTCTCCGCCTTCATCCCGGTCTCCTCGATCAGCTCCCGGTGCGCGGTCTCGTGCGGCTCTTCGCCCTCATCGATGGTGCCGGCCGGCGCCTCGAAGATGTAATCGTCGATGGCGAACCGGTACTGCCGGATGAGGTAGCAGTCGTCTCCGGCGACCGGGAGGATTGCAACCGCGCCGCCGGGGTGGATCACCACCCGCTCCTTCTTCCTCCCGTCCGGGAGGACGATCTCTTTTTTTTCGACGGTGAGCCTCTTGCCGCGGTAGATCTCCATCATTATCTCCTGTACTCGATAGGATCCTCAAGCCCGAGCTTCCTGAACGCCTCTATCCTGTAGCGGCAGGAAGAGCAGACACCGCATGCCCGGTCGTTCTCCTGGTAGCACGACCAGGTCAGTTCATAGGGGACGCCGAGCGCGAGCCCCGTCCTGAGGATCTCAGTCTTCGACATCCGGACAAACGGCGTCATCAGGGTGATCCGGGGGTCGGCCGCCGTACCGAGATCGACCACACGCTGAAACGCCTCGATGAACTCCGGCCGGCAGTCGGGATAACCCGGGTAGTCTGCTGTCTGGACGCCGATGAATATCGCATCCGCCCGGCGGGCCTCCGCGAGGCTCGTTGCGATGGCGAGGAGGTTTGCGTTTCGGAAGGGCACGTAGGTGTTCGGGACGCCCTCCTCCTCGTCACCGCACTCCTCGACGGGGATCGAGGTGTCGGTCAGACTCGATGCCCCGATCATCTTGAAGTGTTCGAGGCCGATCTCGACGAAATCGAGGGCGTTGAGCCGTCCAGCGATAGTTCGGGCGCATTCACGCTCCTTTGCCTCCGTCCTCTGGGCGTAGGTGAAGTGGAGCGCGATGATCCCGTATCCCATATCCTTTGCGACGTAGGCGAGCGTTGTGGAGTCCATCCCGCCCGAGAGGAGGCATACCGCTCTCTTCATTGTATCCCCAGGATCTTGTGGAGCTGCAACTGGAACCTCACCGGGAGGTTCTCCTCGACGATACTGTCTGCGATGGCGCGGTAGTCGGACCCTTCCACCGGCGATATGAAGACCTCGCCCCGGATATCGTAGCGTGCCATCACCGCCCGGGCATAGTTGAGGTC
>Ga0172382_10008519_pt1 | contig 14270 bp, 9 predicted proteins | sample Leawel138RmetaG_FD_122245 | JGI IMG/M metagenome (GOLD analysis project Ga0172382, IMG submission 122245) | Leachate microbial communities from a municipal landfill in Southern Ontario, Canada - Leachate well 138R metaG | ecosystem: Engineered > Solid waste > Landfill > Unclassified | place...
CGCCCATACTCAAAGCACGTCATCCTGAGTTTGAACACTGGAGTCGCAGTAAACATGCCGAAGTCGGTGTCACTTGCATTACCTGTCATATGCCAACCCAGCAGGATGCAAAAGGTGTTGAATTTACTAGCCATAAAGTTGATAAAGCCTTACCGCATTTTGATAACAGTTGCAGTGGCTGCCATAGCAGTAAAACCAAAATTGAAACCAAGCTCGCGGCCAATAAATTAACGATTGAGACCAAAGCCCGCGAAGTTGAAGCTCTGCTCGTCAAGGCCCACTATGAAGCCAAAGCGGCATGGGATGCAGGTGCTAAATGGGAGAATATGAATGAGCCCATTATGGCGATACGACACAGTCAGTGGCGCTGGGACTTTGCCATGTCTTCACATGGTTTGTATGCACATAATCCACAAGAAGGTAAGCAGCTTTTAGATAAAGCTATCGAACAAGCGAACGAAGCACGTCATCTGCTCGCTGGAATATTGAAGCAACTTAACGTGACTCAAGTTAGTTATCCAGATATCAGTACTAAGGAAAAGGCCCATCAAGCGATAGGGTTAGTTGAATCGGATTTAATCAAAGAAAAACAAAAGTTTATTGAAGAGGATGTTAATAAAAATTGGCACCCTGTCGTAAAATATGGTTACTAGTTTATTAACGGGTAGCTGATAATTTGAGGGATTTTAAAGCTCAAAAGCGAGAGGAAGCTCGAGTATTTATGCTTTGATTCAGTGAGCGTTATGCCAACAAGGCTTGGTCGGTTCTACAGTAATGCTCATCTTCTTTGCACGAATAATAACTGCAGTCGAAATGATTCATGTCATTTCGGCTGCAGTATATAACTCATTGAGATGTGGTCAGTAACGACAAATTAATCACTATAATCTGTGTAAGACATCTGTAATTCAGTTTTTTAATGCGTAGAAAGCCGATCCTACTTTGAGGCAACTGATTGATGAAATTCTATTATCTTGGTTGGCTGCCAAAGTGATTGGTTTCGATGCGAAACTAAAACCAATGTACAACTCTGTTCGCAAATAGCCTTGGCTACACGCTTTTCTGTCTCTTCATCCAATGCCGAGGTGGCCTCATCCATTATCAGAATCGGCGCATTTTTGATAAGCGCTCGTGCTAAGGCAAGCCTTTGGCGTTCCCCTCCCGATAACCCTGCGCCTTGTAGGCCGACTTCTTGGTAAATGCCCAGTTCTGATCTGTCTAATACTTCATTCAGAGCCACTTGGCGTGCCGCTTTATCTACGGCTTGATCGTCGGCATCAGGGTTACCAATACGAATGTTACTGGCAATGGTGCCTGTAAAGATGAGTGGATCCTGCGGCACATAGGCGAAAAAGCGGGCAAGTTCAGTTGCGGGAACTGACGTGAGCGGCACCTTGCCCAAAGTGATCAGGCCTAGGGTGGGATCATCAAAGCGCATCAATAGCTTAAGTAAGCTGGTTTTACCTGAACCGCTCGGGCCACAAATCAGCACGCGTTCACCTGGCTCGATAGTGGCATTGATATTTTGCACCGCAGGGGGAAATGTTACGTTATTCAGTTCGATTGTATGATTGTTCGGTGTCTTTTGTTGCGCTTGGCTTGGCTCTTTGAGCGTTGGTGCATGAGTCGCTTGTCGATAGTGTTTAATAGCCGCTAACTGATCATTAATGCCTATTGCCGCCACGGCGAGAGTCTCAAGTGGCGCCGCCGCGCGCATGGTCAACATCAAGACTGCGAGCAACATTGGCGTATTGTTTATACCGGATAGCACCAGATAGAGTGCCATGCCTGCAATAGGTAAAAAGCTGGCGATAGCCGACAGTAATGTTGCTATAGCAGCGGCGCGATTAGTTCGTTCTAATGCGATTTCTTGTGTTTGCCAGTTTTGCTCTAACCGTGTTGTTGCGCCGCTATATCCTGCTGCTGTACGCAGTAACTCTAAGTGGTCGATCAGTTCAAGGGTTGACTGATCTGCTGCCAATTCAGTGTTGTTTCGGTCCATATCTGCGCGGGCAAGGGCTCGTTGCGCCATACTCTGAATCACAAATGACACGAGCAACAGGCTAGCCAACATCAGTACTAGTGGCATGCCACCGATCAATCCTATGCCAAAGGTAATGCAGAGCGGAATAAGCGGTGCATGAATAAATACCTGAAATTGATGTGCCGGAATACTCATAAAGCCAGGAATACTCCGAGAGACAGTTTCTATGAGTAGTGTCCTGACACTCGGTGTAAACCAAGAGAGTTTCGCTTGTTGCATGGTCGTGCCTAATGCACTGTAGAGCGCATTGGCCAGCCTTGCGCCAGCCCAAAAACCTGAACGCGAAGCCAGTATTGTGGTGAGTATGGTTATTGCGGCAATCGATAGCACTTTTTGCGGTGATTGCTGCTGAGTAATGGCTAAAGCCAGTTGAATGTAGCATGCCGCTTCCAATATGGCCGCCACAGCCCAACCGCAGGCAACAGGTATTAAGTGCTTTATGGCTGCGTAATCTTGGGGACGATTTATCATTGGCCTTCTCCTTCCCTGTGATGCTTGAGTGCGAGCTTGTCATCCGCCAGCTCGGCAAGCGTTAAGTCATGGGTGACCATCACAATCGTTTTGTGGTTTGTTTTTGCGTGATGGCGTAGTGCTGTGAACACGTTAAACGCCGTTTCGCTGTCTAGGGCCGATGTGGGTTCATCAAGCAATATCACCCTAGTAGTTGAAAGAAACACACGGGCAAGATTAACGCGTTGTATTTCACCGCCAGACAGTGTGCTTGCATGAGTATTTAAGGGTTTATCCAATTGCGCGCAGTGTAATGCCGCTAAGTAATCCTCATCCGTGGCATCAGGTGCGGTGAGCGCGAGATTGTCGGCGATGGAGGTTGCCAGTAGTCCCACACTTTGCGGTAATAGCATGATCGCGCGATTAATCGAGGCTTCATCCATCTCTTTGAGTGCAATACCAGCGAGTCGAATATCTCCGGTATGTAGCGGCTCCATGCCAGCTAATAAGCGCAGTAATGTGGATTTGCCAACACCACTGATCCCTGTAACTGCCGTCACTCTGCCAGATCTAAATTGATAGTTAATGGGCACAGATTGATTGCTTGTAGACAGTGAAGGCATAACATTCGTGAGGGTGAGCGGCATATTTGCATTAAGCTCAATATTGCCGTTACCAACAGGAACTCTCGATTGCTCAAGAAAATCCGTTAGCCGCTGAGCGGCAGCGCGGCCCGTGGCGAGATAATCAAGCCCATGCCCGAGCTTTAGGGCTGGCGTGACTATGGCCAGACTGAAGAACAAGGCTGCAGCAAGGTTTTCTGGCGGCCATTCATACCCGATGGCATAGACAATGGCAAAAGTACAGACAGCCTGCAGTAGTGATGTGGCCACGGCGACTGAAGTTGATACCTTGCTTACCCGCTCAAGAATATCCCCAATAAAATGTGTCGTTGCCTTTTGGTAATCGGCCATAGCACCAGTTTGTGCGCCATAAATGCGAAATACAGGCGCACCACGGGCGTAGTCATCTACTGCTGCAGTGATATTTCCCATCACATTGACTCGTGCTTCCCCCTGTTTTGCTGCAAGCCTTGGGATCACCACCAAATAGAAAAGTGCGGCGACTAGGCCTGGGATAAGGGCAAGTAATGCCACTAAGCCCGCACTTAAGATCAGCAAACCAATAGTGATGGCAGGGACAATGATAAAGGTCGCTAGCTCAGAGGGTAAATGCGCGATCATATGATGCAATGACGCTATGTCATCGACCATTAATCGCTTTAACTTTTCGCCCTTATATTTTGCCAAGGTACTTGGTGGCAACCTAACAAGATGCGCTGCAACATGACGCCTTAATCTTCCAGAAAATTGCGCCTCAGCATTGTGGTTAACCCAAGATGCGCCAGCTGATAGCAACGCTGACGCGACCCCAAATATGAGCGCCACCGCTAACCATAGCGAATGATGACCAGCAATAAGTTGAATCATGCACCAGAGTGCACTTAGTGCCATCACGCCAGCACCTACCGCTAGCAGCATTCCGAAAGTGAGTGCGGGAATCGCCGGACGTAGGGCGAAGGCTAATGTTGAAGTGGGACTGAAAAGTCGCTGCATTTTAATGTTCACCTAAAAAATCGAAGTGGAACAGGCTGGGCTTCGGTCTGGAAAGTGTGATTAACACAAGGCCAATGAAGCGATGAAGTCTTGATATTGCAGAGTAAAAAATAGTCTGAGTGCCAGAGTTTATGGGCAAATGAACATCCACGAGCCAAATTCCTTGTTTCATAAAAATTGAACCGCCATGAGATGGCGACCATATTAAGCGGTCATTTTTATTTATCAACACGGTGTTGATAAATGTTTTGAACGGCGATAATATAATTGATAACTATTCTCATTGGCAGCAAATCTTTCGTATAAGGAGTTATTACACATGCCCCGATTTGGTAAGTTTTACCCACAATCAAAGTGGGTTATCGGTTCTCTTGCGCTGGGGCTTAGCGCTATTTCAGGCTCAACTATTGCTGACAGTGGAACTGCTCCGGATAAGCAATCCAAGCAACAAGATGCAGCGGGAAATATTGAAGTCATCACAGTTTACGGTCAGAAAATCGAGCGGACGTTGAAGGAAACGGCGAGCTCAGTGACAGTGATCACCGAAGAACAGTTGAGGAAAAATGCCGACCAATCAACGATTTCTGAAATTCTCAGCGGTACGCCAAATTTAATTTATGCCGGAAATACCGATGCGCCCATTATCCGCGGAACAGATACCAAAGGGCCTGTTGCAGCGGGTAATGCCTATTTATCTAAGCCTGTGCCGGGTGCAACTATCAGTGTTGATGGTAAATATCTGAGCCCCGCAGAACTGGATTTAGGTGCCGCAGGCGTGTGGGATGTGTCGTCTATTGAAGTCTACCGTGGTCCGCAAACGACCAGTCAAGGAGCCAACAGTATTGCTGGCGCCGTAGTCATCCATACCCATAACCCCACTTATACGCCAGAATTTGCAGCGCAAGCACTTTATGGCAGTCGGGATAAGCAGCGCTTTTCGGTCATGGCATCCGGTGCGCTAAGTAGTGACTTTGCCGCAAGAATTAGCGCAGATTACAGCGCTAGAGATACCTTTGTTGATTACGTTAACCCCGATTTTACTGCCCATGATTTGGATTTTGAGTTTAAAAACCAAAATCTACGGGCGAAGTTGCTATGGGAACCCGAAAAATACAGCAACTTTTCCGCCATGCTGACTTATTCCTCCACTGAGGCTAAACGTCCCAGAAACGAGGTGGTATCAGAACCCTATGATGACTTAGAAAATCGTTCAATTTTTCAGGATAATCAAGAAGTCAGCAATCATGTTGGAATTTTTGATCTTGAATATGTGTTCGATAATGGCATGAAGCTGCATAACCAACTGCAGTATTCAGAAGGCCAGTTTGATTATCGATTTGCAGCACCTTATCAAGGGATTGCAAAACGAGATAATGAAAACTTTTCGAATGATATAAGGCTGAACTTTGGTGACAAAAGTTCAGAGTTTAGTGGGGTTGCCGGTGTCTTCTACTGGGATGATAAAACCAACAACAAGCTGAACAACGTATTTGGTAATGCCGACGCCGACCTGAGACATACCAGTTTTGCCCCCTACGGTGAAGTCATATGGCGCTTCTCACCCAAGTGGGCATTCACCAGCGCTCTTCGTTATCAGTCTGATGAAATTAGCCACGATGGTATTGCCAGCTACATCCCAGGTGTGCGCCATCAATATGAAGAGACGTTTACGGCTTTATTACCTAAGGTTGTCCTGTCCTATGATCTGACAGATAACGTCTTGGTCGGCGCTATGATCAGTGAAGGTAAAATTCCTGGGGGAACAGGTATTAACTTCCGCGGCGGCGAATATTATACATTCGATGCCGAATCGGCATGGAACTATGAACTTTTTACCCGTATCGATCTGCTTGAACAACGCTTAATCATAAATAGTAATCTCTTTTACACCCGCTTTAAGGATTCACAACGTTCTGTTACTGACTACCTAGATGGACGACCCTTTGGTTCTGTCATTATTAATGCCGATGAAGCGCAAAGCTATGGGATTGAATTAGATTGGAACTTTAAAGTGGCCGATAGTTTTAGCTTATATGGTGGGCTGGGTTTACTTGAAACTGAGATAAGTGAATTTAATGACTACCGTGGCGAGGAGTTTGTCGGCAACGAATTTAGTAAAGCGCCGGGATATATGTTCAATATAGGGTTTGACTATTCAATCACAGACACTATCAAAGTGAGCGGTGATGTGCGCCATACGGATGGATATTTTTCAACGGATACCAATGAGCCTGAGTTAAGAGTGGGATCTTACACTACGGTAAACCTGAATTCTTCCTATCAAATCAACCAATATTTTGAAGCCTTTGTTTATGCTCGCAATTTGCTGGATGAACGTGCACCTGTGGCAAAAATGGCTGACAGAAGTACCGGAGGCGTGGATGCATATTTACTTGAACCTCGAGAAATAGGTGTAGGCGTTAGGGCGAAGTTTTAGCGGCTAGCTTCTACCCGCGGTATTGGCTATTGCCATGCAGCGGGTAGCAAGAGCGGTTAGAATGGCTTTTTTGCCTTGGAAACCTTATCGATATGACACAAGTACCGGAGCAACCTACTCAAAAACGCCAGCGTGGCAGACCAAGCCGTATTTCCCGTGAGGCTATCGCCAGAGCTGCGTTGGAGATTGGAGTTGATCAAGCGACTATCCCAGCTATAGCGGCGCATTTAAAGGTCGATCATTCTTCCCTCTACCATCACGTAGCAGGTCGAAATGACGTTATCTCCATTGCTGCTGAGCTTGCTATCAATGAGCTGGACTGGCGAGCGCCAGCAGCCACCGATTGGCGGAGTGAATTGATCATATTGACCGATGCCATTTGGACACTCTATGAGCGTCATCCTGGCCTCGCTGAATCTATTCATCAGGCCAGTGTTACGCCGTCATCGGGTATACGTTCTTTTGCTGAATCGGTCGAAAAGCTACAACAAAAAGGCTTTTCCCTCGATGAGGCAGTGCTTGCCGTTGATATTTTAGTTGACATGGTGGGGGAGTGCTTTTTGGGATGGTGGTCAACCACTAAACCAGAAGCCGATGGTCGGACACGTAAAGAGCGAATTATCGCAATTTGGGAAGATGAAGCCACCAAGCTCCCTGATAAAGCTGAGCAGATAAATGCGATGGTAGACATCATGAAGGTGGGCGCCCGCAAATGGTGGGAGCGAAAACGTGACTTAGTGTTAGCGGGTATTGCCGTTACCCATGCCCAAAAGGCAGGGGGATCCGATAAGGCTCAAACATAGCGCGTCGATATGAAAACCTCATAGCGGCCGCAGATTAGTACAAGATTTATTGCGTATAGGAAGTATCAGTTTGTGAAGGTGGTTTATGCACTGACGTGCTTTTTTGTGCTTTGTTTTGCCTCATTGCTGCTAGGCGCAAAGTATGCCTCTGTGGCGCAGATGCTGACGTTATCGGATGATGTCTGGTTGGTGTTATCTGCGAGTCGTCTGCCGCGGCTCTTTGCCTTGATTTGCTCAGGTGTAGGGCTCGCTGTCTGTGGCGTGATATTGCAGCAGATTGTGCAAAACAAGTTTGTTGAACCTGCTACTTGTGGCGGGCTTGATGCCGCCAAACTAGGCATATTAATTTCAATCATTCATGCCCCGAGTATGGGTGTCACCGCCAGAATGTTGGGGGCTTTAGTTTTTTGCCTGCTTGCGAGCTTAGCTTTTATTCTGATTATTCGTGGTATTCGGTATAAGAGTCCGGTGCTCATTCCAATTATTGGGATTATGTTTGGCAGTGTACTCAGTGCGATAGCGGAACTTTATGCTTATCAAAACAATATGATGCAGAGTATGCAGGGATGGATGTTGGGTGATTTTTCAAAAATCGTGCAGGGTAACTACGAAATCATCTATCTGATCCTTCCCGTAGTCATACTGACCTACCTTTATGCACAGCGCTTTACCATTGTAGGAATGGGCGAAGGCTTGGCTACCACACTCGGCCTGAGTTATTTCAACCTAGTTATCTTAGGGGTAGTGCTGGTTTCCCTGACCATAGCGACCACAGTTATCACAGTCGGGAGCATTCCATTTATTGGTTTGATTATTCCTAATCTTGTCGCTATGCGTTACGGCGATAATTTAAAACGCACCTTGCCTATTATCGCCTTTGCTGGCGCAACGCTACTGATTATCTGTGACTTACTTGGTCGACTTATTTTGTATCCTTTTGAAATTCCTATAGGTCTAACAGCAAGCTGTTTAGGTGGACTCATATTTCTAGTTATCGTTTGGAAAATCAAATGAAAGACAGTGCATGGCGTTTTTTGAGCTGGGGGCTGCCTATTATGTTGGCAGTCACATTTTTATTGATGGGCTCAGGCTTTGATTTTGACTATGTCATACCGAATCGATTGGTGCGTTTGGGCACTATTTGCCTTGGTGGTGTCTGTATTGCGTTTTCTTCGATACTGTTTCAGACCTTAGCCGGAAATCGCATTTTAACGCCATCTATCATGGGGTATGAAGGGGTTTACTTGATTTTGCAGGCACTGTTGATCCTTATCTTAGGGACGGGCAGCAGTATTCTGATCACCGCTAACAGCAATTTCTTTGTCTCAGTCGTGGTGATGTTGCTTTACTCAATGGCGATTCACCGCTGGCTATTTAGCGGAGATCGACATGATGTGTTCTTCCTACTGCTTGTGGGCTTAGTGCTCACTGTGGTGTTAGGCAGTTTTACTCAGTTAATCCAATATTCTATCAGTCCCGGTGAGTTTTCTATTTTCCAGAGCTACAGCTTAGCGTCGTTCAACCGCGCTCAACCAGAGCAATTGCTTATCTCTCTAGTACTTGTCAGTGCCGTGTGTATTGCCGCTTGGAGAGTGCGTGCTGTACTTGATGTATTACTGATGGGGCGGGAGCAAGCTATCTCTCTTGGTATTGATTATCAAAAAGTGGTGCGCCTGCTATTGGGTCTTATCGCGGTATTGGTCGCAATATCAACCAGTTTAGTGGGGCCGACTGCTTTTATGGGGATATTTGTCGCGAACATGGCCTATGCACTGGCAAGGCATCCGTCGCACTCATTTACTTTGATAACAGGATGCGCCGTTGCTATCTCGGTTTTTCTGATCGCGCAAATGCTTGTTGAGCATCTGTTTAATTATCAAACCAGTGTTGGGCTGTTAATTAATCTATTTTGTGGCGCCTATTTCTTTGTCTTAATTCTTAAACCTCGGAGCGCAGTGTGATAACCGTCAATAACTTATATCAGTCTTATGGCGCGAAACCTGTGCTAAAAAATGTCACTGCACAATTTCCCGAACATCAGATGACTTCTCTTATCGGCCCCAACGGTGCCGGCAAAAGTACCTTACTGATGTCGATTGGTCGGTTACTGAATATCCAGCAGGGCGAGGTATTACTCAAAGGTACTGCTATCCACAATATTCCCTTGAAGGATTATGCCAAGCAAGTGGCAACCATGCGTCAGTTTAACAGCCTCAATTTACGCCTGACGGTCAGGGAGTTAGTGGCATTTGGTCGTTTTCCCTATAGCCAAGGGGCACTCACAAAGGAAGATCATCGCACCATTGATGAAGCGCTGTCGTTTTTAGCTTTACAGTCATTAGCCAATGTATTTATTGATGAACTTAGCGGCGGACAACGCCAAATGGCTTTTCTGGCAATGGCGATTGCGCAGCAAACGGATTATTTATTGTTAGATGAACCGCTCAACAATCTGGATATGAAACATGCCGTTAGCATCATGCGGGCACTTCGCCATCTGTGTGACGATTACAAACGAACGGTAGTGTTAGTGGTTCACGATATCAATTTTGCGGCTAACTACTCCGACTATATTGTCGGCATGAAGCAAGGCGTTGTGCACTGCGCTGGACCCGTTGAAGAGGTCGTCACAGCACAAAGGCTAAAAGCACTGTACGAACTGGATCTTGAGGTGCTGAAAACGAGTCAAGGAACAGTATGTAACTATTTCAACTTCAACTTACAAGGAGAATACAAGTGACGTCGAAATGTATAAGTGGGACTAAAGTGATAGCGATTCTGTTATTTAGCTCGGCTTTTTTGCTGGCCTGCGACAATAAAACCGAATCAGTACAGCTTGCATCATCGGATACGAGTGCTTCAACGGCTGAGTTGGAGTTTGCCCCGATAGAGGTAGATCATAAGTTGGGCACTACTGTTATTACAAAACGGCCAGTACGTGTTGCGGCCCTAGATATGAATGAAGTCGACTATCTCGAACAGTTGGGTGTTCCCATTGTCGGCATGCCAAAGGATTTTGTTCCTTACTACCTGAAAGACTACAGCAACAATAGTGATATTGTTGATTTAGGTGCTATCGTTCAACCCAATATGGAACGTATTTATGCACTTAAACCCGATTTGGTGCTGATGTCATCCGTTCAAGCTAGTCATTATCAAGCGCTTTCCAATTTGGCTCCGACCATTCATTTGGATATTGATTACCAAGACAGCAACAGCGATTACTTTGATATAGTCAAACAGCACTTGTTGGTGCTGGGTAAATTATTCGATAAGCAAACCTTGGCAAAACATAAAGTGGATGAACTGGAAACTAAGATCCAAGCCGCCAGAATGGTGATTAAGGACAGGCCAGAAAAAGCCTTAGTGGTGCTACATAATAATGGCGCTTTTCGATTTTTAGGTATTCGTTCTCGGTATGGGTTTATTTACAGTGCGCTAGGGGTTAAACCCGCTAGCTTATCAGAGCAGATGGGATTGCACGGTCAACCTGTATCAAGCGAGTTTATTCTTGAAAACAATCCCGACATCATTTACGTGGTAGACAGAACCGCAGTGATGGAGCGAAGCCCCGTATTGGATAAACAGTCCATAGATAACCCTCTCTTGCGTGAAACTAACGCTTGGAAGACGGGGAATGTTATTTTTGTGGATCCAGAGGCTTGGTATATCACAGGTGCGGGCATAACATCCCTTAATATCATGATTGATGATGTGTTAAAGGGTTATGTAAAGTAGCAGGCTGCAAATAGTCTATGGACGGCATAGCTAATGACTCATGAGATAAGTTACCTCTTGTAACATTTAAGCCCTACGGCTTAGGTAAATCGGTTTGCAACTTTAGTAGTGCTTAACATACAATCGCCTGCCAAATTATCTGAGGAAGTAGGGTTTGAATAGTGTGATACAAACAAGACGCACCCTAGCGATATGGCTTGCTGCCATATTGGTGCTATTGTCTGTTGCCATTGCTGTTCACAGTGTTTCCCATGCTAGTGAAGACTCCAAGGCCAATTGTTCGCTGTGCTTACATCAGCACCAGTTGCAACATGCGCTAACCAGCACACCCTTTCATTTTCAACTCGCTCAGCAGGGTTATATCTCGGCTGAGTTTCAGGCCGTTTCCTTTAAGCGACCTTTTAGTCGTTTCTTCAATAGTCGTGCTCCGCCCATAACAGCATAAGTTACTGTTTATTCAATTTATCTTAATTAACTTTGAGCGCCTTGGCTTAGCTAAGGCGCCGATGCTGTTTATTTTCGGAGTGAAAATGACTTTTTTTTATGTCCCTAAGCGCACTGCGCTGTTGCTGGGCGCCTTATTTGTGCTCAATCCTATTTCAATGCTGTTGGCCGCAGAAAGCAGTCAATCGAGTTCACAAGCTATTGATACTGTGAGTGACGCAGTGCTTGACACTGACATTGAACGTTTAAGTATCCACTATCGCCAAGCCTATCGTGGCAATGTGTCCTCAACTGAACTTCCCCAAGCGATCAGTGTGTTAGACGAGCAATTGATAAAAGATGCGGGGCTGACGCGGTTTCAAGATGTACTGGACTATTCCGCGAGTGTGGCGCGGCAAAACAATGGCGGTGGTTTATGGGATAGTTTTTCCCTACGTGGCTTTCCGGGCAACGAAAACATGCCATCGGGGTATTTAATCAATGGCTTTAATGGTGGCCGAGGTTTTAGTGGCCATAGAGATTTATCAAACGTTGCCTATGTCGAGATTTTAAAAGGCCCAGGTTCAGCACTTTATGGCCGCTCGGAACCCGGTGGCACAGTTAATATCGTCACTAAGAAACCCCAATATGAAACCAGTGGTTATTTAAAGGCGTCGGCTGGGAGTTTCGACCAATATCGGTTAGAAGGTGATGTGACCTCTGGTTTAACCGATAACTTGGCATTTCGGATTAATGGCGCTTGGCAGGAACACGATAGTTTTCGTGATTATGTGTTTAGCGATAAAAAAATCGTTACGCCGTCTATGCGTTGGCAGATTTCCGAAAAAGCTTCCTTGCTGTATGAAATGGAATACCTCAAGCAGGAACAGCTATTCGATCGCGGCATTATTGTGCTCAATAACGATATTAATACCGTACCACGCTCGCGTTATTTAGGTGAGCCTAATGATGGCGCAACGGAGGTGAATGCCACTGGGCATCAGCTGACCTATGACTATGAATTAAATGATGATTGGTCATTAACTGCTGGCTATAACTATCGAGACTCTAGCTTGAAGGGGTATTCGTCTGATGCCGAGTTAGCAAAGGGGCGGCAATCGCTATTTGATGATGATCGCACGCTGACTAGGCAGCACAGATATCGTGACTACGCCTCTGAGGATAATTCGCTGCGTCTAGAGTTAAGTGGTCATGTGGATACGGGTTTTATTCGTCATAATTTGCTGCTTGGTGCCGATGCCTATCACTACAATTTGAAGACAGGACTGTATCGTTATCGGGGCAAAAAAGGTGAATACGCCATCGATATCTATACCCCTCAATACGGTGGGCCTCAGCCAGAGGTGAGTTTGTTGTATGAGAATAACGAGACTCAAAAGGCGTGGGGGACCTATCTGCAAGATCAAATGGATTTAACTGAAAAGTGGAAGCTGCACCTTGGGCTAAGGTTCGATAGTTATCAGCAAGATATCAGTGAAGTCGCGAAAGATACTCTGTCAGAGCAAACCGATAGTCGAGTCAGCCCCAAGGTAGGTCTGGTGTATTTATGGTCCGATGCCTTAAGTTTCTATAGCTCTTATTCTGAAGGCTTTTTACCGCTTTCTGGAACTGACTTTGCGGGTAAGCCCTTCGAAGCGGAAGAGAGTCAGTCGGTTGAACTGGGGATGAAGTTTAATGGTACTTGGTTAAACGATCTTCCTATAAACGGTAGTTTAGCCGTGTTCGATGCTCAAAAGAGCAATATCTTGACCTCAGATCCTATCAATGTTGGTTTTTCTGCCACCTTAGGTAAAGCTAAAAGTAGCGGGGTTGAACTCGATTTAGCCGCCGAACTGACGGAGGATTTACAAGCAAAATTATCCTATGCCTATCTTAATACCCGTACCGCCAATGACAGCTTGAATCCTGATTGGGGCGTGCTCATTCCTGCAGGCAGTCCACTGGTGAATGTGCCAAAGCATACCGCGAGTGTGATTCTGAAACAGGATTTGAATAGGCTTTCTATTGATGGTCATCTAGGGCTTAGCTGGCGTTATGTGGATTCGCGTCTCGGTGATTCTGCCGATCCGAGTTTTCAATTGCCTTCTTATCAGTTAGTTGGGTTGTTTATGAACACCCACTTAAGCGACAACTTAAGCCTTGGAGTGAATCTGGATAACTTACTGGATGAACATTACATCGCGAGTAGCTATTCCGCTCTTTGGGCCGTGCCGGGTGAGCCACGTAGCATTAAAGTGAGTGTTAGCTATGAATTCTAATATCAGCGCTAACCCAGCGTTATCTTCAGGTTTTGCTGAGCAAGAACTGGGTCGTTCTATTGGCCGCACCCGGATTAATAGTATCGATATGATGCGCGGCATGGTGATGCTTATCATGTTACTCGACCATGTGCGGGAGCGGTTTTTCTTTCACATGCAGGTGAGCGATCCTATGGATTTGAGTTCGACCTCTTGGGGGCTTTTTGTGAGTCGCTTTGCCGCCCATTTTTGTGCGCCGGTCTTTGTGTTCTTAACCGGGGTTTCTGCATGGCTTTATGCCAATCGTAGCCATGGCGAGCCACGTTCAGCACGTATGTTTTTGATTAAACGCGGGTTGTTTTTAATCGCGCTGGAAATTTTAGTGATTAACTTCTCTAACCTCTCTTGGATGGTCAGCTATTACACCCTCTGGTTACAGGTGATTTGGGTGATTGGCCTGAGTATGTTAGCGCTCGCTGCGCTGATAAACCTGCCTAGACC
>Ga0172382_10008522_pt1 | contig 14267 bp, 12 predicted proteins | sample Leawel138RmetaG_FD_122245 | JGI IMG/M metagenome (GOLD analysis project Ga0172382, IMG submission 122245) | Leachate microbial communities from a municipal landfill in Southern Ontario, Canada - Leachate well 138R metaG | ecosystem: Engineered > Solid waste > Landfill > Unclassified | place...
CCCTCGAACCCGCTGTTCGTGAAAACGGTGACGGCTCCGGGCGCCTGGATCGACACTTACGGTCGCTATCCCTGGATGCTGATCGCGCCGATCATGGGCCTCGCCGGCCCCGTCATCGCGCTCCTCGGCATCCGCCGTCATAGCCACGTGCTGAACCTGGCCGGGTCGTCGCTGGCAACGGTGGGCATCATTGCTACGGTCGGCCTGTCGATGTTCCCCTTTATCTTGCCCAGCTCGATCGATCCGCAGTCGAGCCTCACGGCGTGGAATGCTTCGTCCAGCCACCTGACGTTGTGGATCATGCTGATTGTGACGCTGATCTTCCTGCCGCTGGTGCTGGCCTACACGGCATGGGTGATGAAGGTCCTGTTCGGTCGGATCAGCTTGCGCGACGTGCGCACCAACCCTGACTTCTATTAAGGAGCGAAAACGATGTGGTATTTCGCATGGATCCTCGGGCTTGGGCTGGCGCTCGCCTTTGGCATCATCAACGGCATGTGGCACGAATTTCAGTCGCCCATGGACGAGGATCCCAACCTGTGACGCGCCTGTTGACGGTCGGCCTGATGCTGGCGGTGGCTGGATGCACAGCTCCAGCACCGGAACCAGTCGTCGATGTTTCGGCCAAGTCAGCTGCGCTGGCAGACCGCTTCCAGGCTGATCTTCAGGGGCAGCTTCAGGCCGCGATGAAAGCCGGCGGTCCGGTCGGCGCCATCGGCGTCTGCCAGCAGGTGGCACCTGCCATTGCGGCCAGCCTGTCAGAAGAGAGCGGCGCTGAGGTGCGCCGGATCGCGCTGAAGGAGCGTAATCCGGCCGCCGCGCCCGAGGGCGATCTGCGCGAGCGGCTCGAGCAACTGGCCATCGCGCCCTTGACGGCAGACGGCAAGCCGGCGGTGATTCAATGGACCAGCGGGTCGGGGGGCGACGCGAGAGCGCATTACATGCGCGCGATCCCGATGAAGGAAGATCCGTGCGCCGCCTGCCACGGCACGTCGATTGCCCCTGAAGTGAAGGACAAGCTGGCCGAGCTCTATCCGGCCGACAAGGCAACCGGGTTCAAACCGGGTGACTTGCGGGGAGCAATCGCGATAAGCTGGCCGCTCGCATCAATAACGCACTAACACGCAGGAGCAGCCGGCATGAAGGGTTTCGTCGACAACATCGAAAAACTGACCGAAGAAAACAACGATTTCCGCCGCGTGCTGTACACCGGGCATAACCTCCAGCTTGTCCTCATGGCTATTCAGCCCGGCGAGGAAATCGGCGAGGAGGTCCACGATGACCGGGACCAGTTCTTTCGCATTGAGGGCGGTGAAGGCGAAATCTGGATCGATGGCGCCTGCAACAAGGTCGAGGCTGACGACGGAATCATCGTGCCTCAGGGCGCGCTGCACAATGTGATCAACACCGGCAAGGAGCCGCTGCGCCTGTATACCATCTATGGCCCGCCGGAACATCTGGACGGCACCGTTCACAAGACCTGCGCCGACGCGGCCACCGACCATGAGCATTTTGACGGTCGCACTACTGAGTAAATTTCATCAGGGCAGGCACCATCTCCGCGTTGCACAAAACGTCGTAACGAGGATCGGCACCAGCGGAGAGGGGCCTAACTTCGTGAGCCCACAGGCAGTATCGCGCGAGCGCATGCACGAATTCTGCCCGAACTCAGAAAAAATGTTTCCACGAATCGCCTTACGTTTCTCCCGGCTCATCGAAAACGTCCCCCTTGCCGCAGGGATGCCCATATCAGGTCTCGGGTTGGTCGGGCCCAATCGCAGGGAGGAACACGTGAATATTCAGCGCCAAACGGTAGCGGTGTCCCGGAGGTGCAGCCTTCTCGTTGTGGCTGGAGCGATCCTGGCGTTCGCCAATGTGACCGGGTCCGCAGCTGCTGCGAAGACACTTGGACCATATGCGCAATCACCATTCCAGAATGGTTTCGCGGCTGCGGCGCTAAGCCGTCAAATCAACGAACTCGGCCAATCCTTTGAAGGTGATATCGGCATTGCAGTTCAGGATGTGCAGACTGGCGAGGTTGCCGAATTTGATGGTCGCACATTCTTTCCGCAGCAGAGCGTCAGCAAGTTCTGGGTCGCGTTGGCCGCCCTTGATGCGGTTGACCGAGGCACCGCGGATCTCAGAGCTCCGGCTGTCCTGCGAGCCTCCGACCTGACGCTTTTTCATCAGCCGATCGCCAATCAGATCCGCGCTGCCGGGAGCTACAGGACCACGCTGGATGCTCTCCTCACTCGTGCGCTGCAACAAAGCGACAATACCTGCAACGACTTCGTATTGAGAACCATCGGTGGCCCCGAGGCGGTACGGGCCTTTCTTGCTGCGAAGGACATTGAAGGCGTCCGCTTCGGCCCGGGGGAACGCCTCATGCAAAGCCGCATTGCCGGGATGCGCTGGCGCCAGGAATATTCCCTTGGCAATGCCTTTTATCGCGCCCGCGCCAATGTTCCCCTCGCGCAACGGCGGGCTGCGTTCGATGCATATGTCGCCGATCCCGTGGACGGTGCGCAGCCTGTAGCAATTGTACACGCACTTGCACGCCTTCATCGTGGAGAGCTTTTGTCGCGAGAATCCACCGCACGGTTGCTCGATACGATGTCGAATACGCGTACAGGGCCAAAGCGTTTGAAAGGCGGGCTTGCTACGGGTTGGTCGCTGGCACACAAGACCGGCACCGGTCAGCAGCTTGGTGGTGAGCAGGCGGGATATAACGATATTGGCGTGCTCACGTCCCCTTCGGGGCGTTCCTATGCTGTCGCAGTCATGATCCGCCGAACTTCGGCACCGATCTGGTCGCGCATGGCCGTCATGCAGGATGTCGTTCGAGCGGTCATTGCTTACGATTCTGCATCTGGCTCACAACGTGCGGTCATAGCAGCGCGTGCACGCTGAACGGCATTTCTTACAGGGGGGGCGTTGCGGGGCGTCCCCGCAGAAGGGGTAGGCGGAGACTGCGCAGCGGCTCCGGCGCAGGGGAAGGCATTCCCCTCCTAACGGCATTTGAGAACCTTGTGCCGTCCGGTCGCGCCGCAGCCGGCAGCTGCACATCCAAGCTATAACACTGCCACCATCAGCCTGGAGGCACGGCATCCGCCGCGCGGATCAACGACCGGCTGCGTTTCTGATCCTTGCAGCGTTCCGCATAGCGTTGATCTGGCTGGGCAGACACAGGTGCACGAATCTTGACCCGATGCTAAGGCTCGACGCGACGTGATTGATCCCGCTCTCCCATGGCTCAAGCTTGCGCTTTGTTCGGCGGCGATTGCACTTGCCGGCCCGGCACTGGTCAGAAATGGCGACCGCATTGCCCAGTTGACCGGACTGTCTCGGTCGTGGATCGGTCTGATCCTGCTGGCGACAGCGACATCCCTGCCGGAACTGTTCACCGGAGTAAGCGCCGTCACCATCGCCGACGCGCCCAACATCGCCGTGGGCGATGCCTTGGGCAGCTGCGTTTTCAACCTGCTGATGCTGGTGCTGCTCGATGAACTGTCGCGCCGGGATCCGGTTTACCGCCGGATCGACCAGGGCCATATCCTGACGGCAGGCTTTGGCGTGATCCTGATCGGCACAGTCGGCGCATTGATCCTGCTGCGCGGCAGCGGCCTGGATGCCAGCGTTCGCCATGTGAGCGTCTACACGCCGTTCCTGGTCCTGCTCTACCTTATCGCCATGCGCGCCGCCTTTGATTTCCAACGCCGGGCCATGGCGACTCTGCCGGTGCATGAGACCGACGTGGGCATGACCCTGCGTCAGGCGATCGGCCGCTATCTGATTGCGGCCAGCATCGTGGTCGCAGCGGGGGTCTGGCTGCCTTTCGTAGGTGTCGAAATCGCCGAGCAGATGGGCTGGCAGACGACGTTCGTGGGAACCCTGCTGATCGCCGCTACCACGTCGGTTCCGGAACTCGTGGTCAGCATCAGCGCGCTACGCATGGGGGCGGTCGACATGGCGATCAGCAACCTGCTGGGAAGCAATCTCTTCGACGTGCTCATCATCGCCATCGATGATCTTGCCTACACGAAGGGGCCGCTCTTGTCCTCGGTCTCCACCGCCCATGCCGTCACTGCTTTCACCGCCGTGATCATGTCCGGCATCTTCATCGTGGCGCTGCTGTTCAAGCCCGACAGCCGGATCCGGGGGACGATCAGCTGGATAAGCCTGTCGCTGCTGATGGCTTACCTGTTCAGCGCCTATGCCAGCTTCCTTCTTGGACACTGAACCCGCTACTCCAGAAAAGGCTTTTCGTCACGTTCGCGGCCTTTTGAGGTGCGGTTCGGGTTGTCTTGGCTTATCGAGGGCCTGCTCGCTAGAAAGATGAGCGCAAGTATGCGGTCTCTCAAAGAGATGCGGCGTGGACGGCTCGATGGCTGTCTGTTGGGTTGATTGATCCCTTCACCAGCAGGCAGTCATCGAGTTACTTTTAACCGGCAGGTGGAGCTCCGTGCGGAAGTGGTTCAAGCGCATATCACCGGACCGTGAGGTTCTCCTCGCGAACCGCTGGTTGCGCCCCATTGCGCATCGGCTGAGCCATCCGGAAATCTGGCATTTCAACCGCCGGAACGTCGCTCGTGGCGTTGCACTCGGACTGTTCGTCGGCTTTGTTCTTCCCTTGGGGCAGATCGTGGTAGCGGCGCTGCTGGCTGCGACGGCACGAGGCAATCTTCTGGTCGCGGCTGCGGCCACTCTCGTCACCAATCCGTTTACCTTCCCGCCCATCTACTATGCTGCCTATCGTACAGGCTCATTCCTGCTTGGGTCTACGAATGGGAGCGCTCAAGCGGACCGCGCTCACACGGGTGCGACGATGGAGGCGCTGACAATCGCCTCGCTCCCGACCCTTGTCGGGCTCCTCCTGTTCGCGATTGTCTCTGCTGCCGCAGGCTTCGCGCTGGTTCATCTTGGCTGGCGCTTCTCATTGGCCCGGCAATGGCGTCGACGGACGCAGCCAGGCGCGGTGGACAGCTACCAGGACGGGAAGGATTGATGGAGCCGCATACGGGCATCCCTTTCCTTCGAGAAGCGCTTGTTCTGCTTGCCGCCGCCGGGCTCGCGGTTCCGCTGCTGAACCGGATCCGGGTGAATCCAATCCTTGGCTATCTGTTAATCGGCGGTGTGATCGGGCCATACGGGCTTGGTTTGCTTGCGGCTGACTATCCGTTCCTTTCGCACGCGGTCATTTCCGATATCGACGGTGTTCGCGGGCTGGCCGAGATCGGCGTGGTTTTCCTGCTGTTCATGATCGGCCTCGAACTGTCGCTGGAACGGCTGTGGTCGGGCCGCGCCCTCGTGTTTGGCATGGGATCGCTCCAGATTCTGCTGACGGCCGGTCTGATCGCCTGGATCGCGACAGGTCTTGGTGTGGAGGAGCCCACCGCCCTGATCGTCGGAGCAGCATTGTCCTTGTCGTCGACCGCGATTGTCATGCAGCTCCTCATTCACGGACGTCGCCAATTTTCCGCGGTCGGTAAGACCGGCTTTGCCATCCTGCTGATGCAGGACCTGGCGGTGGTGCCAATTCTCTTCATGGTCGGCGTGATTGCGACCCCCGGCGCTGGTGGTCTCGCCGCCGGCCTGGCGGGGGCATTGGGGAAGGCGACGCTGGCGATCGTTCTGATCTATCTGGCCGGACGCCTATTGTTGAGGCCGGTACTGCGCCAGGTGGCGCAGACGCGAAGCCCCGAAATGTTCACCGCCGCGGTACTGCTGACTGTCATCGGGGTCTCCGCGTTGACCGCCCGGTTCGGGCTGTCCATGGCGCTGGGCGCCTTTCTCGCCGGGCTGCTGTTGGCCGAAACCGAATACCGGCATCAGATCGAAGTCGACATCGAGCCTTTCAAAGGCCTCCTGCTGGGGCTTTTCTTCATGTCGGTCGGCATGGGCATCGACTGGCGTCAGGTTCTCGCCAGTCCGCTCGAGATTGCCGCGATGGTCACCGGGCTCTGGCTGCTGAAGGCCTTGGTCATTACGGGATTGGCCATGGCCTTCGGCAGGCCGCGGCATGTCGCTGCGGAAGCCGGGATGTTGCTGGGCCAGGGCGGCGAATTCGCCTTTGTGATCGTTGGGGTTGCAACGAGCCTCGGGGTTGTCGGCGGCGTCCTTGAGCAACAGATCCTGATTGTCACCGGCCTCAGTATGCTGCTGACGCCACTGGTGGCGCATCTGGCTCGACAGCTTTCCGCAGCACTGGAGCGCAAGCGTCTCTCGGCCGCGGCTGACAGCGATGAGAGCTTCGCCGATTGCGAAGGGCATATCATCATCGCCGGATTCGGACGGGTCGGCCAGACTTTGGCCCGGGCGCTGGACGCGGAAGGCTTGGCGTTTGTTGCCCTCGATGCCGATGCCGCCATGACTGCTGGCCTGAAGGATCGGCACCTGCCGGTATTCTACGGCGATGCGTCGCGCAGCGAAATCCTGGCCAAGGCCGGGATTGGTCATGCCGCAGCTGTCGTCGTGACGATGAACGATCCGGAAGCTGCCAGCCGGATTGTTCAAGAGATACATCAGCGATGGCCCTTAATGCCGATCCACGCCCGGGCCAGGGACCCGGAACACGCGCGCCGTCTCCTGGAATTGGGCGCCAGCTTCTGCACCCCGGAGACGGTCGAGGCGAGCCTCCAGCTCGCCGCCAATGTCTTGGTTGGTGCCGGCGTGGACGCCGAAGTGACGCGGCGCAGGATCACCGAGCAGCGTGCCTACGAAACAGGCGATAGCCCTTGAAGGAGAGACCAGATGACCACTCACGGCAAGCCGGTCCTTGTAGCGACCGATCTCAGCGGAAGAACTGACAGAGCGGTCGATCGGGCAACCCAGCTCGCGCGGGAGTGGGGCGTCCGCCTGATGGTGCTGCACGCCATAGAGCCTGAATCGCGGCTTGACGCCCGGCCGGATCTTGCAAATCAGGCGATGCGGGAAGTCCTGGCCGATCCTGCGGCCGACGTAGATATCGTGCCAGCCCTGGGTCCCGCCCCGACGGTCATTGTCGACGCGGCGAAATCTGCGGACTGCGGCCTGATTGTCACTGGCGTAGCGCGCTTCAATCACGTCGGTGACTACTTCATCGGCACGGCGGTCGACCATGTGGTGCGGCACGCGACGGTTCCGGTACTGGTCGTCAAGCGGAGGCCGCATGATGCCTATCGCACGATCGTGGTCGCTACCGACTACTCCAGCTGTTCGCGACTTGCCTTGCTTACTGCCGCGGAGCTTTTTCCCGATGCAGCCATCCACCTCGTGCACGCCTACCACGTCCCTTATGAGGCATGGTTGCGCTCGGATGAGGTGCGGGAGGACGTGACGCGCGAGGCGCAGAGAGAGCTCGATGCCTTCGTTATGGATCCGGCCATCCCCGCCGATGTGAGAGAGAGGATTTCGGCGAAACTCGTCTACGGTGAGACACACACTGTGCTCTCCAGTACGGCTTACGAACTCGACGCGGATTTGCTGGTGCTTGGCACGCATGGCGCTGGCGGGTTTTGCGCGGCGGTCATGGGCCGGATGGCGGAATCGTTGCTGCGCTGTGCCGATGTCGACACATTGGTGGTCCGGGAAACTCCTTGAGCCGGGGTGACGCAAACGAACTGGCGCTCGTCTGCACCTCGCGTGTACTTGTTTTCGGGACGGAGGTGACCGTCAGGCGCGCGTAATCGCACTGTTGAAGCGGGCACCTGCCTTTCTGCGCTCGAACGCCAGGCGCAACTGCTTCTCGATCTCGATCAGGCCAAAGAATGCAACCCCCACCCCAATAATGAGCAGTCCATCGCGGATCGGGACCGACTGTGTGCCGAAGACCCGTTGCAGTGGCTCCAGGAAGGTTATCGCGAACTGCGCGGCTGTCACGACGATGACTGCCAACCACACGATCGGCGTGCCCTTGACCGCCCTCCAGTTCAGCGAGCTGCTGTAGATATTGCGGATGAAGAAGAGGTGGAAGATTTCCAGCACGACCAGCGTGTTCACAGCCATGGTCTGGGCCAGCGCGAGTGGATATCCCTTATCCAGCGCATAAGCGAAGATGCCGAAGACGGCGATGACGAACAGGCCCGAAACCAGCACGATATGCCAGATCAGTTCGCCGGTGAGTAGCGGTGCATCACGAGCCCGGGGTGGGCGTAGCATGGTTTTTCTCTCGCTCGGCTCGAAGGCCAGCGCGATGCCGAGCGTCGTGGCCGTGATGAGATTGACCCACAGGATCTGGACAGCCGTTACGGGCAGGGACAAACCGGCCAGCACGGCAACCACGATGGTCATCGCTTCGCCGGCGCTGGTCGGCAGTGTCCAGCTGATGACCTTCTTGATATTGTCGTAGACCGTCCGGCCCTGGCGCACCGCCGCCGCGATCGAAGCAAAATTGTCATCGGCAAGGACGAGCTCGGAAGCCTCCTTGGCGGCCTCGCTCCCCTTGATGCCCATCGCGGTTCCGGCATCCGCCCGCTTTAGGGCGGGCGCATCGTTGACGCCGTCTCCCGTCATGGCGACGATCAGTCCTTGGGACTGCAGTGCGGTCACCAGACGCAGCTTGTCGGCAGGTGAGGTACGGGCAAAGATATCGGTTTCCATCACCGCTTCGGCCAGTTGGTCGTCGGCCAGATCCGAGATGTCGGCACCGGTGAGCACGCGGCCGGTATTGCGGAGTCCTATCTGGGCGGCGATCGCCCGGGCGGTTGCTGCGTGATCGCCGGTTATCATTTTCACCTGGATGCCTGCGGCGTGGCATTCCGAAACCGCTTCGATCGCTTCTGGCCGCGGCGGATCTATGAGACCGACAAGCCCTATCAGGGTCAGGCTGCCCTCGATGTCGCTGGTGTTCAGAACTGTGTCGTCCTGCCGCATGGTCCGCACTGCAAGGGCGAGAACCCGCTGCCCGTCCCCCGCGAGCGCCTCGACCGCTCTTGCCCAGTAGGCTTCGTCCAGCGGTTCGGTTTCGCCGTTGCTGTCCTGCTGCTCGCCGCACATCGTGAGGATCGCCTCGGGAGCGCCTTTGACGTAGGCGAAGGCTTCTCCCTGATGGTCGTGGCACAAGACTGCCATGTAGCGCCAGGCCGCATCGAACGGGATGACATCGGTGCGAGTCAGGTGCTCGAACGCTCGCAGCGAACCATCGCTGATCTTTCCGGCAAGTGCGAGCAATGCGCCTTCCATCGGATCGCCTTCGACCCGCCAGTCGTCCCCGGATCGCACCAGCGAGGCATCGTTGCACAAGGCAGCGGCGCGGGCGAATTCCACCAGCACGGGGTCGCCGCTCGCTTCGACTGGTTCTCCGCCCGCCTGCAGCATCCCCGCCGGGGCATAGCCGGCACCCTCGATCGTATACTCACGGCCTGAAGACACCAGCGCTGCGGCCATCATTTCGTTCCGGGTCAGCGTTCCGGTCTTGTCGGTGCAGATGACCGAAACCGACCCCAGGGTCTCGATGGCCGGCAACCGGCGGACAATGGCGTTGCGTTTCGCCATGGCCTGCACGCCCACGGCAAGCGTGATGGTGAGAACGGCGGGGAGCCCTTCGGGAATTGCGGCGACGGCAAGTCCCACGACGATCATGAACATTTCGTCGAAGGGCAGCTGTCGGACGAATGTCCCGAACGCGAGGATTGCGGCGCCGACAAGAAGAATGAATGCGGTCAGCCATCGGGCAAAGATGTCCATCTGGTGGACTAACGGGGTGGTCAGCGTTTCGACCCGGGAGAGCATCCCGCTGATCCGGCCGATTTCCGTGTCGCCACCTGTGGCCCCGACCACGCCGCGTGCCGTTCCAGATACCACCAGTGTGCCACTGAAGGCCATCGAGGTGCGGTCTCCGAGCGACGCATTCTCGGGCACGGAGGAACAATCCTTGTCGACCGGAACAGACTCGCCGGTAAGGATCGCTTCCTCCAACTTTACGCCGCGTGCCTCGATCAGGCGCAGGTCGGCCGGAACCCGGTCACCTGGCTCGAGCAGCACGATGTCACCGGGAACCAGCTCCGACGCATCGATCGTGGTTCGCACGCCGTCCCGCAGGACGGCCGAACGGGGGGCCAGCATCTGCCGGATCGCCGCCATCGCCCCTTCGGCGCGGCCCTCCTGGATGAAGCCGATGACCGCGTTCGCCATCACGACGGCCAGGATCACACCGGTATCCACCAGATGTCCCATCAGCGCCGTGATCAGGGCGGATGCAAGCAACACATAGATGAGAATGTTGTGAAAGTGCCGCAGGAACCGCAGGAAGGGACTGCGCGCTGCCTGTTCCGGCAAGCGGTTCGAGCCGAACTTCTCCAGTCGGCGGCTCGCCTCTTCAGAAGTCAGCCCGTTTGGCACGGCTTGCAGGCTGCGCAAGACGGCATCCACCGGTTGGGCATGCCAAAGGGAATTCGGATCTTTGAGCATGCCCTCGGTCGTGCCTCCTTGCGATCAATTCGTCCGAATGCCTTGTCGTCAGCTCCCGGCAACGCTCCTCAGGGGCCAGTTGGTCGTGACGCCATGCCTCAATGCGACAAGAGCACCGGGAGGCGCGGATCGTCGAAAACGGACAGTGTCGCCCCGCCCAGAATGAATTCGCGCAGCCGAGAATGACCGAACCCACCCATGACGAGCAGATCCGCGCCGAGTTCCAGGGCGCCTTCCTGCAGGGCGGTTCCAATCGACCGCTCGCCCAGTTGCTGGCGGACGACCCGGGCAGCAATGCCGCGACGGGAGAGCAGGCTGGCCACGGCACTGTCGTCCAGGGCCGAGGGAATGGCCTTTTCATCTCCCACGATCAGGAATGCGAGGTCCTGCAACTCCGGCAACAGTGCCAACGCGTCACCCAGAGCGCGGGCAGCCGACTTGCTGTTGTCCCAAGCGACTACCACGGTCTTGCAGGAGAACCCCTGCTTATATTGCGCAGGGACCAGCAGGAGTGGCCGGCCGATCTCGAACAGCAGGTTTTCGGCGATCATGCGATCGCTCATCCATCCGCGTCGGTCGGCCCCGATCACGACAAGGTCGTGCAGCCGGGCATGATCCGCCAGCCATCCTATTACACCGCGCGAATGATCAAGATCCGTTGTGTCCTGAGCCATGATCCCGCGACGAGCCGCCTCTGCCACCAGCGCTTCGGCATTGGCGCGGTTGGCTGCAACGCGCTCTGCCGATTCAGCTTCCATCTGGTTGTAGCTGCGTCCCTCTGCCGACGGCGGCAGATTGGCGTCGAGACTGAGCAGGAGCCCGGTCAGACCTGCATTGGACGCAGCGCAAACGCTCAATCCGTAATGGGCCGCCCCCTCATCAAGATCGAACGTATCGACTGTCGCATAAAGCATCACAAGTCGCTTTGACGCTGCATGTGTCATCTGTGTCCTCGTCCCTTTAAGTCAGGAAACGAGTGGCCCGGTCGGCATGGTCTTGCGTCGCAAGACAGCATCGGGCTCACCCGATGCGGTCCGACATCACGATCACAGGATCGCCAGAGGGGCCCGGCCCGCAGGAACAAGTCTAGCCGGGCCGCGCTCAACTGCAAGACAATTGGAAAGCGCAGTCCTGCTGGAAGCAATTTCCAGATAAACCGGACAAGACCGCCGTAACAGTCTACAGTGCCCTCTCACTGCCGAGGGATCCATGCCATGGACACCATCGTACGCAACGTCTGGCCCCGCCTGTTCCTGCTCGCGCTCATGCTGGCCGGTTTGGCGCAGGCCTGGGCCAATGCCCAGACGCAGCCCGGCGGGGCTGAGGTGCCCGTTCTAACGATCGAAGGGGCCATCGGCCCCGCGACGGCAGACTACGTAGCCGACGGCATAGCTCGGGCAGCCGAGCAGGGCGCGCCGATGGTGATCATCCGCATGGATACGCCCGGTGGGCTCGACACCTCCATGCGCGAAATCATCCGCGCCATCCTGGGCTCTCCAGTTCCCGTACTGACATATGTCAGTCCCAGCGGCGCACGGGCTGCAAGCGCTGGCGCCTTCATACTGACTGCGAGCCACGTGGCTGCAATGGCCCCAGGTACCAATGTCGGGGCGGCGACACCGGTTCAATTGGGAGCGCCGGCCACCCCCTCGTCGCCCGATCCGGGTGACCGGCAAGGCGAAGACAAGGGCGCCTCATCTCCAGCGAAGTCCGGGGGCGCCAGCGAAGCGAAGGCCCTCAACGACGCCATCGCCTACATCCGCTCGCTCGCGGAAATGCGGGGTCGCAATGCGGACTGGGCGGAAGCGGCAGTGCGCGATGCGGCGAGCCTCTCGGCCAAGAGCGCCCTTGAGCAAAAGGTCATCGATATCGTGGCCCGAGACGACGGTGATCTGCTGGCACAGCTCAATGGCCGCATCATCACCATGGGCAATGGACAAGTCCGTCTCCAGACTGACGGACTACGTTTGACGGAGCTTCTGCCCGATTGGCGTACCCGGCTGCTGTCCGCGATCACCAATCCGAACATCGCCCTGATCCTGATGATGATTGGCGCCTACGGGCTGCTGTTCGAGTTCATGAACCCCGGCGCGCTGTACCCCGGTACGATCGGGGCTATCAGCCTATTGCTGGGTTTTTATGCCCTGTCCGTCCTTCCGGTGAACTATGCCGGGCTCGCTCTCATCGTGCTGGGTCTGGCGCTGATGGGGGCCGAAGCGTTCTCGCCCTCCTTCGGCATCCTGGGCATTGGCGGAATGATTGCCTTCGTTCTCGGCGCGACCATCATGTTCGATACAGATGTCCCGCAATTCCGTGTCGCGCTCCCGGTGTTGGCAGCTGTCGCCGTCGCCAGCCTCGGAGCAACACTGCTGACCATGCGACTGGCGCTTCGGTCACGCCGGAGCAGCGTTGCGACCGGCCGCGAGGAAATGATCGGCGCGACCGGCAGCGTACTGGACTGGCAAGGAAAGGGTGGGCATGTCCGTGTCCATGGCGAGCGCTGGAACGCCCTTGCTGCCAGCGAGCTTCACGCCGGACAACAGGTCCGCATTATCCGGCTTCAGGGCCTGACCGTGGAGGTTGAACCCGCAAATTAGCTCTCGGGAAAGGATACAGGCCATGGGTATGCTCGGAGAACTCGCATTTTACCTTCCGCTAATATTCCTGGTGCTGCTGTTCCTGATGGCGGCCGTGAAGATCCTGCGGGAATATGAGCGCGGGGTAGTCTTCACACTGGGCCGCTTTACCGGCGTGAAAGGGCCAGGCCTCATCCTTCTCGTTCCCTACGTTCAGCAGATCGTCCGGATGGACCTGAGAACGATCGTGCTCGACGTGCCTACCCAGGACGTGATCTCGCGTGACAACGTCTCGGTGAAGGTCAACGCGGTCATCTATTTCCGGGTCATCGCGCCGGACCTGGCCACGATCCAGGTCGAGAACTTCATGCAGGCAACAAGCGAGCTGGCACAGACCACACTGCGGTCGGTCCTCGGCAAGCACGAGCTCGACGAGATGCTGGCCGAGCGCGACAAGCTCAATGCCGATATCCAGGAAATCCTAGATGCCCAAACCGATGCATGGGGCATCAAGGTGGCGAACGTCGAGATCAAGCACGTCGATATCGACGAATCCATGGTCCGCGCCATCGCGCGGCAAGCAGAAGCAGAACGCGAACGGCGAGCCAAGGTCATCAATGCCGAAGGTGAGCACCAGGCTGCCCAGAAGCTTCTGGAAGCGGCTGAAATCCTCGGACAGCGCCCCGAGGCCATGCAACTGCGCTATCTGTCGACGCTGAATGTCATCGCGGGCGAGAAGAGCTCGACAATCGTATTCCCCTTCCCGCTGGACTTCATGGACCTGCTGAAGGGGAGCAAGCAGGCACAGGAGCGCTAGCCATTCCGGAAAAGCATCGCGGAGTCATTGATCTAAGGGTCCGGAGCCTCAGGGATCTTTTCCACGAATTCGACCCCTCACCCATGGTCGGACGCGACCTCGACAACGAGGTCGAGGCATACATCCTCGAAAGCGCGCTCGAGTTGCCGGAGCGCGCCTATCGTTTGGTGATCCATGTCGCCTCACCGGAAGCCGAACCGGTTGGCAAGGACACCATAGCCGCAGCCGTTCGCTCCTATTTCGCATACCGCAGCGAAGTTCAGGCCAGGCGCCTTCGGCTTCTGCTGCGGGAGGGCAGGCAGGCCTTGCTCGTAGGCCTGGGGTTCCTGACGCTTTGCTGGGGGCTTGGTTTTCTGGCTGTCGATCTCGTCCCCGCTCCTTTCGGCGACTTTCTCAACGAAGGCTTGCTAATCATTGGCTGGGTGGCGAACTGGCGACCAGCCGAGATATTCCTCTATGACTGGCGCCCCATGAAACGCCAGGAGGCA
>Ga0172382_10008523_pt1 | contig 14266 bp, 11 predicted proteins | sample Leawel138RmetaG_FD_122245 | JGI IMG/M metagenome (GOLD analysis project Ga0172382, IMG submission 122245) | Leachate microbial communities from a municipal landfill in Southern Ontario, Canada - Leachate well 138R metaG | ecosystem: Engineered > Solid waste > Landfill > Unclassified | place...
TCTTCCAGCGTCCGACCGCTCCAAGTCCTGAATTGTTCATGATCCAGGGCAGCAATTGCCAGTCACCGCGTGTCCAGCGATGAGTTCGCTTGGCCGCCACATCGTAGCGTGGCGGAAACTCCTCGATCACTTCTATGTCAGAGGCCAGACCCGCCCGCGCGAACACGCCTTCAAACAAGTCATGGCTTAGCATGGTGTTTTCGGGAACGCGCCCCGCCAGCGCAGCCTCGAACGCGTCTATATCATAGATGCCCTTGCCCGTGTAGGAGCCTTCACCGAACAGATCCTGGTAGACATCGGAAACCGCCGCGGCATAGGGATCCAGGCCGCCCGGACTAGAGAACAGACGCTGGTATACAGAGCCTTCGCGGTGTAGCGGCAGCGAGGGCGTGACCCTGGGCTGCAGGATGGCGTGTCCCTCGACGATCCGTTGCCGCGCCGCATCGAATCTGGGCCGGTTCAGCGGATGCGCCATTTTCCCGATCAGCTTATGGGCTGCATCTCTGGGCAGGCGCGTATCGGCATCCAGCGTAAGCACATAGCGCACCGTATCCGGCAATTGCTGGACCAGGCCGGGAATGGGCACATAGCTGGTCGCTTCGTCGCCGCGCAGCAGCCGGTTCAACTCATGGAGCTTGCCGCGCTTGCGTTCCCACCCCATCCATTTGCCTTCAGCCTCGTTGTATAGCCTGCGGCGGTGCAGCAGCAGAAACCGGCTGCTCCCGCCTGGGGCTGGCCCATGCTTCTGATTGAGTTCTGCAATGGCAGCAGCGCCAGCGGCAAGCATAATCGCATCGGCCGGCACGGTTTCAATATCGGCATCCAGGCCATCCGTCAACAAAGCATAAATCAGGTCGCCCCCGGATCCCGACAGATAATGCACTTCCAGCTGCTCGATATGGGCCCGCAATTCCGCTTCGCTGGTCAGCAAGGTGGGAACAGCGATCAGCGTCCGGTGTTTTTCCGTCACTTTTCTGATCAGATCCAGGCCCGGCAAGACCGACGCGCCGAAGTTCCAGGCAATGGCCCGGTTCAGAACTGCGCCCACCAGTTCAGTAAGGGGAAAGAACGCCAGCAGCAGGAATAGCCCCACCCAGCCTGCCGCAATGCCAGGCGACCATAAAACTCGGAAAGCCAGCCAAGCCAATACGGCGGTCCCTCCCAGGATGGCGCCGACATAACCTGCAATACCGCTATGTAGCACCATGCGGTTCAAACGCAGCCTCCACGGCGCTCTATAGCCTATCCGCGCTTCAAATGCGGGACGACCCTGCGCAATGAAATGGTAGCCGGGGTCGCTAACGCGCTCCTTGCTCTCTTCCCCTGCCTCAGCCCCTGAAGCGGCAGCGGCGCTCAAAGCCTCCTGCGCCACCTGTATTTCGGTGATCCCGGCACCGCGTGCCAGATGCTGGATTTCCTTGCGATACAGATCCCGGGTGGCGAAATCCATGATTCCGAATGCGCTTCCCGCACGCAAATGAGCATCGACCAAGCTGACGCTCTCGAACCAATCCGCCCAATCCATATCAGAGATCAGACGCATGCTGGTGATGACGTTGCGCACACTGACATTGGACGCGCCTTGCCGCTGTTGTGCATGCTGCACCACTTCGTTCAAAGAGCGGCCCTGTCTGCCCAGCTGTTCCTGCAACCATTCCAGACCCGGGGTTTCCCGGGGATCCTGGTCACGTAGCCGCTTGCTCAACTGCGCCGTGAACATCTCAGACAGCGGCCCTTGGGACCGGGTCTTCGCATCGAGCTCCAATGCAGTGCGCGCCGCACCCGCCTGCAATAGACGATCGGCCAATTCGTCGGCATCATTGCGCGCCCTGCGGCCAACACTGATCTCATCGGCAAGGCGCCGCAAATTCTCAACCAGCACGATACGCAGCGTGATGGCCACGGCCCACAGTTCGCCGATAGTAAGTACCTGGACGGATTGATACGCCGAAATGAACCGGCGCAATGCCTCCGGTTGAAAATTGCTATCGGTATGAGCGACAAAAGCCCACGCTACGCCGAGTACCCGCGGATAGCCCGCAAGCGGGCCTTCGGCGAGCTTGGGCAATTGGCGGTAGAAGCCAGGTGGCAGGTCGTCCCGAATCTGCCGGACTTGCTCTTCGACCACATGGTAATTGTCAAGCAGCCATTCCGCGGCAGGCTCCACGCTCCGACCACCCTCCAGTTCGATCGCGCTGGCGCGGTAGGCAGCCAGAAGCGTGGCGGCATTGTCGTCCAGGCGTCTTCGCAAAGGCCGGACGCGCTGCAGGCGCGATGTTACTGCCTGGGTAGCGGCCAAGCTGCGGGCGTGCTGCCCAAGCCGCTCGGTTCCGAAAAGCTCGTGTCTTATCGGAGCCTTGTCCTCCCATGGGCCCGGCTGCCTTATTTTCGCTTTGAGTCCGATTGGTGGCTCCCTGTTGCGGACCTGGCGCTGACGCTGGAGACAGACGCAACAGGTTTGGGCGGCTGCTTGGGTTTTTTTGCTTCCCTATGGCTGCGAACTTGACCTTTAGCCATGATGGGGGACTCCCTGAGTGACTGACGGTGGATGCAAGATGCATAGCACAGCATACAGTGTTCCCGGAATCTGGCCTTCTTTGCTCATCTTTGGATAGGTCAGCCTGGCCACCGCATCGCTGAAAGGGTCACCCCTGCGAACGGCAGCTCCTGGAGTATCGACGACGATACAGCCCCAAATCCCGACACGCTCTCATTCAATACGGGTATCGCCATCGCAAACGACACGCGCTTTGGCCTGGCTGCGAGCATCTGGACGCGGGTCATCGAGCGCGCACAAGTCGCGGCTACCCCGGCTGCACAGTGGCACCGCTTGACTCTGGCAGCAGCACTGGATTCAAATCAGCGGCCCTGCCATGATTCTCTCTGGCTTGACGGCCAGCACGTCATTCATTGCGTGCCGGTCCAGCGCATAGCACCCTGACGGGATCGCCCTTGATCCAGCGTGCAATATCCTCAACCACATCGGCGAAAAAGATCCGATAGGTTTCGGACGTTACATACCCGATATGCGGGGTCGCGGTCACCTGCGGCATCGTCCGGTAAGGGTGGTCGAGAGGCAATGGTTCCCACTCGAAGACATCCAGCGCCGCGCCGCCAATCTTTTTATTTTGCAGAGCCTGGACCAGCGCCGTCTCTGACACAATGGCAGCACGGGACGTGTTCACCAGCAAGGCATCAGGCTTCATCAGCGCCAGCTCTTTTTCCCCGATCAAGTCGCGGGTGCGCGGGCTCAGCACCAAATGCACCGTCACCACATCCGACACCGCCAGTAATTCATCCAGGCTATCGGCACGCCGCACCCCGACTTCCCTGCAGCGCTCGTCCGTCAGGTTCTGGCTCCATGCGATGACGTCCATGCCAAACGCCAGCCCAAACTTGGCTACCTGCGATCCCAGCTTGCCCAGGCCAAGCACGCCCAAGGTCGCGCCGGCCAATTCCGTGCCCGTCGAGGATTGCCACTTCCCCCCCGTCCGGAAGTTTGTGGCCTCTAGCAGCAAATGCCGCTTGTGAGCCAGTATCAGCGCCCAGGCCAGCTCGGCCGTCGCACTCACGCCGCCGCGCGTACCGCTGACCACGACGCCATGCTCCTCGCAGGCCTTCAAGTCAATCGAACTATTGCGCAAACCCGTGGTCACCAGCAGTTTGAGGTTTGGCAGCCGCTTGATCAGGCCCCCATGAAACGGGGTGCGCTCCCGCATCACGACGATAATCTCAAACCCTTCCAGCTGCCTCACCAACTCATCCTCGCCGGTGAAATGCTCATGAAAGACTTCAAGGGTAATGAGGCCGTCCAAACTGCCCCAGTCGGCGCACTGCCTGGCAACATCCTGGTAATCATCAAGTACGGCGCAACGCAAAACCTGGCTCATGGAGTCATCCTTCTTTCGTTAAAGGAATGGAGCCCGCGACAAGGCGAGCTCTGCGGGCGTCCTGGGCAGACGCAACAGTTTGGGATTGATTTATTGACGCTGGAATCGGTTGATGCCCACTATATCACCAGCCACACCCTTAACCGTTCCCCAAGCTTCTGCATCGCGCTTCGTTGATTCGCTTCAGCGCGGACGGCAGGTATGTGAAGAACCCCGACCTTCCGGCCGAGGCGTCTTCACCACAATGCAGGAGCGCCTGCAGCGCTCGCCCGACTGGTTGGACGCGCTGCTTGAACGCGCCGGCATGCCTGAGCGTTAACCCTCTACATACTGATTGACGTGGAAAGGGCTCTGCGCGAGCCCCACACAGAACAGGGAAACGACCTTTTCGAGATTCTTGAAGCGCGTGCGGCGCTGTTGCCCGATTTCCTTGAGCCGATGAGCGGTGTCGTGCACTTGCCGACGCAGCTCATCGTAGTCGAACATCAGGAAGGCCCCGTCTTCGTATATCATTTCCCCGTCCACCATCACCCGCTTCACTCCTCTTCCAGACTCAGAAAACACCAGCTGATTCCAGAAATTGTTCAGAGGCAGATAGGCAATGTCGGCCAAGTCAATAAAGACGAGGTCCGCACATTTTCCGACTTCGAGTGTGCCCGTGCCGGGTAAACCCAGAATGGCCGCGCTGTGTTGCGTGGCCATTCCGAATACCTGTTCGGCAGAAAGCCAGTATGCTGGATCGGGAGTGCGGATACGGGATGAGTAAGTGGCCAGTCGCATGGCATCGATCATGTTCTGCTGATCAGAGCAACTACAGGCGTCCGTGCCCAACCCCACCGTTACCCCCATTTCGCACATCGCCGATATGGGCGCCATCCCATTGCCCAGACGCATGTTGCTGGCAGGATTATGGGCAACCGCCACCTCTTTGTCGGCCAGAATACGAATGTCTTCGTCATCGAGCCAGATCGCATGGGCCGCTGATACATTGCCCTCGAAGAATCCGATATCCGACAAATGCCTGGTGAGCGACGTTCCCCATCGCCGCTGGGACAAGAGCGTCTGCACCTTGGACTCGGCCAAATGAGTCTGCATCGGTACGTCAAACTCTCGTGCCAGATTCGCAACGTTCTGAAGCAGGCGGTCGGAGCAAAGCAGGGGCACGGAAGGAGCCAGGCCGGGCCGGACCTTACTCGTGTCCAGGGACCATGATTGGAGCGTTCGACGCAAGCCGGCCAGGTGCTCGTCCGGCTGCGCCAGCGTGATGGACTTGATCCATTCCGCCTCTTCTGGTGACATCTCGCCCAGAAGATTCGGCACGCATGACCAGAACGTCTGATCAGTGACCGTTGCAGCGATGACAGCCTTGATGCCCGCCGCCTGATATCCAGATGCCACAGCGTGCATGCCATGTTCCGAAGTTACTGGGGTCTGGACCACCATATCGTAAGCGGCGGTACAACCGTTGCGTATCATATCGGCAGCCCCGAGCTTTGCGGCCAGGTGCATGTCTTCCAGGGTCGAGCCGTAAGAAATGCCGCCCCCCGAATTGAGATGCGTCTCCAGCGTCCAAAGATCGCCAAAACCACGCCCAAAGGCAAAATGGCTGTGAGTGTGGGCATTGACAAAACCTGGAAGCACTGCCTGGCCCCTTGCGTCGATCTCCAGCGAGTCAGCCGGTGCGGTGAGCCCGGGACCGGAGATCTCTGCAATCTTGCCTTGTATGACGAGCAAATCGCGCGGGACCAGGGAGCCGGACCCCGCTTCAGGGATGGATGCATGACGAACGACAACGGCCCTGTCGTGCCTGGTAGAGCGACCGGTATGATTCACAACATCCCCCCGAATGAAAATACAATCAGTTCTTTACCGCTTTGCTGTCCGCGCTCAGCATCTCACTGAATGCGGGCTGGTCCAGGTAATTGAGATCGGCATTGATACGCTTCATCAAGGCTTTGAAGCCGTCGTCTTCGGCCAGGGCGTTGAAAGCAGTGCGCAGACGCTGCACACGATCCTCTGGCGTTTTCGCCGGTGCGAACAAACCGATCCAGGCTCCCCACTTTATATCGACCCCCTGTTCCACGCAGGTTGGCACATCGGGCAGGTTCGCGTAGCGTTCCGTATCGGACACGCACAGCGCGGTCAGCGTGCCGCTTGCTATGTAGTCCTGCACCACGCTGGGCACACCTGCATAGGCCAGGGTGTTTCCACCCAGCACGTTGGTCACTGCGGGGCCGCCACCGTCAAACTCCACGCCGCGCATGTTTATATCGGCCTCTCGCTTCAGAATCTCGAAAGCGGTATATGTCCATCCATTGATGTTATCGGAACTGTAAACCACCTTGCCGGGATTATCCTTTGCGTAAGCCACCAGCTCCTTCATGCTTTTGAAAGGGGCATCCTTGTTGGCGACGAAAACGAACGGCGAATGGGTAAAGCGGGCGATTGGAACGAACTCGTCGGCCGTGTACGGCAAGTCTTCCAGTACTGGCCGGATCACATTGATGCTGGGGTCGCCCAGCAACAGGGTATACCCGTCGGCACGACTTTTGGCGACAAACGTGGCACCTACCGCGCCGCCGCCGCCCGCGCGGATCAGAGACACCATGGGCTGGCCCAGATGGGCTTCGGCAGCGGTCGCGATTACCGCGCCCGTAACCGACAATGCGCCGCCAGGCGGATAAGGGATCACCATGCGGACGGGTTGATCAGGAAACTGTTCGGCTGCCACCGTCGCCGGCAATGCGCCTATCGTGCACACCGTGGCGGCGCTTATGACCGCGTGGAGCACTGTTCTAGATATCATCATGAGAGAGCCTCTTATTAAAATTCCACTTTAAAACCGTTACACACGGGTCACAGGGGCAAGGCCGCACGTCGCTTGGACCATGCCGCCTTTCCAACCAGAAGCAAAATAAACAACACGAATCCCGCCAGTAAGGACGCGGAAATCGGACGAGAGACAAAAATTGTGAAATCCCCGTTCGACAGCGATAAAGATTGCCGCAACATCTTTTCAAACTGGGGCGCGAGCAGAACAGCGATAATGAAGGGCGGAATCGGCACTCCGTTGATGCGCATTGCGTATCCGAGCACGCCGCCTATCAGCATAATGACCACGTCATACGGGTCTGAACCGATCGAATATGCCCCAGCGACCGCAATCACGACAACCGCTGGCATCATCACCGAAGACGGTATGCGCACCACCCAGGAAAATGACCGGATCGACAGCAGCCCCACGAAGATCAATGCGATGTTCGTAAAAACCAGAAGAGCGAACAGGCCATATACCAATGAGGCATGGTTGGTGAACAGCAACGGACCAGGAGTGACGCCCTGGGCGATGAACGCGCCGATCAGCACCGCCGTCACCACGTCGCCAGGAATACCGAATATCAGCATGGGAATAAGGGTTGCGGGAACGGTAGCATTTGCACCCGACTCCGCGGCCGCTATTCCCTCTAGCGAACCCTTGCCGAATTCCTGGGGATTCTTTGAACGCTGCTTGGCTATGCCATAGGCAACCCAGCAGGCGATTTCAGCGCCAAGCCCCGGCAACGCGCCTATGAAAGTGCCGATCGACGTTGATCGGAACAACGTCGGCAGGCATTTGAGGGCTTCTTTACGTTGCAGGGGAGGGCCGACGGTCCGGCTTATTTGCGCGCTTGCTTCGCTCAGTGGCGAAGTGATCTGGATCAACACCTCGCTTAAAGCGAACATGCCGACGATCAAGGGTACCAACGGCACACCGCCCAACAGTTCGGGAACATCAAAGACGAAGCGTTGCGCGACCGTCAAGGAGTCTAGGCCGATGCATCCCACCAAGGCTCCCGCGATTGCGCTTAACACGCCTTTCAGAGAATCGCCCGCGCTGACGGTCGCAATCAGAACCAGTGAAGCAAGAAACAGGACAGCGTACTCGGGCGCGCTGAACTGGATTGCAATCGCCGCGAGAGGCGCAGCCACCGATAGCAGGACGATCGTGGCGAAAAGGTCTCCGAATAGCGACGAAAACAAGGCCATATGCAGCGCTTTCTTGGCCTTGCCCTGTTGCGTCATCGCAAAACCATCCATGGCAGTAGCGGCTGCCGCTGGTGTGCCGGGGGTATTGATCAGAATGGCCGGGATCGAGCCGGCATAGACCGCGCCCTTGTAGACGCCCAATAGAAAGCCAATGCCGACGGTAGCGGGCAAGAAAAATGTGAGCGGCAGCAGAATGGCGACGGCAATCGAAGCGGTCAAGCCAGGAACGGCCCCGACGATGACACCAAGGACAAGGCCGCCCAGGGCGGACAGTACGGCCCAATACCCAAGCTCGGAAATCGCATGAATGATGGTGTCGAACATCAACCGCCCCCCCAGCCAAGCGGCATTTTGACACCCGCAAAGACGTCAAACATCAGTGCGACCACCCACGGGAGCACGATGCCCATGACCAGCATCAGGCCCATGAACCTGCGGGTGGCATCCCTGTCGAGCAACAGCCAGCCCAGGCCGAGAACGGCAAGAAACGAGGCAAGCCAGAAGCCAATGTAAAAAACACCGAACCCGTACAGCACAAGCGCGAGCGCCCCCAGGACTCCGCGGCCGAATCTCGGACGGGGTGCTTCGTCATCATGATCTTGTAATTCCGCTGCGTGTGACGACCATGTGCGGATTGCCAGAAACAAGCCGCACGCGAACAGTAAATAGGCCAACAACAGCGGGAAGAAAGAGGGAGCCATCGGATCGTGGTAATCGACCACATTGATGGTCTGGAAAACCACTATGACGACGACCACGGCGGTCAATATCGAGGCTAGGGCGACACGTCGGTCGGCCGCTTTCTTATTGTGTGCCAAGCCACACCCTCCTTGTAAGCCACCGCCGCTAGTGCCCTGTCTGGCTCTCGCCTACCTATCTTCAGCGCCTGGACCCGCCATGCTGCATTGCAAATCGGCGCGATAACGGCGGCTATCGCTGGGATTTGCGCCTTGCCTGACAGGCTCAGACATCCAAATATGGAATGAATGCAAGAACCAACCAAAGAGGACAGTAGCGTAGATGCTGGATTCTCTATATGGATATTTATAAGAACGATAAGTATACATATAATCAACAGCACGAGAATATAAGGGTAATTCTGTATGTGATCGAAGGGCGGACCTGGCTCTGTTCACGGACCAAGCATGGATTTCGGAAGGTTGATAAGAAAGTCGGTCAGGCCGCGCGCGCCCTGTTCAAGGCTGATGTGTTCCATCATCTTCTGGTGGGCACGTATCGGATCACGATCCTGAATGGCGGCAAGGAGTTCGCCATGTTGCGCGTGCGACGATTGCAGCCGGCCCAGGGCACTGAAGGCATGACGCAAGTATCCCCCGGTGCGCGCCCGCAACCGCAACAGTTCCTGGCGCAAGTACGGATTGCGGGAACCCCGATACAGGACATCGTGAAAAGCATGATTGATCTCGCGCCACGCCTCGACGTCGTCCGCATCGACAATCGCCTGGGCTCGCTCGTGCACACGAGCCAACTCGTCCCGTTCATCATCCGTCATCCTCTCGCACGCCAACCGGGCGCACACGCCTTCCATTTCCACCAGCAGTTCCCAAAGCGCCAGCAGCTGCTGCACATCCATCTTGGCGACAACCATCCCGCTGCGCGGCTGGCTCAGCAGCATGCTTTGCGCTTCAAGCTGGAGCAAGGCTTCCCGAATCGGTGTGCGCGACACCCCAAACTTGCGGGCCAATGCGGCCTCATCGATTACGTCCCCAGGCAGCAAGGCACCTGTACGGATGTCGTCTTCAATCGCTGCGCGAATACGATCGCTGGTTTTAAGGCTGCCACCAGAGGCATCAGCAGGGATGTTCGTCATGAATATGACCAATGCGTAAATAGTGTGTCCGCGCCGGGCCTGCACGCGTGACTGAGTTAGCCGAATCACCGCTCAGGCCAGCCCCATAGACAACAAGCCCTATCATAAATATACTTATACTAATGATAAATATGAACAAACACCTGAGCGATGAGTAAGAATTTTACGTCAGATCTCGTAAAGGCACTGCTGAAGGCGCAAGGCATTCCTGCGTCGGCTTCCGAATATGAGGCGGCAGCCAAAGCTCTTGCCCGGCTGTCGCCGGTCATCCCGCCCAATGACCAGGCGCAAGTAACGATATGTCGTTGACGCTTCCATATACGCTCGTTGGTTTACGAAGCGCGGTCATGCGGGGCGACCTGAACGTGGCCGCTGCGTTAAAGACTCAGGTCACCGCCATGGGATCCGACACCCGGCATGCCGTCGTCCACATTCCTGATGGTCACGAAACCCCACCCGGAAGACACCTGCCGCTTGCCGGTGCGGGATTGGCACACAAGGATATATTCGTATGGGCTGGCAGAGCTCCATCATGTGGTAACCGCGCCGCGCCGCGGTTCAACGCGCCCGTCAGTCCCGTCATCGAGCGGCTCGCCATGGCGGGCAGTACCCCGCTGGCTGCGCTGGCCATGGCCGAATATGCCAGCGGCGTGACAGGCGAAAACCCTTATCTGCCATTACCAGTCAACCCCCTAGGCCCAGACTACGCCGTCGGGGGGTCTTCCAGCGGGTCTGCCGTCGCAGTCGCTTCAGGTTTGTGCTACGGGTCCTTGGGTACGGACACGGCTGGCTCGGTACGGATCCCGGCGGCAACGTGCGGCATATTTGCACTCAAACCCACAAACGGCGTGCTGGAACCAGAAGGCTGTTTTCCCCTTGCGCCCACACTGGATACCATCGGCGTCATCTCACGTTCCGCACTCGACGCCGCCTTGCTGTTCGCGGCATCCCTGGCGCCAGACCAGCGCAACAAGCTGATTCCGCGATGCGATGACGCCCTTCAATATCGAAACGGAGTCGCTGAGCCCGGCGACCTGCCTGTACGTCCGTGGCGTCTTGCCACGGTGCTGGATCATCACAACCCCAGATTCAGCGCATGCGCTGAAGTCCGCGATGCCGTGATATCCATCGCAAAGGCCTTTTCCAATGGGCCGCCGCTCCATCACGATCGACTCGACCCTCTGCCGGAGCTCGTGCGAAACGCCAGCACGATACTGCATGCCGAAGCTGCGGGCACCCACCATGAGCGCTTGCGATCCCGGCCTTCTGCTTTATCGGCCATCACACGGACGGTCGCCATTCCGGGGGCGGTCATCCCGGCCGCCTGGTACGACATGGCGCGCCGAAATCGCGAGGCACTGCGTCAGGAATTCCTTGAGCGGTATCTTCGTCATAGCGATGTGCTTCTTACACCGATACTGCCTCAGGGCATCCCTATGTGGGGCTCTGTTCTGACCGGCTCGCCCCAGTTCGATCCCATGGCCCTTCTGAGCTTATTCAGCTGGACCGCTTTCTGCAATTATCTCGGTCTGCCTGCCGTGACGTTTCCCGTAGGACGCAGTGCTGACGGCGTTCCCTTGTCCATACAGGCGATAGGGCCGCCTCACTGCGAGGCTGTTCTATTGTCATTTGCTTATCAGGTCGAGCGCGAACTTTTCGGCGATCACGGCCTTGTCGAAGAACTTCCCCTGCCGCATTTCACCCGTTACGATTCTTTGAGTTGAATCCTATGCCAAGTATCCATGCCTCAACAGCATTACAACGATTTCGTGTCCTTGATTTATCCCGGGTCCGTGCTGGGCCGACATGCGTCCGGATGCTGGCCGACTTTGGAGCGGACGTCATCCGTATTGAGCCTCCGCCCGGCATTGATCCCAATGAGGCCATGTTTGCCGCGGATCGTTGGAGCGGGGACTTCCAGAATCTGAACCGCAACAAGCGCTCATTGACCTTGAATCTTAAAAAGGCCGACGGGATGGAAGTTTTCCGCAAACTGGTGTCCGACGCTGACGTTGTGGTGGAAAACTGGCGCCCCGATGTAAAGAAACGGTTGGGAATTGACTACGAATCGCTGCGAGCGATCAATTCCCGCATTATTCTGGCCAGCATTTCAGGCTTCGGCCAGGATGGCCCATATGCCAAGCGGCCAGGCTTTGACCAGATCATTCAGGGCATGGGAGGGCTAATGTCCGTTACCGGCTTCCCCGATCAGGGGCCGGTCAGGGCCGGGCTCGCCGTCGCTGATTCCAGTACTGGACTCTATACGGCGATTGGCATTCTGACGGCACTTCTGGAGCGCGAGCATTCCGGCCAGGGGCAGTGGGTGCATGCCTCCCTGCTGCATGGTCAAATCGCCATGATGGACTTCCAGGTGGCGCGTTTTCTAAATGAAGGCGATGTTCCCGTACAGGTGGGAAACAACCATCCGACCAGCAGTCCAATGGGTCTATTCAATGCATCGGACGGGCAATTCAATCTGGGTGCGTCGGGCGAAGGAAACTGGATACGACTGTGCAAAGCGCTCGAGCGTGAACAATGGCTTGACGACCCGGAATTCGCCACAGAAAAGCAGCGCGTCGCGAACCGCTCACGGTTGAATGACATGCTTCAGGCCCTGTTCATGACGCAGCCGGTTCAGCACTGGGTCGACCTGCTTAACGCGGCAGGGGTTCCCTCAGGACCGGTATACAGTGTCCCCCAGGTTTTCGAAGATCCTCAGGTCAGGCATCTCGGCGTCGCAAAGGCGGTTTCAGCGTGGCAAGGGGGCAACCGGCATGTTGTCACCCAGCCTGTCACGCTTTCTCGAACCCCGGCCGATGTCGTGCGAACGGCGCCTGGGTGGGGCGAGCACACCCAGGAAATACTGGCCGGACTGGGCTATTCGGATGCCGAGATCAAACGCTTGAAGGATGAAGGGGCAGTATGAATTCGACGAACGAAGGATCTCGCCCCACTTTGGCCGGCCGGATCGTCACTGAAACATCGGAAAGCATCGCATGGGTACGTATCGATAATCCACAGCGCCATAATGCGATGTCACTGTCAATGTGGCGCGAGCTCGCTCAACATGTCGCCGCACTCGATGCTTCCCCTGACGTACGCGTTCTCGCGTTAACAGGTACGGGGCGTCGGGCGTTTGTCTCCGGTGCAGATATAACGGAATTCGCCACGCTGCGTGACTCAAACGAACAAGTCATTGCTTACGAGCAGGCAGTCAGCGACGCGCAGAATTCCCTCGCGACTTGCGGCAAACCGACTGTCGCTTTGATCAACGGCCTGTGCATGGGGGGAGGCATTGGGCTCGCCCTTTCATGCGATCTGCGGTTCTGCACCGAAACGGCCCGTTTTCGCATGCCCGCGGCTCGTCTTGGGCTGGGGTATAGCATCGCGGGACTGCGCCGCGCCGTGCAAGTCCTGGGTTACGCTAATACGGCCGACATCTTTTTCAGCGCCCGCAATTTCAACGGGACTGAAGCGCAGCGGCTGGGCCTGGTCAACCGATGCTTTCCAGATGAACAGTTCGACCTGCTTGCTTCGGCCGCTGTCAATGAAATGGGATCGAACGCGCCGCTCACCCTCCATGCTGCGAAGCAGACGTTACGGCATATCCTTGACGAAGACCAGATCTCGTCCACGGATGTCGAACAGGCGATTCGTGCCTGTTTTGAAAGCGCAGACTATCGTGAAGGACAGTTGGCCTTTCGCGAAAAGCGCCTGCCGGTTTTTCGCGGCCAATGATCAAAAGCCGTTCACCTCAATCACCCCGACGTCTACCGGACATGAACATGACCAATCCACGCGTACCGTACCGCATGTCAACACATGGCCCAGCGCTTGTGGCCCCGCCCGAGGGAAGCATCCTGGTGCACTTGGTGATCAACGTGGAAAACTGGCGCTTCGATGAAGCCATGCCCCGCGCGATTCTTACGCCACCGCATGGCAGGGACACCATCCCCGATGTGCCCAACTTCAGTTGGGCCGACTATGGCATGCGGGCGGGGCTGCCACGTATTCTGAATGCCATTGAGACGCGCCGACTGCCTGCGTCAACCAGCTTCAATGCCAGCGTCATCGACGCCTATCCAAGCGCTGCCGAAGCGATGCTGAAAGCGCAATGGGAGTTTATTGGGCACGGCATATTTCAGCGTACGCTGAATCAGGAAGCCAGTGAAGCTGAAAATATTGAACAGGCACTGCAGAAAATCGCTTCTTTCACCGGCACGCGACCACGCGGCTGGTTGAGTCCCGGTCTGCGCCAGACGTTCGACACGCCGGATTTATTGGCAGAACTCGGCGTCGATTACGTCTGTGACTGGGTGATCGACGACGTACCCAACTGGATGCGGGTCAAGAAGGGCCGCTTGCTGCAAATGCCCTATAACCTCGAACTGAACGACTCCGTTATCTTCGCCGTTGAAAACCATTCATCCGATGAGTTCCTACGCCGCCTGGAGCGCACGCTGAGCGTCTTTGAACGCGAATGTGAAACTCAGCCCCGCGTGCTGGCTTTAGGGCTGCA
>Ga0172382_10008524_pt1 | contig 14266 bp, 12 predicted proteins | sample Leawel138RmetaG_FD_122245 | JGI IMG/M metagenome (GOLD analysis project Ga0172382, IMG submission 122245) | Leachate microbial communities from a municipal landfill in Southern Ontario, Canada - Leachate well 138R metaG | ecosystem: Engineered > Solid waste > Landfill > Unclassified | place...
CGATTAAATTTGGCATGAGCCTTATGGCCAAGGTGATGACCCGTACGACTTACCGTATTTAAGCCCATAGCAACTTGTCCGATTGATACAAAAAAGGCGCTGATTATCAGCGCCTTTTTACTCTGCGTCATGTGGCTATTAACGCATATTGTTCGGCATATTGCGGCCGTAAAATATTTCTAACATTTCATGTCGCAAACGCTCTTCCACATCACGGCGCTGCTCGTAAGATAAATTACGCGTGGCATCGCCAAACAAGTAATCATCCAGTTCAAAATTTTTCAGCAGCATCTTGGTATGAAATAAGTGCTCTTGATACACGTTCACATCAGTCATTTGATAAGCTGAACGCGTATCTTCAGACAAGTAGTTCTGAATTGAGTTAATTTCGTGATCAATAAAGTGCTTACGCCCTTCAACATCTCGGGTAAAACCGCGCACACGATAATCAATAGTAACAATGTCAGAATCAAACTGGTGAATCAGGTAATTCAACGCTTTCAACGGTGAAATCACACCACAAGTTGAGACATCAATATCCACTCGGAATGTCGACAGGCCGTCCACTGGGTGAATTTCCGGATAGGTATGCACAGTAATATGACTTTTATCTAAATGCGCCAAAATCAATTCAGGCAGCGGACCCGGTGACTCCTCAATCTGACTGGCGGTCGGCTCAACGGGCTCTTCTGAGATCAGAATCGTCACGCTCGCACCTTGTGGCTCGTAGTCTTGACGCGCAATATTCAAAATATTAGCGCCGATGATGTCGACAACATCCGTCAGTATTTGCGTGAGGCGCTCAGCATCATATTGTTCGTTAATATAGCCCACGTAGGCTTGCTGATCATCCGTGGTTCGCGCATAACTGATGTCATAGATGTTGAAGCTCAAGGTCTTGGTAAGATTATTGAACCCATGGAGCTTGAGTTTACTGGTCATCGTAAGGGTCTCTTTTATTGATGCGGCGCAGCCGCGTTATCTTGCACGCCGGTCAACTGTATTCATATTTATATCAATACAGTTGCGTAAGGCAGTTTTCACCTCTTCGCAATGCGATTCTGGCTTCCCTTACACAGCCACTTGCTGTGTAAAAAAGGGGCGCGCCATTATGCAGAGCAAGCCCTTTAGATGCCAGCTTTAACAGCAACACATCAGCATATTCTGCTCAGCGGCTTATGCGCTCTCAACGATCTCAAAGCTATGGCTTATTTCCACCCCTGCGCGCCCCAGCATAATCGAAGCTGAACAATACTTTTCCGCCGACAAATCAACCGCACGCTTGACCACCGTTTCTTTCAACGCTTTACCCGTCACAATAAAATGTAGAGCAATTTTAGTGAACACTTTAGGTTCAACCTCGGCACGCTCGGCATCAATACGCACTTCACAGTCCAGCACGTCTTGGCGGGATTTTTTCAAAATGCTAACCACATCAAAAGTGCTGCAGCCACCTAAGCCCATCAACAGCATTTCCATTGGGCGAACACCTATATTGCGACCACCGCTCTGCTCCGGTCCATCCATCACTACAGCATGGCCACTACCCGACTCAGCTAAAAACATAGCCTGCTCTACCCATTTAACCCGTGCCTGCATCATGCTGCCCTCTTCAATGTGGAAAAAAAGCGAGTTTAACACAGAGCGTGCAGCCTCTCGCACAACAACAAAAGATGCAGTCCAACACCCATAAACGTGATATTCATCACACTTATTGAATAACCTTGCATTAGGTAGGCTTTTATTTATGAGAAGTGCGGCACACTTAAAGAATAATAAGAAAACTATTTGCTTTGCTTCTTAACAGGCTTGTTCCACTCTTGGGGTTATTGCATGGTTGCTATTACACTTGCACCAAAAATTAAAAACATTAACAAAATTCTCGAACACTGTCATAAACGTGAATTTTCCAGCAAAAGCACAATTATTTTTGCCGGAGACCGTTGTGATTCATTATTTTTCATTTTGCAGGGTTCTGTCACTATTCTAATTGAAGATGATGACGGCAAAGAGATGATTATCGCCTACTTAAATCAGGGCGACTTCTTTGGCGAAATGGGCTTATTCAGTTGCAGTAATGGAGAGCAAGAACGTAGCGCTTGGGTGCGCGCGAAAACCACATGTGAGGTTGCTGAAATCAGCTACACGAAATTTCGTGAACTGACAGATAAAGACCCTGACATGCTGTATGCCCTAGGCAATCAGATGGCTGACCGCTTGCGTAATACCACACGAAAAGTAGGTGATCTCGCTTTTTTAGATGTGACCGGGCGTGTTGCCAGAACCTTACTTGATCTGTGCAAAGAGCCTGATGCGATGACCCATCCCGATGGTATGCAAATCAAAATTACTCGCCAAGAAATCGGTCGTATCGTCGGCTGCTCACGTGAAATGGTTGGCCGCGTGCTAAAAAATCTAGAAGAGCAAGGCTTGGTGGATGTTAAAGGCAAAACGATGGTCGTCTTTGGTACTCGCTAAAGCGCCTTAATAACAACATAAACGCCTGTGTCATCTACTCAGGCGTTTTCTGTTATTAACGATGCACTGGGCGCTTTTGCAATTTACGCTGCAAGGTGCGGCGATGCATACCCAAAGCGCGCGCTGTCGCAGATATATTACCATCATGCTCACCTAGCACGCGCTGGATATGCTCCCACTGTAAGCGATCGACTGACATGGGGTTTTCAGGTACCAAAGTCTCTAAATCAGCATGATCAGATAACAGCGCCGCCAATACATCATCGGCATCGGCAGGCTTGCATAAATAGTTTGAAGCACCACGCTTAATTGCCTCTACAGCGGTGGTGATGCTGGAATAACCAGTTAAAATCAGCACCTTCATCTGCGCATCCAGCTCGAGCAATTTCGGCAAAAGCACGAGGCCTGAATCGCCCTCCATTTTCAAATCCAATACAGCATAATCCGGCAAATCCGCTTTAGCTAGAGCTAAGCCTTCATCTGCAGAGCCAGCAATCGACACTCGCAAGCCTCTGCGTGACATAGCGCGCGCCATAACCCGAGTAAAGGTTTCATCATCATCCACCAGCAATAAATGCGGCTGCTCTTCACCTTCAAATAGGTTTTCGTCAGTCACTTATAACTCCTCGCTTAAAGCACTGTATGCATACGTGGTAAACGTAACTCAGTTAGAGTTCCACCACCATCTTGGTTATATAACTTTACCGTACCGCCTGCACGACTAACACTTATCTGACTTAAAAAAAGTCCCAAGCCAAATCCTTTGCCCTTAGTCGTAAAAAAAGGTTTGCCCAATTGCTCTGCAATTGCCAAAGGCACACCTGCACCATAATCACGAATGGTGATAATAATCCACTGTGGATCCCAGCGCAGCTGAATCACTAAGTTATCAGGGCAAGCATCCGCTGCGTTATTCAGCAGATTAAGCAATGCTTGTGTCAAGTCAACTGGCGGCAACATAGCGGGGGCAATACCCTCGGTAAGCAGGTGATACTTAAACGTGGCTTCTGGGCGCATCAGATGCCAGCGGTTTAAAGCCCCTTCCAGCCAGCCCGTTACACTTTGTTCTTCAATCGTTTGGCGACGATCAGCTTCAGCTGCGCGCACGAGTTGTTGCAAGGTACCTTTGCAGAGTTTCACCTGCTCTTGCAGCAAAGTTAAATCGTCTTGCAGCTCTATTTCGTCACGGTGAGCATGACGTAATTCGGTTAACAACACACTCATGGTAGATAGTGGAGTGCTCAGCTCATGTGCGGCACCCGCGGCTTGCGTTGCTACTGCAAGCAATTGCTGATCGCGCATACTATCTTCACGGCGCGCTGCACGTAATTGATCTTGCTCACGTACTGCTTGCGACATTTTCGAGACAAAAAACGTGATAAACACAGCAGATAATACAAAATTCAACCACATACCGAACAAATGTAGATTGATCAGCAACTCATCAACGTACTCACCCTGCAAGTGCAAGGGTCGATACCAGATCAATAACACAGTGTAGCCGCTCAGCGCCAAACTACTGAGCACAACAGAGTACAGCCAGGGTAAGGTTGCCGCCGCAATGGTCAAGGGCACTAAGTAATAGGCAACAAAGGGGTTGGTCGAGCCACCCACGTAATACAACAAACTGCTATGAATAAACAAATCCATAGCTAAATGCAGCGCAAACTCTAACTCCGTCACAGGCCAACTACAGCGTAAACGCAGACTGGTTAAAACACACGTGCTCAGCGATAACGCTAATAACACCAACAATGGCAGCCAAGCCAATGTGACCATACCACTTAGATAGGCAAAACCAAGCGTAGCGGCTTGGGCCGTCAGCACTAAAAGACGAATCCAAGTGAGCCGCCACATATTCTGACGACTTGCAGATAAAAGCTGTATGGGTGCCAGCATAACTTTCCCTTATTCTGATATAGAGTATAACGACCCTATGCTTAATCACTGTAAGGTGCGCCGTATAGCCACACAAGCACCATGCAAAGAACTATCACTTATCGATACAATCCTTTTCTTTCTGCACAGTATGCTTATGGAGTTATTATGAACCCGTTATTACGCACTGCCTCACTCTCACTATTTATTACAGGCCTGTTCACAAGCACAGCCGTCTTGGCGAATGAACAAGTTTACAATCAAATCTCTTTACGTGCAGAAGCTCACCAAGAGGTGGCTCACGACCAAATGCAGGTTACTCTTTACACAGAAGAACAAGATACAGATGCTGCTCGTCTCGCCAGAACGGTCACACAAACACTCAACCACGCACTAGAGACAGCACGCAAGCACCCCAAAGTCAGCGTGAATCTGGCTAGTCGTAGAAGCTACCCTGTACATGACAACAAAGGCCAAAAAGTCACAGCATGGCGTGAACGTGCAGAAATCCGTTTAGAAAGTACCGATTTCTCTGGATTATCCACACTCACTGGTGAGCTACTGCAAACACTTAAAATGGCCAATATGCAGTTCAGTATTGCTCCGCAAACCCGCATTAAAAGTGAAGACCAGTTGCTTAAAGACGCCATTAGCGCATTTCAAGCACGAGCCAAATTGATCAGTGAGGCTTTTGGCAGCACAAGCTATAAAGTTGTTAATTTGAATTTAAATAGCAACGGTTTTTCACGCCCGCCCATATACGCTCGCTCAGCAAAAATACTGTCATCCGCGATGTCTGATGAAGCAGCTTCGATACCTGACATTGAAGCAGGCAGCAGCCAAGTGAGTATTATTGCCGACGGAGTGATAGAAATTTCTCTACCCTAATTAAAGCTAAACTTTACGACGGCTCAAAATGACTGAGCCGTCATAATTTTACGCAAAAGACTGCATGAACTCAGCGTTCAAACCGCTGTGATAATATTAGCAAGCGCTTCAAATGAGAATAATTCACAATACTATTTACATTGAAAATGAGAATAGATAGCATGCGCGATCTTCTTACTTGGAGTTGATCTTGTCATGCGCATCCCTTTTACCTACTCTCTTCTCGCTTGCTCTGTGTTCAGCAGCAGCCTTGCCTTCGCCAATCAAGCACCTGCACAGCTCGGCTCAACCGTAGTCAGTGCATCAGGTTTTGAACAAAAAATCACGGATGCGCCAGCCAGTATTTCTGTCGTGAGCAACGCTGATCTTCAGAAAAAACGCTACAGCAACCTTGCCCAAGCCCTAGATGATGTTGAAGGCATCGATATTAAACAGGGCACGGGTAAAACTGGTGGTTTGAACATCAGCATTCGTGGGATGCCCAGCGATTACACTTTGATTTTGATCGATGGCCGCCGTCAAAACCCAGCGGGTAACGTCACGCCTAACGGTTTCAACTCAACCTCTACCAGTTTTATGCCACCGATGTCAGCGATTGAACGCATCGAAGTCATCCGCGGCCCAATGTCAACACTGTATGGTTCCGATGCTATGGGCGGTGTCATTAACATCATCACTAAAAAGGTGGGCAGCGAATGGACCGGTAGTGTCACTGCCGACTACACCTACCAAGAGGAACGTGATTTTGGTGACACTGGCGGCACAAGCTTTTACAGCAGCGGCCCTTTAGTGGAAGGATTATTAGGCTTAAATGTTCGCGGTCGTTTCTTTGACCGCCAAGAATCTGATCTAAGTTATGGTAATGGTATCAATGTTAACCGTCGCGGCCCATCACCGGTTGAGGCGCAAAACTTTAACCTAGGTACACGTTTAAACTTTACCCCCAACGCTAATCATGACTTTGCATTGGACTTTGAAAAAGGTCGTCAGAAGTATAATAACGATAATTGCCAGCTGGGTAATTTGGACGGTAAAAAAGGCGGCGACTCTGCTGACGGTTGCGATGTAGATGCTCCCAGCAAAGCAAATGGCTATGCCGATGAGCTTAAATTTGAACGCACGCAGTATGCTTTAACTCACACCGGTCGCTTTGCCTTAGGCACGCTAGACAGCGCAGCAACCTACAACATGACTGAAACGATTGGCCGTACAATCCCAGGCACGATAGGCGCAAGTTACGTAGGCTATCCAAATATTATTGGTGGTGATCCGCGTACATTAGAATCAAAAGATTTAATTTTAGATACTAAGTTTGTTGCACCCATTAGCGACAACAACATCACGACTCTAGGCGCTCAATACACACACTCTAAACTGGAAGATGGCATTGCCGTCGATGAATTCAAACAAGAGTCAGCCGCTGTTTTTGCCGAAAACGAATGGCATATCATTGATGATTTAGCCCTGACTTTAGGTGGCCGTTATGACCGCCACCAAGCCTTTGGTGGTCACTTTAGTCCCCGTGCTTACTTGGTTTGGAATACTACGGATAACTGGACCCTGAAAGGTGGTGTCAGTAAAGGCTATAAAACACCTGGGCTGAATGACCTACACAGCGGAATCAATGGTGTGACTGGTCAAGGCACTGTCATTACGATTGGCAATCCAAACTTAAAACCAGAAAAAAGCACCAGCACTGAGCTGGCTGCCTATTACGATAACTTAGCCGGCTTCAATGCCAACGCCACAGTGTTCCATAACAAATTTAAAGACAAAATTTCCAGCGGCAACCCTATCCAAAGCCCTCTCTGTGCAGGCAATACAAACGGTGAATGCTCACAACTTATCAACATCGATGACGCTGTAACTAAAGGCTTTGAACTGGCTGCACAATGGTACTTCACTGACGACTGGAGCATTAAAGGTAACTACACCTACACCGACAGCGAGCAAAAAAGTGGTGATGACAAAGGGGCGCAATTAACCAATACGCCACGCCACCTAGCCAACGCCAGCTTAAACTGGACGGCGAATGACAAGCTTAATTTATGGCTCAACACTGAGTACCGCGGCAAGCGTTCACGCTTTACCAGTAAATATGCCAACTTAAGCGGCACAGATGCCAGCATTTACGACACCCTAGGCAGCAAAACCAAAGCCTATACCTTATTCCACTTAGGCGGTTCTTACCAAGTCACTGACGCATTGACACTCAACGCAACTATTTACAACCTACTGAATAAGGACTTTGTTAAAGGTAAAGCGTACTTGACCAGTGGCGGCGACACTGCCTACGGTACTGACTACAGCCACTCGGGTAAGTCCACCACCGGCTCAATCGAGGAAGGACGTCGTTTGTGGATGTCCGCCACATATCAGTTCTAAAACTTAGGGCCATAAAAAACCCCGCTAACACTCTTGTGCTAACGGGGTTTTTAATTTCACAGGATTATACGAAGTAGGATTTTAACGGTGGAAAGCCATTAAACTCCACCGAACTGTAGCTGGTGGTATAGGCACCAGTCGACAACCAATATAAGCGGTCTCCGCTGGCCAAGTTAAGAGGTAAGCCGTACTTGTAATCCTCATACATAATATCGGCACTGTCACAGGTTGGACCAGCAATCACAACGTCCTCTAATTCACCCTTTTTTTCAGTCCAGATCGGGAACTTAATCGACTCATCCATGGTTTCGATTAGCCCTGAGAATTTACCCACATCGGTAAACACCCAACGCTCAACAGCTGTGCGTGATTTACGTGAAACAAGCACCACTTCACTAACCAAAACGCCAGCGTTAGCAATCAACGAACGGCCCGGCTCAAGAATAATTTCAGGCAAATCATCACCGAAATCTTCTTGCAAGAAACGCGTGATTTCTTCAGCGTAAGCTTGCAACGGGTTGGTGCGATTCAAATAGTTGGCCGGAAAACCACCGCCCATATTGATCATCTTTAAGTGAATACCATCTTCATCACGCAAGCGCTCAAAAATGATTTTCACCTTACCAATCGCCGCATCCCAAGAGCCAATTTCACGTTGTTGTGAGCCCACGTGGAAGGACACGCCATAAGGCACTAGGCCTAACTCTCGCGCCAGCACCAGCAAATCCATGGCCATATCTGTTTGGCAGCCGAATTTACGTGACAGCGGCCAATCAGCAGAACCAGAACCTTCAGTCAGAATACGCACATAGACTTTAGATCCCGGCGCTGCTTTAGCGATGTTACGCAGATCTGCTTCGGAGTCAGTGGCAAATATACGCACACCTTTCTCATAGAAGTAACGCACATCACGGGCTTTTTTAATGGTGTTACCGAAGCTGATTTGCTCAGGTTTTACACCACACGACATCACCTTATCGAGCTCATAGATCGAGGCAATATCAAAGTTAGAGCCTTTGTTTTTCAGCAGCTCAGTAATTTCTACTGCTGGATTGGCCTTCACCGCATAATAAATTTTTGCGTAAGGAAAATTGTCTGCAATTTCATCGTAAGCGCGTTCAATGGTCGCTGTATCAATCACCACAAATGGGGTTTCATGTTGATCAGCAAACGCCTTCATTTTTTTAAAAGTTTCGGGCGCGAAATAGTCTTCCACTTTAATGGGCATCGTAGGATTCATCTCCAAGTCGGGGCAAAATCAAGAAAATAAGGGGTTAAACATGAACGCCGAATCCGTTTCCCCACTTTGGTTCGCCTACTTCCCAAGGCATGTCGCCGAGGATTTATAGCATTAAGCGCTATCAACCTCTCGTCGTCAGTACTTGAGCCGGATGGATCGTTTCAGCATGAGCGTTCTAGGCGCGCACTTTAGGGCTATGACTCTGGGATAGCAACCTTAAAAAGTGAATTTTAAGATCAATTTACTATAAGCTTTTTATATATTTAACCAGCAGGTAATAAAAGCATACAGTTACACCCTAACCACCGAAAGAGCGCAGGGCACAACACCTTTTCAAAACAGTCTGTTACAATCATCCTACTAAGACTTAAACCGATTGACCATCTCATATAACTGCTCAGATACCCGCTGTGATGTGCGGATGCTTTCAGCGTTTTCTTCGGTGCGTTGCAAGCTGCGATCTGACAATGCAGAGATCTCTATGACTTGCCGATTAACTTCTTGCGACACCATCGCTTGCTCTTCCACTGCCGTGGCCATCTGCTCAGACATGGCGGAAATCTCACTGACAGCCTCAACAATCCCCGCCAACATACTTTCAGATTCAACGACATGCTGCAGCCCCGTTGCTGCATCCACTGCACCTTCTTCAGCAACCTGCACCGAAGTCACCGCTTGCGCACTTAAGTTTTTGACAATCTGTCCAATGTTTTGTGCAGAATCACGTGTATTGGAGGCAAGTAAACGCACTTCATCGGCTACCACAGAAAAGCCACGACCATGCTCTCCGGCACGCGCTGCTTCAATCGCCGCATTCAACGCGAGCAAGTTGGTTTGATCGGAAATGCTTTCAATCGAAGCCGCTGCACGGGCAATGACATCGGTTTGCTCAGTTAAGCGTTGTACCGCCTGGCCAATGTTTAATACAGTATCGCGCAATTGTTCTATCGACGAGCGCATCACCTGCGCAATATTTACGCCCTGCCCAGCCAAATTACTGGAGTGCTCAGCCTGACCTGCTGTTTTTTGCACATTATCTGAGATCTCATGAATGGCCAACGACATCTCACGCATCGCAGTGGCAACCAAATGAGTTTGCTGGCTTTGATTAAGCATCTCTTCACGGGTAGTTTCGGTCAACGCTAACCCAAGTCGTGCTTGTTCTGTCACCTGCCACGAAGCTTCCTCAATACGGGTCAGCACCGTATCTAAATGCGCACGCAAACTCATCACCCCCACGATAACATCACCTATCATACCGTGCTGATTGGTGTAAGTATTCGCCGCTAAAGGGTGCATAAAAACGCCCTGCAACTCATAGCTGATCAATTGCAAATCATGCTTGTACTGTAAATTCTGAAGCCCAGCAAAAGCCAATAACGCTGCAACCAGCCATAGAGTACTGGCCAAGGTTGACACGCTGTAAGCTAAGATCAGTGCCGGAATAATAAAGCCGACCGCAATCATCAACTGCTTTAAGTAACGCGGTAACTGTATTTGACGACGCTTGCTGCGCATTCGCGTATAAAGCTTTTGCGCGCGTTCAACATCTACGCGCTTAGGGCATGAGCGCACCGACTCATAGCCCACGACTGCGCCATTTTCCGTGACTGGCGTGACATAGGCATTAACCCAATAATAATCGCCGTTTTTGCAACGATTTTTCACCAAACCCATCCATGGCCGACCTGCTTTAAGATATTGCCACATCACTGCGAAGGTTTCTTTAGGCATATCAGGGTGGCGCACAATATTGTGTGGCTGACCAATTAGCTCATCACGCGAAAAACCGCTGACAGTCTCAAAATCATCGTTGCAATGGGTAATCACACCTTTTAAATCAGTGGTAGATATCAGTTTCATTTCAGGAGAGAAGAGCTGCTCTCGCTCAGTTACGGGTCGATTTTTGTTCATAGCGGTCATTTTGAGCTGCTCATGCGTTATGTGTATTGAATCAATTTCTCTATCCGGCCGCACTAACCAATACCCTCAATATGCTAAGTTAAGTAGCCTAAGCAGTTGAGCAAACAGGATTACATGTCGATATTTCGAGCGATTGCAACTTGATATATATCAATAATTATACGCACAAAAAACTATAGGCCTGTATAAAGAAAACAGCATGCCGCTTATTTAGGTCTTAGCCTTGCCAACTAACCAGAGTATAAACTGCTGCAAAGAAGGCAATGAATAACAAAAATGCCGACGAAAGCAGTGAGATTCTCCGTTGATATTTTTGAAAAAACCCACCCCGCATCAGTAGCGCATAACTCAGTAAAATCAGAAAATCTACTACCATCCAAATCAGCGTCAAGATCACTAGGCTCAACTTAAAACTTGTTGTTACGCTAATGAATTGCGGGAAAAAGGCGACAAAGAAAACGATATCTTTTGGATTGGAAACGCCCAGAAAAAAACCATTGAAGAAAGCCGAATGATGCTTACCCGGGACTAACGACACTTGACTAACCTCGCTTTGCCCACCCCACTCTGCCCGTAGCCCTCGCAAAGCCATCCAAGCAATAAAGCCACAGCCGAGTAAGCTAATCCATTGCAAAATCCTCGCATCAAGGACAATCACTCCTGAAATAATCAAGGCGGCTGCGGCCAATAAGGTAAGTGAGGCTAGATTTGAGCCGAGCACTGTCACCAGCGCGTACTTAAAACCATGCCGAGATGCTGCATTGATTACCAGCGCGACAATCGGCCCAGGTGTACCTATCAATAAAACAATCGCAACTATATAAGCAATTAACACTGTAAAGCTCATGCGTACAGCACCTAAAAAGCAACAAGTTTAGCATTCAAAACTAACTCAAGCACTCAAGTAGAGTTTGTATTGTTATCAGCATAGAAATTGTTATAGTATAACATTCTTAGCAGCCACTTTTGATAATCATGACGCATTCTCTCCCTGACATTTCTTTAGATACACAAGCCCATATCCATACACCAATCAACTGGGTCGGCATGGATAACATTGATCTACCTTTATATTTAATTAAGGCGCACGATAACGAAAAAAGTGCGTTACCCGTCCTTGTCTGCTTTCAGGTTGATATTGGTAACGCAAAAACCAAAGGCATCCACATGTCGCGCCTATATCAGTTGCTTGGCGAATTGGCAGCTGTACAGCCACTCACTGCAGACACCCTTTTAGCAACTTTGCATAAAGCGATTAGCCAACAACAAGAAGCCTACGCTTCACAGGCACGTTTAATTTTACGTTTTAATCTATTACTCCAACGTCCAGCATTATTAAGCAATAATCTAGGCGGCTGGAAAAGCTATCCTGTACAGCTGCATGCACAGTTATCACCAGTAGGATTTAAGCTCAGCGCAGAAGTTAAAGTTGGCTATTCTTCAACCTGCCCTTGCTCTGCTGCTTTAGCGCGCCAGCTATTGGCAGAGCACTTCAAGAAGTCCTTCGCTAGCCACACACACTGCAAGGTTGAGCAGGTTGCCCATTGGCTGCAACTGCATGGCAGTTTTGCCACACCGCATAGCCAACGCAGCCAAGCTACAGTTAAGGTTGAGTTAGTACAAAACTGTGCAGACTTTGGTTTAGTAACCTTGATTAACCTCATCGAAGAGACGCTCGCTACGCCGCTACAAACAGCAGTAAAGCGCATTGATGAGCAGGAATTTGCTCGCCTTAACGGTCAAAACCTGATGTTTGTTGAAGATGCCGCGCGACGAATTCAACACGCTCTAACTGGAAGATATTCCGACTTTTCGGTATCTGTACGCCACTTAGAAAGTTTACACGCCCACGATGCCCTCGCTTCCATAGAACAAGCCACAACACGCGACTTATCCATTTAAACCCACCTTTTGCACACCTTTGCCTAATCGATATGGCAAATATCACGTAACATTAAGGAGAACAGCATGCCCCACCTGCTTCCCGTAACCGTTTTATCTGGTTTTTTAGGCGCCGGTAAAACCACCTTACTTAATCATATTTTAAAAAACCGTGAAGGCTTACGTGTGGCTGTCATCGTCAATGATATGAGCGAGATCAATATTGATGGCGCCGCCGCACAACAGGGTGTAGAACTTAATCGCACCGACGAACAACTCATTGAAATGAGTAATGGCTGCATTTGCTGCACTTTGCGCGAAGACTTACTCAAGGAAGTTGCAGCACTGGCTCAGCAAAAGCGCTTTGATTACTTGCTGATTGAATCCACCGGTATTTCAGAGCCTTTACCTGTGGCAGAAACCTTCACTTTTACTGATGAAGCCGGCCATAGTTTATCGGACCTGACGCGGCTCGATACCATGGTCACTGTGGTGGATGGCGTTAATTTTTTAACTGATTATCACGCTGCACAATGGATTGGCGAGCGCGAAAAGGATATTGCAGAAGATGATGAGCGCGCTATTACCGACCTATTGATTGAACAAATTGAGTTTGCCGATGTGGTTTTAGTTAGCAAAACTGACCTCATTAGCCAAGTCGCCTATCAAGAACTGCACGCCATTTTACGCTCACTCAATACTCAAGCTAAAATTTTACCAATGCGCATGGGTGATATCCCTCTGACAGAAATTCTAAATACTCATGCCTTTGATTTTGCTAAAGCAGCGCAAGCACCCGGCTGGCTGAAAGAAATGCGCGGTGAACATATTCCTGAAAGCGATGAGTACGGCATTGCCTCGCATGCATGGCTGGCACGTCGCCCGCTGCATGCGGAGCGTTTTTATCAGTTTTTAAATCAAGAGTGGCTCAATGGGCGCTTATTGCGCTCCAAAGGCTATTTTTGGCTTGCCCCCTGCCCTGATTTAGTTGGCAGTTGGTCACAAGCAGGCGGCATGATGCGTTATAGCTATGCGGGCCAATGGTGGGCAAGTGTGCCACGTAGCGACTGGCCTAAAGATCCTGAGAGTTTAAAAATGATCGAAGAAAAATGGCAAGATAACGTCGGTGATTGCCGCCAAGAGCTGGTTTTTATTGGTCAAAATATTAACTTTAATCAGCTCGAAACCGATTTAAACGAGTGCTTGCTGAGCGACGCTGAGTTTGCCTTAGGTGAAGCACACTGGAAAACATTAGCAGAACCCTTTAATTTGGCCGGCACGCTCCAACTGCAATAGCAGCACTGCGGTTACATGGTTTGCTCAATGTAACCGCAGTTATACTCTATTAGGTACGGCCCATCACGCCTATTACACTTCGCCTAAAAAACCACCTGACTGACGATTCCATAGGCGTGCATACAGGCCGTTCTTCGCCAATAGTTCTTGGTGGCTGCCCACTTCGACAATCTGCCCTTGATCCATCACCACCAAACGGTCCATCGCGGCAATCGTTGATAAGCGGTGCGCAATGGCAATTACAGTTTTATCGGCCATTAATTCATATAGGCTTTCTTGAATGGCCATTTCAACTTC
>Ga0172382_10008527_pt1 | contig 14260 bp, 12 predicted proteins | sample Leawel138RmetaG_FD_122245 | JGI IMG/M metagenome (GOLD analysis project Ga0172382, IMG submission 122245) | Leachate microbial communities from a municipal landfill in Southern Ontario, Canada - Leachate well 138R metaG | ecosystem: Engineered > Solid waste > Landfill > Unclassified | place...
AGACAGATAGCCAAATATTCGCAGAAAAATATCGACCTCCTGGACCTGGAGACAAATGAGTTTGTCACCCGGCCGCTGAGGGAGCTTCTGGAAAATCCGGATTATCCCGGACTTCACCTCCTGACATCCACTCTATCAGAGGATTTTGTCAATGATCGGGTCCATGGCTCATTGAACGGACAAACCGGGGACTTAATCCTGACTTTCAATAATCTGGTGAAAAAGACGGAGATAGTGGGGATAATGGATGAGGTTCTGACCAGACTGGAAAGAGCCTGGGAACAGCCGGTAGATATTGAATTTACGGCATTTATCGATACGAACGGGGAAGTCCGGATTAATTTGCTGCAGTGCCGACCGCTGCGATTACCCCGGATACCCGATGCTCCGACGGCGCTACCGGAGAACCTGGATGACCGGCATGTTTTGTTCAGAGCTAACCGGATAATCAGCGGCGGGATTGTCGATTCTATCAGGTATGTTATTTACATTGATCCGGTCAGATACGCTGAGGCATCGTCGACAAATATGAAAAAGTCAGTCGGCCGGGTGATAGGGAAATTAAATGAATATTTCCGGGGTCAAGCCGGAAAAGTAATGTTGGTGGGCCCGGGGAGGTGGGGCAGCAGCAATATCGATCTGGGCGTGAATGCAAGTTATGCGGATATTGACAATATTACGGTGCTGGTGGAAATCGGCCGTGTCAATGCCGGCAATGAGCCTGAACTGTCATACGGAACTCACTTTTTTCAGGACCTGGTTGAAGCGGATATCATCTACCTGCCCGTTTTTCCGGACACGCAACCTGCCGGGTTCAACAGCCGCTTTTTCACCCAATCTCCCAATATGCTCACCAGAGTATTACCGGAATATATTGAATTCCAGGAAATTATCCAGGTAATTGATGTGCCATCGGCTTACAATGGAGCCTACATCCATGTGATGGCGGATGCGCAGACCAGAAAAGCTGTCTGCTATCTAAAATAGCCGGTTTTTTGCCGTTCATCAGAACTTTCCCTCTGTTTAAACATTCTAAACATCGCAGTATTCCTCGAATTACAGTTTGATGCCTCCCATCAATTTCCGGAGTAGCTGTTACGTGAATATACCGGCAAGGAAGTACTAAATCAGGCCGGTATGCATTGACAGAAGACTTTGAATATCTGTATAATGGTGTACGGAAAGCGGTAACCGATTGCCGTATATAGAGTATGAACGTCAACCGGGATATTTAAGCAAATTCCGGTTTATCAGGGGTGTTGCCTGGTTATTGCGGAATCTTAACAGGGGGATAGAGTTAATATGTGCGGAATAGCAGGTTGTCTCGGAGTAGAAGATAAAAAGACTATCGAACGGATGCTGGACGCGCTGCCCCACCGCGGGCCCAACGACCGCGGCATACATATTTTTAACAACATGGTTTTCGGCCATACCCGCCTTTCTATTGTAGATGTGGCTAAAGGGCATCAACCGATATTAACCAATAACGGACAGACGGGCATTATTTGCAACGGAGAAATTTACAATTTCCGGCAGCTCAGAGAAAAACTGGTAAACAAATACCGGTTCACCACGGGTTCGGATACCGAAGTCATCCTTCACCTGTACCGGGAGAAAGGTCCGGAGTGTGTTCGCGAACTGGACGGGATGTTTGCATTCGCCATCTTTGACGGTGATAATTTTATGCTGGCACGGGACCCCATTGGTATCAAACCCCTGTATTATGGCTATGTGGACAAAAAACTGTACTTTGCTTCGGAACTGGGCGCCATGTCTTTAGCCGGGGTCAAAGAAGTCCATGAATTCCCCGCCGGTCATTACTATACTCCCGGAGAAGGATTTGTGTGCTACTATGAAATTCCTCCCGTCAGGGACCACCGGCTGGTTGATATGGAGGAAACCTGCCGTTTGATAAGGGATACTTTTATCCGGTCGGTCAAAAAGAGATTGCTGGCAGACACAGAAATACCCATCGGTTCCTTCTGCAGTGGAGGTCTGGACTCAAGCCTGGTGGCGGCCATTGCGGCTGAAGAAATTCCTCACCTGCATACTTTTGTTGTAGGTATGAAGGATGAAAATGGAGCCGAAAGCGATGATCTCAAGGCATCGCGCGTGGCTGCAAAACATATCGGGTCCAACCACCACGAATTAATTTTTACCGAGAATGATTATTACGAAGCTCTGCCGGTAGTTATCAAGAAGCTGGAAAGTTACGATCCATCGCTGGTACGCTGCGCTGTGCCCTGCTACTTTACCTGCAAGCTGGCAGCGGAATACGTTACCGTGGTACTGACGGGAGAGGGAGCGGATGAGCTTTTCAACGGCTACCATTACATGAAACATATTTCTTCGGAGACTATCAATCAGGAAGGACGGCGGTGTGTTGGTACTCTACATAACATCAACCTGCAGCGGGCAGACAGAATGGGCATGTATTTCAGTCTGGAATTAAGGGTCCCTTTCCTGGATGTGCAGATGGTAGATCTGGCGATGCAGATTCCGGCTGATTTTAAGATACGCGAATCCGAAAAAGCAGGCGACCGTATAGAGAAGTGGATTCTGCGTAAGGCATTCGAAAATACCGGTTATTTGCCGGAAGATATTCTGTGGCGTTACAAGGTGCAGTACACCCAGGGCGCCGGATGTGAGAGCCTGGGAGAAAAGCTGGCTGAATCAGAGATAAGTGAAGATGAATATCAGCGCATAAATGCGGAAAATCCCCGGGCAGTTATCAACAGCCGGGAGGCTGCCTATTATTTTAAAATATTCCGCAGATACCATCCCCAGGACTCGGTGCTGGGCTCGATTGGCATCTGGAACGGCTTCGATTTTGCCGAAGAGCGTGAGCCGGTACGAGGCACCATGGACGGGAAATTAAAACACAATTTAATACTTTGAGGCGCCAATCTCCTCCATTTTGCCGGTAACGATGAAAACTATCCGTTCGCAGATGTTGGTGACTCTATCGGCGGCCCGCTCCAGATTGTGGGCTGTCCACATGAGGCGGGTAGCCCTGGTGATTGTCTTCGGGTCTTCAGCCATGAAAAGCAATAATTCTCTGAATACCTGGTCATAGAGGTTGTCAACCTGATCATCTTCGTAGATAATCTTTCTGGCAGTGTCGGCATCGCGGTTAATAAAAGCATCCAGACTGCGGTGCAGCATGTCCACGGTAATTTCGGCCATCCGGGGGATATCCACCAGGGGTTTTAACAGGGGTTCGTCACCGATCAATATCACAATTCGAGCGTTGCCCATAGCGTAGTCACCGATTCGTTCAATTTCCGTAGTGATATTAAGGATGGCTATAATGGTGCGCAGGTCTCCCGCCATGGGCTGTTGCGTGGCGATAAGTTCAACACATTTTTCTTCAATCTCAAATCGCTTATCATTGATTGTTTGATCGAATTCAATTATTTGCGTCGCCATCGGTATATCCCGGTTCTTTAGCGCCTGTATAGAGTTGATAACGGCTTTTTCAACCATACTCCCCATTATTAAAACAGCTTCGCTAAGCATGCGCAGTTTTCTGTCATATTCTGACCTTATTGACATTTTAAAAATCCCCCCAACGCTATTAGCCGAAACGGCCGGTATTATTTTCTCCAGTATATCACCGGGGATGTGCCAGGCTGTCCTGCCTGTAATAATCGAGATTCCATTTATCCTCATCATAACCGATTATCCATATCGTTTCAATATGCTGGTTCGCCAAATGTTGGTTCGTAAAACAGGAGAACCGCTGGTTTAATGGTAAAGGCAGGCTGCAAGTATTAAAAAGATACAGTAACATAAATGTCGGTAGGAGTTGAAAAAAGAAGAGAGACACTGCAATATATTTTAAGCTCACAACAAAAAACATAAAGGCAGGAGGTCTCTCTTGAGCAACAGTGTACCTAAAACAGCGGAAGAACTCAAACAATTTCTCAGATATTTGGATCATATCCTGATTGAGTGGCTGAGAGAGAAATCGAAAGACTATTACCGGAGTATCCTGGAAGCGGTAGACAAGGTCATAGCGGATCACCGAAGTCCTGAATTACAGATAGAACACTGCCGTGAAGTCTGGTATCAAACCAGTTTGGGAGAGGTCAGGATCAAGCGCAGGATCTACCGGGATAAGGCCGGGCAGCGGCGCTGTTTGCTGGATGAACTAATGGGGCTGGGTAGATACCAGCACAAGACCCTTAAAGTGCAGGAGTTAGCCTTAGATCTGGTCAGCCAGATGCCCTACCGCCGGAGCGCGGAAGTGCTGCAGAAGACCACTGCCATAGAATTGCCGCATCAAACCCTGTGGCGTCTGGTGCAGGAAGCAGGTGGGAAGTGGTTGGAAGAAGAAGACCGGAAACTGAAATGGTTTCAGCAGACCGGCGAACTACCAGTCAGTGAAGATAAGAGAGTGACCTGTTTGATCACAGAAATGGATGGGGTGATATTGCCTTTGCAGCGGGAGCCGGAGCGCCGAATTGAGGTCAAAGTAGGGATTGCCTATGAGGGATGGCAGTCAGTAGGCCGGCAGGGCCGTTACCGAACCGTCAATAAAACCATCTACAGTGCGGTGGGGGAAACGGGAGATTTTCTGGATGGTATGAGTTTGAAATTGCACCGGCGTTATGATCTGGCCGGGATACCGCATATGGTTGTGGGAGGAGATGGGGCAGGCTGGATCAAATCAGGGGCGGATTATTTTAAAGGTCGTTTTCAGTTGGACCGGTACCATCTGCAAAAAGAACTCTGTTATGCCTACGGCAGAGACTCCCACATACAAAATCAGATATGGCAGGCTTGCGAGCGGGGAGATGTCAAACTGGCGTTATCCATCCTGGCTGAATCCAGAACCCAGGCGAAAGGCGACCAGCGAAACAGGATCGATAAACTTCAGGGCTATTTAAAGGATAATGCCATTGGGTTGGGTGATTACCGGTGGGATATAGGGGAAAAAGGAACCGAGCTGAGACGTACAGGAGCTATGGAAGGAAATATCGATAAACTGGTAGTAAGACGCGCCAAAAACCAGGGCATGAGCTGGTCAATCCAGGGCTTAAAGAGCTTGCTCTGCCTCCGTTTTCTGTCCCGGGAGAACAAATTGATCGCTTGGCTAGAAAACCGGAATTCACATATAAATGAAGCTATTGTAAATATTCCCAGGAGGCAAGCCCGAAAGCTCGTAACCAGGTTATCTTCGCAAGAACCGGATCAATGGCTAAAGGCTGCTTTGCCGGTACTAAGAGGCCCTCATGCTAACCGCCCCTGGGTATTGGCTCTTAAATCTTTAGCAGAAGGAACTGGGTTTTGATTTGCTGTGTCTCTCTTATCTCATTACCGACATTTTCTTGACAGTAACGACATTAACTGGATTTTTGACATATCAGGTAACCTCAGCTATTATATATCAAAACATATACCCAACTGTCTTAACTTAATCGCAGCAGGGTGTTAAAGCGGAATGAGAAGCAAGAGTTTTAGTAAGTTAATGTGAACTTTATGAAGAGAGATTTTAATCTGGCCGTTGAAGAGATTAGATTGGGTAATCCGCGGTTAAAGGATTTTGTCAAATTTCCCTGGCGTCTTTACCACAGAGACCACTGCTGGACGCCTCCTCTCAATGGTGATCTGCTGGGAAATCGGTTGCTGGGTTTGGATGGCTTGCTGACTTCTAAACATCCTTATCACAGCCACTCAGAGGTAACGCACTTCCTGGCTTACCGGAGCAAACAGGTTGTGGGTAGAATCTCCGCAGCTATCAATCATAAATATAACCAGTATTACAACTCTTCAATAGGTTTTTTTGGTTTTTTCGAAGTAATAGATGATTACAAGGTTGCGGAAACCTTACTGGATCATGCTCGAGAATGGGTGACTCATCGGGGTATGAAAACACTTCGCGGTCCAGGCGAGTATTCCAATGCTACACACGAGCGGCAGGGTATCCTTATTGAGGGTTTTGAGTATTCTCCGACAGTTGAGCTAACCCATAACCCACCCTACTATGGACGGTTCATTGAGCGTTACGGATTCAAACGGGCGAAAGATTACCTGGCTTTTAAATTTGACCGGAAAACTGCCAATATAGGACTGGTTCAACGGTTAGCCAAGAAGGTGAGCAAGGAATTTAATCATATTGAAACCAGGCCTCTGGTTTTCAGTAAACTGAGAGAAGAAGTCGGTTTAATCCTGGATATTTATAATGAAGCCTGGTCCCGTAACTGGGGCTTTTTACCCATTTCAAATGAAGAAGGGGATGCCATCGCCAATACCCTGCAATTTATAATAGATCCCGGATTAGTACGGTTTGCCTTTATCGATGGTAAACCGGTGGCGGTAATGGGAGTAATTCCGGACCCGAACTATGCCTTGCGTCCCCGTTGGCGCTGGTATGGTGAGTCGGACCTGGTCAGGGTGATCAGGCTGCTGACGATGCGCCGGCGCATACCGGTTACGCGGGGAATGTTCTTCGGTGTTAAATCTGAGTTCCGGAATACCGGTCTCCCGGTGGTGTTGGCAGGCGAATTGGCAAGCTATATTTTGCCCCGCCACTACCAGGTATGGGATGCCTCCTTAATCCTTGAAGATAACTCAGCCATTATAAAAATTATCGACACTTTTGGCGGCCAGTACTATAAAAGATGGCGCATCTATGATTTGCCTCTCTGAAATCGTTTGCTCTATTACAGGTCATTTAAGCTGAAGATTGGAGAGTAGTGTCGGACTAAAGGTTTTACTTCAGGGTGACTAAGATTAATGAAAAACTTACAGGGAAAGTTGCGCTTGTAACCGGGGGTTCGAGCGGTATCGGGCTGGCTACTGCAAAATTGCTGTCTGCTAACGGATCTCACGTGTGGCTCATGGCCCGGAACCGAAGCCGGTTGCAGCCGGCATTATCTCAAGTTGAAAGTGCTCGCCTGAGCCCAGGCCAGCTTTGCGGTTCTGTTGCGGCAGATGTTACCGATTTAGAGCAGGTGAGGTCCGCCGTAGAAGAGGTAATCAGGACTTGCGGCGCTATTGATATTTTGATCCTTTCCGCCGGAGATGTTTACCCTTGCCTTTTTCAGGAAATGGATATCAGAATAACGCGTTCCATTATGGAAGTAAATTTTTTCGGCGCAATACAGGTTATCCAGACCTGTTTGCCGGTTATGACTGCCCGTCGCGGAGGACATATTGTCAGTATTTCATCAGTCTACGGGTTCCTTGGCGGATACGGGTATTCCGCCTATTGCGCTTCAAAATACGCCCTGCGCGGGTTTTCGGATGCCCTGAGACTGGAGTTGAAGCCCCAGGGGATTGATGTTTCAATAGTTTTTCCTCAGAATACCGATACTCCCCAACTAAACAACGAGAACCACCTCAAGTCGCCGGTCATGAAGGCTCTGGATACTACCAGAGTCATGACTGTCGAGGAGGTTGCCAGTGCAATAATACGCGGTATTGTCCGGCGACAGTATATCATCATTCCGGGAACTGAGGGGAAAGTACTCTACCGGTTGGCTGCTCTTTTTGGCGGCGGGATTTACTGGATAATGGACTATTTGGTATCTAGAGCACAAAGAAGACAAAAGACTCTGGGGGGATGACCGATGGATATTTTTGATAAATGCTATAACTATACGGATGCAAAAGAAATCGAAAAATCAGGTTTCTATCCGTACTTTATCCCCTTGAGTTCCAATGAGGGACCGTTAGCGGAATATCACGGACATAAGCTGATTATGTGCGGTTCGAACAATTATCTGGGTCTTACCACGCACCCGGATGTCTGTAATGCTGCCAGGGATGCCATTAATCACTTTGGTACCAGCTGCACCGGCTCTAGATTATTGAATGGTACCCTGGAGTTGCATGAACAGCTTGAGAAAGAACTGGCACAATGGGTGGGGAAACCGGCGGCGCTGGTGTTTTCCACCGGTATGCAGGCCAATCTGGGGGCTATCAGTGCGCTGGCTGATCGCGGAGATATGGTTATTCTGGATAAAGAAGACCATGCCAGTGTTACTGACGGGGCCAGGTTATCCTGGGGAAATCTCATGAGATTTCCCCATAACGATATGGAAGCTCTGGAAGACATTTTAAAGGAAACCCGGGGTAAGGGTACTTTGGTGATTGTTGATGGTGTCTTCAGCATGGAGGGAGACATTGCTCCTCTTCCCGATCTGGTGATGCTCTGCAAAAAATACGGCGCCAGGCTGATGGTTGATGATGCCCACAGTATCGGCGTTCTGGGAGAAGGTAAAGGCACAGCGGCACATTTCGGACTTACCGAAGAGGTTGACCTGATAATGGGGACCTTTAGTAAATCTTTTGCCTCCCTGGGCGGTTTTGTTGCGGGCGATGAGGATATTATTCATTACATCAAACATCATGCGAGAGCCTTCATTTTCAGTGCCAGCAGCTCTCCTGCCAACACGGCGGCAGCCCTGGCTGCATTAAAGGTGATGTGCCAGGAGCCGGAGCGAATAGCTCTGGTCAATTCCATCGGAGAGCGTATGCGTACGGCATTCCAAGCAATGGGTCTTGATACCGGACAATCACAAACACCCATAATACCCATCATTATCGGCGATACTCAGCGTACCTTCGTTGCCTGGAAACTCCTTTTCCAGAACGGTGTTTTTGTTAATGCTGCAATTTCACCGGCAGTGCCGGAAGGCAGGCAGTTAATCCGCACCAGCTTTATGGCTACTCATACCGAAGAGCAGCTAAACCAGGTGCTCGAGGTTATTAATACCGTCTTTAAACAGATGCAGTTGATCTAGCGTCGCTGTATTCAGGATGACATTGTCCCGCTTTATCTGCGGCTGAAATAAACCTCTGTCATGGAATCTCCGCTGGCGTAAAACTATGGAAAATCAAAATAGTTATTTGCGATAAATAGTATAATCTTTAGTGTGTCACCCCGGTGGCAAGTTGTCATTTCAGGATGCCGGGGTTTACTGCTGTAAATATCTTTAAGACAATGAGAAGAATGGCGAACAGAAAAGTCCTGTCCATCGTGGTGATACTTTTCATCCTGGCCTTCAGTATTAGCTTGTATTTTTTGGTGGGACGGGACCCCGGGGTAATCGCCTATCTGACGCGTTATGGATATCTGGGGGCTTTCATCATCAGTCTTATCGGCAATGCCTCGGTTTTCTTCTTTTTCGGAGCCACTTTACCGATACTTGCCAGCTTAGGAGCGGTTATCTACCCGGCTACGGGAATATATGGCCCGGTAATAGTCGGGTTGGCAGGCGGTGTAGGAGCAGCTATCGGAGAAATTGCAGGATACTATGTCGGTTACAGCGGCCGCCGGCTGGTGAAAGATAGCCGCCGCTATCAGCAGCTGGTGGGCTGGATGAGGAGGTGGGGGTTTCTCGCCATCTTTGTTTTTTCGCTTCTCCCCTTGATTTTTGATGTTGTGGCGATTACCGCTGGTATTCTCCATGTCCCTCTCTTGAAATACGTTATTGCCTGCTGGCTGGGCAGGTCTATTCTGTATGTTACGGTAATAGTGCTTACTGCCCTTGGACTGCAAATCGTGTTCCCCGGCTTATCTTTATAATCACTCGGAACATGTAATGCCCAAGTAAAATGTTTCAGGATTATAATGTTCAATAGATTGCGTTGTTATCCGGAACAAGGATAAATTAACTGTGAGACAAAGAACTTTAGCTTCCACAATTCCAGGAAGCGATATTCATTCTTTTAATGCAACATTCTATCCACCTATCGACACCTCTCCGTACGTACTTTTCTGTATCCTCTCTGCCGGTGATACTGGATATTCTTCGGTTAGTTAGTTTTGAAAACATATCCGGCATTAAAAGGAGAAGGATGTGCGGGGCTATTGTCGGTCTGAAGCGGCTACACTTTCCTTTCGGCAGGATATAGAACAATTAAGCCATTCAACCATTCTGCACTGGTGTTTATGGTCAAGTGAACCCGCCTTTTTCACCCGTGTATCAAAAGATATGTTTTATTACGTATCAAATAGATGATTGATGTATATATTTATCCGGCATATTAGATTGAAATTGTGGCGATTCGCCCCGTGGCTGGAGAGGAGAATGGACGGAGGATAAATTCCTGAAGTCCAGGTCACAGTAGATTTATCACACAGGTACAAGGAGGAAACGTGAGAAAAAGATTTTTGAAACTTGGCGCAATCAGTCTTATTCTGGTATTATCGCTGTCATTACTGCTCACAGGTTGTCCGGGGGCAGAGTTCGACCAGCCGGCAATTACTTCGATAACCGTGGAATTAGCCGAGGCTACCGAAGGTGAACAGGCCCAGCAGCCGACTGGGCAGCAACCGACCGACCAACAACCGACTGACCAACAACCGACTGACCAACAACAGCAGCAAGCTACTGGTGTCAATGTTCGTATTGCTATCGAGATGGTCAACTTTGAAGTAGTCAGCCAGGTAGGTGATACTGAAGGCGACGGCTATATTATCTTTTACCTGAATGAGATCCCGGATGTGCTCCATGCACAGGCGGGAGGATTGATACCTGAGGTTCCCGATCAGCAGCAACAACAGCAGCAGGACCAGCAGCAACAAGACCAACAGCAGCAAGACCAGCAACAACAGCAGGACCAGCTGCAACAACAGCTGCAGCAATTGAACGGTACTCAGATTACAACGACTGAAACTGAGTTCACCTGGGAGAACGTACAGTCTGGCCTGAACATTTTCTCAGCACAGTTAGTAGATGCGCAGGGTAATCCTCTGTCGCCGCCGGCAGTTGTGGCAGTTGCTACGATAGTACCCCAGCCGCAGCAGGAAGCAGAACAGCAGGAGCAGCCGACACAATCGCCTTCACCAACACAACCAGCTTCACCGGCTCAGTAGAATAAGAGCATAATCATGTGCTCTTATTCATGGGAATTCTCCTCTCCGGCTGCAAATATCCGGTCAGGTTATCGGGCTGCATTAAGCAGCCCGATAACCTTATATCCGGGAATTAAAGGACAGATATTTTTACCAGTTGTAACACACACTGTTTTTCATGCAAACACTTACTGAAAATACACAATTTTCTAGATAATCTCGAGTGATTTAAAAGTATAGAATTAATTCTAGGCTATATAGAAATTATACTGTTGTTTCGATTCGAAAGGAGATAAGCATGGAACGGGATGATGAGGTCAGGTGTATTGCCTACAGTATTTGGCAGGAAGAAGGTTGCCCCTGCGGATGTGAGTGGGAACACTGGTATCGTGCTGAGTATATCTGGGAAAGGCAACAGGAACAGCCTGCTGTCAGCAAGAGCAAATCGCAACCCAAGCGGGCTGCCAAACCCAGGACCCGGGTGTCGGCGACTGGTAAGAAATCATAGGAATCATAGTTCCCGATATTGTTCTGAATTATCCAGATAAAGTAATACCCATAAGCTCCCAAGAGAAACAATCTGTTTTAGACGGACAGGTAACCTCAGCCCCAAACCGTCTCCAGACTTCCTGTTATTTTTATCTCTCCTGTGGGCCCCTTCCCAAATCCTCCGTATTAAGCGTGCTAATGAAGTCATTGTATACAGATAGCTTCTTCAACTCTGCTTCGCTAATACTTGTTCCCCCGGTGGTACCCTCCGGAACGGCTTTGCCGGTTTCACTGTCGATAAAGATGCCGGCTTCATCCAGGACTGCATCTTCGGTATAGATCGGCGCTCGGGCTCTTACTGCCAGTGCCAGGGCGTCGCTGGGACGAGAATCTATCTCTATTTTCCCTTCCGGTACGCTGAGAATAATTTTCCCATAGAGTATTTCATCCCTGATTTCACTGATGACGATAAAGTCGATGCTGGCATTAAGCGTGCTGATGACCGACTGTATTAAATCATGGCTCATGGGCCGGGGGACATTTACTCCCTGAATATTTATGATAATGGCATTGGCCTCGGCAGGCCCAACCCAGATTGGCAGGTATCGTTCAGCCGCCTTTTCTTTTAAAAGCACTGCCCGCTGAGAATTTATGGGATTGATTATTATGCTTTCAATGGTTACTTCTATCATGATTCCCCCCAGCTTATTTTTATTTACCCTTGCCTGTTCTTGTATCCCCTCCGTGCAAGAGCATCAGCCCTGGCTGTGGCAGCCTTCGTTTTTTACCGGACTGTTAGTTCTGGTGTTTAATCACTTTTTCTCGTCTTAGTTATATTGTAAACCAGTATCGCCTTATCCTGGCATAAAAGAGAACTGAATTTCTGGTTGCAGTCATATCATAAGGCTGATACTCTATCAAATAGACTGCAAGGTTGGCCGTATCACAATAATCTCCTGAGCCTTTTATTGCCGGAATTTGTGTCAATCTATTTTGCTTTGTCAGTTATATTCTGCAAATACGGTAAGTATTTTTGCACGACATAATCAATGGAATGAGCTATAGAGTAGAGCCCACCTCAACCTATATAATTACCTGGTGAGTGAAAAAACGGGTATAAACTTGCAGTGATAATCTATCAGGGGGGATAAGTATAACAGGAATGATGCCGAAATTAGTTGACAGAGAGAACGAGAGAGTAATCCGCTACCTTTATAATGCAATAGCTTCCAGAACGGGATTCGATAATGTAAAATCAAACCTTACCGGGGACTCCATATTAAATGACCTGATGGCAAAACCTTCCAGTTCGAAATCCTTTTATAAGTGTTTTGAAGGAATAAGCCGGTCTTTCCCGGACTACGAACTAAAAATTGAAAGTGTACTGGCAAGAGGAGACAAAGTAATGGTCCGCTATACCATTTGCGGCACTCACACCGGATATTTTATGGGAATGTCTCCCTCTGATAAAATGACCGAAATTTCAGGAATAGACTTTTTCCATTTGCATGAAGGGAAGATTATTTATTACTGGAATTCGACTTACCAGATGAATATTTTGTCACCGGTCAATTGAGGGCTAAAACCATAGTCTGCGCGGTAATACCGGGAATGGCAGAATTCCTCGTCAGATGTATTCTGTCACCTGTGCCCGGTGCGGAATGGAAACGGAAGTCTCGTTCCGGCCTCGCGGTGATAGGCCGGTTTACTGCCGGGACTGCTTTCATCAGAACGCTTGACCTGAAAAGTCAAATCAAATGAGTAAATGAGAGTTATTTTTCAGCGTAAAACAATATTTGAGAAGTTCCTATCTCTGGCCTCCCTGTTTTGCCCCCTTTAGCGGATAGTTTTTAATAGTCAGATCTACTGTTTCCGAAGCGATAAAGATATTCTCTGCCTTCTGGATTTCTTCCAGGAGCAGCCGGCTCAGGTGATCCCTTGTCATCCGTCTCTGTCTCACATCGGTTACATATCGAACAGTCATCTCTATCCAGTTATCCGTTATGGTCAAATATAATGCCGGAATTTCGGCCCTGGACGGTAAAAAATATTTTTCCGAAAGGTTGATCAAGGATATCCGGGCTTTTTCCGTAATCTCTCGAGTTTCTCGCTCTGTAATATCCAGTATCAGGCTGATTGCCCGGCTCCAATCGCTATCGTGGGTAATGGGAAGGGATATCTCGTCCCAGATAAAACCGTGGTCTTTGGTATAATTTCGAACACCGTGGGATAGTACATCACCGTTAGGGGATGTGATAAGTCTTCCGGTTGGCTGGTCTCCTACTATCCATTCCTGGATTTCCAGTATCGTAGTATACAGCAAGCCGACATCAATAATATCACCCCGCTTTTCATTGACTTCAATTCTGTCTCCCACCCGGTATAAGCCGGTAACAAAAATGATAATTCCGCCAACGACGTTTTTAAAGAAGTCCTGGAGAGCTACTGCCACCCCTGCGGCAATCAAACCATAAGAGACCAACAAGGATTGAGTATTCTCCACCCAGATAGCAATTCCGGCTACAATAAAGGCCACTATATTCAAGATGGAAATTGCTCTGCGAAAGGAATATTTAGATCGCGGGTCAATGATTTTGCCTGTAACCAGTTCTTCGAGGATTATTTTAAATACCAGGTAAATTACCGCCAGGGCAATGATACTGTGAGCAAAGTTGCGAAAATAATAATTATCATATACTGAGGTCGCCAGCCAGGAAAGAACAGCCAGAGCAGATATTATGAAGAAGATGATTAATTTACCAGGCATCCACTCATTCCCATAAAAACATAAAAATTAGGCCAATCACCAGTCAGATTTCATGAGAGCTAAACTTTCTGTTTGGAAGGCAAATTCAGGTCAGATAGAGCACTGGCCTCTTTCTGGCTTGGCTTGATTACTGAAAAACTGCCGTCGGTTTCCAGTACTACAGCTTCGACGTCATCCAGGGAGGCTATACCGGA
>Ga0172382_10008528_pt1 | contig 14260 bp, 11 predicted proteins | sample Leawel138RmetaG_FD_122245 | JGI IMG/M metagenome (GOLD analysis project Ga0172382, IMG submission 122245) | Leachate microbial communities from a municipal landfill in Southern Ontario, Canada - Leachate well 138R metaG | ecosystem: Engineered > Solid waste > Landfill > Unclassified | place...
ATATCTCAGAATATAGATTTAAAAAATATTAAGTTTGAAGAAGTAATTAATTCTAAGATAGAAGAATTTAAAAATGGAAATTCCATAAAAGTTAAAATTGATTTACCAAATATAGATTTTAATACAATTGTAAGTGATATTTCTGAAGATTTAAATCTTATAGATAGAATGCAATTTGGTGAAATCATTCTCAATAAAATAAATAAAAATATTTCTATTTTTAAAACTTCCATAGATGAAATTACTGGTGAAATATATGACAAAAAAATTACAATAATTGAATAGGATTGAAAAATGACAACGCAAGTAGAATATCAATTAACAGACCAAGATATTGAATTTTTAAATTACAGAACCCTTCTAATAAAATTTATAGGTGAAAAAAATATAGTAGATAAAATTAAAGAGATAATAAATGAATCTAAAGGTTTTTCTTTTCAGAATGAAAGATCTTCTAAGTTTATCTCCTTTAAAAATTTAGAATTTACCTTGAAATATGATAATGAATACTTAAAAAACACATATAAGAAAGAATTCTTAAAGGTAGTAGATGTTGATAGCGAAACAACTTGGATTTCAGAATGTATATTTAATGAAGTATTTATTAAGATGGGAGATTACATAGTTTCTAATATAGGCCAATTTAAATTTGAATCTAACGTAATTAAAGAAGAAACTATTAAGAGTGAAAAATTTGTAAAAGATTTAAAAAGTTTTTCAGTAATATACACTTTATTAATAGATCCTAAAAATTCAAGTGTATTTGTACGATATATTTTATTTTAAAATTATAAGATCATTTACTAGGAATTTAACCTAGTAAATGATCTTATAATTATTTTTTAGTTCTTTTGAAACTGTCTTGCGATATAATGTGTGAAGTTATGATCTTCAGGTAAAAATCCACAAGTATTTAAAGTTTCTAAAAGGGTATAGATTATAACTGATTCATTATAAACCATATCCATAAATTTATCATTATTTTCTTTATAAAGATTTTCAGCTTCTTTTAAAAATTTAGTATGTGTACTCATTAAAATAGACTTAAAAAGAGTGGGTTCTGCTTTAAGAGTAAATGCATTGCCAGACTCCTTCATAGATTTTTCTACATCTTTAATTTTCTTTGAAGCTTCTTTTTCAGCACTAAGGACATCTGATACTTTTTCCTTGACTGTATCAGCTGCATTTTTAGAGATCTTTTTAGCCTTACCTTTTGCTTCTTCTTCAGATTCTTCTTTAGGTTTAGACTTATCTTTCTTTTCAGGTTTTTCTTCTTTAGATTTATCTTCAGATTTTTCATCCTTAGATTCTTCTGTAGAATCATCACCCATATCAAGATCTTCATCGTCTAAACCAAAATCATCACCTAAACCCAGATCATCATCTGAAGTTGAATCATCAGTAGATTCTCCTGATTCTTCACTATCAAGATCTTTTAATGCATCTTCACTTTTATCATCTTCTTCTTTTTCTTCATCATGAGCATCAGATGCAGGAGCTCCTGTAGTATTAAAACTTTTATCATTATAAATATGAATATGAATTTGGCGATTCTCAGTTCCTTCTACAATATTATGAAGTTTTCGAATCATATCATATTTATTATGCTGAAATTTTTCTAATGAAACTAAATCTGAAGAAAATGCTTCAGTATAGAATTCATTTAATTTTTTAATAATTGAAGTTTTATTTTCATTTAAATATTCTGGATTAATATCAAGAGCTTCAAAGGTTGTAGCTACAAGAAAATTCTTTAAAGATTTCTTAGTATTTTCAGTTACAAGCTTTTGAACTTCAGCTCTTTTTCGCCTATTTACTTCTGATTTATCATTTTTAAGAAGCTCTGCAGTCTTTTCAGCAGTTGATTCTACCAATGCCTTAGCAGTAATACTTTCAATATTACTTGAAGCTTCTAAGAGTTGGTTCTTATCATTAAGAACATTAATTATTTTATTTTGATATTCTTTATTCTTTTTATATGTACTGCTATTTCCATATTCAAAATTATGTAGATTTGGCTTTCTCATCTTATACACCTTTCAATTTATTTCAGATAATTAATTTTAATTGTTGGTTGAAAGACTAAAGTATTAGTCTCTGTAGAAATTTCATAATCTGGATTTCTAGGAATATTTATAAATTCCGGTACAAAATTAATTAAATGTTCCTTATCTATCGTCATAGGATCATGTGTTAATGGAGTTGGTACAATTAGCTCAATTCTTTGTTTATTATGAGGAGCATATTCAATAGATGATGTACTTATATTATAGTCATTTAATCCCACAAATTCAATAAATGAAATTTCTGAAAAATCTCTAGCCAATTCTACAAATATTCCAGAGATTGTAATTAAACCATTTTGATTTAAATTAAATGATTCAATTAGTTCAATAATACGATTTTTAATATTTGTATCTAAGATAGTTGTATAACTATTACCATTTAGTTTTATATTTAATTCTAGATTTATGTTAACTCTATCAATGGAAGAATACTTACATGGTCCGTATGTATTAAAAAATCGTATATCAATTTTTGTATTTTGTTCTAAAAGACTTAGATTTTGTCTAAGTATTTCTACATATGTATTAAATAAGTCATAAAAACTAGTATAATTTTCATCATTATTAAAATATTTTAAGTATAATACTGGGATTTTATTTATTATAGTAACTAATGTAGAAGGATTTACTTCCATTTCAGAATACATTAAATTTGAAAGGTTTCTAAATAAATTAAATGGGTTATCACCACTTAAAATTGATACAATAGAATATTCTTGTAAGTCTTCTTGGTTGTAGACAAGCCTAATAATTTCACTTGCATTACTAATATCTCTATATTTATATACATTATTTACAGGAGTATCTTTAACAAGTATTACTAATTTGAAATACAATGATTCTTGTAGATTGATGGATGGTATAATTTCATAATTATTTACACCATTTACATTTAACATTTCTTCAATTTCTCTTGATAGATTTGGATTATCATCTATATTAATTTTTTTAATATAATTAAGTATATCATCTTCTGAAATTATTTCGATATTATCACTATTATCAAAATTTCTTGAAGTTTTTAAAGTAAATAAATACTCATTTTCTACTTCAGATTGATTTGGAACAAAGTCAAAATATCCATAAGGTGTTCGTTCATTCTTAAAAAGTATACATCTAATTTTTATATCTTGATTTATTAAAGAGGCTTCCATATTAGAACCCATTGTAAAATCAATTGTATAAAAATGACTTAGAAAATCTAATTTCCTAATAGATACTTCTGGAATAAGAAATTCATAATTAACCTTTGGATTGATATAGTCAAATGAAGTTGGAATATTTTGGCTTGTAATATCTATTAAATAAGATATTCTTGGAAATGGTACTGTCTTTACATTTATTGTAAATGGAATACTATATACATCAACTCCATCTAATAATAATTGATCAATATCTTCAGATTCATCAATAATCTCATACTTATTAAAAGTATCATTATATTTAAGAAGATTTCCAGATAATATGGTTTGGGTTTCTTTTGAATCTAAAAATTCGTCAATATTCGGGATAATCATATCAACTGTATTAGTTGGAAGAACTTGAGAATATTTATCTTTTAACATTACATATGCAGTAAATGATCTTCGTAACACATCATCTCTATTTTTAATGAATGTTAAGACACTATCATAAACAGTTGTAGATTCAATAATATTACTAAAGAAAAGATTTAAATCTTTTTCACTTATAATACTATTTCTAGTGTGTAACTTATTTATAAGTTTTATTTTAAATTTTTCAAGGCTTGGAATATCTTGACCGCCATATGAATCTGCAAGTGATGTAACCATCAAACTATTTATACGTATATTTCGATCTGAAAATTTAAAGGTTAATGGTACTTCAACATTGTAATTGAAATTACCACCACTACCTCTAGTTGTAAATACTTCTAATATTAATTCAGAATTATATTTAGGAGTAAATGACCCTGGAAGTGCTGAAAAATATATTTGAATTTTATTTACGTCTGGAAAAGTATAGAAGCAATATTTATCTACAGATGGAGTAGATGTATTATTAAAATATTCTGGAAGTATAAAAGTTTCATTGGCGTATTTATATTTTACATTAAAGTATGCTAATTGATTTGAATATTCATAATCAAAAAATAATAATTCAGAGATATCATTACTGTATATATTAAATGTCTTTGTATATTTTTGAACCTGCCAAATAGTAAGTGCTAAAATTACATACTTTCTTCCATTGATACTTTCAATATAAGTTTTTATATAAGGACTTTCTAAATTTGCTAGTTTATTTCCTTCTTCATTTAATACATACTGAGCTGTAATAGAATAATCATTTGTACCTGTAACTTTATTTAATTGAATTCGTACAGAATTTTCTAGCATAAATTTGTATTCTTCAGCAAAAAATGAAGAATCTTTATCTATAATAAATTCTCTAATATCTGGGTTATTTCCTACTGGTATAGAAAGATCTATAATATCTTGCTTACCAATAGACATAATTACATTCATTCTAGCTGGAATTGCTAGATTTACTTTTTCATCTAACATTTTTGCCCAGTTGTAAACACTTGATGTCATACTGGCAGTATTAAGAAATATCTCATTATAAAGAAAATTTCTGTGCCAAACACCATTTTTAGCAACATCACTCATTACTTCATTTGTATATCCAAAGAAACTACTTTTTAATAGATTCATATCATCTATATTGTAGTATTTTTTAGCTATTTCTAACATTCTTTCCTGGATATTGTATGAGGTATTACCTATATTAACTAGTTGATTACCAACATATACTAAGTCTGCCATATTTACCTACCTACTTTATTTTAGTAAAAACTATCTAAACTTGAAAAATTATTAAGGGATTTAAAATTACCAAATTGAGACCTAGAAGCCTTTGAGTATTTATTAAACTGAGCTCCGCTATTAGAACTATTTGAAGGTTTCTTAATACTGTCTAAAAAGCTTCTATCTACATTTTGTGATGATTGATTAGAATTTCGAATAGTTGCATCTTTTTCATCTAATATTTTTGTACCATCTGCCAAATGTTTCATATTTGAATCTTCAAGGATAACTCCATATTTTTTAAGGGAAAATAATGGATAATTAAATTTTATAGATTCACCAAATTTTTCAGTAAACAAATCACTTGAATTCATTCCAAGAGAATCTTTTGCAACTAGTGAAAAATCATTAAGAATGTCTAGATCCATTTCTTCTTTATATGAATATTGGTATGATATTGATATTTCATCTACAGTGTCAATATTAAATCTTTTACTTCCAAATATACTATGAGGAATATTATCTGGAAAAACTCCTGTATATTTTCCCCACCATACAAGAGTCTCTAAATCTGGCTTTAATAAAAAATAGTATACTGAAGACATATAATCTAGATAACTATATTCTAATGGATCAGGGTCAGGGTCATACTTGCCAAGTTTAACACCATTAATATAATCTAACCATACTTGATGAAGATTAAAAATTAACAAATTATCATCATTATAATATGGAATTGAAAATTCACCAGCAGATGTACTTTCAATATTATGAAATGGGATTCTCATTTTGTATCCCATAATCGTTTCTAATAATTCACCAGTTTTTAAAGTTGTATCCTTTAAATCTAATCCTAATGAAAAATTTGTTATAAGTTTTAAAAATGGAGATCTGCTTTTTCTTGATAAACATTCAACTAAATCTTTATTTCTATTAAATATTTGTGAAATAATTGGAGATCTTGCAATATTACTAGCAGGATCTAGTACTCCAGTAGCTTCTTTAAATTTTATCATTTCATCATGGGTATATATTGTAGGATCATGCTTTAAATCCAATCCTAACCTACTTCTAGATCTTTCTATATATGATGGACTCATTTTAGAGTCGCTTATTACTAAGTTTAGAGATGGCCGAGTCATAAATATAAAGAAATACCCATTTAAATGAGGTTGTTTATATATTCTATTTTGCATTAAATCAAAACTATCTATGTATTGATTATCATTAGATTTATTTGGGTTATCATCGGCAATTATATTTTTCAATATATTCTTATCATAGTGTAATAAAGAATAATAACTTGCATTTTTATCCATAATATTCTTCCATTCATATTAAAATAATAATTAAATGTTGATTTTATATTTTTCAATATATTTTATAAATATATATAATTTAATTAGTAAGAGGTGAAGTTTAAAGGCTTCAGCCCCTAATTACCAACAACAAATCTTTCTCAGAGAACTTGCCAACCGTTGAGAAAGACTTTACCTCCCATCGAAATCGTCTGAGAAAATAGATATAAGGAGGGAAGTCTTATGATTAATAAACGAAGAACAAGAATACAAAAAAGCATTCTTTTCAAATACAAAGAAGATCGTTTATCTGGAAACAGCGGTATTACGAAAGTTGTTAAATCGAAAAATCCAAAACTATTACACCATAGTAGAGAAATCCTATGGGGTCTTGGTCGATTGGCTTTAATCTTCTCATAATGAGAACTCGATTAGTTTCCTTTAACAACTTTCATTAGGGCCATGATGACTTTACAAAATAGATATGTTGAGCTGTGTAAAAGCGGCCATTAGTAGATATTTATATCTACAATGTTAACATATATTTAACCGTAAAGCAGGCAAGTTTTTTTTTTTATTATACTTTACTGTAGAAACAAATTAATAAAATTTATTGATTGACAATTACTAAGAAAGGATTATACAATGGCTAATATTCATGATTCAATTGCCGATCTTGTAAAGACATTATCGGATGGTGTTAAAAAATTTGCATATATGAAGATAGTTGGAGTAGATACTAATATTCGTGAAAAAGCTGAATCTTCAATACTATATTTTCCAGTGTTAACTAGTACTTCATTAGATCCAGAAACTCTTTCAATGCTTCCTAAGATTTTAGATGATCAATATCTTACATTGACAACTCTTGCAATGCAGGGTGATGATATTATAGATTTGGATATGAATCAAAAAGGTGCTAAAGAAAATTACCTTAAGAATTTTCATACTAATATTGGTAAAGAGGTTAGAAATATTAAGACTGAATCATTACACAAATCTATGATTCAACCTTATATTGACAATGACTTCAATAAAAAGATTTTAAATGATACTCATAAATATAATAAAATATTAAATTTAAATGAATCTAAACAGAATAAAAAATCTTCACAAGATGATGAAGGTGAAGATGTTTCTATTACAAATAGAATTATTGGAATTGACAGAACTTTATCAGCTGCATCCAATGCATATTCAAGGGCTAAAGAAGTATATAAGGGTGTAAAATCAGTAATTACTGGTAAATACGATCCTGAAGATTTACGGAATATGCAATTAAATACAGAACTAATTAAGCAAGAATGTAAAAAAATTAATAGTACAACTCCATCTTTAGTAAGTATTCCAGTTCATTTTAAATCAAATAATCAAATTCAATCTACAAAAGTATTAGTAGGTGTAAAATCAGTATTTCATCCTGTAGATAGTGGTGAAATGGTTTACTATGTAAAGAACTCTATTCAGAAAAATAGTATAGTATTTAAAGCAATACAATGGACAACTGGTGAAATTTCTTTCTTTAAAGATCTACTTTTAGATGTAGAAGGTGGAAAAGAAAGAGCACTTTCAACTAGAACTCCTTCTAGAAAAATCTGGGAGATTTTAAAGAAAACTACTTCACTTAATAAACTTTATGAATTATTTGGAGTAAAAGAATTTATTCCGAATGCTACATTAGTATTAGGTATTAGTGAAGTAGATGAATTAAAAAATAGACATAATATTGATTTATTAGGAAATAGTACTTCATCAAGAAAGTTTTTAAGTAAATTGATTGAGATTTTCCTCTTTATAAATATTATCATTCTTGATGATAATGAAGAAATTGGATATTTCTACAATCAAGCAACAAATACTTTCAATACTTATACCTATAAATCTATGAAGAATCAAGGTACTGATGATGAATTTGTAAAAGCAATGAAAATTGCATTTAAAAAATAAAGATAGGAAGGTAATATTATGATCTTATCTTTTGAAAAGATAAACAATATAGATAATTTAATGACATCTGTAATCATGGAAAATGGTAATGCAATAGATGTTCTTAAATACAAAAAGTTAAATGAATCTAATAAGTTAGAATTAGTAAAATCATATGGTAATATTTTATTGGATTTAATTAGACGAAAATCTAATGAAAACTATAAATCTAAATTTACTTACGAAGAAGAACTGATTGAACGAACTAGAGGAGATATCATGAAACTTGATTTCCTCCCAATAATTCGTGATTCAATTCAGATCTTTAAAAATATTGTAAATAATAATCCAGCTGCTGGTGAAAAAAGTAATTATGTAATGATTATTGAATCTACAATAAATAATCTTTCGCTTCATGCAACTTTCTTTGAACAATCATACAAAGAAAATGATGAATTAACAATTACACTTTATCGTGAAACTGTAAAAAGTTTAATTTATTATGTAGCTTTAATGGGTACAACCTTTGTTACTTTAGTAAAAGGTCCAAATAAGATTTATATGGTTGATTTTAATCCCCAGTTTAATGAAACTTCTATTGGATTTGAATTTTTACATTCAGTATTAAATAGATTTAATACTCTTGCAGCAAGTGGGAAGCTTAATAATTTCTTTATAGCATCAAGAAAATATGAAAATTTTGCAGATATTTTTGCAACAGGTGCAACTCTTGCATTTGGAGTAATCATAGTAGTATTTCTTTTAAGAGAAATGATTTACTTCTTTTTTTATGCTAGAGTAAAAATTTCAGATTATCTTAGATATCTGAGTACTTTAATTGAAATGAATAAGGCTTCTAAAAATGTAAGTAAGAATGTAATTAGTGAGCAAAACAAATATATAACTGTCTTAAATTCTTTAGCCGATGCAATAGATATTGATGTAAAATTATCAGTAAAATCTGTAAGTAATGAAATTAAAAAAGAAAAGAAGCTAAATGATATTAAAGATACTCCCGTAACTGATTCAAATTACTTTTAAGTTAATTTAACAAAAAATTATTTTTTAAAAATATTCTAAGGAGAAATTCAAATGTTTTTAGGTGAAAATTTTATCAATAAGAATACCCAGTCAGATAATTCTGAAGAATCAATCAATGTAATTACTGAAGTTGATCTTCTTGAAATCATTCATGAAAACGATGTACAGTATTACAATGCAAGTATCGCAATGGTTCGTCTTGAGCATGAAGCAATTACTACTGAAAATGAAGAACTTCTCAATGAAGGCGTTAAAGATTTCCTGTCAAAAGCATGGGAAGTTATTAAGAGAATCTTCAAAGCAGTTGTTGATTTTATCGTAAGTCTCAAAGATCGACTTGTAAAATTTGTTGGAAGTTTCTTTGCTAAGAAAAAAAGTGTAATGGATCAGGCAAAAGAATGGGCTTCAAAATATTCTACTACTCAGCTTGTTGCAATGGCTGGTGGTGCAGCTGCAGCTGTAAGTATGATTTTTGGTAGTACTAAATATGCATATGAATCATACATTAATCCTTCATTGGTTGCTCAGAAAACACAGGGAATTCTTAAAGAATTTACTGCATATAAGGCTTTAATTAAAGATCTTGATAAAAAGCTTCTCGCTACTGAGACTAAGGAAAGTGAAGAAAGTGTTTCTAATGAAATTGAAAAAGCTAAAGAAGACTTTGTTAAAAAGATGGCAGACTTTGGCATTGAAGTTTCTGGCGGAGCATCTAATAAAGATAAGATTAAAATTTTTGATTATATTCGAGGAGATGAAATCCAGATTAATGAACAATTTATGCACAAGCATATTAAAACATTGACTGCAATGGCATCTTCAGCTAAGTCAACTATTATTGATAAAGCTAGTTCTGGTCTGGATACTATTAAAAATTTTGCACAGGAAATTGCAACTTCTGCTGAAAGTGCTAAAAGTAAATCAGTTGCTAAACTTAAATCAATGTACAGTCAGCTTGCAAGTGCAGCTTCTAAAGTTTCATCTGCAATTGGTACTGTTATCAATGAAATCAGCTGGTTTGCTGGTAAAGTAGCTACTATTCTTGGTAATAAATATGACCAGTTTAAAGCATGGCTTGACAGGAATGCTTCTAGAAAAGAAGATGCATCAGAATCAGTTCTCAACAAATATATGATTTAAAGTTTTTTAAAAATATACATGATCTTTTTTAAGATCATGTATATTTTTAAAAACATAAAAATAATTCAATTATTTTTAGGAAGGTATAAAAAATGTTTATTAATAAAGAAGCATTTCTATCACAAAATACATATTATGATGGTAATATGATTGAACTAGTAGAAATATGTAATGAAGCTGAAATCTCAGTTTTAAACTTAGTTCAAGGTATGATGATCAATGAAAGTCTTTCTATAAGAAAGAATGATAATAAAATTTTATTGGAAGCTGAACAGGGATTTTTTGCAAATCTCTGGGAAAAAATTAAGGGATTTTTTGGTAAGATTGGTGAATGGATTAGTAGCTTTTTAGGCAAAGCTCAAAGTCTTACAGAAAAAATTAGATCTATGGTTACTGAGCCTGTAAAATGGGCTTTAAATAACCCAGGTAAAGTACTTGCAGGAGCAGCTTTATTATGGGCAAGTGGTGAATTCACTGTAAAAATGTATAAGCTTGCATTTGATGAAATATATAAGAGACAGCAATTAGTCCAGAGTTTCTTAAATGAATATACATACAAAATTGCAAATAAACAGGAATTTAAAGAATCGGATCCTACTCCAAATACTCATGTTACTAAAGATACAAAAATTCCTGAAGGGATGTCATTTGTAGAAGCTTCTAATAATTTTATCATTAATGGAGATCCTACTAAGAAAGCCGAACCTGAAGTAGTAGATGAGAGTTGGTTTAAGTCTATTAAAGATAAATTCTTTGCATGGATGTCAAAACCCGAAACTGTTGAAAAAGAAGCTAATACATGGACTTCTAAAATTAAGGGAACTTTAGCTAAGCTTGAAAATTTTTTTAAAGCTAATACTGTAGATAATAAAGAAACAGATGAAAATAAAAAAGGAATCTTACAGAAGTTTAAAGACTCAGTAGTTGCTATTAAAGGATTTGCTCAGTCAGGATGGGCTACTACTAAGTTTGTAATTTTCAATATTAAACAAATAGTGAATATCATTAATGAAGTTAGAAAAATGAAGGTATAATAAGGTGGATAAATATGATTCTAAATAGTTTATATACTGAAAACAGTTTTAAAGAATCTTCTATAGATAGTGGTATTGAAGAAATTGAAACTACTCTTTTTGAATTTGAAGTACAATTCTCAAATTTAAATGAAGAAATGATGCTTTTAGAAGCTTCTGGATTTATTGAAAAATTAAAAAACTCTATAAATTCTTTCTTTGGTAAAATTTTTTCATGGCTAGGTAGTTTAAAAGATAAACTTAAATCTTTATTTACTAAAAGAAATACTTTGATTCTTGGTAGTATTGGTATCATAGGTACAATAATGGCAAACCCATTAGCTGCTATTCAAGATTTAAAGAAGAAAAATAAGCAAGATATGGCTGTTATAAATACGTATACAGCTGCTTTAGGAGTTGATCCCGGTCAACTTTTATCTAGAATTAATAATTTAAAATCTCAAATAGATAGTTTAAAGAGTAAAGATTCTGCTAAACCAGGTATTATAGTTGGTGAAGATTCTGTACAAGATGGTAAACTTATTAAATTAGGCAATATTCCATTAGATCCAAATCATTCTATAAGTGAAAATTTAAAATATTACATTTATTATGGTAATTCAAGCGAAATTAATGAAGATAAATTAAAGGAAATCACTGAACCTGCTAAAATTTCATTAGAAGATGGAGTTTTAAAGGGAATTGCAAAACGAATTGAAAGTTTTGTTAAAGGTGGAATTTCAAATTCATTCTTAAAGAAACTTGAAGAGATCGAAAAAACAACTAAAGCCGATTCTAATGTACTGACTAAAGTTGAAATAGATGAAAAAGATGAGAAGGGTGAAGCCATTAAAGGTGTTAAATATTACTTTCAATTAGAAGTAGGATTAATCGCATCTTTAGCTTCTATTGCAAGTCAAGTTTCATCTGCATACAATTCTTTTTCAACTACTGTAACTAATGTAGATAGAGCTGTTAAAGAAGTTGCTTCTACAAACTTGGAAGTTAAAAAAGAAGATTGCGATATTGAAGAAATTGAATTCTTTAAAGAAATTAAAAAGGATAAAAACTTCTTTGGTATACCACTTTTTTAAAGGTATTAACTATGAATATAACTAAGTCTTATTTTCATAATGTTGAAAAACTCTATAATAATATTGTAAGTAAATATGAAAAGAATATTATAAATATTCCAGATAAGACTACTATTACTGGCAAATTTCCAGAAATTCATCCAGACTTAGCATATGAATATTTTAAAGAAGCATTCATATTCCTTAGATCTAATATTGTAAGTAAATTTACTATAGAGTCATTACTTCTTCATAATATTTTAAGAGATATTAATGAAGATACATTTGGTAGTCACAAGAAAACTATAGAACAAGTAATTTTTAATCATCTAGTAAAAGAAAGAATTCCAGATACTATAAATATTGATATTATAAGTCTTAACCTTATAGATTTAATGCATCAATCTACAATTGGATTTGAAGATTTACATACTAAATTTAAAGAACAAAAATTAAATTCAAATACTATAAAAAAGTACATACAATCAATTGATGAAATTATTTCAATATTTCCTAGAGTTAAAACGTTATTTATAGTTACTGAAAAAACATTTGAAGGTTTAGAAAAAACATTTGATAATGATTTAAAAGAACTCAATAATAAGAATGATAAAACCTTTGAGAAAAGAAAGTTTATATCTAATAATATTAAATGTCTTAGAGCATTATCTTTTAGAATTATGAATATAAATATGAATCTATCATTATTTTATTTATATTTTCTAAATATTCTTATTGAGTTAAATAATAGATTTAAAAAATAAATATAATAAGAGAATGTATTAATTTACATTCTCTTATTATATTTATTTTACATATTCAGGAAAAATTTTAGAAAATCCCAAATTACATATTAAACTCTGAAAATCTTTAGATGTACCTTTAAACTTATAAATGAAATTATTTAATCTATATGTACCATTATACTTTTTTATATTAGGATCATCTTTAAAGATTAATTCAAATCTTTTGTTAGGTACATATACTTCTACATCTTGGTCTACTAAGATTGAACTAACATTGAACATTAGTTCCTTTAGTTTAAATTGAAGTTCAGTAATAGTAAAATCATTATTATATTTCTTCCATTTAATAATTTCTTTAGGGGTTTCATTTGTCTTTACAATATTTCCAGGATTAGATAAACTTTCAAAATTATCTAATATTTCATGATGATTATAACTTTCATCCTGTGGTCCATTTGAAACAAGCTTGAAAACCTCACCAGCTTCCTTCATAGTAATTTCTGAATTATTGAAGGAAAAGTTATTCTTACATAAAATACTAATAGATTTATTGTCATTGTCTATATATGTACTATTATTATTAACAAATCTCGTTTCCATATTATATGGATATATATCAAAGATTACCTTTTCATAATCATATGGTTCTAGATCTATTTGGGGGAGTTTATCTAAGAAATCTTTTCTCAAGATGTATGAATAATTAAAATCAAAGAATAAATTTAAACCATGCTTATATATACCGTAAACTTCTTGTAGATAATACATTGAATTTGTAAAATTCAATGGGGGTATTAATATTTGACTATATGATTTTGTATTTTCAGGAGGACTTATTAATAGAGAATCCACTCCATGTTTTGTACATAAAGCCATTATAGCATCTAATATTGTTGAATTATTTAGAGTCAATGCCAATGGTAATTTATTTATTTCTAAATGCTTATATACAAATGTGTAAAGTGTAATTTTAAATTTAGGAATATTGCTTTGTGGGTTTTCTTCATCTACTGGAGGCATTTTAACTCTATCAATATTGAATATTTTTAATTCTACATATTTTACAAATTTAGAGGATGGTAAATTTATTTTATTAACTAGATCAATATCTTTTTGATCTATTTTATACTTATCAATATTTAGTAGAATTTTTAATGAATCAATCTCATTCTGAAATCTTTCCATC
>Ga0172382_10008530_pt1 | contig 14257 bp, 9 predicted proteins | sample Leawel138RmetaG_FD_122245 | JGI IMG/M metagenome (GOLD analysis project Ga0172382, IMG submission 122245) | Leachate microbial communities from a municipal landfill in Southern Ontario, Canada - Leachate well 138R metaG | ecosystem: Engineered > Solid waste > Landfill > Unclassified | place...
GGGAAGATGGCTTCCCATCAATGCGAATTGCTAATTGAAAATCCCCTAGAAGGAGAATACTATATCAATTTGGTGATCGAAAGGACTGAATACAACAGTAGGTATTTGACCCGCAACAAGGAGGGCGAAATAATTGAAGCCCTGTTCCCAGATCCCCTGCAGGCCACTTTTTCAATGTATATCAATCCGATACTGGACAGGTATTACCTTGTACAATTGACATCTCCAATAGATGAAAGAGAAATTGCAAAGTATTCCATCTCTGGCGATTTTAATCGGTTGGACAAATTTCCTTTGACCGTGAGTTCCAACTCGGAAGATAATTTGCTATTTGAAGAAATGAAAAAACTTGCTGCAATGCCCCGCACCAATCTTCGCATTATTCAAGACAGTCTATATATAAACCGTACAGAAAAGGAAAAATTGACTATAGACTATTATGACCAGGCTTTAGAGTTGAATAAACCCTTTGCACAATCCATTAATCGTCAGAAATTGGAGTTTATGAAGCAGCATTTGGATCATCCATTCGCAAGTTATGTCTTATTATGGAATAGCGATGCAACACTGCTGACCTATGGAAATGAATATCAGCAGTTGTTGAACCAGATGTCAGGTCCCCACAGGGAAAGCCCTCAATATCGAACTGCCCAAGACAGACTGACCGGTTTGTTAAACCTCAATGTTGGGAATGTCCTGCCGATGCCTTACGGTAAAACGCCGGCCGGTGAAGTTTCCAACTTTTCATATGCTGATGCAGCATTTACATTGGTCGAATTCTGGGCATCCTGGTGTAAGCCATGCCGAATCATGAACCCTCAATGGAATAGCCTTTTTAGCAGATTCAAGGCTGATCAGAAATTGCAGATATTGGGTGTTTCAGTTGATAGAAATCAGGCGGATTGGGAAAAAGCAATCGTGGAAGATCAACTAGCTGAATGGACACATGTCTCAGATCTGATGGACCCTAATGCAGGAGATAACTCCAATAAATACGCCATTTCAGTGATCCCATACAATATTTTAGTGGATTATCAGGGACGAATCATCCATAAAAACATCAAACCAACTGATCTTGAAATGCTCCTGAAAGAAAAGTTATGAAATCTTTTCCCACTAATCCCCAGTTGCCTGTACAGATTGGTTTTATAGGAGGGACCGATCGGGATGTTACTGATACTTCCCTGCATGACGATTTCATGATGGGATAATTCTTCTATAAAATCGGTGTTCACCATATAGGATTTATGTACCCTAATGAATTTTGCTTTTGGTAGTAGAGACTCCAGGGATTTTAGGGATTTTTCCACCGTATATTTTCTTTCACTGGTTTCAACCAATACGTATTCGCCGTTCGCTTTTATAAAAAGTATGTTTTTATGACGGATTACAACATTCCGGTGACCAGTCTAGGCAAATGAAATATTGTATAATTTGTTAAAAAACAATCCTTTATGACAGTTAATTAAGGTTTGTCACGTCCTGCACAGGACCGAGTAAAAATTCAACTTTTTCTCAACATGAAAAGGATCTCAACATAATATTGTATTTCCACGAAAAACACAATTCCGCAAAAAGTGCACTTTTTGCGGAATTTGTGTTTTCGTTGTCACATACTTAGAAAAGCGGACTAAACGACTTTCCGGATACTTTCCTTTCACTGCGCGGCCAGTTCGGGTATGTGCTGATGGTGCAGCTGCTGCGAATGTGAGGAAAGCGCGACGTACTCCATTTAATTCTTCGGATTCAGTATGGTGATTGTATCCGTATGTTCCATGATTTTTTCTTTCGTGAAATAAGCGGGAAAGAATTCATTCCTGGCCCAGAGTTCGAATAGATTTCCGTAATACTTGCTATTAGGATCAGCTGACTGGCCGGGAGAGTTAATCATCAGAGTTTTGTCCCAATCGGATACATCGGTGATCACCCGGAAAGAAGCCCCGGATCCCTGATTGTCACTACCTCCGGTCGAGTTTGGACTATGGCTGTTTCCGCCCCGGGGCAATGGGCCCAAGCTATAGGCTTCCTGCAAGTCCGCCGGCAGCAGATGATGCAGCGGATGCTGCAACCGGCTGTGTTTGTATTTATCCTGACCATATTGCCACTGATCAATGGAAGCACCCAATTTTTCTTCAAGGGCCTTTATGGCCAGCTCAAAGGTTTCTGCAAGGAATGCCTGACGTCCGGCTTGGTAGTCAGGCCCGAATTTGTCATTCGGTTCCTGAAGCCAGTGAATGACCTTGCTTAGCTGGATACTGAGGTATGGTTTAAGTTCTTCGGGAATAAAGCGATCGTTGGATTCTCGGGAGAGAATTCGTTCCCACATCGCATAGATACCGGCTGGGATAGATTCGGGATCGAGGTAAAAGTCCCATCCACTGAAGCGGGCACGGGCTGATCTGGCCAGTGCAGATTCCAGCTGAACATCTGCCAGCATGGGTACCAGCGTGCGTGCCGGGATGGAAAAATAATCGGATTGCAGCGCTGCATCATCAGTCAGGGTACGCTCAGTCCCGGCCGCGAGCACTTCATTGATCCTGCGCCCCCGGAAGGGATCGGCCCAGCTAAAGGCGATCGTATTGCGATGTCTGTAACTGTCTGGGGTCACATGTTCGTTTGCAGTAGCAAAAAAGCCCTTAGACGGATTTTTAACGTGTGGTCTTTTGCGGATATTCAGGTAGCCTGACCATTCATAGCGACCATCCCCGGGGACAGGTACCAGTCCGCTGGATTTTTTGCGGATAGGTGCGATGCCTACGACCTGCCAGCCGATATTGCCTTTGCGATCAGCCCAGATCATATTTTCTCCGGGCAAATGGTTATAGCTGTTTGCCTTACGGAATTCCTTCCAGTTGCGGGCCTGATTGATCCGCAGAGAGGTCAGATAGGGTGCCCCTCCGGGTTCCAGCCACCCACAACGCACCGCGAAAGCACGGTGAGCCACCGAGTCGATGTAGGTCACCGGACCGTGCAGGGTATAACGCAGGGTGACTGCCACAGGTCCCTCGCCTTTGACGGCTATGTACTCCTGGATCTCGTCCATTTGTACCCACTTACCTTTATGCTTATATTGCAGTAGGTTTTCCGGGTTCAGCTCATAGACGTATAAATCTTCAGCATCGGTCTCGAAAATGGTCAGGCCCCAGGCTCCGTGGTCATTGTGCCCGATGGACACGCCGGGGATAACGGGCTCACCGCCGCCAACGACATTCCAGCCCGGTGCATTGAGGTGTACCATGTAACGCAGGGAAGGCAGGGTAATAGCGCGGTGCGGATCACTCGCCATATGTGGAAAGCCGCTGGCTGTACGGTCTCCACTGATGACCCAGTTATTGCTGCCATCCAGTCCATGCTCTTTCAGGAGCGGGGCATAAGCTTCATCAAAAGCAGGTGCTACACTGGCATTCCTGGCAGAGACCTGTTGTGGCTGCCGGATACTCCGGAAACTCAAACCACGGGTAAAAGCATTATACAGTTCGAGAATATTGGCTGAAAGCAATTCTTCTGTGATCAGGGGATCCAGACTAAGGTCCGGATCTCCGGGATGGAACCAGACCAGATCCTTCACTACATCTTCTCCTGCCTTAGCCACCGCCCGGCCTATTCTCAGCTCTTGATTGATGTTGCTTTTCAATCCTTGATGCCGGGAAATCACTTCTGCCGGAGTCCAGTAGCCCGGCTCTATTCCGAGCAGTTTAAATTCAAGGGGTAGTAGATCCGGATTTTTCAGCACCTCATCTATATAGGTATTCACACCATTGACAAACGCATTGATAATTTCCGAACCTTGTGGGTGGTAATGGTCAAGCTCCTTTTTCATATCACCCCGGTATCTGAACAGACGTGCACCGATGTCTCTCTTTAACTCATCCGGCCCCAGAATTTCGGCTACGGTGCCGCTCGCCTGCCGGCGCCATACTTCAAACTGAAAGAGCCGGTCTTTGGCAGCTGCATAACCCTGAGTAAAAAAGAGGTCGTGCTGATTTTGCGCATAGATGTGGTTGACGCCCCAGTGATCCCTGAATACTTCTACCGGGGCTCTTAGGCCCTGCACATTCAGCACCTCCCTTTCCTGCGCTGTGGCAGGCCCCAGAAAGATGATAGCTGACAGAAGAAAAGTGGTCAGTGCCTTTGTGAAAATACCTTTTTTCATTTTCTTTTGGATTAACAGCTCTAAATATACTATAAAAATGCAGATATGCTGAAACCAAGGGGTCCAAAAGCAAAAAGTGTATGAAAACGGATAGTTATTGTCCTGGAATCAACTCTTAGCCAAAATTTATATATTTGAGGCATATCGTCAACCAATGCCAATGAACTTAAAAACGACATTACGCTTATATTTTTACGATTTCCTTTTCTTTCTGAAAAGCCTGCTCAGCGGCCTGAAGAGACCGGTTCGCTCATTTCCACAGGCACCCGGTTCTGGATAGCCTATGTGACGGAGCTGTGTATTGCGATCGTGATCTCAATACCACTCATCTACTTGGCAGACAAGTTTTTGTTGCAGCTGCACCCGAAAGAGGGTTTTGCTGGCTTTGATAACCTATTTGTCGCCATTGTTTTAATCGTGCTCATTGTTCCTGTGTTGGAAGAACTACTATTCAGCATTGACCGTAAGGGGATATTCGTTTAAAGAACGAAAGCAGGTGAGAGAAATCTACCGCAACGGGGAGCGTATCGATTCGATCGTGTGGAAGCAGGCTTCCTTGCAGGCACTGGTAGATTCCCTGAGTCACAAATCGCTCAAAGCAGACCAAACGCTCATCGATGTCGAACTCAATACGGTGGCTCACCCCATATCCACCGATAGCATCTTGGTTTTATTGAGAAAGGAATTCAGGATCGAGTGACAAGGTTGTGAAATGATGACTTTCATTACTACCCAAATGCAAATATTCTCCGCAAAAATTGCGGACTATGTGAAAGCTCAGCTCGGCAGGAGCCCGAATTCATGCTTATAAAAATGTATTACTTTCTTGTGACAAAACTAACAAGCAATTTTCGTATATTATGACTGTTTCATGAATTAAAACAAAACGATATATGAAAACGAATGTGAATAAAGAAAAATTGCGGACCAAAATTAATCCAAACAATTCAAGTAATGACCTGTCTGGGGAGAATGAAAATATTAAATTCCAGATGGTCTATACACCGAGGAGATTTTCTGTTCGGGGATTAAGAAAACATAGAGGGATCCAAACCAGTAGGACTCCACAAGTATCCTTCTAAAAAGGCGGATACTTAAACTTCAAGGCATTTCTCTTGAAACGAAAAGAACCGCCCGGACATTTAGTGCCGGGCAAGGTTCTCCCGTAGCTTGGTCTGCAAACACATGAAAAAAGAGACCGTACTTAACAGTAAGACGCCGAAGTACACGAAAAGTTGCAACAAAATTAAAATTCTTTTGACCAAAAAATTTTAGGGATCAATTATTGGGAGGGATCAATTATTGGGAGGGATCAATTATGATTTTGTCTGTTTTCTATTTTAGTGAAACGGTAACCTATCCCCAGGTCAGCAAAAATGGGCGTGAAATTTCCCCGAATGCCTCGCATCTGCCCGACCCCAACAGTAAATCCCCACTTATCATTAAGCGATCGCTCCATCCCCGCACTATATTGAACGACCATTCCACTACCCAAATCGATGCCTCCTCCCCCAGCTGCCCCACCCAATACCTGCGCACGTAACATCCAATCCTCAGAAATCCCCTGCCTATATCCCAACCCTAACAAACCTTCAGCATAAGCACCATAAGAGCCCTGGTAGGCCCAGTAAGTGGCCCCGAGAATATCAAAATTGCGGTGAACTCGTTTTGAAAGCTGAAAACCCAAGAGGTTGAAAGCCTTGTCGTAAGGATAACCATTCTTGTCCAGTAAATCGGGAGAAAAATAGGTTCTGTTCTGAATTTCAAATCCAAACCCGTGTGCACGATCAGTTGGTTTCATGTGATACAAGCCCCCTCCCCCATTTTTTGAAGAAATAAAGAAAAAGCTTTTTCCCAAGCCCAACTCCACAAAACTTCCGTTAAATGAGCCGCCAGGAGAAAGGGTTTGTCCCAGTGCAGCTTTAATGGAGTAAGAATCACCCAAATGGGCCCGCAAGCCAAGAGCCCCTTGTACAATGGCCCCGCCACCTGTAGCTACATTTCCGCCACCACTGGGCCCGGTAAGCAATTGAGCGTCCAACAGCAATCGATCACTACCCAGCGGTTGTTCATAGCCCAAACCCACCAGATAACTCATATAGCCATCAATACCGCCCGCTACCGCCCCGTGCAGTTTCAATGCAGCGTACCAATTTTCATAAAAAAATTGATCTAATTCTACACCCAAAAGATAAATCTCACCTTCGCCAGGCGGGGGCAATTCATTTTGAAAAGTGGGAATGCCTGCAAATTTCAAATAATTTTGTGCGGAGATATTTATTCGGAATTTTGATTTGTTTGTGGGGGAATCTAAATCTTTTGGTTTCGGGTCGCTCTCCCCTAAGAAATGAGCGGAACGAAATAGTGAGGAAAGGGATAGCCCAATATTAAAATTATGGCTTCCCATATCGCCGGTAGGAAAATCAAGTCTTGAATACCCACCAAAAACCGAAACATCTCCTAATTGAAAAGACAGGTTCAGGTGGCCGCGGCTGATAAGGCCGCCGCCGTCCGGAGCGCCACCACCCCCACCTCCTCCAAGGTACAATCCAACATCAAAGGATAAGGGAGAATTAAACAGGGGCTTGATATAACCCGCACCCGTTCCGAAGGTGATCAGCCCGGGCCGTTTCCCTACAACTGCCGAATAGGAATAGAGACTCAGATAAAAATTGGGCGATTGATCCACAATGAAAAAATCCGCCCCCAAGCCCAGCATGCCCAAATTGGGCTCGTTGTGCATCTGCAGCGTTTCATAACTGGCTCTGAATCGGAGTGGATGCTGACGGAGAGTAGCGGACTGTGCCCCAACATTCTGAATGGTCAGTGTAAAAATCAGCAGGCCGCCAAGAAATAGGGCAATGTATTTTTGCATTAAGGATAAAGGTAAAGATTTATATTATAATAGAAAACAAATGCCATAGAAAACAAATACGAAACATTCCTGTGCTCAATTTGTTATACCTGTAGATAATGGTCGACTACTAATGAATAGGCTAATGGGTGGCTTGCAGAAAATCAGTTTGAGGATACTGAGGTTTGCCGGTCATCCATAAGCTGTTTTCTTTCCCGCTTTTGGATCAGGTAAACACCAAGCAAGATCAACCCACCCCCTGCCGCATGGAGCCAGGTCAGGGATTCTCCGTCCAGAATCCCCCAAAGTACGGCCACAACCGGCATCAGATAAGTCACCATGGAAGCAAAAATGGCAGAAGTAAGCTGCAATAGGCGATAATAAAGGATCATGGCCAGAGCAGTACCTATAAATCCCAGAATTGTCACATAGCCCAGCCCTTCCCATTGAGCCGGAGTCCCCTGAAATGTAGTGAAAAAATCGGTAAATCCCAGGATAAGCAGGGCAGGGCCAAACCAAATGGTAAATACAACCGAAGACAACTTAAACGATGGAATTCCCGATAAAAATCTGGAAATAATCAAGCCGTTTAATGCATAAAATGCCGTGGCGACCACAATCAACATCGTGTGAAACGCAGTGCCCGTCCCCGCTCCATTTCCATTGTCACCCATCAACAAAAAAGCTCCAAAAAACCCTACAATGGCCCCTAAAATTTGCGTTGGGCGGCTTTTCATCCCAAAAAACAAGATTCCAAAAAGGATCACAAACATGGGTACCAATGAATCCAGGATACCGGCCATGGAGCTACTGACATATTCCTGAGCAATCGGAAATAGAAACATAGGAATAAAATTGCCCATTGCACCCCCTATCACCACCCAGGGCAACAATTGCCGGGGAATATATTTGAAATTGCGCAAGCCGAAAAAAGCCAATGCCAAACCTGCAACACATAGGCGCAAAGCCCCGACTTCAATGGGTGAATAGACGGCAATACTATGCTTGATGAGGATAAATGAACTACCCCAGGTGAGGGACAACACCCCCAAAATCAACCATTTGAGATATGAAGCTTTCAGGATTAAATGATTTTAGGATGTTTCGTTATCTGTGGGCTTCAGGTCATTCAGCATACCCTGAACCATTTCCCGGCGGAGCGGTTTGTTTAAAAACACATTGACAGAGCTATAGCTCTTGGCCTTGATAACATCCCTGGCATCAATAGAAGATGAAAGCATATTGATCACAAAACTGGAAAGCATTTCTGGTGAGGCCTGATTCTCAAATGATTCGATAAATTCAAACCCATTCATCAGCGGCATTTGAATATCCAAAAACACAATGGTTCTATGCTGGGACACTTCCTTGCTCAGAATAGCTTTCAACGCCTCTTGAGGATCTAAAAAAACCTCTAAAGACAAATAAATTGATCGAAAATTTTCTAAAATTTTTTCCGCAATAAATGCATCCAGCTTACTGTCCTCAACAATAATGAAATGAAATAGTTCTTGCTGGCGCATCTTTTATTTGGTAGGAATTGTGATAATAAACTTTGACCCTTGGTCAACCTCCGATTCCACGCGTATTGTACCATTCAATTTATTCAGGGCATCCTTGACATTGTACAAACCAAAACCCGAACCAATCCCCTCTTTTGTTGCCCTGAAAAACATTTCAAAAATTTCTTCCGAATACTTGGGATCAATTCCAATTCCATTGTCCTCAATTATTATTTCGGCCACTCCCCTATGGACTCTGATCTCGAGTGAGATATGCTTATCTTTTTCTGCCTTTCGCTGGTACTTGATCGCATTGGTCAACAAATTATTAAAAATCAGTTGTAATACGGTAATATCACTGCGAAAGGCCTCCTCTTGCACAATATCCGTATGGATGGTTACTACTTTGACTCTGGATTCGATTTTATGCAATTCCAACACCTCTTCCATCAAGGCAGCAAAGGAAATCTCCTCGATATTGAGGTTTCCCCGCTTCAGATTGTGGTACCCATGAATATTTGTGATCAGATCCTTCACTTTATCAGCAAAAAGCTCCATCATACTGAGGAGTTTCTTCATCTCCTCCAGATCATCCATCTCCTTCAAAATCTGGATAGCCCCAAGGATACTGACAACCGGCCCCCTGATATCATGTGTGACACTATAGGTGAATTTATCCAACTCCGCATTTGCCTCCTGCAGTTCTTTGACCTTAATATTAAGCATAGAGGTGGTTGAATAATACTTATAGCCCTCCTCAACTGCGGAGCGAACGTCCTCCTCCCTCCATGGCTTGGTCAGGTACCGGAAGACATGTCCCATATTAATGGCGTCGATGACAGATTCAATATCCACATATCCAGTGATCAGCATTCGGACAGGATTTGGATGTTTGGTCGCCAGCTCCCTAAAAAACTGTACGCCGGTCTTACCGGGCATGCGCTGATCACAAAACACAATCTTAATATCCGGATTGGATTGGATGACCTTCAATCCCTCTTCTGCAGAACCAGCCACCATCACCTGGTAATCGTGCCGAAACATTGCTTTAAAACTGACCAGGTTATTTGCCTCATCATCTATATAAAGTATTTTAATGTTTTCGGCCATAACCAAGTGTTAACCGTTTAAATTTGGATTATGAATAATCGGAATAGTTAGTATAAAAGCCGTTCCTTTACCTACATCTGAATCCACCTGAATGATACCGTTGTGTTTTTTTATCGTATTCCATCCGATTGAAAGCCCCAAACCCGTACCTACCCCGACATCTTTGGTGGTGAAAAATGGTTCGAACAGCTTCTTTTTTGTTTCTTCGGACATACCAATACCATTGTCTTCAATACTGATCTTTACATTTTCGCCATCAAGAGACGTACTAATTGTCAATACACCTTTATTTTCATCGCCCCATCGTTCCTGAATCGCCTGAATCGCATTGGTCATCATATTCAAGAACACTTGATTCAACTTTCCGGGAAAGCATTCAATAGGCGGCAAGCCTTCATACTTTCGTTCAACACTGATTTTTCCATTTAATAAATGGTTGATAATCGCTATTGTTGAATCCAGTCCTTCCTCAATATTGGCAAGCTTTATATCATCCTCATCCAATCTCGAAAAAAGTCTTAAACCCTTTACTATATCCGCAGTCCGCGAAGCTCCTTCACTGATACCATTTAGTAAAAAGTCTATTTCCGTATTCAGATAATCAAAATCTGCCTCTTCCTTTAGCGTCCTAATTTTCTGAAGTCTTTCCTCTTTAGAGATTTCTTGGTTATTCAACACTTCAATGTCCATCAGAAGTTGATGCAATATAGCAATATCTCTTCTTAATGGAGAAACATTTGAGGTAACAAAATTTATCGGATTATTGATCTCGTGGGCGATTCCTGCTGTTAGCTGGCCCAAGGAGGCCATTTTTTCAGATTCGATGAGTTGTACCTGAGTCTCCTGCAAATCTTCCAGCGTATTCTCAAGATCTTCATTTGCCTTTTGGAGTTCAGCAGTCCGGAGCAATACCTGCTCCTCCAGAATGACATTTTGCTCCCTTACAATCCGTTCATTCTCCTTCACCACCCGATATGCCTTTTCCTGATAGGCCTCCTTTTCTTCCCGGTACATATTGATCTTATCCGCCAGAGCAAATGAAAGCATGACAGCTTCAAATGCCGATCCAATCCGCAAGGCAGAATAGGTGAAAAAGCTATAAGGCAGCCAACCGAAATCCTTCATTACATAGACGATGACGCTCAGAATGAAAACCGACCATGCTATCAAAAAATAACGTGCCGGCCTGGATCCCTGCAACAAGCTCATCAGAGCCATTACAAAAACATAAATTCCGCTAAGGGCGGCACATATCAATATCAACTGATAGCTCAAATTGAATTGCCCCAGAAATGGCAGGAGAATAGCCAATCCATAAGCCACATAAAACAAATAGGACAGACTGTGCATCCGTGGCGTATAACGCCTGGAATTCAAGAATCCCTTGGCAAATTCGATAGCTGTAAATCCGATCAGTGCACTGAAAATGTAAATACTATAGGTCGCCAGCATCGGATGATTGGGAAGGAGAAACCTGAAAGTATAGCCCTCCAGCGAAGCCTGGGTAAAAACTACCGTCAACAAATAAATGATATAGAGCAGGTAATGTTTGTCCCGAAGCGAGAAATACACAAAGGTGTTATACAAAACCATCACCAAAATAATTCCCACATAGATCCCAAACAACATATCCATTTCCAGCAGACCTTCCAGCAATTGATATCGGGTACTGACATAGACAGGGAGCATGAGCTGTGCGCCAGATCGTACCCTGAAGTAAAAGGTCGATATATCCTCATCAGCAACCTGCACAGAATAAATATAAGTTTGGTGCTGATCTACCTGCCTGGTTTTAAATGGCAATCGGCCACCACTATGATTTTGAAAAATAATCGAATCTCCCGAAACCTGATAAAAACTGATCGAATCGATCAGGGAATAGGCTATCTGAACATTCAAATTTGACCGCCGGGAAGGGTTCTGGACTTTAAATCTCACCCAATAGGCATTAGGGCTGATCCCCAGGTTTGGCACCAGGTCCGTGGAGGGCACAAATTCCTGAGAGCGCATAGCATCTTCAAGCGTTATCGAGGAGCTTCTGTCTTCCAGGATCTCCATCCTGTCACCGATGAGCATCCGTTTACCCTCATAATGTATGGCTTCCTGACCGATACCGGACAGAGAAATCGTGAGAAGCAATAACGACGAAACTAAAACTTTTATGCCCATATGATCATTAAAAATTTAAGTTATACGTTACTTCAGTTACTCCTTTTGGTCCTTGCTCTATTCGGATAATTGATGGGTTCTCCCGCAATTCCAAAATGAGATCCCTTTCCTCAGGTAGTGCAACAGATAAAGCATCCGGGTCCCTGATTATTATGCTTGTTGCAATCAAATCCAATTTGGGATAAACAAATGTTCCCTCCTTTCCGATAGATTTTTCAATATCAAAGCCTTTCTCTACACTGATTTTTAAGGTATGGGGCGCACAAAGTGCAAACAATGAAGTCAGCTTCAACTGATTGGTCACACTGATTCCTGCCCGCATCAAAAAGTAACTCCCCACACCCATACCCGCTACTGATTTTGCATTCCACAAACCACATAATTCAGCGGTCCTACCGGATCTGTGTTGCTTGACCAGGTCAAACACTCTTTCATCAACTATAGAAATCGCATCTTCCAACGGCAATGGCGTGATCCCATCTGCAATATGCAAGCGTACCCCACCAACAATTTCTCCCGTAATTTTCTGTTTGGCAATTATCACATAGACCGCAGGGTTGAAAAACCAACTTGTGCTGGAAGAAGTCACTTTCGTAACCCCATAATCCAACAGGACCTTGGCATGTCCCGCTGCAAATTGTTCACATAAATCCAAATTGTCTATTGCTCTGAATGCCTTTAATTCAAACATTTGGATCTAATTATTAATTTGAAAAATTTGATCTGCCGGCAATCGGAATGTGACCCCGTCTGTCGGTTCGGCAATAGCCAGTTTTAATAAAAACACTTCCGCCTTTCCTTCATTCACCTTGAAACACCGCTCATAAAGCACCCGCAATTTTGTCAATTCATCCCTCATCCTTGGATTCAGATCCTGATCGTCTCCGTATTTCAGTCGATTGAAAAAGAATACCGGAGAAAGCATCGGGTGTACCGAAACTCCTTTTTTTGTGGCATACAACCAAGCTCTCAATACCGCTCGACCTGCTTGAATAAAGTTCTCATGGTCATAGTTTGGCATGGTAAACAGCACCAGGGACGAAGCGGCTTCCACACTCTTTTTTGACATTTTTTGAAACGCCCGGCCTTTATCCCATTTTTCCAGCCAGGCAATGGCTTCCCAATCCATAGCCACTTTGAAACCTGCCTTTTCACTATTGGTGAGATCCACCAATGCAAGGTCTATCCCGTCTCCCATATCTGCTGCCTGCTCAGGAGTCCAACGGATTTCATGGAAAAACTCCTCGTGGCCCAGCCTGTATAAAAGGCGCTCCCTGTCGCAGCCGGAGAGTATCTCACCCATATGATCCAACAATTCACCTTCCACTACCTGGATCGCTGCACCAGGGATCGTATGCACAACTTCAGTCAATCCCTCATAAAAGCCGCTTGGCAAAGGCTGCCTTTCACCCAATTTGCGGTTGGTCATCCTTTTTTCAATATAAGGTGTCAGCCCGCTCAGCAGATGCAGCTCGGGTTTGGCCTGCTTTTCAAGCGGTTTAAATGATATAGCCGCAGCAAAAAATGCATTTTCCTTGACGGGATACAGCTGCACCTCACTATCCATGCCCAAACTCAAAGCTTTGAGGGTAAGATTTTCGATAGCTGCACCGAGGGAGGAATGAGAACCAATCTCATCAAAGTCCCCCCATGAATAAGACCTGAATTTATCGTGAAAAAGGAAAAACGTATCCTCCATCACCACCCATTTCCAGGGTTGGTTATTGCCTGCCGAGGGAGCAATTCTTGCCGCCTCAACAAGTAGGGAGATAACCTCCTCATTGAGTGCAATTTTGGACTCTCTGGATGGGTCTTTCTGGTCTTTTTGAGATTTGAGATAATTTTCAACCTCGTTCAGCAACTCATCTGCTTGCAGGGGCTGGTATGGATTGAGGGGGCTGTCTGCCTCAGAAACAATTTTTTCCTTCTCTTCATCCTTAATAATATCTTCCACATCCACATAAAAACGACCGGACACTTTCAAATAATCCAATAGGATTCTTCGGGCAACATCGGTGGTTATTGCCCCGCCCAAAGTTACCGAAGAGGCAAGCTGTGGCCAGGTATTGATGGATTGTTCCACCTCAATCATTGATGCCTTGAGGCGAGTGGACAGCTGTTCGCCTCCTATCATCCGCAAAATAAAAGGCACCTTTTCCTCATTGCTTAGATCGCGGATACTGTTGGGGTCCAGCCCATCGGCCAAACCATGGAGGATATTGCGATCGGGTTCCAAATCAAAACGCTCTATATCCAGCATTCCCCGATCATTGGTATCCATCACCACGGGGACTCTCAGTTCTCTCGCTTTAAAACGGCTGACAATTTTGATATCCAGCCCATCACACACTTCCACTAACAGGTCCAGCTTCCCTTGCTCGTCAGTAAAAAATGCATCAATATTTTCCTTGGTGATCCCATCACTATATAGCTTCACCTTGATAAAGGGATCTATTTCGGCAATCTCCC
>Ga0172382_10008531_pt1 | contig 14256 bp, 17 predicted proteins | sample Leawel138RmetaG_FD_122245 | JGI IMG/M metagenome (GOLD analysis project Ga0172382, IMG submission 122245) | Leachate microbial communities from a municipal landfill in Southern Ontario, Canada - Leachate well 138R metaG | ecosystem: Engineered > Solid waste > Landfill > Unclassified | place...
GCTGGTCGATCCCGGGCGCTTTGCCCGGGCGCAGGCGGCGCTGCGCCGGCATCTTGCCGCCGTGGACCCGCGCGAGCGGCGGCTGACCCGTGCGCTCGGCATTGCGGCGGTGATCGCCTTCGACCTGCTGGCGGTCGCGGTGCTGGTGCTGGTGGTGCTGCGCTGGCGCGGCTTTCTATGAATCCGCGCCCGAACCGGCGCGAAGATCGGCCGCCACCCGGTCGCGCAGGCCCTGCAATTCGCGGATCGTCTCCTCGAGCTGGCGCTGCTGCGCGGCAAGCTCCCCGAGCTGCCGGTCGGCGAGGTCGACCCAGCGCCGCATCTGCGCCTCGGAGCCCTCGTGCTCGTAGATCAGCAGCCACTGGCGGATTTCCTCGAGCGGAAAGCCGAACCGGCGCCCGCGCAGGATCAGGGTCATCCGCGCCACCTCGCGCGGGCCGTAGAACCGGGCGCGGCCCTCGCGCTCGGGGGCCAGCAGCTCGATATATTCGTAATAGCGCAGGGTGCGCGGCGTCACGTCGAAGCGCGCGCACATCTCCTTGAAGCCGAGCCGGTTCGCTGTCATGGCTTCCTCCTGCCACGCGGTCGCGACAGAAGCTAGCCGGGGTCGCACGGGGCGATCAAGCCGCCCGGCGGGGCGGTCGGGACCGGCGAGCGCAAGGAGGGCGGGATGGGGCAGGACAGCCGGGCCGATGCGTGCGAGCGGATCGCCCGCGCCTTCGTCGAGGCGGTGCCGCAGATGCGCGAGCTGGGCGTCGCGGTCGGCCGCACCGCCCTGGGCGAGGTCGAGCTGCTGCTGCCGTGGCGCGCCGACCTGGTCGGCGATCCGGCCTCGGGGGTGATCCATGGCGGCGCGGTGTTCACGCTGATGGATTCCGCCTCGGGGGCGGCGGTGCTGAGCCATCCGCAGGTCTCGGGACCGACCGCGACGCTGGATCTGCGCATCGACTACATGCGCGCGGCCACCCCGCACCAGACCATCCGCGCCCGGGCCGAATGCCATCACGTCACCCGCAACGTGGCCTTCGTGCGCGCCGTGGCGCTGGACGATGACGAGGGGCGCCCGGTGGCGACCGCGACCGGCACCTTCACCCTTGCCGGGGACGTGGCATGAGCAGCCCGCCCCGCCGCAGGCCCGAACCCGTGCAGGTGGTGAAGCTGCGCCGCGACCGGGCGCTGGCGCGGCTGGTGTCCTCGGTGCCCTATGTCGGCTTTCTGGGCATGAGCTTCGACCGGCGCGGGGACGAACTGACCGCGGTGCTGCCGTGGCGCGACGGGCTGACCGGCAACCCGGCGCTGCCGGCGCTGCATGGCGGGGTGACGGCCGGGTTCATGGAATCGGCGGCGATCGTCGAACTCACCTGGTCCCTGCACTGGGCGGCGATGGAGGCCGCGGCCGATGCCGGCGAGCCGGTGCCCGAGACCCTGCCGCCGCTGCCGCGCACCATCGACTTCAGCGTGGACTTCCTGCGCTCGGGCCTGCCGCGCGATGCCTATGCCCGCGCCCGCATCGCCCGTTCCGGCCGCCGTTATGCCAGTGTCCTGGTCGAGGCCTGGCAGGACAACCGCGACCGGCTGTTCGCCCGCGCCAGCGGGCATTTCCTGATGCCGGGGCGTATGTGAGGACCGCACCCGCGCCCGAACCCGTCACCCATGGCCGCATCCTGCGCATCGCCGGGCCGGTGGTGCTGGCCAATGCCACGGTGCCGCTGCTGGGCGCGGTCGATACCGGGGTGATCGGCCAGCTTGGCGATGCGGCGATGCTGGGGGCGGTGGGGGTCGGCGCGGTGGTGCTGGCCAGCTTCTACTGGATCTTCGGCTTCCTGCGCATGGGCACCACCGGCTTTGTCGCGCAGGCGCGGGGTGCCGACGACCGGGCCGAGGTCTCGGCGCATCTGGCGCGGGCGCTGCTGATCGGCGGCGCGGCCGGGCTGGTGCTGATCGCCGGGCAGGGGCTCTTGTGGCGGGCCGCCTTCGCGATCGCCCCGGCGTCCGCGGCGGTCGAGGGCCATGCCCGCATCTATCTGGGCATCCGCATCTGGGCCGCGCCGGCGACGATCTGCCTCTATGCCGTCACCGGCTGGCTCATCGCCATGGAGCGCACCCGCGGGGTGCTGGTGCTGCAACTGGTGATGAACGGGGTGAATGTCGGGCTCGACCTGTGGTTCGTCCTCGGCCTCGGCTGGGGGGTGGCGGGGGTGGCCTCGGCCTCGTTCATCGCCGAATGGGGCGGGCTGGCGCTGGGGCTGTTCCTGTGCCGCGATGCCTTTGCGGGCGGCTGGTGGCGCGACCGGGCGCGGGTCCTGGCCGGCCCGGCGCTGCGCCGGCTGGCGGCGGTGAACGGCGACATCATGCTGCGCTCGGTGCTGTTGCAGGGGGCGTTCACCACCTTCGTGTTTCTGGGCGCCGGGCAGGGCGACGTGACGCTCGCCGCCAATCAGGTGCTGATGCAGTTCCTCGAGATTTCCGCCTATGCGCTCGACGGGTTCGCCTTTGCGGCCGAGGCGATGGTCGGCGCCGCGCTCGGGGCCGGGTCGCGGGCGCATCTGCGCCGCGCGGCGGGGCTGTCCTCGCTCTGGGGCGCGGGCGGGGCGGTGGCGGTGTCGCTGGCCTTCCTGGCCTTCGGGCCGTGGCTGGTCGACCTGCTGACCACCGCGCCCGAGGTGCGGGCGCGGGCGCGCGACTTCCTGCCGTGGCTGGTGGCCGCGCCGGTGGTGGGGGTGGCGTCGTGGATGCTCGACGGCGTGTTCATCGGCGCCACCTGGACCCGCGAGATGCGGGTGGCGATGCTGTGGTCGGTCGCGGTCTATGCGCTGGCGCTGGTGGTGCTGGTGGCGGCGTTCGGCAACCACGGGCTCTGGGCGTCGCTGCTGCTGCTGTTCGTGGTGCGGGCGGCCACGCTCTGGGCGCGGTATCCACGCCTCGAGGGGGCGGTGGGCGCGGCCCCGGCCTGAGGGGCGGGCCCGGTCAGCCCCCGGCGCGCAGCGCGGCGGCGCGGGCGCGCAGCGCGGCGAGCCGGGCGGCAAGATCGCCGGTGCCGTCCGCCTCGGCCGCGGGCCCGGCGGCGGCAAGCACCGTGCCGACCGGCACCAGCTCGGGCCAGGGCGCGGCGCGGTCGGCGGCGGTCAGCCGGGCGTCGAGTTCGGGAAAGCCCGAACAGGCCGAGAGGGCGAGGGCGAGGGCGGGCAGGGCGAGGCGGCGCATGGCGCGAGACTACCCCCGCCCCGCGCGGCCGGAAAGGGGCCGGGCCGTGCGGTCCCCTCTCAGCAGGTCGAGGTGCTCACATTGCCGTTCTCGCGCGAGTTCCAGCACAGTTGCGGCGCGAAGCGCGGGCGGGTGACGGTATATTCGTCGAAGATGAACGGCGCGATCCCGACATCGTAGAGCGGGTGATAGGTCACCCGGCTGCGGGTGAGGATCGCCACCTCGCCCTGCGGCATCACCGGCAGGCGGCTGCGGACCCCGGTCTCGTTCAGCGTGGTGGTGGTCAGGGCCGGCAGGCCGCCGATGCCCTGCGACCAGCGCACCTCGTAGCGGTCGCGCGTGGCGTTGTAGCTGTAGACCGTCACCTGCAGGTCGCGGGTCTCGTCGGTCTGCATGAGCAGGCCCTGCAGGCCGAAGAGCCCGCCCATGTAGCCGGCGGTGACATAGCCGGTCTCGCGCGAGAGCGCGTCGCCGATCGTGTAGCTTGCCTTGGTGTTGATCGCCTCGACCCGGAACACGTCGAAGAAGATGTAGATGGCGAAGAAGCACCAGACCAGCAGCGGCAGCATGATGATGGTCTCGACCGTCACGCTGCCCGATTCGTCGGCGCGGAAGGCGGCGGCGCGGCGGGCAAGCCGCGCGGACAGGCGGCGCAGGCGCGGGGGCATCCGGGACATCACAGCGGCTCCACCACATAGGCGGTCATGGCGACGATCGCATAGGCGCCGCCCGACTGGCGCGGCAGCTGGCTGCCGAGGCCGGTGGTGGGGAAGAACGGGTCGAACAGCGAGCAGGCGCGCAGCACCATGAGCTCGTTCTGCATCCCCGGCTCGAAATTGCGGGGCGGCTGCGATTCGTCGTCGGCGCGGTCGATGCAGTCGGCGCGCTGGTCGAAGCCGCGCCAGTTGCGCAGGTCACGGCGCACCATCTCGAGCTTGAGCTGGTTGCGGCAGTCGGGGATGATCCCGGCCCCGTCGCAGACCGCATCGACGAGGTCCTCGTGCGTCACCGGGTCCATGGCGCCGATGCGCACCTGCCGCACCGCGATGTCGATGCCGCGCTCGAGCATCACCTGCCGGGTGAGGAAGATGCCCAGCTCGATGGTCGAGAAGAACAGATACATCATCAGCGGCAGCATGAGCGCGAATTCCAGCGTCGCCGTGGCGGTCTCCTCGCGCCGGAACGCCCGCAGGAAAGCAATGGTCCGGCGCATCATTCCACCAGCCGCAGCCGGTTGATCTGTGCCGCGATGGCGCGGAACGCATCGGCGATCTCGAGGCCCTTGGCGTTGAAGTAATGGCTGGGCGACGAGGCGCAGAGCGACAACTGCTGCTGCCCGGCGGCCGGGGCCTCGAAGGAGATGGTGAAGACCGTGGTGCCATGCCCGCGGGCCATCTGGCACATCGCCTGCAACTGGCTGTCCATGGCCGGGATCGCGGTCAGGGTCCGCAGCATGTCCACCGCGTTGTTGTAGCGCGTGGTGATGTTGTTGCCCGAAACCATGGCCGGGCGGGCATAGAACTGGAGCGCGGCCCATTTCACCCGCACATCGGCCCAGACCTGCTCCCAGGTCTGACGGGTGGTCTTGGTGACCGAGGCATTTTCCGCGTAGCAATCGCGGCTTCCCGGCGTGGTGCCGTTCCACGGCCGCGAATGCCAGGCCCCCAGATGCGGCACATAGTAGGGCCGGCTGTTGCAGATCGTGGTGCTGTTCGTGCTGGTCACCTGCGAGGCGTGGAAGATCGAATAGCGCCCGTCGTTGGCCTTCCAGACCGGCGAGGTGCCGGTGCGGAAGCCGTCGTTCACCCGCTCCTCGGCGAAGTTGTCGCCGTCCGACATCAGCACGATCACCTTGAGCGCATCGTCGCGGTCATAGGCATAGGGCCGGTCGGAGAAGGCCACCGGAATCTGGCCGGCGCCGGCGAGGCTCGCGAACATCGGCTGCGAGCCGGGGTCGAGCAGCTCGATCCCCCAGCGCATCCCGGCGTTGATCGAGGTGGCGCCGACCGCGGTCAGCCCGTTGATGCGGTTGTGCAGCGTGGTCGCGTTGCGGGTCGGCAGCAGCACCGTATTGGCGGCGCTGGCCGGGCACCAGTAGTTCGCGGCCGCCGGGCGGTTGGACGAGGGCTCGGTGAAGCTGTCCGTGGTCTTGGACGGGGCCGAGAACGTGTCGGCATAGGCCGTCATCGGCATGCGCAGGGTGGTGGACAGGTCGGCAGTCGCATAGGCGGCCGGCGGCAGGTCCACGCAGTTGGAGTTGCTGACCCCGTGGTTGTCAAAGGTGTTGTATTGCCCGCGCAGCGCCGGCCCGAGGTTGATCTGGCCGTTGAAGGGCACGATGCCGATCGAGATCCGGTTCTCGGTATCCGCGGCGAGGATCGAATCGACGAATTCGTTGGCCGCGACCTTGAGGTTCGGCAGCCGGCTGTTGTCGTTCATCGAGCCCGAGACGTCGAGCACCAGCATGATCTCGATATCGCTCACGCTCTCGATGGCGCGGCCGGCGGCCGGGGCGGTCAGGCTGGGATAGCCGACCATGCGCATGAAGATCGTGTTCATCCCCATCTGCGCCAGCGCCCGGACCGAGCGGGAGTTGAGCGTCTCGACCACCTCGACATGCGAGAGCTGGTCGAGCAGCCGGGCCTTGGTGAAATAGTCGTAGACCACGCTCTCGGAATCGAGCCGCTGGTCGAGGTCGGCCGCCGCCAGCACCGCCCGGTCGAGGGTCGACTGCAGGCGCGCCCGGGTCGATTCGAAGCGCATCAGGTCGACCGCCATGCCGCCGATCATCAGCATGATGACGAACAGGAACAGGGCGAAGACGATCATGCTGCCGTCCTCGGAACGGCGGAATGCGGCCAGCCGCCCGAGGAGGCCGCGCCGTCTGGGTGCAGATCCGTTCATCTCATGCCTTCCGTCACCAACCGGCGGCCGTGCTGGCCGGCCGGAGTCACCAAACCTGTGCCAGACTGGCAGGCCGAGGTGGCGGAATTTTGGCCGGAGGGCCCTGCGGCGGCCCTGTTTGTGGCGGGCGCCGACACAATCGCACCGCCGCCCGGCCGCCGGTGCCCGGGCGGCGGCAATGCCCGGGCGCCGATGGCCGGCCGCGCGGACCCGGCGCGAATCAGGGGCGGCCCTGCCGCCGGGTATTCCCGCGAGGGTGAGGGGCGCGGCGCGGGGTCAGGCGGGGTCGATGAGGACGGTCTCCATCACCTCGGGGGTGTGGAGGATGATATGCGGGTCGATCCCGCGGCGCAGTTCGTCGGCGCTCTGGGCCAGTGCCGGGAAGGTGCGGTAGTGGCAGGGGATCAGGTTGCGGAAGTTGAAATACTTGCGGCAGACGAATGCCGCCTGGGCCATGTCCATCGTGTAATGCCCGCCGGCGCAGAGGATGCCGATATCGGGTTTGTGATATTCGGCCATCCATTCCATGTCGGCCATGATGCCGGTGTCGCCGCTGATGTAGATCGTGTGGCCCTCGCCCGCGATCATGAAGCCGGCCTCGCGGCCCGCCGGCCGGCCGGGGCCGTCGTCCCAGTCGATCGAGGAGGAATGGCAGGCCGGCACCATCGACACCGCGACCTCGCCGAGCCGGATCGTGCCGCCCTGGCCGAAGCCCTGCGCCTCGACCCCCTGTGCGGCGGCGAGGTAGCGCGCCAGTTCGTGCACCGCAAACACCTTTGCCCCGGTCAGCCCCGAGAGCCGCGGCGCATCCGCGGCATGGTCGCTGTGGCCATGGGTCAGCAGGATCGCGGTGGCGCCGGCGATCGCCTCGGCCTCGCGCTCCTGCGGGAACACCGGGTTGCCGGCAAGCCAGGGATCGACGAGCAGGATCTGCCCGGCAAGCTCGATGCGGAAGCCGGAATGGCCGAGCCATGTGATCTTCATGCGGGTCTCCTTTTGCTGCGGGCGCGAAGGATAGACCGATTGCCGGGGAATGACACCCGCCGGCCGTCGCTTTTTCGCGACGGGCCGCCCGGCTTGCGGGGGCGGGGCGGGGAGGATAAACGCTCGGCATCCGTTTCCGACTGCCGGTGAGGCCCATGCCGATTGACATCGCCACCGCGCGCAAGGTCGCGCGCCTTGCCCGGATCGGCGTCGAGGAGGCCGACCTGCCGGCGCTCGCGCGGGAGTTCGACGCCATGCTGGCCTTCATCGACCAGCTTGCCGAGGTCGATGTCGCCGGGGTCGAGCCGATGACCAGCGTCTCGCCGATGAAGCTGCCCCTGCGCGAGGATGCGGTGACCGACGGCGACATGCAGGCGGCGGTGCTGAAGAATGCGCCCGATGCGCGCGAGGGGTTCTTTGCGGTGCCGAAGGTGGTGGAATGAGCATGCCGGTCCCCCCCACCATCGCCGCCGCCCGCGACGGGCTGCGCAAGGGCGAATTCACCGCCGCGGAGCTGGCCGAAGCCTTCCTTGCGGCCATCGCGGCCGGGCGCGGGCTCAATGCCTTCGTCCACGAGACCCCCGCGATCGCCCGCGCGCAGGCGCAGGCCGCCGACGCGCGCCTTGCCGCCGGCGATGCGCCGGACCTGTGCGGCATCCCGCTCGGCATCAAGGACCTGTTCTGCACGAAGGGCGTGCCGAGCCAGGCCGCCTCGCGGATGCTCGAGGGCTTCCTGCCGGAATACGAATCGACCGCGACCGCGCGGCTCTGGGAACAGGGCGCGGTCATGCTCGGCAAGCTCAACATGGACGAGTTCGCGATGGGCTCGTCGAACGAGACCTCGGTCTACGGGCCGGCGGTGAACCCGTGGCGCGACGGCGAGACGCGGCTCACTCCCGGCGGTTCGTCCGGCGGTTCGGCGGCGGCGGTGGCGGCGGGGCTCTGCCTCGGGGCGACCGGGACCGATACCGGCGGCTCGATCCGCCAGCCGGCGGCCTTCACCGGGATCACCGGGCTGAAGCCGACCTGGGGGCGGGTGAGCCGGCGCGGGATCATCGCCTTCGCCTCCTCGCTCGACCAGGCCGGGCCGATGACCCGCGACGTGCGCGATGCGGCGATCATGCTGCGGGCGATGGCCGGGCATGACCCCGGCGATTCCACCTCGGCCGACCTGCCGGTGCCGGATTTCGAGGCGCTGCTGACCGGCGACATCCGCGGCCACGTCATCGGCATCCCGCGCGAATACCGCCTCGACGGCATGAATGCCGAGATCGCGGCCCTCTGGGACCGCGGCGCCGAGATGCTGCGCGATGCCGGGGCCGAGACCCGCGACATCAGCCTGCCGCATACGAAATACGCGCTGCCGGTCTACTACGTCCTCGCCCCGGCCGAAGCCTCGTCGAACCTCGCCCGTTACGACGGGGTGCGGTTCGGCTACCGCGCAAAGCTCGGGCCCGGCGACGGCATCAACGAGATGTATGAGAAGACCCGCGCCGAGGGTTTCGGCCACGAGGTGAAGCGGCGGGTGATGATCGGCACCCATGTCCTCTCGGCCGGGTTCTACGACGCCTATTACAACCGCGCCCGCAAGGTCCGCAGCCTGATCCGCCGCGACTTCGAGGCGGCCTTCGCGGACGGCGTCGATGCGGTGCTGACCCCGGCCACGCCCTCGGCCGCCTTCGCGCTGGGCGGGGCGGGGGCGATGGACCCGGTGGAGATGTATCTCAACGACGTCTTTACCGTGACCGCGAATCTCGCCGGCCTGCCGGCCATCGCGGTGCCGGCCGGGCTCGACCGGCGCGGCCTGCCGCTGGGGCTGCAACTGATCGGCCGGCCGTGGGAGGAGGGCGAGCTGCTGGACGCGGCCTTCTCACTGGAACGTGCAGCGGGGTTCGTAGCCAGCCCCGCGCGCTGGTGGTAGATCCGGCGCAACCTAGGTGGAGCGGGTGATGGGACGGCTGGTTTTTCTCGGCATCGCCGGGCTCGCGCTGGCGGGCTGCGCGACCAATGCGCCGCTGAGCAACCCCGGCGTGGGCTTCGGCGACTACGGGCAATATGCCGCGCAGCAGGACATGGCGAATGCGCCGACCTCGGCCCTTGCCGCGCCGGCGGCGATCAGCTCGGGCTCGATCGGGCCGGGCGATCTGGTGGCGGCCGGGATCGGCGGTGCGCCGGCAGGCGCTGCCCCGGCGGGGGCCGCGGCGGCCCCGCTGGCGATCCAGTCCTCGGGCATTTCGGACGAGCAGGATTTCGACGCGGTCTCGAGCCGCGAGAGCATCGAATCCGATGCCGCCCGCATGGCGCAGGCGGCGGCCAACTATCAGGTGATCCAGCCGACCGCGCTGCCCGCGCCGCCGGCCAGCACCGGGCCCGATATCGTCGCCTATGCGCTGGGCGCGCCGAACCGCCTTGGCCAGCCGTGGTATTCGCGCTTCATCTTCTCGGGCCAGCGCCGGTTCGAGCGCAATTGCGCAAGCTACCGCAGCCCCGACGAGGCGCAGCGCGACTTCCTCGCCCGCGGCGGGCCCGAGCGCGATCCGCGCGGCCTCGACCCCGACGGCGACGGCTTCGCCTGCGGCTGGGACCCGGCGCCGTTCCTTGCCGCCGTGGGGCGGAGCTGATCCGCGAGCATCCCTCGCCCAACTGCGGCCCCCGCCGGGGCGGGGTGCGGCCCGACATGGTGGTGCTGCACTACACCGCGATGGAGGACGCCGGCGCGGCGCTGGCGCGGCTCTGCGACCCGGGGGCCGAGGTTTCCGCCCATTACCTGATCGACCGCGACGGCACGGTGCTGCGGCTGGTGCCCGAGGAGCTGCGCGCCTGGCATGCCGGTGCCGGGCGCTGGGGGCGGGTCCGCGACGTGAACTCGCATTCCATCGGCATCGAGTTGCAGAACAGCGGCGCCGGGCCGTTCCCGCCGGCGCAGATGGCGGCGCTGATGCACCTGCTCGAGGGGGTGCTCGCCCGCCATGCGATCCCGCCCGAACGGGTGATCGGCCATTCCGACATGGCGCCGGCGCGCAAGCGCGACCCGGGGCTGCTGTTCGACTGGCGGGCGCTGGCGCGGGCGGGGCTGTCGGTCTGGCCCGGGCCGCTGCCGGGGGGCGATCCGGCTGATTTCCGGGCCGGGGCGGTCGGGTTCGGCTATGACCCGGACCTGCCCGACGACCTGCTGCTCGCCGCGTTCCGGCTGCGTTTCCGCCCGCGCGCGCAGGGGCCGCCGGCGGCGCGCGACGCCGCGCTTGCCGCGGCGCTGGCGCGGTGCTGGCCGGTTGACCGGACCGGCGCGCGCCCCTAGATGAGGCAGGCGGATGGCCGGGCGGCCGCGGGCGGGCAACCGTCCGAGGAAAGTCCGGGCTCCACAAGGCACGGTGCCGGGTAACCCCCGGCGGGGGCAACCCCAGGGAAAGCGCCACAGAGAACGAGACCGCCCGAATCCGTTCGGGCAAGGGTGAAACGGTGGGGCAAGAGCCCACCGCGGGACGGGCAACCGGACCGGCACGGCAAGCCCCACCGGGAGCAATGCCGAATAGGGGCCTCGCGCCGCAACGCCCTCCGGGGCCGGCGGCAGGGATGCCTGAACCCGAGAGGCCCGGGTTGGCAGCGCGACCCCGCCGGTAACGGCGGGGCCAGATGAATGGTCGTCGAACCGGGGCATGGCAACCCCCGGGGAACAGAACCCGGCTTACAGGCCATCCGCGGCCACCACGGGGCTTCGCCTTGCCCGCCACCGGCGGGAAGGCGAAGCCGCCGTGGCAATTCACTTGCACGGGATGGATGGATTCGCTGCGCTTGCGACGACGGGCGAGGCAGGCAGCCGGCGCGAGGCCATCGCCTCGCGCCGCTCACCGCCTTGTCAGCCGGAACCGGCCGTGCGCCCCGCGCACGGCCAGCGCCCGCCCTGCGGCGGGCGGGCGCTACACGCGCCCGCCGGGCGGGTGCTGGCCGCGCCCTGAGCGCCGTTCTGACCCAAACCTTCCCCGCCCTCCGCTCCCGCTGCGGGCGGCGGGCCGGGCGAGGCTGCGCCTCGCTGATCCGGCCCGGGGCAACAGGCCCGGCCGCTCCCCCGCCGTGGCAATCCAGCCGCCCGGGATGGATGGCGCCGCCTCCTCGCGGGAAGCTGCGCCTTTCCCCGTTGACTCGGGGGGTGCGCGGTGTAGAAGACCGCCGATGAACATGACCGCGGGGCCGCCCGAGCGCGGCGCCTTCGCGCGAGAAGGATTGCACAGATGGCCAAGCCGACGACGATCAAGATCCGCCTGAACTCGACCGCCGGGACCGGGCATTTCTATGTGACCAAGAAGAACGCCCGCACCATGACCGAGAAGATGACGGTCCGCAAATACGACCCGGTGGTGCGCAAGCATGTCGAATACAAGGAAGGCAAGATCAAGTAGGCGATCCTGCCTGGTCGACCGCCATTCGGGGCCGCCTTCGGGCGGCCTTCTGATTCTCGGGCAGGCGCAAATGAAAAGGGCCGCCCGAAGGCGGCCCCGTCGGTGTCGTCTGCCCGGCCTCAGCGGCGGTCGCCGAACAGCTGCAGCAGGAACATGAACATGTTGATGAAGTCGAGATAGAGGTTCAGCGCCCCCATGATCGCCGACTTCTCGAGCCATTCGGCATTGCCCTGCGCGGCCTGGGCGACATAGTTCGACTTGATCGCCTGGGTGTCATAGGCGGTCAGCCCCGCGAACAGCAGCACCCCGATCGCCGAGATCGCGAACATCATCGCCGGCGATTGCAGGAAGATGTTGACCACCATCGCCACGATCAGCCCGATCACCCCCATGATGAGGAAGGTGCCCATGCCCGAAAGGTCGCGCCCGGTCGTGTAGCCGTAGAGCGACAGGCCGGCAAAGGCGATCGCGGTGATCAGGAACACCTGCACGATGGAAAAGCCGGTGTAGACCAGGAAGATCGACGACAGCGACAGGCCCATCAACGTCGCAAAGACGTAGAAGGTCAGTTGCGCGGCGCCGGCCGAGATGCGGTTGATCATCGCGCTCATGCCGAAGACGACGATGAGCGGCGCGAAGATGATCAGCCATTGCAGCGGCGAGCCGTAGATCGCGGCCCCGAACGAGGTGAGCATCACCCCGTTGGGCAGCATGGCCACCGCGGCGGCCTGTTCGGTCGTCGTGGCGAGGCCCGAGACCGCCCAGGCGGCGAGTGCCGTGATCAGCATGCCTACGGACATGGTGCCGTAGACCTTGTTCATATGGGCACGAAGGCCCGCATCGATCGCCTGCGCGCGGGCGCCGGCAGCGGTGCGGATCGTCGTATAATCGGCCATTGCTCCCTCCGGGATTGGTTGCGCCGCCGGTGGCGACAGTTGCCATGCAATATCGGCGAGCAGGGCCAGCGTTTCAAGTGTCTTGCATGTCGCGATCCTCACATGTCGGGCATCCGGGAAACCCCGGCAAAATCCCTGTAAGAAAGGCCGGAAACGGCATCCGGGGCCGGATTTGCGGCCGGCGGCTCAACCTGTCCAAAAGGTCAGGGTGACAATTGCAACCCTTGCGTGTCTATTACCCGGGCATCGTCGGACGGCCGGCCTGCCCGGAGGGGCGCCGGAGCGGGCCCGAGGGCCGCGGCGATGGGGAGTGAGGTTGAAAGGAAGGGGAGCCATGAAGCACCCGGTTGATGTGCATGTCGGCAAACGGATTCGCCACCGCCGCTGGATGACGGGCGTGACCCAGCAGCAGCTTGCCGAGAAGGTCGGTATCAAGTTCCAGCAGATCCAGAAATACGAGACCGGGATGAACCGGGTCAGCGCCTCGCGGCTCTGGGACATCGCTGCTGCGCTGGGCGTCGGCATCGGCTTCTTCTTCGATGGCCTCGACGGCGGGGCCACCGAGGGCGAAGCCGCCTCGGGCCTGCCGCCGGGGCTGCTCGGCGACCGCGAGGCGCTCGACCTGCTGCGCTCCTACTACTCGATCCCGGCCGAACAGCGCCGCAGCCTGTTCGACCTTGCCCGGGTGCTGGGCGAGGCCGCCTGACGGCGGCCCCCGGGCGGCGCGAGGGCCCCGCCCCCGGCGCTGCCGGCCCCCCGGCACGGCATATATGCGAAGATGAAGGCTCAGGCCGGCGCTTGACCGGCCGGCCGGTTATGCCTAGCCCGGCCCCGGATCGGGGCGGGGGCGGATATGGCACGGATCGGGGACCGGCTGGGGATTGCAGAGCGCGACGAGCTGCGGCGGGTGGCGCATCTGCTGGCCGATGCGACGCGCGCGGTGACCCTGCGCCATTTCCGCCATCCGCTGGTGGCCGAGGACAAGGGCCCGGCCGGCGCCGGCGGCGGGCGGTTCGATCCGGTCACCGTGGCCGACCGCGAGAGCGAGGCGGCGATGCGCGCCATCCTCGCCCGCGAGCGGCCCGGTGACGCGGTTCTGGGCGAGGAATACGGCGCGAGCGCCGGGGAAAGCGGCCTGACCTGGGTGCTCGACCCGATCGACGGCACCCGCGGCTTCATCTGCGGCACCCCCTGCTGGGGGGTGCTGGTGGCACTGGCCGATGCGCAGGGGCCGCTGTTCGGCATCATCGAACAGCCCTATATCCGCGAGCGTTTCGAGGGCGGCTTCGGGCGCGCCCGGGTCGCCGGCCCCTCGGGCGAGGCCGCGCTGCGGGTGCGCGACGGGCAGCGCCTTGCCGGGGCGGTGCTGCTGACCACCTTTCCCGAGATCGGCACCGGACCCGAGCGGGATGCCTTCGGCGCCGTGGCGGGGAAGGCGGCGCTGGTGCGCTACGGGCTGGACTGCTACGGCTATGCGCTGCTGGCCGCGGGCCAGGTCGATCTGGTGATCGAGGCCGGGCTGCATCCCTATGACGTGCATGCGCCGATCGCGGTGATCGAGGCCGCCGGCGGCGTGGTCAGCGACTGGCAGGGCCGGCCGGCGCATGGCGGCGGCCGCATCCTTGCCGCGGCCAGCCGGGCGCTTCATGACGAGGCGCTGGCGCTGCTGCGCGGCTGCCCGGACTGAATCCCCTCGGCCGGTATCGGCCGAAAGTTGCAGGCCGGATCTTTCATTTTCCCGGTGCCGGTGGCAGTCTGCCACGGTATTTCGGGGGAGAACAGACATGCGTTCCGTGACTTTTCTCGCGGCGGTGGCCATCGGCCTCGTCCTGTCCGGCTGTGACGAGATGCCGGTGACGCCACCCCCCGAC
>Ga0172382_10008532_pt1 | contig 14254 bp, 18 predicted proteins | sample Leawel138RmetaG_FD_122245 | JGI IMG/M metagenome (GOLD analysis project Ga0172382, IMG submission 122245) | Leachate microbial communities from a municipal landfill in Southern Ontario, Canada - Leachate well 138R metaG | ecosystem: Engineered > Solid waste > Landfill > Unclassified | place...
CTTCATAAGTATCTATAACTCGATTGATTGAACGAAAACGAGTTACAGAAGATACAATAAAAAGTTTAAACGAGAAAAGCAAATGAACTGTTAGGCTATTTCATCTTATTTTGCACATACCTCAAATTAAGAAAAATATCTTATTAGTTAAAACCCATAGATTATCCTTAGCATTGCTACAAATGCTAAAGATCCTATCCAAATGCCAAAAGGTACTAGAAAGCCATTTTTTGTGAAACAACTTAGAGATGATTCGCTCATGTAAACTCCTCATTTTTCATATTTTTCATTGCAATGCTTATATAAAAATTTTTCGATATTGATAAGCAATAATCTTAATATTTATTGTCAATTTTACCTAATACACATAGTTTATTTACAACTTGGAAACTATTTAAAAAGTTATGGACAACAGATTATTCGACGATCAACGTTTATTAGAGAACTTAAAAAATTTATTGATGAGGTAAATTTATGTTAAATTAGATATCTTATTACCCCATCTTGGGATATCCGTTGATACTCTACTCGAGGGTAATGGCTTTAATTCATTTCTTAATTGCAGTTTCTATATCTACTGTTTTTAAAGGAAAAATAGAAAGTCACTTTAAAACACATAGAACAATTGCAATTATTTCTATAGTAATTGGATTGATACATGGACTAATGGGGATATTGGTATATTTATAGGAACTTAATTGAGTTTTTCTTCCAATAACTTTCTAATTTTAACTATTTCTTTTTTCACATCGTCTTGATTCAATGATTCATAAGTTTCGACTGCCACTGGATTTTTTCCTCTAACAAAATCCAAGATCATATCCCTGACTTCTGAATAATTTTTCATGCCATCTATTTTTAGTTCAGGAAACCCTCCTGAACCTGAAGGTGCAGAGTAACCTGCAGTCTGTATCTTTAGCGAAGCGATTCCTAATCCTCTAGATAGTGGCCCCTGCTTAATATCGATATTAGTAATTCTATTGTAAGGAACTACACCAATTGTTTTAAACCACACGCCCCTGTTCCATGTAATTTCAGTTTCTGTCATTTTGTAGATAATTGAAGAATAATATTTTGGTATCCAATAAAGGGTGAAAATAAAGATAATAGCAATAGGAATGACTATTATTGCAACAACAAATATTTTCACAGCTTGAGGAGAAAAGAAATAGACTACTACCATCGTAGGCAAGTACCAAGAAAGAACACCAAATACAAGAATTAGCAATAAGTAAGTATAAAAAAGATTTTTCAATTTTATCGAAGGCCTAAAATCTTGGCCAATTTTTATAGCTGACTCTTCCATGATTATTATTATAGTTTATATTTTTTAACTTTATCGTTTCACTTGCACTTGAATAACATCCAGTTATTCTCTTCATCTTTAAATTTAATAAGACAATATTTTCCATTAAGTCTATTACCATTTAGATTGATTACTATCTTATCTTTCTCATTTTCTAGGATTACGAATGTTCCTTTGCCCCATATTTCAACTTTTCCTGCACCATAATTTCCTTCAAGGATAGTACCTTCAAAATCGGCATAAACTAACGGATGATCCTCAGTAGATAAGGCAAGTCTCTTCACGTCCCTTTCACTTGGAGGAGTTTTTGGTATTGCCCAAGACCTTAATACCTCATCAATTTATAATCTAAAATCATAATGAAGTCGTGTAGCATCATGTTTATGTATAACAAATATCCTATCTTTTTCTGACATTTATCCACCTTTACTCGATTAAAAGATAGTAATAACATATAATACTTTAATCATATTTATTAAGTTTAAGCTCTGATTAAATAATATGAAAATTAAAATATTCATCACAGGAGGAACTTTTGATAAAGAATACAATGAGATCAAAGGAGAGCTTTTTTTCAAAGATACACATCTGCCTGAAATGCTTAAAATGGGCAGGTGCAGAGTATCAACGGATATTAGAACATTGATGATGATAGATAGTCTGAATATGTCAGATGAAGATAGGAATATTATTCTTGAAAACTGCAAAAGTACAAAAGAAGAAAGAATATTGATAACCCACGGCACAGATACAATGATAGAAACTGCAAAGTTACTGGCAAAAAATATTAATAACAAAACTATAGTTTTAACTGGAGCAATGATTCCTTATAAGTTTGGGAGTTCTGATGGATTATTCAATCTAGGAAGTGCTCTTGCTTTTGTTCAAACTATACCTAGTGGTGTGTATATAGCAATGAATGGAAAATATTTTCCCTGGAACAACGTTAGAAAAAATAAAGATCTCGGCGAATTCGAAGAGATAGAATATGATTTGATTTAAATTATCAGTAATGGCTAAATTAGATAATTTTATAATTCAATTGAAGAACTAATGTAAAATGGTGGCCTGATGACGAAATCAACTAAACTTGACTTTAAAACATATCGTTTGCTAGTTTTTTTGATTATCGGTTTCGGTTATCTTTTAGTCTTTTTTCACAGAATAGCTCCTGCTGTTGTTGCGATAGACATGATGAACGACTTAAAAGCCGGTGCTGTATTGATGGGGTTATTAGCTTCTGGATATTTTTATCCTTATGCTATAATGCAACTCCCAACAGGAATTTTATCAGATTCGTGGGGGCCTAGAAAAACTATTACCTTATTCTTTTTAATTGCGTCAATTGGGTCTGTAATACTAGGTTTATCTTTGGATATACCCTCGGCAATTCTTGGAAGAGTTCTAGTAGGACTTGGCGCTTCAACTTTATACGTTTGCGCACTTAAGATTTTATCGCAATGGTACAAAGGAGAGGAATTTGCGACGATGACTGGGTTTTTAATAGCTATTGGAGGCCTTGGACTTTTAGTATCTACAATACCACTTGCACTATTATCAAATGCTGTTGGGTGGAGAATCCCATTTATACTAACAGGAGGAATGACATTACTACTCGGATTATTTGTTTGGATTTTTGTTAGAAACTCGCCTCAAGAACTTGGAATGCCGGCAGTTGTAGAAAATAGCACTTCCAATCGACAGAGGCCTTCTATTCTTAAGAGTTCCATAATGGTGCTGAGCCTAAAATACTACTGGCCTGCGTCTATATGGATGTTCTGCACGATGGCAATATATTTAGCGTTTGGCGGTCTATGGGGAGGGCCTTATCTAATACAAATATATGGAATGACAAAAGTTGGAGCTAGTAGAGTTTTATCAATGATTGCTGTGGGTATGATCATAGGAAGCCCATTGATGGGGATACTGTCAGATCGAATTATTAAAAGAAGGAAAATTGTAGTAAATGTATCAAGTGCCATATTGCTTATAATTATGATATTTCTTTATTTTTGGGTATCTTCAATTCCAACTTTTGGACTATATCTGATTTGTCTAGGTATTGGATTATTTTCTGTGGGAACATTGGCATTGGGTTATGCTTTGATAAAAGATCTTTATCCAATTGAAATTGCCGGAACATCTACAGGAATTGCAAACTTTTTTCCATTTTTAATGGGTGCAATTTATCAGCCTTTGATGGGGCATATCCTAGAATTAAATGGGAAAGTAGGAGATTCTTATACAATTATAGGATATCAAAATGCATTTTTAGTTTTATTAATTTCTTCTATAATTGCTTGTATCGCTAGTTTTTTCATAAAAGAGAATAATAGCTTGAAGACTTCAAAATAGGGCAAATAGTACTGATAATTTTTAGACATTACTTATTTTTTATTCAATATCCCCTTCAATTCCCAACTACCTCTTGAGATATTTCAAAAACCTAGTATCAAATGATTGCTCGTCCCAAGAGGGGCCATAATAATACTGATGTAAATTTAGCTGCAATTTTATAAGCTCATAATGTCTTTAGATTAGTATCTCTATCTTTTAGTTCTGAGAGAAATCTGTAAGTATTACCTAGATTATACTGCGAGAGGGAATGATATATGGGGGATTCATTGTAATCACTCAATGTAATTGCTTCTTGGAGATATTCAATAGATTTTCTTAGATTATCCTCACTATTCTCGTATTCAGTCATCTCACAGCATGCTGTCCCAATGATATTAAAAATCTCTGAACATCTCCCGTAACACTCTAACTGTGTGAATAAATCTAGCGCTTCTTCTAAAATCCCTATAGCTTCTTTTAAAGATGCGTCATCTTGTCGATTTAATATATCATGGCCATTTTTACACAAGGTATTTCCTTTTCGGAGAAATACATCTGTATTTGGTTTAATACCCATCTTATCCTATTAAACATTAAGAACTATAAACATATCACATTAGTTCATTAAAACGGATTGTTAATTGTTATTAATGATAATTTTTTATATTAAATATCAAAGTATGTAATATGAGAAAATTATTTATAATAATTCTATTACTTTTAGTTTCCACTTGTTGTATCGATTCTATAAAACAAATCTATTGTCCCGCTATTGAAGTAGAGTCTGCACTTGTAATTAAAGTCATAGACGGTGACACCATAGATATCTTAAAATCAGGAAAAACTGAAAGAGTTAGGCTAGTTGGAATAGACACTCCAGAACCATATTCAAAAAATAATGAAAAAAAATGGTATGGACTTCCAGACGACCACCTGAGAAAATGGGGAGTTTATGCATTTAATTTTACAAACGAAAGATTGTACAAAAAAGAAGTAAATATTTCTTATGATAATACCCAGGGACAAAAAGATGAATTTGGTAGGACTTTAGCATATATATACATAGATGATAAAAATATAAATTTAGAATTGGTCCAAAATGGTTATGCCAGGGTTTATACTGAAAAAAAATCAGATCTTTATCTTAAACTCATAGACGCTGAAGCTAAAGCCAGATTTAATAAAGTGGGTCTTTGGAATTATTCGTTCCAAGACAATTAAAAATGAAACAAATATATCCAAAATATTACTTGGCGTAAAGATGAGGGCTGAAAAAAGAATCAAAGGATATGTTTGTCACGATCTGAAAACGTTAATATTCATTTTTTATATGGATTCCAAAATTTGAATTTATAGTATATTTTACCACCGTTACAAGCAATGAATTTCCCATTCATATCTTTGTAGTTTTTTCCGGTATCTCGGCTATGTTCAGTTTTTTCCATTTTGCCCACTTCAATTCGGATGAATCTAGCTATTAATTTATTATGTAATAGAAGGAATTTTAAATAATTTTCAGTGCCTCTAAAAAAGTGCCAGAGTCTTTCTAAATCCCAATCCCAGTCTATTAGATTTAGATAATCATCTTTTTTGACTCTTTTAGCTCGGGGGGTTGGGGATTCTTTTGGCTGTATCTTTCTTTGGACTTTGCCGGACTCTATTTTATTGATTGATTCTACTAATGCTTTCGCACCTGCAGCCTCAAACTTCGCCCTTAATTCGTAATATCTTTCTCCGAGTTCTATTTTTACATCTTTTTGTAATAGTATGTCTCCTGTGTCCTCGCCCTTATCAATATAATGGACCGTTACACCGGCATCCCTATCAAATAAATAATATGTCCAAAAAATAGGAACTGCACCCCTATATTTTGGTAATAAAGCAGTGTGCAGATTAATAGTTCCTAATCTTGGAAAAGAAAAAATTTCTTCTTTAAGTAAGAAAGGCATAGAGTATACAACGATTAAATCTGGATTTTTATCTCTTATCCAAATAAGAATTTCCTGTTTCTTATCTTTCATTAATAAATAAGGAATATGATATTTTTTGGCAACTTTTTTAACATTTTTAAATATCGCCTTTTCAATTATGGAAGCTAAACTGTTATCCTCTCGTGGCTCGATGATTCCAACTATATCTTTTGATTCTAATAACTTATTTAGCACTTCAGATTTTTTTTGTGTTATTACTAATATTCTCAAACTGGCCACCAAGTGTATAGATACTCTGATATATTTCTTTATAAAAATTTATCTAATACCTTAATCGACGTATCCCGTCCTCATATAGTATTCGGGGCTAAAATAAAACATATAAAATGCGTCAAATGGTGGCCTCCAATATGAAAGATCTTCTATCTGGATATATTCATGGAACTCTTTTTCTCCTTGTCTTTTATAGCCATAATAAACTGTAGGATAGTCCAGACATTTGTCAGATCTACATGTGAGGATTACTCCTATTTTATCTGAAGTATAAAGCAGATAAATATTGCCAAAAGCAATTACTTTACTTGTGTCTTTAGGATCATTGAAGATCCAGCTTTCACTAGGCTGAATTTCTCTAATAACTAATTCAGGATTGCATCCACATTCTTTATTACATTCTTCAACAAGCTGATCTTGAATACAAATCCCATCTACACACTTATAAGACCATATATCATTTCCTATGCATTTATAATTGCATGATATAGCTTTGCATAAATCTTCCTTGCATCCACAATATTCAGCACATTCATCAATTCTTTTGAAATCTTTACACTCCCCATTGACACAAACTTGAGACCAAAGTTCATCTCTTATGCATTTATCTGGACAAGTTACATTTTCACATGGATTAGTAATTATTGGTTGTTGTGTAGTCTTGGATGGTACTATGCACCCTGAAAAGAACAAAATTGTAATTAATATTCCAGAAATAATTATATCTTTCATAATTACTACTGGAATTTGAAATATAAAAAACTTTCTTATAATAATCTTTATTTATTTCATCAGCATCTGACTAAATAATGATAATCCAATCTGTTTTAGTCATTTTAGGAATTTTTATCTTTATCAGTTAATAGAAAGATTGGCATGAAGATACTGGAAATTTCCAGCCTCGTCTTTTATTGATAAGTTTCTATATAGTAAACAAAGAAAAGTTGTGCAACCTCCTAAAAAAATATCAAGAAAGGGAAGTGATAGAGGAATGTCTGTCTTAGAAATTTGGAGTAGTAGTACTTTCACTACAGATGTCGCATGAGTCATAGGAAACAAAGATATTCTTAGTGCATTAGATATCGAAATAAAAATGTTAAAATTGTACAAGTGAGTGCTTATGCACTTCCTTTTAGTAAAGAATCTTTTGATATTGTTTACATGATAGTAGTACCCCTATAAATACCCAATAAAAAGCTTTGAAAGAAACCAGTAGAGTGCTAAAAAATAATGAGATACTTCCTATATCTGAATTCATAGTTAATCCAGACTATCCACTTAAATTGACAACAATAAGATGATCCAAAGAAAAGATTTCAATCTAGATATTGTATCTAGAAACTTTTTTAACTATATCATAATGTTTGGAAAAGATAAAGTGTAATATATTTAAAGTAAATTCAAGACTATTATTTATGGACAATTATGAAAAGAAATTAAATAGTTTTCTAAAAGAAAACGATAGCGATGCAGAGTTATTGATTTTTAATAAATCGTGTCATTCAGTTGAAGAAGCTGCTGAAACTGCCAAAGTTTGTACAACTGATCTGATCAAAAGTATTTGTATGATCGACACTAATGGAGATCTTATTGTCGCGATAGTCAAAGGCGAAGATAGAGCGAGTACTGGCAAGGTATCCAAATCTTTAACTATTGAAAGGCCACGAATAGCTTCTCCCGGTGAAATGCTTGAGAAAACTGGATACCCATGCGGGGGGACGCCTCCATTTGGCTATGCCGCCACTTTTCTGATAGACCCAAAGGTAATGGAAAAAGAAGTTGTGTACGTAGGTGGCGGGTCTAAATACGCACTTGTTAAAATTACAACTAAAGAATTAAAAAGATTGAACAATGGAATAATTACTAGAGTTTCAAAATAGGATATGGCCATCTAATTTATAGATTATTATTGTGTTATCTGATAATTATTTCGCTTTATAGTTTTCTACCTCCTTTTCTAAAAGTCCTATGAAGTTCCCCAGCGGCACCGGTTCGAGCTTTCGCCAGAAAGCTTGCTCTGGCGTTTCAAAGTTGTCCCAGTCAAGACCCATATGCGGCCTTACACAGTTGTACTCGTGAATGAAGTCATTAAACGATTTGAATTTCTCACGCTTTCTTTTGTAAAGGTCGAATCATTTCTCTACCTTGCCATTGGTCATGGGTGGGCCCTTCCACGTAGTATATAAGTTATATCATTTTCCTTGCAGAAATCCTCGAATGGATGAATTACATTCCCATCTTTGTCTCTCTTGTTTGCATGAAACTCGATCAGTTATGACTTCCCGTATTTTCTTGATGCTAGCATATTTGTCTAAAGCTTCTTTTAGAAGCTTTATAGAAGTTTCTGTACTTTGCCTTTCGAATTCTCCACCAGAAAGGATTTTACGACTTGCATTATCTAAAACAACACATAATGAAGTTCCTTTTACTCCAGTTGATCAGTCTAGATGGACTGCAAATAGTGGATATGTTCGCTCATACCTCACCCAAGGCCTCTTTCTTACCCTTTTATTTGGGCAAACTTCTGCCATCCCTTACTCCAAGAGAATACGCTGGATGAGATTAACATCAGCCCTAATACCACGCTTTTTCCTCAGATGCTTAGCTATGCCCGATGCGGAAAGATCAAGAGTAAGTTTAGACTGGGTAATTTCTGCCTTGAAGTCCACAGGGTAGACTGCATAAGGCCTACGCCCTGGCCTCTTATGCTTTGGAAAATTCCCAGTTGTTCTTGAAAGACTGACTATTTGCTGAACATGTTTTTGAGAGATTCTAAATTGAACGGCAACAACTCTTGTGGGAAGTTTGTATTTTGTTACCCTAAGTACAATCACCTCAAGATCTCTATCCTTAAGCTTCATGCCATTTAAGGCAAAAGATGAATTTAAAGCTTGGCGAAATATTTGGCAGATAACACGTGTTAGATAAAAACATGAAATATTTTTAAAGTAACTAGATTATTTCTAATATTTTATTAGTTAACACGCTGTTTGAAACTATAATTCCTTTGGAAGATTTAGAAATCCTGTTCCCTGAGAAATCAACAACAGTACCCCCAGCTTCTTCACATATTAAAACTCCAGCAATTGCATCATAATACTTGATTATATTCTTAATAAAAATGTCATATCGTCCTTCTGCAACGAATGCAAGATTTATAGATGTAGATTGAGTTAAACGAATCCCTAAAACTTCTTTAGATAATGATTTCATCATCTTAAAAAATTCTTCATGAAAATTTCTATCCTTTGCTAAATCACTGACAATTATTGAATCTTTGAGACTAATGTTTTTAGAAATTAAAAGTTTTTTTTCATTAAGGTAAGCACCTTTTCCTGTTTCTGCATAATAAAAGTCTTCCGTTATTGGATTATATATTACCGAAAGGATAGGAATCTCGTTTTTTAATAAAGCTATTGAAAAAGAGAATAATGGAATACATCTAGAAAAGTTTATTGTCCCGTCAAGTGCATCGACTAGCCATTTATACTCACTACTCTCGTTTCCAGAAAATCCGCATTCTTCGCATAAAAATGAATGATCTGGGAATTTTTGGCTAATTATTTCGACGGCTTTCTTTTCAGATTCATAATCTGCATCAGTTACTATATCAAAATCTCCTTTTTTATAGACCCCACAATCATTTTTGTAATATTTTTTGAGAATCTCCCCCGATGCTCTTGCAGCACTAAAAGCAGTTTGAAGCATTAAATCAACTCTTAATCAGTTTTATATATACGTTCCTCGATCTTGGGCCATCAAACTCCATGAAAAAGACTCCTTGCCAAGTTCCAAGAACAAGTTTTTCATTTTCAACAATGATAATTTTTGATGGGCCAATTATAGAACTTTTTATGTGGGCATCTGAATTTCCCTCAAGATGATTATAATCTCTGTCCTTTGGCGCTAATTTTGAGAGAAAAGCGTTAATGTCTTCTACTACTGAAGGATCATAACTTTCGTTAATCATTATCCCCGAAGTAGTGTGAGGAGAATAAATAAAAGCCAAACCCGAAGAAAAATTTGATTTTAAAATAAGTTCTTTTATTTCTTTTGTTATTTCAATTGCTTCTATTCTCTTATTTGATCTTAAGTTTATGATGTGGCTCAATCTATCCTCTCGCCCTAATTTTAACAACTTTTCCTCTGTTCAATTTTTTCATCATATCTCCAGAAACTACTGCCTCGCCGACACCAATACATTTATTGTTTCTTTGAACTATAACATCATCCCCTGGTCTAATATTCTCAGAGTTACTTATAATGCCTTTAGAAAAGATATCTCCTCTTAAATCAAAATCAATATTTACCCACAAAGACTCTTTTATTAGTTCACCGCCAGGAACATTGACTTTAATTTTATTCTGGAAAATACCTATTATCTTTTTATTAAAAGTCAAATCTGTAGTTTTTCTTCTTTCTACATAATTAAAAGGTAGATCAAATTCTTTCTTGAATTGAAATGAAAACATTTTTTGTGCTTTAGTTTTATATTCATTTAGAGGTTCTTTATCCCAAAGAACTTTATTCGTATCAAAAATACTCTTTAATTCTTCAAGAGACCCATGAGTATAAAATATTTCGAATGGAAGTTTCTCAATTGCCTTTAAATAAGGGCTATTCTCTCCAAAATGTGCGATTACAACTGGATTATTACATTTTTTTATTAATGAACAAAGTAGCCCAGAAAGAGAATCCAACTCTTCTTGGTTCCAGTGCCCAGTCACAGGAATATCATAGTCTGCATAGTCTTCGAGTTCTCTAGGAACTACACCCAGCGGTGATGTAAGAATTAACTGAGATAAATTAGAATATTTATCCTTTAGAGTATCTTTTAAGAATGAGATAATTTTTGTATGAGATTTAGAGACTCGGTAAGGTTTTTTTGCACTACAGGGGAGCAATAATATTATATTTGTTGGCGGAGTATAATATCGTTCTACTTCTTTTTTCCATCTAACTACCTGAGGCCTATCTAAAGAGATATCATCAATATAATAAGACCTCTTAAATTCTCTTCTTAAATAAACTTCAAATAAATTATAAAACTCTTTGTAGAGAATCCTCAATAATCTTCTAGAATTAACAGACCCATTTGAGTACATCTCTACTAATTCTGGCGAAGGATTTGAAAGATACTCATTGAAAAACCTTTCATTGTTTTCTTCAGCTAAGAATAAGTCAAACCCTAGGAAGAGAAATATTGGAATTTCATAATTTTTTGAATCAATAAAAAAAATAGAAGAGGGATACCTCTCTTTTAATTTAAAGTAGAAATCAAGAAGAATTCTCTCGTCGGCTATCCTTTTGAAAAAATAAATAGATTTTTTAGGTATTGACTCAAAAAGTTCCTGATTTATTTCACTATATTTTGTAAGATAAATCGAAAGGCAATCTCCTTTTTCTTCTTTTATTATTGATATATTCAAACTAGATAATTTTTTTGCTTCTTTTATTGGTAAGTCAAAAGGTATTTGGACAAGTGGAACTGAAGAAAGGTCATACTTACCTCTTTTATAAGTTTCAGCAACAAGATGAGAGAGAGGTTTTTCAATAGTCATACTGCCAAATTGAAAATAGTCCTTATTATTTAGAAGAATGTAAGGTGTATTCTCTATACGATTGCCTAAATTTACCTTACCTAGCCTATGCCCATCTTCATATATTATTTCAAAAGAAAGATTATTTTCCAATGACATCATCCACTATCTCTTTAGCATACCCAATATATTTTTCAGGATTTAACGCATCATTTATTTCAGATTCAGATAATAGCTTTCTTATCTTATTATCCTTCTTAACATTGTCAATGAATCTTCCTTCTTTCATAGAAACTACCCTCATTGTTTCATGCGCATCCTGCCTGCCCATACCTTTCTCAACTAATTTTAGCATTAGAACTTCTGCCAAATTTGAATATCCCGTAAGCTCTAAGTTCTTTTTTACATTTGACTCATAAAATACTAGATTAGATAGAACTTTGATAGTGCCCTTAAGCATTTCATCCAATAATATAAATGATTCAGGATGAATCACCCTTTCACATGAGGAGTTTGTAAGATCTCGTTCATGCCACAAGGGATTATTAAGTATCGCAGGAAATACATTAGAGTATAATACTCTTGCAAGACCACATATTTTTTCACATGTTACCGGATTTTTTTTGTTTGGCATAGTTGAAGAGCCAACTTGTTTTTTACCAAATCCTTCTGCAATTTCCATTATTTCTGTTCTTTGAAGATTTCTTATTTCCAAAGCTAGTTTATCTAGGGTTGAAGCCAAAGAAGCTAAAGAGAACATAACATCTGCATAGGTGTCCCTAGATACAACCTGATTTGATATTTTGGCCATTTTAATACCAAGAATATCCCCAACTTTTTTCTGAAGTTCAGGGCCATCTTTATAGGACGCCATGGTTCCAACAGCTCCAGATATCTTACCAGAAACATTACTATAAGAAAATTCGAGCCGATCTCTAGCTCTTCTTGTCTCATCTAAGAAAATAGCAAACTTCATTCCATATGTAGTTGGTATAGCATGTTGTCCGTGGGTTCTTCCCACACAAACTGTATTGCGATATTTTTTGGATAATACTATAAGTATGTCTTCAAGCTTACTTAAATCAGAAAAAACAATCTTAAAAGCTTCAACGAATTGGAGGGCAGTTGCAGAATCGTTAATATCGTTCGAAGTTGCTCCTAGATGCACATATTTTCCATGCACCCCACATTGCTCAGAAAGTGAAAGAACTAATGCCATTATATCATGATTTATTTCTGATTCTATCTGCTTCATTCTTTCTAGAGAAACATATTTAATATTTGCTTTCTTGAAAATTTCGTCACCTGCTTCTTTTGGTATGTGGCCTAGTTCTGAATGAGCTTTTGCTATTGCCCCTTCAACTAGAAGCATCTTATTTAGTCTCTCCTCCTCATCAAATATTTTTCTCATTTCTAAAGAACCATATCTATTATCAATTGGATGAATCATTATAATCCCTAATCTATTTTTATAAATAAAGTTTATTAAGTTTTTTGACAAATTACATCAAAAATAATAAAGTTACCGAAAGACATATGATTTAAACATATATTCTACCCTATATGGACATTATTACGATTATTGGTCTAATGGCCGCATTCCTTACCACCATATCATCATTACCTCAAGTAATAAAGACTATTAGATTAAAAGAAACAAGAGATATATCTTTCTGGATGTGGATTTTTCTATCCGTTGGGATATTTTTATGGTTAATATACGGATTGTACAAAAAGGATCTCCCTATTGTTTTAGCTAATGGGATATCGTTATTTCTTGTATTAATTGTACTAGGCTTAAAAATAAAATATAAGTAGATTAGCTCTTTTGATTACACTCTTTTATCATTTCTTTTAATTCTACGACTTCATCAATTACCTTCCAGCCTTCGCCCAAATAAATTGTATCAACTAAGTTTCTTAAAAAAGCAAGATTTGACTTGGGGTCATTAAGGTCGTGCTTAGATACTAAATTTAATATTTTTTCTAAAAAAGAAAATGTAACAGGAAAGTCTTCTTGAAGTATTTCAATAAGATCATTTTTTAATTCTTCTGAGCAGTTCAATACATCATCGGCAAATAAAAGCGCAAACTCAGCCCATCGATCACCTAACATTAGTTCAGGGCCTCTAATTAAGATATTTAAATTGGACTTTGTTCTTGTATCAATCATTTTTTGCGGATCATGCCCAAGGGCTCTCTGAAGTTTATAAAGAGGAAAATGCTGAGCTAAAGAATTCATATTTATATCTATCCCTGTTTGTCTATTATATTTATTTACCAACCCTTTAAATCCCTTAATCATTAAAATCCAATGTCCGATTTCATGCGTTATTAATAATGGATCAAATGATTTTGGATTTTCTAGCCATATTGGTAATACTACATTTCCATCTATCATTGCAGGATATGCACTATTAAGTTCCCCAGGTATATGTTTTAGTTCAGGATTATCCTTTCGATCACCCATCATTATCTCAATTGGGTAGCCAAGCAATTCTTCAGATAATTTTTTCCATAAATCGAGAAATTTCAAAGTTGGTTCATCAGCTATTTTTCTTATATAACTTTCAGGTAAAGGTTCCATTTAGTCACCAATAAAATATTAAGAGGATTACGATTAATCTCTATTTTTTTTATCTTTTTAATTTTATAAATCTTCGGGCGCTCCATAGTGTTTCTTAGCTCTTTTTAATCAAATTTTGGGCCATTTCCCAAATTCTTCGATGGCTGACGCTAGACCCTCCTTTTAGAAGGGGTATGAAGCTGATAATATCGTTTAATCTGTCGCCTAGCTTTTGAAGGCGTTCATACTCCATTTTCAAGGCAAAATCAATCAAGCTGTCCATGACAACTAAAACCCGCTA
>Ga0172382_10008533_pt1 | contig 14253 bp, 11 predicted proteins | sample Leawel138RmetaG_FD_122245 | JGI IMG/M metagenome (GOLD analysis project Ga0172382, IMG submission 122245) | Leachate microbial communities from a municipal landfill in Southern Ontario, Canada - Leachate well 138R metaG | ecosystem: Engineered > Solid waste > Landfill > Unclassified | place...
AAAGACCTTGGGCATTGGCCATAAAGCGGGTAGAATAGCCGCCCTGTTTGTCTGGCGGAGGCATTCCAATATTTCATTCCGCTAGGCTTTCGCGTTAAGCACCCGTAGCTCAGCTGGATAGAGCGCTGCCCTCCGGAGGCAGAGGTCAGAGGTTCGAATCCTCTCGGGTGCGCCAAACACAAAAGCCGCCCTCTGAGGTGGCTTTTGTGTTTATGTACCGAGGATCGAACCGGCCAGAGGTTCGACAAATTTGCGATAAGCAAATTTGGGCGCCGCAGCGAAACGGAGGCGGGGCGTAGCCCCGAGGGGCCAGGATGGTCTGAGTCAATCCTCTCGGCTGCGCCATCCAAGTAATTTAAGCCTGGTTTTTTCACTGGTACTTCGGAATATCACCCAAATCCTGCATTCGAGTCGGCAGGAGGGCCGTGATGAATCAACACAGGTTCGAGCTGAGTCATAGACGGCCGGTATTCACTCAGTTGTTCCAATTGTGCTCGTTCTTTTGTGTCGGGTGGTGCTGGGCTGCGGGTAATGCTTTCGCAGAGTCATCCTTCTCGCGCGATGAAGCCTGCTGTAGCTCAGCCAACGACTTTCCGGCCTATTGCCTTGACAAGGCTCGCTTGTGGATATACGAGTACTAATTCGATGTCAGCTGCTTTACGCGGCCAGCTTAGGTTTTTCAAGCGGGCGACGAGAGTGGTGAAAAAGTTGGCCCGCGTCTAGAGATGGATGTACGCAAGCGCAATGGGCAGGAATCGCCATGACAAAAAATATCACGCTCCAGTCGCGCCCCGTTCTTCGCGAGGGCGTTTTAGATTCACGTACTCAGCTGCCGAACCGCGACAGTTTCTATTTCGACCTAGCGCCTGTTCTTGAGGCGCGGGATGTCTCTGTCGTACTGCTGGTTGTCGACGTCGAGGGTATAGACTTTATCCTGCGGACGTTTGGTCCTGCGGAGCGAGATAATGTCGTGCGCGACATTGGTTTGCGCATCCGGGAGGCCGTGGGCTCCGAACACACACCCTACCATATTACTCAAGGGCGATTTGCCGTCGCGTTGACTGACAATACCTATCTGCATGCCACTCAGCGAGCCCGTGAATTGGTCGCCACATTGGAGAAACCCTTTAACATATCTGGCATTGCCTACCATCTGAATGGATATGTGGGTATCAGCCACTACCCAAACCATGCGAAATCACAGAGTGAGTTGGTTAGAACAGGGGTTTTTGCCTGTTATCAGGCACGAAGTGTAGAGAGTCGTTATGCGACATTTGACCGGCAGGTGGATGAGGAAGAGAGACAGCGCTTTCACTTGATGCTGGATCTCGAGAACGCGCTGGATACGCAGGATCAGATTAAGCTGGCATATCAACCTCAAATTCACTTGAAAAGTGGCAACTGCGTGGGAGCGGAGGCGCTTTGCCGCTGGGAACATCCAGAGCAAGGCTACATGTCTCCAGGCATATTCTTTCCTTTCGTGGAGCAGTCGCCACTGATCATGCCGCTCACCGAGCTTGTTCTGAGTATCGGCCTGCGGGATCTGTCCCGCTGGCAGCGTCACGGCTTTGAGGGAGCCATCGCGCTAAACCTAAGCTCGACATTGTTTCGGCAGCCGGACCTGCTGGAAAGGCTCAAGGAACATTTTCGATTTACTAATATGGGTATGGAGCAGGTGCATTTTGAGGTAACGGAAACGGGCATCATGGATCAGCCCAACCGCGCGATCCACACACTGACCGCGCTTGGCGAAGGCGGGAGCAAGGTCGCCGTGGACGACTTCGGTACAGGCCATTCGTCCCTTGCCTACCTGGCAGATCTCCCTATTCACATCATAAAGATCGACATGCATTTTGTGCAGAATCTCGACAAGCCTTGGGGCCAGGCAATCGTCGGCGCCGCTGTCACATTGGCCGAGAAGCTGGGCTTGGAGACCGTTGCCGAAGGCATCGAAAATGAAGACCAACTCACACAATGCCGAGAGCTAGGTGTTACCGTGGGACAGGGCTACCACATCGCAAAGCCGATGTTCCGGGCCGAGTTCGAAAAATGGCTGGGTATGTGACTTGGAATGATGTGAGTAAAAGCTATCCATTTTTGCGATCAAACTGCTTGTACACCAGTCTCCCCGCTCTGTGCGCAACCCCGAAATCTACCAACGTAGCTGTTGCTCTTCTAGCTCAGAACCTGACTCATTGTTTTTAAGCTCGCCCCCGGGCGCAAGAGTACCGCCGACCTTGCCATTGTTGTGACAAAGCGAGCCAAATTGGGCTGCATGGGCGTCGCATTATTGCGGCTGCGGGGTATTTAGCAGTACAGAGGGGGAGGTGCATTCTTTCTGGTTGAAAAGTCAGTAGAATATTTCGGACGGATGTTTCAAACAATTATAAGCAGGGGTAATTACGTGAGCGCATCATTAGCATTAAAAGGACTCAAAGTCGTCGATCTGGGCGTCGGCATGCCGGCGGCCCTGGTCGCTCAACTGCTGGCTGGATCGGGCGCCGAGGTGCACCGCTTGGAGCCGCCTGGGGGTGATCCTTTTGCGGAGCTTTACCCGGCCTATGCCATCTGGCGTCGCGACGAGATCGTCGATTCGCAGCCATTTTCACAGCAGCGTCTGGGTGAGCTTCTCACCGGCGCGGATGTTTGCATTATCGGTGGCGAGGATTTTCCTGGTCTTACTAAACCTGTTTCTGCGGACGCTTTAGGTGCAGTCCACCCGAACCTGGTGGTGTTGGATATATCTGGCTATCCGGCGGGCACGGGTGGGGAACCGTGCCCCGCAGTGGACATCCTTGCCCAGGCGCGCTCAGGGTTGGTTTTCGAGCATTATAGCGATCGTCCCATACAGATGACCTTCGAGCCGGCAAACTATGGCGCCGCGCTTCACGGATTGATCGGGACTTTGGCCGCATTGTTCGAGCGCGAAAGCAGCGGTCGAGGTCAGGTGGTTTCCACCACTCTTTTTGAAGGCGCGCTGACCTACGGCGGCTATTTCTGGGCGGAAATGGACAATCCCACTCCAGCCGCTACCTTCGTGATCCCCAAAGATCCTTATCCGCTGGTTTTCCAGTGCGCCGATGGCAAGTACGTCCACCTCGTCCTTGGCTCTGCGGGCTCGAAATATAAACTGTATAAAGTGTTAGGCATCGATGATCCCACTATCGATCCCAATGATAGCGGTTTGCCTCAACTGGGCGTTCCTCCGCGGCAGTTCTTTGGTGACGTCGAGCTGTTGGGCGCATACACCGCCAAATTTACGCGAGATGAGCTGCTGCCGGCCCTCTGGGCGGAAGGCATTCCGGCAGAAGCGGTGTTCGCTCCGGGCGAATGCTGGGACGAGGCGCAGATTGCCCAAAGCGGTCTTATTCAGCGCGATGCAGAGGGCAGACGTTTTGTTGGCATGCCTATGGCCGTGCGATGGGCTGGGGGTAACGGAGGGGCGAAATCTTCCGGCAGCGCCGAGGGAAAGGGTCCATTAGCTGGCGTGAAGATTGTTGATCTCGGCGCGTTTGTGGCCGGGCCTTACGCATCGACGGTATTGGCCGACCTGGGTGCCGACGTAGTAAAGGTAGAAGCGCCGCCAGCCGGAGATCCCAATCGGTCTTCCGGACCTTCCTTCGTCAGTGCCAACCGCGGCAAGCGCGCAATCGTGGTGAACTTGAAATCCGCTGAAGGACAGGCCCTCGTCAAGGGCTTGTGCCGAAACGCGGATGTGGTCATGAATAACTTCCGCACCGGGGTTTCCCATCGCCTCGGTGTGGATGCCGCCTCGCTCCATCGCGACGCGCCCCATTTGATCGTATTGGAAAATTCGGCCTTCGGGCCCAGTGGCCCGAAAGCGATGAATGGTGGGTTCGATCCAATTATCCAGGCCTATAGCGGCGTTGAGCATCGCGCGGGCGGCGAGGGAAATCCGCCGCTGTGGGGACGCACGGTAATGGTGGATTACACGGCCGGATTACTCGGTGCGCTGTCAATACTCCTGGGGCTTTATCACCGAGCCAAACATGGCGGCGGTGCCGAAATCAATATGCCTCTGGTCAACGCCGGCATTTTCCTAAGTTCGGATCTTGTGCAAGGAGCGAACGGCGAGTTCAAAGGCTTTGCCCCGCTAAATCAAACGCAGACTGGACGCCATCCAGCAGAGTGCCTTTATGCCACTGCCGATAGTTGGATCGCCGTCGCGGCGCGTGACGATGCTATGGCGCGGCGCTTGGCGAACGTGCTGGGTGTGGAATCAAGGCTCACGGCACCACGGGCCGACTGGGGGAAAAGGGAGCACGACATCATTGCCACTGCGATGTCATCTCGCGCAACAGCGCAGTTGCTCGAGGCGTTGCGCAATAACCAAGTGTGGGCTGAGCAGTGCAAGCAGGATGCCTTTAGGGATTACTTTAAGCACGAGGGGCTGCTGGCGCGAGGCACTCTGTGGACGGAAACAAGCGCCGAGCTCGGCAAGGTCACACGCGTCGGCCGCCTCGTTACATTTTCCCGTTCGCAGCCCGACCCGCTGCGGACATCTCCTGGCCTCGGGGAACATACCAAAGAAGTGCTGCGCGAGGCCGGTGTTACTGAGGCAGATATTCAACGCTACCTCAACGAAGGCGTAGTGTTTTCCGCGTAATTACAAGGGAAGCCCGGCAACGACGGAGAGGGTATATGAGTTACGACTTTATTGAGGTGAGTAAACAAGGCGCGGTGACGACCATTACGATGAGCCGTCCAGAAAAACTGAATGCCCTGCACAGGCCTATGCAGCTGGAGTTGACAGCAGCGTTCGACGCCTTTGGCGCCGATGATACGCAGTTTGTCTGTGTCCTGACAGGCAGCGGCGAGCGCGCCTTTTGTGCGGGTAGTGATATTGTTTCAGCGCTCGACGCCGAGCGGATCGATGGCACTGGAGACTACTATTACGGCGGCATATGTGGACGCGTTGATCTGCACAAGCCGGTGATTGCAGCCATAAACGGACTTGCTTTGGGTGGCGGGTTTGAAGTGGCTATAGCCTGCGACCTTATCATTGCAGAGGAACACGCTACCTTTGGGCTGACAGAGGCACGGGTAGGGGCGCTGCCGTGGGGCACAGGACTACACTGCTTGCCGCGTCAGATTGGTCTAAAGGCGGCCATGGGCATACTGTTAACGGGCCGGCGCTTTTCGGCACAGGAAGCGCTTGCCATGGGTGTGATCAATGAGGTGGCACCGAAAGGACAGTTACGGGACGTAGTTGAGCGGTGGTGCTCGGAGATTCTCGCGTGCTCACCCTTTGCAGTCCGCGCGACAAAGCAGGTCGTCATGCGCAGTCTCAATAACGCAAGCTTCTACCAAGATCTCGAAAACTATAAGGACACCGCCATTTATCAGGATTGGCTGAATGCAGAGGATACCCGCGAAGGTATGCGAGCGTTCGCAGAGAAACGCAAACCCCGTTGGACGGGGCGCTGAAACAGTTTGCCAGCCCATGGCTGGAGCGATGAAAAGGCAGTGCGCCATGCTACAATCTGTCGCGAAATACGGCGGCAGATGTCATGCAAATACTCTTTATTCATCAAAATTTTCCGGGCCAATATCGCAATTTGGCCCGTTATTTTGCGGTCCAACCAGATTGGCGGGTTTACTCCATTGGAGAGAAGCCGAACGTTCAACGTCAGCTCCATTATATTCCTCAGAATATTCAGTTGTTGGGTTACAACACTCCGCCTAAAGTCGATGCCGCGGTGGCAGGCGCTGGCAAGGAGTTTGCCGATCAACTCAACCGCGCTAAATACGCAGCGGGCGTCATGCTTCGCCAAAAAAAGAAAGGACTCGACCCCGATATTATTTGTGCCCATCCCGGATGGGGGGATGCGCTCTATGCGCGGGAGATATTCCCGAGAGCAAAGTTACTTTTCTTTTTTGAGTTTTTCTTTGATCCATCTGGGCCATTGGTGAATTTTGACCCAGAGTTTCCCAGCGATTTCGGCCAGCGCCTGTCATTTCGCAGTAAGAATGCAATCAATCTCTTGTCACTGGATATGGCCGACGCGGGTGTATGCCCAACGCGTTGGCAATGGCAGACGCATCCCAAGGAATATCACCACAAGTTGCGCATCATTCACGATGGTGTAGATACGGAAATCGTTAAGCCCAATCCGCAAGCTGAACTCGTGTTTGCCAACAGTTCTCAGCCGCAGCGAAAATTTTCCAAAGCTGACGAAATCGTCACCTTTTCTGTACGCAACCTGGAGCCAAGCCGAGGGTTTCACCGATACATGCGGGCGCTGCCGCGCTTGCAGAAAGCGCGCCCCAATGCCTGGTTCCTGATTGTCGGTGGTGATGAGGCGAGTTATGTAAAAGGGCACGAATCAGGCAAGCCCTGGCGGGAGGTGCTTTTAGCGGAAGTTGGCGGCGAATTGGATATGTCGCGCATATTATTCCTGGGTAAGGTGCCGTACCCAACCTTGCTGGATATATTTTCAATATCCTCGCTGCATCTTTATATGACAATTCCCTTCGTGCTGTCGTGGTCGATGATGGAGGCGATGGCCTGTGGCGCCACCGTGCTTGCTTCTAATACAGGCCCGGTGCGAGAAGTTATTGAAGAGGGACACAATGGATTTCTGTTCGATTACTTTTGCGAAAATGACTTGGTGGAAAAAGCCTGTGCGCTGCTTGATGACCCATCCCTGCGTTCAGCCGTGGGGCGACGAGCTCGCGAGTCGATCATTGAGCGCTACGATCTCAAGAGCCAGTGCCTGCCTCAACATTTGGCGTTGATCAGTGAGCTGCTGAGTAAGTCTGACACTGTTTGACGATTGAGCGGTAGAATAATCGCATGACGTACAAGATGATATTTTCGCTAAATCATCTTGCCAGATGGTAGGACATAGGAGCATGAGCGTTTTCCACCTATGGCCTCGGCAAAAGTTGGTATCTGCGACGTTGGTATTAATTAGAGCCAATGACATTAAAATGGTCGTGATTGCCCTGTCGCACGCTTGCAGGAAATTAGCTGTCCTTCTACATCCCTAAAAAGTGACCTCCATCCATACCCATAATCTGGTTGTGTCCGCACTGAACTCCTCGGCCATATAATCGGCGTATTTAACCCCGAGACGGACATTTTTACTTATGCTATATCCCACCATAACATCTATCTCATCAGCATAATGAGCACTGCCTTTATCGGCATTGAATTTGTGATACATCATTGTTAGCTCAGCATCGCGTAGCGGAAAATTAACTTTGGTGTAAATATCATGCAGCCCTGCGGTGGGGGTGCTAGTGAACTTATCCGCCCAACCATTGAAGGCATGCAGCGTGGCGAGCGGTGTCTGGAAGCTAAAATCACCATTATCGCTGCCTAAAATTTCGTAGCCTAAGGTCACTTTGATAGCTTGTTTGGCGACGCCTGCTTCTGCAAGAAAATACTTGGGCTCGAACTGCCCTGCATTCTGCTGGGCGAATTCAGCGGTGTAACTCAGCGTCATAGGACTTTTTAACGATACGCTGCCGTCGAGGCGAACACCAAGCGTTCTGGAGTCTCGGGCCACCAGGGGAAGTACCTCGTTGGCATCGAGGTAAAGGCCATATACGGAGGCTGAAAGTGCGGGAGACCAACTAACAACTACGGAGGCTATGTGATGCGCTACGTTGGCATCGGAGGCCGCCGTAATACCGTTGATTTTATCGATATAGGTGTAGGTGGCTTTGAGTTTATGATAATCGTAGTTGATGCTAAAGGCGTCGAACGTCTGATCGTCTTGTCGCCAGCCACCAGCGCCAACGAAGCGCTCGTTGCCTACCAGAATACGTTGACGTCCAAGGGCGATATCCAGTCCCTCATCGACGCGATAGCTAACAAAGGCCTGGTTTAGCTCACTTCCCTCTAGGTCAGCAACCTGAGCGTATCCGAACCGTTCAGGCGCATACCGGTCCTGGCCCGCCACTATGCGAACATCATCGAATTCGATTGTCCCAGATAAGTTGCTGTAGTTTTTACTGGTATACCTCAAGCGGGTACGGAGGGTGAGACCATGAGCACTTTTATTTACCGAATCGTCGGCAGACTCGCTTCGCAGGCGCAGCCCGCCGCTGACTTTGCCGTTGCCCACCGCCTGCCATAGGCTGCCCTCTGCTTGGGCTGGCCATGGGACGAGTGTTATGGCAATTGTGCACGTGACTAAAAAGGCCTGTTGTTTCATCAATGTTCTCCAAGCAATCTACATCTGATTTTTTTGCTTATCCAGATCTGCCCAAATAAAAAGCCCACCCGCGTCATACGGGTGGGCTTCTTTGCCGGACAGTCGGAGGTTTAAATATAAAGGGTGCGTATCACCTAATATGCAGCAAAATTCGTGCCATGGGCTGGGTGCCACATAGGAATGCCCGCCGTTCGCGAATCGTGTTGTTTTTTGCTGACATGTCAGCTTGCGGCCAACTTTACTTTTGTCACCGGCAGCCCCATGTTAGGGCAGTGCGCACCGCCGTGATGCGTGGTTACATCATCCTGTCCGTACTTCGTCGCGGTTGGCTGCTCCTACGTCTACGGGGTGACGGATATTTCCTAGGAAATTCAATTGTTTACACGTATCCTTGATGGGGCTTGCGATAATGGCATGAAATTAGCTAGTTAATCCTTGAGCTCTGAGGGATCGGAGCCGACGTCGCACAGTCGAGGCTGTGGGCACACAATCCAGCAATTTGGCAATGGCGCCCGCGATCTTTTAAAGATCGCGGGCTTTTTTTTCCGAAAACTTTCGCAGCCGCAGGGTAGGAGATATTTATGACGGCATTCGTAAATGCTGGGCCATCCGTGAAAACGCTCATTGTTGTTGGCAACGGCATGGTAGGCCATCATTTAATTGAACAACTCGTGGGGCGTGGCGCTTTAGCAATTTACAACATTCATATCTTCGCTGAAGAATCTAGGCGCGCTTATGACCGTGTACATCTATCGGAGTATTTCGGTGGCCGCGACAGCGAGTCGTTGGCATTGGGCAGTGCGGAACTTTATCAGCAACCAGGTATTACCTTACATCTTGATAGAGCGGTGCTGATGATAGACAGAGAGCATCGTCAGGTCGTTACCAGTGATGGGCAATATCACTATGACGAATTGGTGCTTGCTACAGGTTCCTTTCCTTTTGTGCCCAATATAGAGGGAGCCACAGGGGACGCCAGGTTAGTTTATCGCACACTCGACGATCTGGACCGCATCCGTGAAGCAGCTAAAGATGCACGGCGCGGCGTCGTGGTAGGCGGTGGTTTACTTGGTCTAGAAGCAGCCAACGCGCTGAAATCTCTGGGGCTAGACGCGCAGGTTGTCGAATTCTCACCGCGGCTGATGCCGGTACAGCTTGATGAATACGGAGGTGCCGCCCTCAAGGCCCGGGTGGAGTCCCTGGGGGTCAGGGTGCACTTGTCAAAAAGTACGCAGTCCATTACCCCGGGCAGGGAATACCGCTTTCGGATGAATTTCTCCAGCGATGGACCAGAACCGGACTTTCTTGAGACAGACATTATTGTTTTTTCTGCAGGTATTCGCCCACAAGACGCACTTGCACGCGATTGCGATCTAGAGATAGGTAGTCGAGGCGGCGTGGCGGTTAATAACGCCTGCAGAAGCAGTGATCCACACATTTATGCCATTGGTGAATGTGCTTCTTGGAACGGCTCTATTTTTGGTTTAGTAGCGCCTGGATATCAGATGGCTCGCATTGTGGCAGCGTATCTGTGTGGTGAAGAGCACAAGCCGTTTCTTGGTGCAGATATGTCAACCAAGTTGAAGTTGTTGGGTGTTGATGTGGGATCGATAGGCGATGCGCAAGGGGTCACTGTTGGAGCGCGCAGCTACCGCTATATTGATGAGGCCGAGGCGAATTATCGTCGACTGGTGATTTCGCCGGACGGAAAGCGGGCTATCGGCGCTGTCCTGGTGGGAGACAATAGCTATTACGACACCTTACTGCAATATGTACAAAACGGTATTGCGTTGCCGGAAAACCCAGCGAGTTTGATCCTGCCACAGGGCGACGACAGCCCCTCGTTGAACAGTGAAACCTTGCCGTTAACAGCAACGATTTGTTCTTGTCACAACGTGAATAAGGAAGCTGTCTGTGTCGCCATTGATGAAGGCTGTAGCGATATCGCCGACATCAAGAAGTGCACAAAGGCCGCGACTGGATGCGGTGGTTGTGCGGCTCTACTCAAGCAGGTTTTTGAGCACGAGCTCAGTGTTCGTGGCATCACGGTCGACACAAGTTTATGTGAGCATTTCTGTCATACACGGCAGGATCTTTACCACATAGTGCGCGTGGAGCAAATTGAAACCTTCGAAGAACTTCTCGCGCGCCACGGGCGGGGCAAATGGGGATGCGATATTTGCAAGCCAGTTGTGGCGTCAATTTTATCATCCTGTTGGAATAAACCCATTCAGGATCCGGTATTGGTACCTCTTCAGGACACCAATGATACCTTCATGGCTAATATGCAAAAGAACGGTACCTACTCTGTCGTGCCACGAATTGCCGGTGGTGAGATCACACCGGATGCATTGATAGCTATCGGCCGGGTTGCCAAGAAATTCGACCTTTATACGAAGATCACGGGTGGCCAACGTATCGATCTATTCGGCGCGCAGCTGCATGAACTACCCGACATTTGGGCAGAACTGATAGCCGCTGGATTTGAAACGGGTCACGCCTATGGGAAGGCGACACGCACAGTGAAATCCTGCGTGGGCAGTACCTGGTGTCGCTACGGCGTGCAGGACAGTGTCGCGATGGCGCTACGCATTGAGCATCGCTACAAAGGACTGCGTGCGCCTCACAAGCTTAAGTTCGCAGTCAGTGGATGCACCCGCGAATGCGCCGAAGCGCAAAGCAAGGATATCGGCGTTATCGCCACCGAGAAAGGCTGGAACCTCTATGTGTGTGGCAATGGAGGGATGCGGCCACGACATGCTGAGCTTTTCGCCACCGATCTCGACGACGAGACACTGCTTCGCTACATCGATCGTTTCCTCATGTTTTACATCCGCACTGCGGATCGACTGCAGCGCACTTCAGTTTGGCGTGAGTCACTCGAAGGAGGGCTGGATTACCTGCGCGCTGTCATCATCGAAGATAGTCTGGGGCTTGGTTCTGAACTGGAAAAGCAAATGCAGCGAGTGGTGGAGAGCTATCAGTGCGAATGGGCAAATACTCTCGCAGATCCTGAAAAACTCAAACGTTTTCGCACTTTCGTCAACAGTCGAGAGGCCGACCCAGGCGTTCAGTTTATGCGAGAGCGGGGTCAGCGCCGCCCCGTCATTTTTTCACCAAATGAAACCAAAGTCCTTGCGGAGGAAGTGTAATGAATACACACACGTTGGCAAATAAAAGCTTCTGGCGCCGACTATGCAAAAAATCAGACCTTGTCGTGAACTCAGGCGTGGTGGCGCTGAGTGACGACGTGCAGATAGCTTTGTTTTACGTTGCGGATGAGCAGCGGATCTATGCCCTCGAAAATCGGGATCCCCTGTCAGGCGCCAACGTCATAGGCCGCGGTATCATCGGCAATCTGGCGGGCGAGCCTGTTATCGCGTCGCCGCTGTATAAACAACACTTTCGTTTGACAGACGGCGCATGCCTCGAGGATGAAAGACTCAGGCTGCGAGTTTGGCCGGCGCGTCTGAGTGGAGATGCTGTGGAGGTTAAGCTTGACGCCGCATCGTCTGGTGTCAGATCAACGTTGTTGCCAATGGAGGCGCTGTCATGTCCTATCTGATGCCTTCAGAATTTGTGACAAAAATGGTCGATGCGGGCGAGTCAAAACTGCATATGGCGAGGCGTGACGTGCTGATTCGTGCCTACATGGCGGGCGCCATTCTTTCACTCGCGGCGGTATTTGCGGTCACCATAACCGTTCAAACTGGCTCGGCATTATTGGGAGCGTCATTTTTTCCCGTGGGTTTCATTATGCTTTACCTGATGGGCTTTGACCTGCTCACAGGGGTATTTATGCTTACACCACTGGCATGGATAGACGGACGTCCCGGCGCCTCGGTGGGCAATGTGCTTAAAAACTGGGGCCTGGTCTTCATGGGAAACTTCGGCGGCGCTCTCACGGTCGCGCTTATGATGGCCTTTGTGTTCACTTATGGCTTTTCGATTGATCCGGGGCTTGTTGGCGAAAAAATTGCTCATATCGGTGAAGCGAGGACGCTCGGATATGCGGAGTATGGCGCCGCTGGGTGGTTCACCATTTTTTTGCGCGGCATGCTCTGTAACTGGATGGTGTCGATGGGGGTCGTAGGTGCCATGATTTCCACGTCGGTAAGTGGCAAGGCCATTGCCATGTGGATGCCAATCATGTTGTTTTTCTACATGGGCTTCGAGCACTCCGTGGTGAATATGTTTTTATTTCCGTCGGCGATGATAATGGGCGGCGAATTCTCTTTCATGGATTACATGCTGTGGAATGAGATTCCCACCGTTCTCGGAAACCTTTTCGGTGGCTTAGCATTTACCGGTTTGACGCTTTATACCACCCACGTCCGAACTGGTGCACGGCGTGTGTACGGTTGAAACAAAGTTGTCTCCGCAGTTCGACTTTACTGTTGCTCAGCTTTCGATCTGCGGTCGAAAGCCTATCAATCAGGACAGTTGTGGATTCGCTCGGCCGCAGGACCTTCTGCTTCGCACTAAGGGTGTGGGTCTTGCAGTGGCAGACGGCATCAGTAGTAGTGCGGTCAGTGGCGAGGCGGCAGCGGTCGCGGTAAGGGCATTTCTCGACGACTATTTCAGTACACCTGAAACCTGGTCGGTAAAAGAATCCGCGCGACGCGTGCTGACGGCCATCAATAGTTGGTTATATAGCCGCACGCTGCATCATCAAGGTGACCGCGGCAAGGACGCCGGTTATGTGTGTACGTTGAGCGCTGCAGTCGTTAAGGGATCCACTGTTCATATTTTTCACGTGGGCGACAGTCGCGTCTATCTATTGCGCGGCGGCAAGCTAGAGCAACTGACTATCGATCATCGTGTTTGGTTTTCTCAGGAGCAAAGCTATCTGTCAAGAGCGTTCGGCGTGTCCGCACATATTGAGATCGACTACTACACTCGGGCGTTGGAAGTGGGCGATGTCTTGTTGCTTAGCACCGATGGCATCCACGAGCATGTGTCTCCTGCGTTTCTAAATGCAACACTTAGCTCCTGGAGCGGTAGATTGGAAGAGGCCGTTTCGGTAATTGCCGAGGAAGCAATGCGACGAGGCAGCACGGATAATCTCAGCGTTCAAGTCCTACGCATAAATCAATTGCCTCTTCCCGGGCCGAGTGACGTGCTAGGTCGGGCAAGCGAACTGCCATGCCCACCGCAATTGCAACCTGATAAGGTATTTGATGGGTATCGCATTATTTCGCAGCTTCACGTCAGTCACCGCAGCCATCTGTGGCTAGCGAAGGATGTGGAAAGCGGAGAGGATGTCGTTTTGAAGGTGCCCTCGCTGGAGATGACCAAGGACAGGGACGCCTTGGAGAGATTGCTGCTAGAAGAGTGGATAGCGAGACGAATCGATAATCCGCATACGCAAAGTGCGCCGATCCCTGTCAGGCAAAAGCGGGCATTGTACAGCGTAGTTAATTACATCGATGGCCAGACGCTTGCGCGCTGGATGAGTGACAATCCGCGGCCCTCGCTGTCAACGGTGCGAGGCATCATTGCGCAGTTGGTTGTAGGACTGCGCGCCCTCCATCGAAAGTCGGTGTTGCATTTGGATCTGCGTCCGCAGAATATTCTGATCGACGGTGTCGGCAAGATCACCATCATTGATTTTGGAGCTGCGAAAGTTGCAGGTATCTCGGAGCTCAGTGACGGGTACGAGGCGATATTAGGCACAGAGCAATATAGTGCGCCGGAGTACCTCTTGGGCGAAAAGGTTACTGCGCAGTCTGACCTGTTTTCCCTTGGCGTGATCACTTACCAGATGCTCACTGGCCACCTCCCTTACGGTACGAGGCTTGCGGCGGCGCGCAACCGATCTGATGCGCAGAGATTGCTCTACCAGTCTGCGTTGGAATACAACCCAGATCTACCGGACTGGATTGATAATGTGTTGCACAAAGCAGTCCAGATTCAAACAAAGCGCCGCTATAGTGTACTTTCAGAATTTCTTAATGACCTTGACCGCCCGAGCGCGCCTTTAAAGCAGCGTGCACCTTCGATACTGGAGCTCAACTCCGTGCGAATTTGGCAAACGGTAAGTTTCGCTCTGTCGTTGTGCTGTCTT
>Ga0172382_10008534_pt1 | contig 14251 bp, 18 predicted proteins | sample Leawel138RmetaG_FD_122245 | JGI IMG/M metagenome (GOLD analysis project Ga0172382, IMG submission 122245) | Leachate microbial communities from a municipal landfill in Southern Ontario, Canada - Leachate well 138R metaG | ecosystem: Engineered > Solid waste > Landfill > Unclassified | place...
ATTGGGAGGGGCTGCCAAGGCAGTGTGCCATAGGGGTTTGACAGCCGGACCGGCCACTGTGATCGACGAGGAGGTACTTGCGCTGGCGCCCACGCATCTGCCGCGTCCGCCCGCGCACTGAGCCATGCGACATTATATTGAGGGCGACGCGCTCTACGCCGATCTCCGCGAAGACATCGCGGCGGCCCGTTCCACCATCCGTCTGGAGTCCTACATCTTCGCGGACGATGAGGCCGGAGAACCGATCCTCGATCTCCTGGCCAGTGCCGCTGCGCGCGGGGTGCTGGTTCGATTGCGCATCGATCCCGTCGGCTCCTGGGGCATGCTTTCCAGTGCGCGGCTGGCGGCGTTGCGCTCGGCCGGGGTCCAATTGCACTGGAGCCGTCCCTGGTCGTGGAGGCGGCCGTGGGCGTTCCATCGGCGCAACCACCGCAAACTGCTGGTCGTGGACGACACGGCCGCCTATCTGGGCGGCTTCAACATCCATCGGGACAGTTCGGCTGCCGCCATCGGTCCCGGCCGATGGCGCGACACCCACCTGCGGTTCGAGGGTGAGCTCGTGCAGGATGCCATCCGCCACTTCGATGCCTTCCCGCGTGCGCCCTGGCCACCTGTCACGCACTCCGGCCGACAGCTGGTGCCCAACAGCAACCGCCGCTGTCGGCACGTCCTGCACTGCGAATTCACCGATGCGTTCCGCGCCGCGCGTCGCCGGATCTGGCTGACCACTCCCTACTTCGTCCCGGACCGGCACAGCCAGGCTGCGCTGCGCAATGCGGCCACGCGAGGCCTGGACGTGCGCCTGCTGGTGCCGGGCAAGAGCGACGTCGCCATCACCCAGTGGGCCGCGCGCGCAGCCTATGGCAGCTTGCGGGCGGCGGGCGTACGGATCTGGGAGTACCAGCCCCGCGTCCTCCATGCCAAGACAGTCCTGGTGGATGACGACTGGGCCACGGTGGGTACGGCCAACTTCGATTACCGCAGTTTCTTCGTCAACGATGAGCTCAATCTGTTCGAGCACGGCCCGACGCTGAACGGGCAGCTTGCCGAGCAGTTTGTGCTGGACCTGGCCGACGCCGCCGAAGTCACCGAAGACTGGTCGCGGCGCAGGCCATGGCACTCGCCGTTTACCCAACTGATCGGCTGGTGGGCACGCCGCTGGCTTTGAAGGCAACGCGAATGGCAGTGTCCGGCCCGACCAGGGGCGCATTTGCTGGTGCCGACGCACCACCTGCAGCCATGAGTTCAGTCGGGCATCGCTTCAGGCTGGTCGCCTGGCCGCGTACCCAGCCTCGCTAAGCGCTGAGAGGAACGCGTCCTCGTCCATGCCGCTATCGACACTTACCTCGCGCGTCGGCGGGTCGGTTTCGATGCGGGCTTTCGGGTCGACCCTCAGCAGCGCCTTGGTGACGGACTTGGCACAGCCGCCGCAGGTCATGTTTGGAATGTGGAAACGAAGCATCCTGATCTCCTGGTTGCTGGGTGTCTGATCAATATCGGATTTGACAGCGTGGCAAGGTCAAGCGGTTATCAGCGAAATGCTCGCACGCTGTTCGCGGCGGGCTGGCAACGATGCCGTGAGCTCTTGCGACCGTATATCCGATCATGAATGAGCAATCTTGACGCGGCGGTTGCGCGACGAGGCGGGTGTATCGATCCCGAACCGAGGCGTCCTGTGTAGACCCTGCGAACGCGACTCCGCGGTTGGCTCGGCCAGATCCGCGAGGATCGGGCAATCCGGCCGATCATCGCCGTGGCAGTGATCGGCCAGATGTTCGAGCGTTTGCGCCATCGCTTGCAGTTCGGCGATCTTCGCCTTCAGTCCAGCGGCATGGGAGAGCGCCATCGCCTTGACGTCGGCGCTTGCGCGGTCACGGTCGCGCCACAAGACCAGGAGCTCTGAGATCTGTTCGACAGAAAAGCCTAGGTCGCGTGAGCGACGGATGAAACGAAGGCTGTGGGCGTCCTGCGAACTGTAATGGCGATAACCGGCGTCGGAACGAACAGCTTTCGGGATCAAGCCAATCTGTTCGTAGTAGCGAATCATCTTTGCCGAGACGCCGGAAAACCTGGCTGCTTCACCGATATTCATCATTCTTTTCTCCTGGTCAGCCAAGGGTGATTGGTGCTTCGCCCCGGGATCAATGCTCATCCACCAGGCGCGACTGGGGCGATGCCGCACCGCTCCCCGGCATGTCGGCACGGGTTTCGACCGTCATGGGTGCCTGGAAACGCTTGAGCCGAAGCGCATTGCCGAGCACGAAGACACTGGAGAGCGCCATCGCCGCCGCGGCGAAGATCGGTGAAAGCAACATGCCGTTTAGCGGGTAGAGCACTCCCGCCGCCACCGGGATCAGCAGGGCGTTGTAGGCAAAAGCCCAGAACAGGTTCTGCTTGATGTTGCGGATCGTCGCCTGGCTGAGTGCGATGGCGTTCGTCACGCCACGCAGGTCACCCGACATCAGCACCACGTCAGCGGCCTCGATCGCGACATCGGTTCCCGTGCCGATGGCGAGCCCGACGTCCGCTTCGGCCAGGGCCGGCGCGTCGTTGATGCCGTCGCCCACGAAGGCGACCCGCGCGCCATGGATCCGGAACTTCTTCAGCGCCGCGACCTTGCCGTCGGGCAAGACCTCGGCCGCGACTTCATCGATGCCGAGCTGCCTGGCGATCGCTGCAGCTGTCGCCGCATTGTCGCCGGTGATCATCGCGACCTTGAGTCCGAGCGCGTGCAGCGCCTTGATCGCCTCGGGCGTGGTCTCCCTGATGGGATCGGCCACCGCGATCACCGCCGCAAGCCGGCCGTCGATCGCGGCATAGAGCGGACTCTTGCCCTGTTCGCCGAGACGCTGGGCGACAGACAGGAAGTCCGCCACATCAATGCCGAGCTGCGTCATGAACCGGTCCGCGCCGACCGCGACGGTACGACCGGCGACCTTGGCCGACACGCCGAAACCCGGTGTTGCCTCGAAGCTCCAGACGGGTGCGAGCGTGATGTCTCGTTGCTTTGCGGCTTCAACGACCGCTTCGGCGATCGGATGCTCGGAGCGGGTCTCGACCGCGGCGACGAGCGCCAGGACTTCGTTGTAGTCGAACCCTTCCGCAGGCACGAGGTCGGTCAGCTCGGGGCGTCCCTTGGTCAGCGTCCCGGTCTTGTCGAGAGCGATGACACTCACATCGCGCAGCGCCTGCAAGGCTTCGCCCTTGCGGAAGAGAACGCCGAGCTCGGCCGCACGTCCCGTCCCGACCATGATCGAGGTCGGCGTGGCCAGACCCATGGCGCAGGGGCAGGCGATGATGAGCACCGCGACCGCGTTGACGAGCGCGAAGGTCAGCGCCGGGTCCGGACCGAAGACCAGCCAGACCAGGAAGGTCAGCGCGGCCCCGGCCATCACCGCCGGGACGAACCACATGGTGACCTTGTCGACCAGTGCCTGGATCGGCAGCTTGGAGCCCTGCGCTTCCTCGACCAGGCGGATGATCTGCGCGAGCACCGTGTTCGCGCCGATCCTGGTGACGCGGAAACTGAAAGCGCCGGTCTTGTTGATCGTGCCACCGACGACGTGGGCGCCCACACCCTTCGATACGGGGACCGGCTCGCCGGTGATCATGCTTTCGTCGACATAAGAAGCACCCTCGACGACCTCGCCGTCGACCGGAATCTTCTCGCCCGGACGAACCAGCACGACGTCACCGGTCGTCACCTGATCGAGCGGAATCTCGACCGTCTCGCCGTTGCGTTCGACGCGCGCGGTCTTGGCCTGCAGTCCAACCAGGCGCTTGATCGCCTGCGAGGTTCGTCCCTTCGCGCGTGCCTCCAGCGAGCGGCCAAGCAGGATCAGGGTCACGATGACCACGGCGGCCTCGAAATAGACGTTGGCGGTGCCCGGGGGCAGCACGTCGGGGACAAAGGTCGCGACGACCGAAAAGCCGTAGGCCGCGGCCGTGCCTACCGCGACCAGCGAGTTCATGTCGGGGGCAGCGCGCAGCAACGCCGGTACGCCCTTGCGGAAGAAGCGCAGGCCCGGACCGAACAGCACCAGGGTGGCGAGCGCGAACTGGATATACCAGTTCGTCTGCTGACCCAGGACCCCCACCACCCAATGATGCATGGCGGGAATCAAGTGCGAGCCCATCTCGAGGATGACGACCGGCAACGTAAGGACGGCGGCAATGAGCAAATCCCGCCGCAGTCCCCGTGCCTCGTTCTCACGACGATCGGCGACCTGATCGCCTGCACTCGTGGTGTCGGCGGACAAGCGGCGGGACTTGTAACCCGCTTGTTCCACTGCGGCTTCAAGGTCGGCGGTGGAAACGACCCCGGCAAGGTGGCGCACCCGCGCGCGCTCGGTCGCCAGGTTGACGTTGGCTTCGAGCACGCCCGGGATTTGTGCGAGCGCCTTCTCGACCCGGCCCACGCACGAGGCGCAGGTCATGTCCTCGATCGCGAGCTCGGTGGTCTCTTCGCGCACCGTGTAGCCGGCACTCTCGATGGCGCGAACCGCAGCCTGTAGATCGGCCAAGCCGGTGAAGGTGAGGTCGGCACGTTCGGTGGCGAGATTGACCGCGGCCGTCTGCACCCCGGGGACCGCCTCAAGCGCGCGCTCGACACGGCCGACGCAGGAGGCACAGGTCATGCCCTCGACCGGCAGGCTCAGACGGGAGACGGCGGAGCTGGATGGATTGGCGACCGGTCGGAGGGCAACGGAAGTCATGGAACTATCCCTGGAATGTGTGCGGGAAACCCAGCTTAAAGATTCCCACGATGGCAAGGTCAAGGCCCCCGAGGCATTCGGCCCGACAGCTCGGCAGGTCGCTACGCCGCGCAGCCAGCTCGTGCACTGCCATCCTGCGGATGGCGATTGCGGGCGCCTGCGGCACATTGTCGAGCGTCAGCATGCGGCTGTCGGTCTCGATGCCGTGTGGTGGGATATCTCCGCCGGCGTCGAGAACGTTTTCGATCGAAAAGCGCCGTTCATTCAGAACATCCCCAACGCCAACACCGACACCATGACGTACGACGTGTTGGGTCGTCGACATCCACACCAGCCACATGGTCCCATCGACCCAGAACGGCGTGGATTTCGTGTCGGATCGTGCGTCATTGAGCTTAATCTCCCCCAGCACGCTGGACACTGACGACGTAGGCAAAGCCCTGCCAGGTGGAGACGTATGTGAAGTCCGACACCCACAGCGCGTCCTGCCGGTCGGCGCGGAACTGCCGGTTCACCCGGTCCGGCGGACATCCCGGGGTTCCCCCCGGCAATCCGATCATTTTTGCGGCGCACTCAAGAGCCAAAGAAACGGCACGAGCGCCTGGTGGTGTGTGTCCCGCGGGGGCCACCGTCGTTCGGGCGTCAACGTGCGTCTCAGCTGGAGCTGGCCACCCGCGCCGCAGACCGGGGAACTGCTCGCCAAGCGCCATGGCCTGTGGCGCAGCGACGTCAAACGAAATCTTGACTGCTCGTTGTGACTCCCCCGGCAGGACTGATATCCGCCGGGTTGTGGGTGGCGCTTTCGGATACTGGTTGCTGAACCCGGAGAAAGGCATGCTCAGCGATTGAACGGGGCCAGCTCCGCAATCTCCTTCTGCTGTGCGTGCTTCATGCGCTCCGCCAGGGCCTTGAGGTCAGGCTCGCGCCCGTGTTTCAGCATCACCTCCGACATCTCGATGGCCTGCTGGTGATGCGAGGTCATCATGGCGGCGAAATCCCTGTCGACATCGCCGGACATGGGCATCGGCATCTTCTGGCCTTTGGTCATGATGCGATGGAGTTCCATGGATCCGGCACTGTGCCCGGCCATGGTAGCAGGGTGTTCAGTTTTCCGCGGCTCCTGGGCGAGTGCTCCCCCGAGGACAAGGGTCGTCGCCAATGCGGACGTCAAGACGACTGATGGAAAAAATCTCATGGCAGCCTCCAATCGGTTCCGTACCCCGGAACTGTGGCAGCGTAATCGCATAGCGGGCGTCGACAGCGGATGATGAGCCAGTACATACATATGCTGAATGGCGTGAAGTATCGAGCGTGGTCCGGACAGCGAGCTTCCGCATCCCAGGGCGCATGGACTATCCAGTGCTGCGCGTCCCGAGGAATGCCGCCGATGTTTTCGGCGCGGCTGTACCAAGGGCAGACCACCCACTTCCGCACGCCTGGCGGCGGGTTCGCCCCTGTGCTGGTCCCAGCACACGAGGTCGAATACCGCAGCCGGGCGGCGGCATGACTCCTACATGCTTTCGTATTCGCTCTTGCTCAGCTTGCCATCCTTGTCTGCATCCATCATGCCGAAGTGCGCGGCCATCGGATGCTTCGCCATCTCTTCTTTCGACAGCGAGCCGTCCTTGTTCTTGTCAAGTGCGGCGAAATCCTGCGCTCCGGTCGCCTGCTTGTGGGATTCGTGTGCGGCGCGGTCTTTTGCCGGCGGCTCGGCGGCTGCCACCGGGGTAACGACGGCCAGTGACAGGAGCAACGCTGACGCCATGGGTGCAATTTTCATTTGATGAACTCCAGGGAATGTGATTGTGATGCCATGGGCGCGGTTCCCGACACACCCGCCTGGCGGTTACTCGAACCGGGTCTTGCCTAGCCGAAGAGCATTAGCTACCACCGACACTGAACTGAGGCTCATTGCCGGCACCGCCTGGTAGAGCAACCAAGGCATCGACAACATTACCGCCCCGAAGAATGCGAGCTTGAGCGGAGCGAAAAATGGGCTGGCCACTTCGACCCGCAATCAGCTGCCCCGCCAGCTGGCAGCGTGGCACTTCGCTGCGTGCGGCAGGCGCTTGGGGTCGAGCACCACCAAGGCGATGACCGCGATCACGAACAGCTCCGAAAACCCCATGTCAAACATCCCGAAGTCGGGCTCGGAGCGAAGCCGCGCTCAGCGCGGCGTCCGTTCGTCGTCGTGGCTGCGCTCGGCGTCACGGCGGGCGTCCTCCCGAGTGTCGTTGCGCAACTGGGCCGGCGGCGTCCGCTCATCGTCGCTGACACCCTGCCTGAAGCCCTTGATCGCCTGGCCAACGTCCTGCCCGGCGTTCTTCAACCGCTTGGTACCAAACACAAGAACCACGACTGCAAGCACGATCAGCCAGTGCCAAATACTGAAACTTCCCATGGATAATCCCACCACAATGGTCGATAAGAGCGCTCACTTCGATACCCATACTTGGCGGTAGCTGCAGAGCGCTCGAGATACGCAATGGCGCACAACGGTTGCAGCGCTACACGGGACTCAGCGTCCCGAGCACTGCAACAACAATCAGGATCAAGGTGGCCAGTGCGGCCTCAGCCGCCACGCTCTGTCGCAAGGCGCGCACCTCCTGCGCAGGATCCCCGCTGGTCAGCGCCCGTCCCAGGCGCGGCACCAGCGTCCATCGGTGTAGCGCGCCCAAGCCCAGCATTCCACCGAACAGGGCAAGCTTGAACAGCAGCAGGTTTCCGTAGGTGCTCTGGACCAGGGTCGACAATGACCACGCGGTGAGATCACCGTAGTGCGCGATGCCGGACACGATGAGCGCAGCAACGAAAATCGTTCCCAGTGTCGAGAATCCATGCAGGAAGTCATGCGTTGATCGCAGACGCCCGCTGCCCGAGGCCTCTTTGCGGCGCAGGAGCATCCCCAGGAACATCAGGACCGCTGCGATCCAGCCACCTGCCGCGAGAAGATGGACGAAGCCCGCGACAAGCCGGACCGCGCCTGCGACGCCTTCGCCCGCGGCGGCGTGACCGTTCCATGCCAGCGAAGCGAGTGCGCCGCCCGCCAGCGTCGCCGCCAGCGGGAAGGCGGACTCCACCTTTCCGCGGCGGCGATGCCATCCGAGCACACACACCATGGCGATCAGCAGCGCGCCTCTCGCCATGGCTGCGCGGCCTGCGGACGTCTCAAACAGATACCAGCCAAGCGATTCGCGATCAACGTCGGCGACCGGCATTCCCATGATGCCGGCGGTCTTGAAGACGACATCGGCCCCGGTGAGCACGAGCCCGACGGCGGCACTCACCAACAGAACGCCCATGAATGGCCACCCGGCCAGGGCGTCGGCGAGTGCCAGTCGACGCGAACCGTACCAACCGAACAGTGGAACCCCGAAAAGAACCATGAGAACCAGATATTCGAGGAATCTCAGTGCATAAGCCGACAGGTCGAACATTCGCGACTCCTCAGCGCACCGTGAAGCTGAAGCTGCCCGGCATGGGGTGGTTGTCACCACCGACCGCGCGGTACTCCACGGTGTAGACGCCCGGAGCAAGCGGACCAGTCAACCTGGCGCGCAGGGTCTTTCCGTTGTTGACGATCTCGGTGGTGAAGTTCTCGATCGGCATGGCGGAGCTGCCGTGCTTCATGAGCAACTTGAGACGCGACGCCCGCGGAATCAGTGTTTCGTTGAACACGAGATCGATCTGGCCTGGAGAGGCCACCACCGCATCTGCCGCCGGTGTGGACTGCTGCAGCGCAGCGTGGGCATGCGCGATCTGCAGCGAGAACTGCCCTGCAGCGATCGCCAGGACGAGCGCGAAGGAGCGGAAAAGGTTTGACGACTTCATGGATTGTCCTCTTTGCGAGTGTGATGCAAGGTCCCGTTCCTGGGGCCGTGCAGTGGTGGACCCGACAGCGTTGGCTGCCTGCTTGTCAGTGAAACAACGGTTCGTCGACTCTTGATGCTTGTGGTTTCGCGAAGTGAGGATCCCGCTGGTTACGGCGGGATCCCCGACGCATCAGGCTGCCATGGCACTACAGCTTTCCGCGCAGCGGCGACAGGCATCGGCGCAGCGCGTCATCTCGGGGTCGTTCATGGCATCGCATGCATCGGCACACTGGCGGCAGATCTCCGCGCAGGCACCGCAAACGACGGAGTGAACGCTGGCGCCACGCAGCATCGCGTCGGCGCTGGTGGCGCAGATATCGGCACACGTCGCCAGCAGGGCGATGTGCTCCGGTGCTGCGTGGGCACCGCCTTTGCCCAGGCAATAGTTGATGGTCTCCAGGCAGATCGCGTGGCATTGCGTGCAGTTGTCGATGCACTCGTTCATGGCCTGAGACCGGTGGTCTTCGGAATGGTGAGTCATGTGGATCTCCTGCTTCATCGCGGACGAGAATCGGCGCGCCCGCAACACCGCCCCCTGTTGCTCTTGCGGATCAATGCTGTGCGAAGGGTTCGGTGGTTCCGTCGTGATGGACCAGCTCGACCGTATACGGCTGCTGGCGTCCTTCCGGGACCTCCATGCCCGGCGAACCGAGCGGCATTCCGGGCAGGACCAGGCCGCGTGCGTCCGGCTTTTCTTCGAGGAGGCGCTTGATGTCCTCGGCCGGGACATGGCCTTCGATGACGTATCCGCCGACCTCGGCCGTGTGGCAGGAGCCCTTTGCATAGGGGACACCCAGGCGCTCCTTGACCGGACCCAGGTCATCCATGTCGTGCACATCCACGGTGAAGCCCGCCTTCTGCACGTGGTCGACCCAGCTACCGCAACACCCGCAGGTCGGAGTCTTGTGGACGGTCATGCGTGGCAGGGCAGCGGGAGTGGCGTCGGCTGTTTCAGAGACGACCTGTGCAGCGGGTGCGATGGTGGATTGCGCGGGTGTAGCCGCCTGGGTGCAGGCACCCAGGCCGGCGACCGCAAAAGCCACCCACGCCAGTCGATTCAATCTGTAAGCATTCATTTCGGCTTCTCCAGTCAGCGCTTGGTCCGCGAGGACCAGTGGATGTGGACGATCCGCCAGCCGTCCGTGGTCTGCTTCAGCACCATCGTCTCGGTGCTCTGGACGGTCAGTGGCTTGCCGTCCTTCTGGGCGTGCAGCTCGCTTTCGGTTCCGACCCACGCGAACTCGCCTGCGGTGCGTGCACGCTGACGGAGCAGCTGGCGATGGGCGCCCTTGAGGAATGCCGCATCGCTGACGGCGTGATGACCCAGATATTCCTCGCGGCTGCGCTCGGCACCCCCGGACTCGAGGATGAGAACGTCGGGAGCGAGCAGGGATCCGACCGTGGCCAGGTCGCCGCTGGAGAGGGCGGCGTTGAAGCGCTCCGCCACGTCGACGGCGGCCTTCGCGGCGGCCGGCACGTCTACGTCCGCCGCTGCCGCAGCGGCGGGGTGATGTGCATGCGACTGTGCCGTCTGCGCCATTGCGGGCGACACCATTGCCAGCATCAGCGCGAGGCCAGACGAAATTGCTGTTGCATTCATTGTTCAACTCCAGGTTTTCAGTGAGTGTGCGCAGGGCCGTCTTCGGCCTCGGTCATATGGGGTGAAGGTGGAGACTGCACTTTGCCATCGGCATGGCGATGCTCTACCGCGCGGACTTCTGTGTCGGTAACACGCTTTCCGTGGTCATCGTCCATACCCGGCGACTGCGCGTGCGGCATCGCGTCGCTCCCGGCTGTGGGCTGGGCAGGGTGATCCTCCGTCGCCGCCTCGTCATGGTCGTCGTCGTGTGTCTCGCCGCCGCCATGCGCGTGGCCTTCGCTGCTGTCGACCAGTTCCCTGTATGCAGCCGCGTCGAGCGTGGGCAGCACCTGCAGGAACGCGGCCATGTTCCAGATGTACTCGTCGTCCATGTTCTTGCCCCAGGCGGGCATGCCGCTTGCTTTGATCCCGTGCTTGATCACCCAGAACGCTTTTGGCGCATCGACCCCGTACTGGCTGAGGTTGGGCGGGGCTGGATACAGGCCTTGGCTCATCTCTGTTTCGGCCATCGATGGAGCCAGGTGGCACCCGGCGCACATCGCTGCGTAGTTGCCCGCGCCCTGCACGATTCTCGCTGGATCGTCCAGGCCCGGCGGGACGTCCAACCTTCCCGCACGCGCCAGGATGGAGCGCTCGCGTGCGGTCTCGAGCACAAAGTGCACGGGCCTGGTGTGCATGTCATCCGCGGCGACGTTGTATACGCCGCCCCAGATAAAGCCCGCCGCGCCCACTGCGACAACCAGGGGAACTCCGATCAGCCAGAGACGCTTGCGTGTCTTCGGTTGCATATGAGTACTCCGGTCAGAACCAGATTCGAACGCCGGCCACGATCCGGGTGTCGTCGACATCCCCGGTCTCCGCGCGACGAAGGTCCGCCGTGCCTCCGTAGGCGCGCTCCCAGACCACGCCGACGTAGGGAGCGAACTGCCGATGGAACTCGTAGCGCAGGCGGAAACCGGCTTCGACCTTGCTCAGCCCGCTGCCGATTCCAACCGCCGGATCGTCCTTGCTCCAGGCTTCGCCCTCGACGAGCCACTGGCCGATCAGCCGGTTGGTGAACAGCATTTCGTATTCGGCTTCCGCCCCAAGCCCGACCTGGCCGGACTCGCCCAGGTACGCGGTCGCTTCGACTTCAAACTTGTACGGGGCAAGGCCGATGACGCCGAGCGCGGCATAAGTGCGCGACGGGCCGCCGCCAAAGCCGAAGTCATGTCGGACACCGGCGACCGCGTCCCACCATGGGGCGATGGCCCGGCCGTACAGGACTTCCGCATACGCCGACTCGGTGGATCCGCCCACCCGCTCGCCCTCGCTGCGCAGCCAGAGCCGGTTCAGATCGGTGCCGACCCAGCCTTTCGCTTCCCAGAGCATGCCGGTGCCGTCCTCATCCGCATCCCACGCCTCGAGCTGGTCAAACGACCAGAAGGAATTGATCGTTTCGCCGTGTATCACGTGCGCGTCGAGGTCCTGGAACGCCGCGGCCCGATCGGCCGCGGTGATGGCAGGAATAGGCTCGCGCGGCTCCGCGGTCGCCGGGAGATCCTGGCTGGCACCAGGCTGATGGCCCATGGACGCGTGGTCCATTCCCGCGTGGTCCATCCCGGAGCTGTCCATGCTGGAGTGGTCCATTCTGGAGTGGTCCATTCTGGAGTGATCCATCGTGGAGTGATCGTCGCCGGTCGTGTCTGCGGCCCCTTGCTTCATGGCGCCGTGGTCCATGCTGGCGTGGTCCATGGTCCCGTGGTCATCGGAACTCTTGGCGGGCGGAGTTGGCTGATGACCCGCGTGCGGGTCATCAGGCTTGGCCGGCGCCGGAGTTGCAGCTGGAGCTGGCTTCGCTGCCGCGTGGTGCGCGGTGTGGTCCGTCTCCTGCGCCCACGCGGGCGCGAACCCAGCGGCAAGCCACAGTGCGGAGGCCAGGCCGATGGCCAGGGGATGGCGGCTGGAACCGATCATGGCGCTCATTCCTCCACCCGCACTTCGCGGAACATGCCGGCTTCCATGTGGTAAAGCAGGTGGCAGTGGTATGCCCAGCGGCCGAGCGCGTCGGCACGCACCCGGTAACTGCGTCGGGTGCCCGGCGGCATGTCGATAGTGTGCTTGCGCACCATGAAGTTGCCGGACTCGTCCTCGAGGTCGCTCCACACGCCGTGGAGGTGGATCGGATGCGACATCATCGTGTCGTTGACCAGCACGATCCGCATGCGCTCGCCGTAGTTGAGGCGCAGGGGCTCCGCGTCAGCGAACTTCACGCCGTCAAAGGACCAGGCGAAGCGCTCCATGTGGCCGGTCAGGTGCAACTCGACCGTGCGGCCGGGTTCGCGCCCGTCGGGATCGCGGAACGTGCTCCGCAGATCGGCGTAGGTGAGCACGCGGCGGCCGTTGTCGCGCAGGCCGATGCCCGGGTCATCCAGCCTGGGCGCGGGCGCCATCGTCTGCATGTCGACCAGGGGGTTGCCGGTTTCGCTCGCAGGGTGTTCCTGCATCCCGCCGGCACCGTGATCCATCCCGGCCATGCTTCCGCCGGCCATTGCGCCTCCGGCCATCGACGACATGTCGTGGCCGCTGTGGTTCATCCCGGCCATCGCACCGCCGGCCATCGCACCGTGTGACATCGAGGACATGTCGTGACCGCCGCCGCCCATGCCGCCGTGGCCCATATCGTCCATGGTGAGGAGCGGCTTGGGGTCGACGTTGGGCACGGGTGCCCGCAGCCCTTCCCTGACGGCCAGCGTGCCGCTGATATAGCCGGTCCGGCCGCTGTCCTGGGCGAAGATGGTGAATGCATCCTGCCCGGTGGGTTCGACGATCACGTCGAACGTTTCGGCCGTGGCGATGCGGAACTCGTCGACCGTGACCGGATGGACGTACTGGCCATCGGCTGCGACCACCGTCATTTTCAGGCCCGGAATGCGCACGTCGAAGTACGTCATCGCGGACCCGTTGATGAAACGGAGGCGGACCTTCTCGCCCGACCGGAACAGCCCGGTCCAGTTGCCGAGCGAGGTCGTGCCGTTCATGAGGAAGGTATAGGTGTTGCCGTTGACGTCCGACAGGTCGGTCGGCGTCATCCGCATCTGGCCCCACATCTTGCGGTCTTCGACCGTGGCGGCCAGGCCGTGCTGCTTCACGTCGTCGAAGAAATCGCCGACCGTCTGCTTGGAGAAGTTGTCGAAGTCCGACCGCTTCTTGAGCCGGGCGAACAGGCGCTTCGGATCGAGGTCGGTCCAGTCGCTGAGCATGACCACGTAATCGCGGTCATAGGCGAAGGGCTCGGGTTCCAGCGGCTCGATCACCAGTGGCCCGTAGAGACCGGCCTGCTCCTGGAAGCCGGAATGGCTGTGGTACCAGTAGGTGCCGCCCTGCACGACGTTGAAGCGGTACTGGTAGGTCTCGCCACGGTTGATGCCGTTGAAGCTCAGCCCGGGCACGCCGTCCATGTCGGCCGGCAGCAGGATGCCGTGCCAGTGGATCGACGCCTGCTCGCCATGGATCGAGCCGCGGGGCAGGGCATTGCGGACCCGCAGGTTGACGGTGGTGCCTTCCCGCCAGCGCAGCAAGGGTGCGGGAATCGATCCGTTGACTGTGATCGCGGGGCGCGTGGCGCCGGTGAAGTTCATCGGCGTCTCGCCGATGGTCAGGTCGAATTCGGTGCCCGAGAGCACGTTGGGCAGGCCCTCGGCCTTGACGGCCCAGCTGGAACGGGGCCACAGGCCCAAGGTTGCGACGGCCCCGCCAACAGCAAGGCCCTGGACGAAGCGGCGGCGCGACGGGGCAGACAGCCCCTCGGCACGGCCGAAAGAATCGGATGACATGGAAACTCCGGGGAAAGGTCGGGGGCTCGCGGGGCGAGCCTTGCCCTGTCGGTGCGGAACAGCGGACAGGGTCCATCAACGCCTCAAGAGGCGTGCAGCGACACTTAGCCGATCGGAGGTCGGAACAGATTGGTCAGGGCAGCGGACGCGTGCAGCGACAGGAAGGGCTCGGCGGTTTGCCGATACAGGACGGAGACGTTGCCGAGTGTTGAACCGACGAGTGCCGCAAAACAATGGTGCATGCACGCA
>Ga0172382_10008535_pt1 | contig 14250 bp, 7 predicted proteins | sample Leawel138RmetaG_FD_122245 | JGI IMG/M metagenome (GOLD analysis project Ga0172382, IMG submission 122245) | Leachate microbial communities from a municipal landfill in Southern Ontario, Canada - Leachate well 138R metaG | ecosystem: Engineered > Solid waste > Landfill > Unclassified | place...
ATATGGGCTAAAAAAACTGCCTCCAAGGCAGCAGCTGGCGAGTCAATGCCCTTAATAGCCTTGTCAACACGCTCTAATAAGCGTTTGGATACCCAAGTCATCACTGCCTGCAAAATCGCTTCTTTATTAGGGAAGTGCCGAAATATCGCACCTTGAGTTAAGCCCATACGCTCAGCAATGGCTTTAGTGGTGATCTCGCTTGGATTTTTCTCAGCTGCCAAGTTAATCACTGCCTCAACAGTCGCCGCACGCCGCTCATCTGCAGGAAGGTGTTTAGGACGTTCATTCATACCTAGATCCAAAGAAAGTAATTGATTACTATCTTGGTAGTCAATTAAATGCCTGTCAAGCAATATGCAGAAATGTTTTGATTTTGAGGGTTTTAGCCGTAGCTGTCTTATTACCTGCATTATCGTATGTGCAGTGACTGTGCCGGCGGGGGTTGGGAGCCTTATGTATACTTGGCTAATTTCCTGCTGGACGTGCTATTCGGCGTGTCACTCAATTTTACGTTAGCTTTACTCAGGACACAGTATGGACACTTGGACATTGCTTCTTTTTATACCCGCTTGTTTTGCACTTAATATGACACCGGGCCCCAACAATCTTCTGTCTATGAACAATGCACGCTGTTATGGTTTTAAGACTGCTCTGCTAGCGGGTCTTGGGCGAATCATTGCGTTTTCAGGAATGATTAGTTTGGCAGCGTCTGGCTTAGCCGTTGTGCTATTGACCTCCAAAACTTTATTCTTCTTGATTAAAGTGTTTGGTGTTCTGTATTTATTTTGGATTGCCTTTAATCTCTGGCGTTCAGATGCCAGCCCAGTGTCTAATACAGGGCATTCAAGAAATTACTTTGGGCTCGCTAAACAAGAGTTTGCGCTGGCCATTGGCAACCCCAAAGCCATCTTAATTTTCACCGCTTTTTTACCGCAGTTTGTCGATGTAAGCGCTAACGTTAGTGAGCAGTTTTTTGCTTTAGGCTGCACCTTTCTTGCCCTCGAAATACTGGCAATATCAATCTATGCATTGTTTGGTTTATATCTCAGACACTGGTTTTCTAAACCAACAATGGCAAAACGTTTCAACAAAGCCTGCGCCTTCTTTTTAGCCGCTTCAGGTGCTAATTTATTGTTGAGCCGTTAACCAAAAAACAACAAAACGCTCAATGGACGGCCAAACCGCAACACATTTCTCATAGTGACCGCTCGCGCTGTTAACGCGCGAGCACGCTAACCGCTTTAATGACGCTGATGACAAGGTCTTCAGCATTTTCGACGGCCAACTCATGGACCACGCCAACGCATTTAAGAAAAATATTGCTATGTAATATATGCCCCCGTACCTAGACTTTTACTAAAATACCACCCACAAGCTGCACGTACCTGATATAACAACTGAACCAGCTTGCACATGCTATTTGCATACCCAGCAGTAACTCGTAGAGTAATTTAGACGAACGATACCAAACGCTGATTGCGAGCCTGCGCTACCTCAATTGATAATTAAACTGGGCGGGTAGAGCAGGATCAACCAGCACTCATATTTGCGAAAGATGACTCATATCAAGGCTTGGTTTAATCATCGATACCCATCCATTTTTATCAACTTTTCTAGCTTGACTTTAATCTACCTGCTAGCTAGGTTCCGATAGCTTTTCTAGTTAGAGATTGTCACGTTTAGTGAGCCTACTTGTTAGCTTTAATATCAACACCACGGGACACATTAATGAATAACAGCCAAGGTACCAACTTCGGCAGGATGCTAAGGCACAGCTTTTTTTCAGCAGCTTAATTTTTTTATTCGCTGGTATTGTATTTGTTAGTTTGAGCAAGCTGCTTTACCTGAATAGCAACACCTACAACATAATACTACCCTTCAACAGCATACTCTTGCTGGCCTGCACCGCTGTATCATTGGTTGCTGTCATTCGAAAACAAACTGCATTACTGGCACTCAACCTTGTCGTCATGCTCACGACAGTCTTGTTAAGTTCGTCCTTTTTATCGAAAGGCTTGCTTGCTGAGTTCAACATGCCGTGGCTGCAACAACTCAGTTGGATCCTGTTGATACTGGGTTTATTTGCTCGCTTAAAAAAAGACTCGCCAAGCTGGAACAGACTGAGCTTGATAAGTTTTTCTACTCTGGCAACGTTAATGCTGATGTTGCTATTAGTTAATAGCGGTACTTTATGGGGTATGACATTTGGCTCCTGCCCTACAGTGTCACTTAACACGGCAATTTTTCTATTTCTTTCTGCAACTGCAGGACTAACGGTCTCCTCCTCTTTACGCTTCAGCTTAAAGCTGGACAGTCTTAATTTAGCGAACTGGCTGGCTCTGCTGCTCAGTATCTTCAGCGTATTGATCTGGCTGAATTTCATGCACCAATTAAAAATAGATAATCAAAAAGTAGCAGATGAAATAGTATTAAAATTTCAACAGCAAACTGAACAGATTTTAGCCGTGCAAAAAAGCTCAATGCAGCGGCTCGGGGATCGTTTCTCGGCGAAAAAATCAATCTATCAACCAGAACAAATAAGCTTGGACTTCAGCATATATTTACGCGATTTTAACTATCTCGATTATATTGCCGTATTAGACAGCGCCGGAAATGTGCATTACTCCGATGCTCAGAGCAACGCGATTAAGCTGCGTTATGATAGCTATATTGCATCTGAATATTCATTATTACCTAAAAAACAAAGTACGCAAGACAGCGTCAATGTCAGCTTTTATTCTAATGATCAAGCAGATCAAACCTTTGTCAGAGTGCAACTGACCCAGCCTAATGCACTGGGTTTAGACGAGATCATTGCAAGCATCAACTTGCAACAGGTTATGCAGTCAAGTATTCCGGTGATCGTGCCAAACAGTTATGCCATTACACTTGCTTATGAAAATGACCCGCAATTATTGTTGAGTCAGCTCGATCCTCAACAACGCTACTTCGAAGTAGGCAAATATAGCGTTAATTCCCTCAGCGAATTAAATTGGCGATTAGAGCTTTATCGTGATTTTGACACAGGGCTCAATTTTGTCAGGCAGGTATCTGAAATCATCTTATTTGCTGGCTGGTTGGCATGCTTATTGGCACTGCTCTCTCAGCAATATCAAAAGCAAACGCAATGGCAACAAAGACGTTTAATAAAAACGAATCAAAGACTGCTGAATAGTCTTACCTTACGCAAGAAGTTACAAACTCATTACCTTCAGTTTAAGAAAAACTCAGCGGACCTTTTATGCACCATTGATACTGCTGGCAAATGTCTAGAGGTGAGTCACTCGAGCAAATCAATTTTAGATTATTCTGCAGAAGAACTTAAAGGCCGTGCGCTTTTGGAGTTCGTGCATCCAGACGACCAACAGATGACCGAACATGCCGTTAATAAAATAATTAACGGGCACAGTAGCCAGAATTTCCGCAATAGGCACCTGCGCAAAGATGGCAGCATAGTGCACTTAATGTGGTCAGCGCGATATGTACCCAGCACCAAAAAAATGTATGCCATAGCAAAAGACATCAGTGATCTTGTTAAAGCTGAGCGTTATCAGCACGCTCAGCAACACATATTGCAACTTATATCTACTGAAGCACCGCTTACAGAAATTTTAAAGCAAATCTGTTTAATGGCAGAAGAACATAACCCTGCTGTTAAAGCCTGCGTGATGCTTAAGGTAGAACAACGCCTGCAAATTGCCTCTGCTCCCTCGTTAAGTAATGCATACCATACGGCGCTGGCTAATGTACCTATTGCAGATAACTCAGGATGTTGCAGTACAGCAGCCTTTCAAAAAAAATTGATTATTGTTGAGGATATGAGCTCCGACCCAAACTGCTACCAATACAGAGATATTGTCTTGGCAGAACAATTGTCTGCATGCTGGTCTATGCCACTGCTTTTACAGAAAGATCATGTTTTAGGCACTTTCACGCTATATTGCAAAACCTCTCGAGCGCCTCACCCAGAAGAATCAGAGTTACTGATTAGCTGTTGTCGTTTTGCCGCCAATGCAATAGATCGTTTCCAACAAAAACGCTTGCTCTCAGAGAGTCAGCAACGTTTCCAATCACTGTGCCAATTTAACCCTGATCCCGTGTATGCGTTGGATAATCAAGGCTATTTTACTGACATAAATACGGCTGGTTGTGCCTTATTAGAATCGCAATTTTCCGAGTTAAAACATACACATTTTAGCCGGGTTATTTCCAGTGACCAGCTAGCTGAAGTGTCCGAATATTTTATTCGCGCGCTAGCGGGTGACGCCCAAAGTTTTGAAACAAGCATCATGAGCCTATCTGGCAAACGACATGAACTACAAATCACGATAATACCGGCTTGGATTGATGGAAAAATCAGCGGCGTACTCGGTCTCGCCAAAAACATCACGCAGCGCTTAAAAACAGAAAAACAACTGAGACTCTTCAACAGAGCTGTTGCTGCTAGCTCTAACGGTGTAGTGATTGCTGATATTACTCAGCCAGATATGCCGATTAGTTATGTTAATTATGCTTTTGAAAAGCTGACAGGATTCAGCCTAGCTGAAGTAGTAGGAAAAAACTGCCGCTTTTTACAAGGTGAAGATTCTGACCCGCTGGCGATCAAACAAATTCGCTTGGCTATCGAATCAAAACAAGAAATCAGTGTTGTGCTGAAGAACTACCGTAAAGATGGCAGCCTATTCTGGAATAACTTGTTTTTATCTCCAGTGCCTGATGAATCCGGTGTCATAACTCACTATATCGGTATTCAAACCGATATAACTGAGCAAAAAAAATACGAGCAAGAATTAGCATTCAGTGCGTCTCATGACCTGCTTACTGGCCTACCCAATCGAAGTCTATTGCACGACCGACTATCACAAAGCGTGAAGATGAATCGTCGGCTCAAAAACAAAGTAGCGCTAATTTTTATTGACTTGGATGATTTCAAACTGATCAATGACAGCCTAGGGCATTTAGTTGGCGATGAAGTTATTTGCCAAATAAGTGCTCGAATCACCAGCCAAATTCGCCCAAGCGATACCTTAGCTAGAATGGGCGGAGATGAATTTGTGTTACTGCTACCTGATCTTGATGATGCTCACCAGCTCAACCTAGTGGTTGAGCGTATTCTCACAGCTATATCAACCCCCCTAGAGGTCAGCGGCAAAGAATTACAAGTCACTGCAAGCATCGGTATCAGTATGTCTAATGGTGAGATTCATGAACCTATTCAGCTGCTGCAGCAGGCAGATTTAGCTATGTACCATGCAAAGCAACTTGGCCGCAATAATGCACAGTGGTACAGCCCAGATATGGAGAAAGCGCTGAATAATCGTCTAATCCTACGGGCTATGTTAAAGCGTGCAATTGAAAATAATGAATTTGAACTCTATTACCAGCCACAAGTGAATGCGAACAGCGGACGTTTAATTGGCCTGGAAGCGCTGCTGCGTTGGAAGCATCCGGAGCGAGGCTTTATTGCCCCAGATGAATTTATTCCGATTGCAGAGGAAACAGGGTTGATTATTGAGATAGGTCAGTGGGTCATCGAACAGGCCGCCACCTATAACCGTTCATTACAAAAACGCGGGCTGTTTGATCTCACTGTTGCAGTGAATGTGTCTCCACTACAATTTCAGCAAGCAAACTTTGTCGAACAATTAGAAACTACATTACAGAAAGCTCAGTTAGCGCCTCAGTGGTTCGAGTTAGAGCTAACTGAATCATTATTACTGGTAAACATCGAACAAGTGACACACAAGTTACAAGATCTTAAACAGCTTGGAGTCAGCATCTCAATTGATGATTTTGGCACGGGTTATTCGAGTTTAAACTACTTAAAGCAACTCCCCATAGATAAACTTAAAATTGATAAATCCTTTACTCGTGACCTCGTTACAGGTCCAAAAGATGCAGCTATTACCCGCACCATTATTGCAATGGCACATCAATTAGGACTAAGAGTTGTGGCTGAAGGCGTAGAAACAATAGCGCAGGCGACCTTACTTAATAGACATAAGTGTGATGAGTTGCAAGGGTATTTTTACTCAAAACCATTGCCTGCCAAAGAACTAGAGGCCTTTTTCCAACACTATCTGCCTGCTGGAAACTCAGAGGCTAACGCTCAGCGATACAATTTGTTATTGATTGATGACAAAGAAAACACCTTACTCTCACTCAAACCAGCGCTGCACAAAGAATCTTTTAATATTTTGACTTGCAACTCCACAGCAGAGGCCTTTGAATTTCTGGCTTTGCACGATGTACAAGTAATCGTTGCCGCACAACACATACTAGAAATGAGCGGCACTGAGTTTTTAAGCAAAGTCAGCGATATGTATCCCGATACCATTCGCCTAGTGTTATCTGGAGCCACTGACCTTCATTCTGTTACAGACACAATTAACCACGCTGCGATTCATAAGATTATTACTGCTCCTTGGCACGAGGAGAGTTTCATCAAAAAAATAAAAGCCGCATTTCGACTGTACCAACAACAACTTAAACGCAAATAATAAATTTCTCTATAACGGTCAAATGTTCGCCGAGGACGTTAGCTGTCGCTACCTGCGAATAAACAACTTGGCCTTTGTAGATAACCTCCAGAACATCAGAAAACGATGTTCAGTAACCAGCCAGTGCCACCACTAGCAAGCACAACCAACCACGCTGGCAGTTTCCAGAACATCAAAGCCAGCAGCGCCACAAGAGCCAGGGCAAAGTCTTGTGGTGCATGAATTGCACTTGTCCAAACAGGATCGTAGAGAGCGGCCAGCAGTATACCCACCACTCCCGCGTTGATACCTAACAGCGCAGCTTGGCTTCGCTGATGACGACGCAGGCGCTCCCAGAATGGTAAAGCACCCATAACCAAGAGTAAGGAGGGTGCGAAAATCGCCAGCAGACAAATCAAACCACTCAGCCAAGCAAAGGGCGTTGCATCTATAGAGGCCCCAAGAAATGCCGCAAAGGTAAACAGAGGGCCAGGCACAGCTTGCGCAGCACCGTAACCGGCCAAAAACGTGTCATTAGCCACCCAACCAACCGGTACAATCTCAGCTTGCAGCAGCGGCAATACCACATGCCCGCCACCAAAGACCAATGACCCGGCCCGGTAGAAAGCATCCAGCATTGACAACGTTTGATTCGTAAATATGGCCGAAAGTACTGGCAGCCCAATCAGCACAACAAAGAACAATGCCAAGCAAAACAGTCCAACACGTCTCGATATATTAATAGGCAGTGGATCATGCATTGTGTCTTGCGCCGGTTTGAACAACACCAGACCGAATATCGCAGCAATAACAATAACCGCTAGTTGCCCCCAAGCAGACGGTACCAGCAGAACAAAGCACGTAGCCGCTGCCATCAAGGTAGTCCGTGCGGTATCAGGGCAAAAAATGCGCGCCATGCCCCACACGGCTTGAGCCACTACAGCAACGGCTACAACCTTCAGACCTTGCAATACGCCAGTAAACATCGCATCACCGTAACTGGCAAGACCCAGTGCAAATACAATCAATGCGAACGCTGACGGTAAAGTGAAGCCCGCCCACGCAGCCAATGCCCCTGCATAGCTCGACCTAGAAAGCCCAATAGCTATACCAACTTGGCTGCTGGCAGGCCCCGGTAAAAACTGGCAAAGCGCAACCAAATCTGCATAGCTGCGTTCCGTCAACCACTGTCGCCGCGTCACAAATTCCTCACGGAAGTAACCTAAGTGGGCAATCGGGCCCCCAAAAGACGTCAGCCCCAAACGTAAAAAGATTAGAAAAATAACCCATGGAGTCTGATCGTTAGATTGCAAGTTAGCCATTAAATATGATCCTCGCACTGCGATTGAACCTTACCTCGCTAGGCTACACGCCTAGATTGGTGCGTAGCCATTGAATTTGCTGACTGACCTGGGTGCGTAACTGTTTAACTTCTTGGTTGGCATCATTAGCACCCTGCTCCATGGCTTGCATGTGTAAATTAAAGTCAGCAACACTTTGATATTGCTGCTCAGTAAGTTTTGAGCTTTGTTGTGCCGTTTGTGACGCATGAAAAGAGCTATCACGCACCCGTAAAGATGTTTCTTGCAACTTCTGCGCTAAATCACATTGGAACTCAGTCGACTGGGCCACCTCGTCAATATGCTGTTTAACACGATCAGTCACTGCATTGAGTGCGCCAAGCAAATTAGTAGATTGACTCACAGCCTGATGGGTTTTTTTCGACAACTGACGCACCTCATCGGCAACGACTGCAAAAGCACGCCCATGTTCACCTGCGTGCGCAGATTCAATAGTGGCATTGATAGCCAGCAGATTGGTTTGCTCAGAAATATGATTCACCTGAACTAAAATACTCATCACCTCTTGCACCGCTTGCACTAAATCCAGTAAAGCGTGCTGGCCTAAATCAATTTTCTTAATCGCTTGCTCACCCGCATAAACCACCTCACCAGCACTTTGCTCGCTGACATTCATTAAACTGGCGGTTTCCTCGGCAAAGTTTTGTACTTGGACAGAGCTGTCATTTACTTTTTGCGCCAACTGATTAAGTTCTTGGCTGGCTGCCCCAGCTTTATGCAGTTGCTCGCGTGTTGTGCTGGCATTAGCAATAATCATATCGAAACTGCCTAATAATTGTTCTAGCGTGCCTCCGATATCATGCAATTGTTGGTTCTTTTCTTTTTGCTGATTTTGCATACTGGTAATCAGCTGGTTAAAGCGCTTGGCAATCTGACCCAGCTCGGTGCGATCAGCATCCATATCAACAAAGTTCAGGCTACCCTGCTGAACTAATACCGTTAGCGCGGACTCAAGCTTAGTCAGATTATTGATGACAAAACGCTTCTGGAACACATACAGCAGCGCAGCCATGACCAGTAACCCAGCAGCAAAAGCAAAAAAGAGCTTTTTCACCAGTAATTCAACGTCGTCTTTGCTTTGATTAACATATCGCTGGCCCTGAATAATGGCTTGTTCAAAGTTATTAATCAGCTGATTGACTTGCATCGAACTGTCTGCGCGCGCTTGTTGTCCTTGAATTGAACGCTCCATTTCTAAAGGATAGCGTTTATACAAACTGGTAAGCTGGCGTAAAATTGCATCTCCTTGTTCCTCTACATCAGCGGCGCGTGTCTTCTTTGCCCAGCCCATCAAGCTAGCAATATCATTTTCTTCTGGTTCAAGATAAAGCCCAATGCGCGGTAAGCCGCTTAGTTGTTGCAGGGTCTGATTATAGCGTTCACGGGTTCGCTCAATTTGCTGCACATAATTCTCGTTGCCACTGTTCCAGAAGTTTTCACGTAGGGTTTTTATCTCTGACAGCAACCCGGTTAAGCGTACTGTCGCCTGTAAATAAGTAATACCGGCTTGTGGCTGTTGTTCAAACACTTTTAACCCATAGTTTTCTAGTCGACTGAGCTCAGCAGTTGTTTCCCGTTCATTTTGATAGAGTAAACCTTGCTCATCTCCGGCCAATTTCCCCGCACCTAAGAACTCATTGCTGAGCCCCGAATACAAGGCATCAGCCACGGGTTCCAACTGTGTCACTAAACTGGCTGGCAGACTGGGGAAAACCTGTTGACTTAAAGCATCTAAATCTGCAAGCGCCGCTGAGTGAAAAGTGGCATCGCCCGTATTTAAATAGGTTTGTATTTTATTGCGTACATCTACAGCTAATTGGCGGTGCAACTCTGAGTAATTTAAAGTGCTGGCAAAAGACTGATTAAGCTTACCCAACCCCCAGTACAAAATAACAGCCAAAGATACAGCCATACAGGCAAGCACAACTGCAGCTAAACGGGTCATTGTGATAATACGCATAACTCATCCCTTAAGAAGTCGCTAAAAAATGATCCACTGAGTGCTTACGCCGTTACAAGAATGAGAAAGCAAGTAACAGTCCATAAGTTCTACTTAGCGGTTGCAGGCAATCTTTTGCGAACACTCAGGGTCTAGCAGTAGATGAACAATCGATCCCGAAAGCTCTGCAACTAAACTATTACCTATGGCATTTTTTGCTTCAGCTTTAATCAAGCTCAGACGACTGGATACAGTGGCTGCTGAGTCCAAATCGGCTGACGTTGAATCAATGGCGGCCACTGAGATACTCATAAGGTTAAAAAACCTCTTTTCACCAAAGCGATCTTCAGCCCAGATGCCATTGCTGCTTAAATGTTCGGAATTGTAAAAAGAGGGGCACTGACGACTAAATTCATCCAATGCTGCTTTAACGTAGTCCTGCCAGTTGTCACTACGAAACACCGCGACATAATCATCACCGCCCACATGCCCAACAAAATCGAGCTCAGGTTGACAGTGCTTTTGTAGTAATTGTGCAACACAAAGAAGGATGACATCGCCTTTAGCGTAGCCGTATTGGTCGTTATAGGGTTTGAAATTATCTAGATCAAAGTAACAGACAACGAAGGGTTTTTTATTGATAATTAGTTGATCGATATGCTCTTGAATCAACACATTGCCAGGTAAGCCAGTCAGTGGATTAGAGTTTTTTGCACTTTTGACCTGCATGTCGGTAATCATTTTCAATAAATCAATAACCTGTCCGACACCAAAGTACTTACCCTGCTCGGTAATAATAAAATCTTCTTGCAGTTGATTACGGTTTCTTTGGGTAACTAACAGACTCACTGTTTCAAGACGCGTGTGGCGTTCAACGCTAATAAAATTACCATCTAAAATCTGACTGAGCGGTTTTTTAACATATAAATCACGACCGAACGGCTTGCTTAATTTGTCGAGTAAACTAGAGCGTTTAATAATACCGACCGGAATGCCAGCGGACACCACAGGAAGAGAAAACCATTGTTCGTTACGCTCAAAAATAGCGGTCACTTCTTCAACAAGCGTATCAGGCGTTACTGGAGTAATATCTTGTTTTAACTCACCAACTTGCCCATGGTCTTTATAGATTTCACGACTGTCTTTAATCTGCTGCCAAACCCGCTGAGCACTCTTACTTATGTGCAGAGAGGGTGTCGGGCTGGGTCTGGCAAAGTAATAGCCTTGTAAATAATCCACGCCAATTTCACACAGGGTTTCAAACTCTTGCAGGGTTTCAATACCTTCAGCAATAATTTGACTTTTAACCGAACGCGCAATCGCAACAATAGAACGCATAAAGTCGCGCTTAACCTTATCTTTTTCGATACCGCTAATAAAGTGCCGATCAATTTTGACAAAATCAGGTTGCACTTCCGACCAGAGCCTCAGGCTAGAATAACCTGTACCTAAATCATCCAACGCAATGGAAAAACCCTCGCCCTGATAATGTTTAACCGCTCGACGCATCAACTCGTAATCATGGGTCGGAGAATGCTCAGTTATTTCAATGACCACCTGTTCCGGGCTGATACCGAAATTATTAACAAGCTCAAGTGTCAAACCTCTTTGGTAATCAGCTTGTATGAGTGTTTCGGGTGATATATTGAGAAACAACTTTCCGGGAAGTTGTTGTTGGCTAAACTGCTCGATGGCTTTTGTGCGACAAACACTCTCTAGAGCAAACAGTTTCTTTTGCTGTCTAGCCTGCTCAAAAAGATTTATAGGGTCAAACAGGATGCTTCCAGAAGGTCCACGACTTAACGCTTCATAAGCGTAAATAGACTGTCCATCAGCGCTAATAATCGGCTGAAAATATATATTAATCAATTTTGATTCAATTATTTCTAACAATTCATCTTCTTTTTTCATCTGCTGTAAACCTTAAGTGAGCCAAGTAATCTCATGAGGTTGGCGTGTTAGGCCGCACTGTTTTTTAAGTGTCTCGGAAGAGGATTAGAAATACATACATAACAGCTAACCGAAAACTCTATTACACAGGCTCTGGCCTACATGACGTAATCATTACAGCAGCTGATAATGACAAAACGGTTACATTGATTTTTGTACAACTCTTAAGCGCGTACTTTTATGCAATTCGAAGGCTCAATAGAGCCCGTCGCACATCAGCACCTACAGAGATACTTAGTAACCCCCGAAAAAAAAGAGCCCTTAGGCTCTTTCTTCTTTTAGCACGCTCATCTACTTACAGCGCAAAACGAGGCACGATCTCGAACATGGACTACAGCTTTTTAATTATCTACAGGGCGTTTACAAACAGATGGACGCTAAAACTATTTAATAGGCGTTCTTTTTTACAGCATTACTTAGGCATTTCCATTTTCAGCTCCACACGGCGGTTTTGCGCTCGTCCTTCAGCTGTTGCATTTGACGCTAAAGGTTGAGTATCTGCAAAGCCTACTGCGCGTAAGCGAGCACTGCTAATACCGTTGGCTTCTAAATAACGCACGACACTACCGGCCCTAGAGCCTGAAAGCTCCCAGTTTGATGGGTAACGGCCCCGAATAGGCACAGAATCAGTATGACCCTCTACGGCAATTTTAAAGTCATTTTTGCGCAAGACATTGACCAGCTTTTTAAGCACATCAGCCCCAGCCAAACCTAAATCAGCTTGGGCTGAGGTAAATAAAATCTCACTTTTAATTCTAAAGCTGACAATCCCTGCACTCATACTCACATCAATGTCATCACCGAGCTGGTCAAAGCCCAATTCACTTAGACTGCGCCCTTCCTCTTCGGCTTCCATATTGCCTTCTAAGCCCAAGGCAGCCAGCTCGTTTTGCACTGTATCGCCAGTCTGCGCACCGGTTAACTGCACACCGATCACCCCTTCAGCGGCAAGCTCAACACCCAATCTTCCCCCTTCAATTATGGCTGTACCGCTGGCTGCGCCAACCTCATGCTCAGATCCAGAGACAAAATCCCCTTTACCAGAAAAAGCCAACATGACGATGAGCAGAACCAATAACAACGTCATCATATCTAAATAGGTCGAGAACCAGGTTTCCTCTTCCTCTCTAGGCCCAGTGCTGCTATCAAGGGCGAGCCAAGCGTTACCTGAGCCGCTGGTTTTATTCGCCATACGCGCTAACTTAAGCTCAGTTTCTAAACGCTTAGTTTTTGCTGTGAGCTGACTGATTCTATAGCGTCCTTCTCCGCTCATTAGCTTTTCTCTTGTTTACTATAACGATGATTGCCATCGTTAATCTCATCTTGATGCTGTTCCATAAACGAGTTTAAAGTCTCGCGCATCATGGCGGGGCTGCGCTTTTGGCTCATCATAGATACCCCTTGCAGCACCATATTCATCAACACTAAACGCTGCTCAGTACGACGCTCTAACTTTACCGCGACCGGCTTAAACAACAAATTAGAAAACAAAATACCATAGAATGTAGTCATCAGCGCTAAAGCCATTTGTTGACCAATCAGCGCCATGTCGCCATCACCTAATAAAAACATAAGATTGACTAAACCTACCAGCGTACCAATCATGCCAAATGCCGGTGAATAACTGGCCATGACCCGAAACAACTGCGCCTCGGCATGCTCACGGGCTCGCATTCTCGAAATGCGCCACTGCAATAACTCTAAAATCTCTTCTTCAGGTGTCATATCAATGACGAGTTGGACGCCAGTTTTTAAGAAAGGATTGGAAGCCCGCTCCAGTGCGCTTTCCACCGCACGGATGTCGCTCTTAACCCAAAGACGCGAAATCTCAATCAACTCATCAAGATCTTTCTTGGTGTAGAGCTTTTCATTACGCAATACAGTGCCCATTAAACCAAAAATGCGCACCACTTCGCGTAACGGGTAACTGATAAAAGTAGCGGCTAAAGTACCCACCAGCACAATAAGAATACTGGGTATATCAAGGAACAAAGTAGGATCAACAGCTGTATAGAAAATCACGACGCCCAGCAAAACAATACTGGCGACTATACCTATTAAGGTGGAGGGGTTCATATGGACAGACCTAAAGCTTAACGGAAAAATTTGTGAAACATTAACACAAATTAACTTCAACATTTGCCCATAGGTACAGCTGTTGCGTTAAATGAAATTGAACTTGTAGGCATTGACACCTTTTAGCAAAAAAACGGCAGTATTAAAGGTCTTCTGCGCTGAATCTGACCCTGTAACTAATTCTGCGCAACTGTCCGTTTATTTAGATTGTCTTCTTAAAATATCTTTTGGCAGGTTAAACCACACTCCACTTGCATACCCTCCGTCACGAATTGTACGACCGTGTATTCTGGTCAAGGTGATGTTCTACCAGTCGGAGAAATGCCTGTTTAACACTTTCTGAATAAAAACTTAGCTGACCATTAAAGGCAGTGCCATGCTCAGAAAAATAGGGCTTAAACTGCAGACGAAAAAAAAGAGCCCTTAGGCTCTTTCTTCTTTTAGC
>Ga0172382_10008537_pt1 | contig 14248 bp, 12 predicted proteins | sample Leawel138RmetaG_FD_122245 | JGI IMG/M metagenome (GOLD analysis project Ga0172382, IMG submission 122245) | Leachate microbial communities from a municipal landfill in Southern Ontario, Canada - Leachate well 138R metaG | ecosystem: Engineered > Solid waste > Landfill > Unclassified | place...
AACAAAAGATGGCATTACCGCTTTCCAGATGGATATTAAAATAGCCGGAGTTACCCAAGAGGTGATGGAGAAGGCCCTCAAACAGGCCAAAGAGGGACGCTTACATATCCTTAGCATAATGGATAAGACACTGAGTCAGCCACGGGAAGATATCTCAGAATTGGCTCCTAAAATCTTAACCCTCAAAGTTGATGAAGAGAAAATTGGGGCAGTTATCGGTACCGGTGGAAAGACAATTAAAGGGATTGCCGAACAGACCGGTGCTGAGATCAACATCGAAAACGATGGAGTTGTGACTATTTTCGGTAAAAATAAAATCAGTGCTCAAGAGGCCTATGATTTAGTAAAATCGATTGTCGAAGAGCCTGAAGTCGGTCGGATCTACCAAGGTACCGTCAAGCGGATAATGGACTTCGGCGCTTTTATTGAAATCCTCCCCGGTAAAGAGGGGCTCTGCCATATCAGTAAGATGGCCAAGACACGGGTCAACAACGTCAACGATATTTTGAGTGTTAATCAAGTTATCCCCGTAAAGTTAATAGAGATCGACCGCATGGGACGTCTTAACCTCTCTTACATCGATGCCCTCACTGAGACGGAGAAAAAGTAGATGGATAGTGGGGAGAGAATCATCGTTAAGGCGGTTGTCAAAAGAGGGGCTCTTTTACCCCTCTACAGTACTGACGCTGCCGCCGGCGCTGATTTACACGCCTTTCTCCCCGCTGGAGAGTCAATTACGGTGCAGGCCAATGGGGGTAGGGCACTGATCCCTACCGGCCTAATCTTAGAAATTCCCCCCGGATATGAAGGGCAGGTGAGAGCCCGTAGTGGCTTAGCGATCAAACATGGGGTGACTGTCCTCAATTCCCCCGGTACAATCGATAGTGACTACCGGGGAGAAGTCCAAGTGATTCTGATCAACCATGGGCAACACCCCTTCAGTGTGACCAATGGATTGAGAATAGCCCAATTGGTCGTTGCTCCTGTTAAGCAAGGCCAATTTATTGCGGTAGAAGAAGTCAATGAAACCAAACGGGGTGAGCAGGGATTTGGTTCAACAGGAGTATAAGGAATGCTCAGTAAACAGGGCTCTACTTTTACTACCTTACGAAAATATATCTTTAGGGAGTTTAGCCTCTCCCTACTAGTCGCTTTTCTCTTCTTTTTCTTTATCTTCGCTGTCAACCAACTCCTCCTCTTTGCCCAAAAAATCATCCTCAAGAATGTCGAGATCCTCTCGGTAGTAAAATTGGTAGCACTAGCTATTCCCCAAATTCTCCTCTATACACTCCCATTTTCAACCCTCAGTGCGGCCTCCATGGTGATTGGCGATAAGTCGGCGGGTAACGAAATTTTAGCTCTCAGAGCGGCGGGGATCTCTTTGAGGCGTATTTTTGAGGTAATTGGGGCATTGGCTTTAATCATGACCTGCCTAACTTTCTTTGTTGCCGATGTAATGCTCCCTTACAGCCACCTCAAATTTAAAACACTCTACAGTGAATTACTTCAAGACTTACCCACGCTAGAGATTGAAAGTTATGCAGTTAATACTATTGGGGATACTGTTTTGGTTACCGGCAACGTCGAGGACGGCATCATTGATACTCTCGTCCTTTTTGACACCTCCAAAGGGGATGACCAACAGATAATTACCGCCCGCGAAGGAAAGGTTACCTTAGTCAATTTGGAGACCTTTTTATATAGACTTGATGTCAAAGATCCCATGATTCTCAATAGTAAAAGCAGTGCAATGGAGGAGTACACCCTCGCTGAAGCCGAGAGCATGACCTTCTATTTAGATTTCTCTTCACAAGTCACCCAACTCACCGATGTTAAACCCTCACAACTGAGCTCTAGAGACCTGATGGAACTTATTCAAAGTCGTAAGCAAGATTTGATGAAGAGTAAAGAGATTAAAAACTTCACCCTTTTGAATATGTTGGGCAAAAGGGGAGACTTGCTTCGCCAACTCAGTAGCGATAAAACCCTTTTAAAAGAGATTGCCACGCTCGACTTTGAAATACTTGCCCTGCAAAAAGAGAAGGAGATTAACTTTTACTTACAGTATTACCGCTCGGAACTCCATAAAAAGTTAGCCCTTTCGGCGAGCTGCTTTGTCTTAGTATTCATTACCTTCCCCCTCTCTTTTATGCGCCTAAAACATGGGCGACTCTTCGGGTTTGGACTGAGCCTCTTTGTGGCGGCCTGCTATTGGTTTATGCTCTTCTTTGCCCAGAAACAGGTTATTACGACGGCCATTCATCCGGCTCTACTAGTGTGGGCTCCTAACTTATTCTTCGCTGTTTTAGCCTTCTTTTTACTCTTTAGGAGGCGTCGACTGTGAAAAAGCTTGACCGGTATATCACCTCATCAGTTCTACGCCTCATTGTCACCTCGGCCCTTTTAATCACTTTAGTCTTAGCCCTCTTTGACATCTTTAGCCAACTAGAGCAATATATTTCGGCTGAATTGAACTTCCATGACATTGGTCTTTTAACCCTCCTCTATCTCCCTCAAGGTCTTACTTTGGCCTTAGGACCGGCGACCCTTTTTTCCACCACCTACTTCCTCTCGATGCTACATGCCAATAATGAGATGATTATCCTCTCTAATATAGGTTACGCCTTTCGCCGTATAGTGCGCCCAATCTTTATTTTAGGCCTATTTTTAATTGCCTTCCAATTTGCGTTCTCTGAGAAGATTGCCATACCGGCCCTCAGGGAAAAGTATGTTTTAGCCGATGAGAAGCTGGGAAGTCGAACAAGCCTCGATAGCCGTGACATTACCCTCCAAAGCCCCGAAGGAGACTATATTATCCACGCGAAAAGATACCGTGAGGAGAGCCACAGTATTAGTAGTGTCCTGTTGGTCCTTTTAGATAGTGATAAGCGTCTCTCTACACGTCTAGACGCCGCCAGTGCCACCTTTAATGGAGAGTACTGGGTTTTTAAGGATGTGAAGCGCTACAATGTGAGTAGTGAACAGACCCTCTTATTTGTCGAGAGCTTAGATGAGTGGTTTGATACTAAAATTAATATTGAGCCGGCCCTTTTTAGAAATCTCTCTGCCGATATTACCACGATGGAACTTGAAGGGGCTTTCAAATATGTGCAGATCATCAAGAAGATGAATGCTACGCAATACGCTATCTATGCCTCGGATTTAGCAAGCCGTCTCTACGGTAATTTAACACCCCTGATTTTGATTTTTATCTCATGTGCCACCCTTTTTGCCTGGCGCAAAAATGTTCTGGTTTTATCGATTCTCTCGAGCCTCTCAATTGCGGTAGTCTACTTTGTTTTCGATATGGTCAGCATGATTTTTGCCAAGCAAGGCCTTATTGCCCCTGTGATGGGCCCCCTGTTACCCATGGTGGTTTTAAGCCTTATCTCAACTATTTTACTAGCAATTAGAAGGATTTAACTATGAAGAACATCTTTAAGATTACCAAAGAAGATTCCACCAGTAGAGCCCGTAAAGGGGAGTTAACCCTAGCCCATGGCGTCGTTAAAACACCTGCCTTTATGCCGGTAGGGACCAATGGAACGGTCAAAGGGATTCACCATTCAACCGTTCAAGAGATTGGCTACAACTTGATCTTGGGCAATACCTACCACCTCTACCTCCGCCCGGGAATTGAGGTATTAGAGGCCTATGGCGGGCTACACAACTTCTCGGCATGGTCAGGCAATATCCTCACCGACAGTGGTGGGTTTCAGATCTTCTCACTGGCTAAACTACGCAAGATAAGAGAGGAGGGAGTGGAGTTTCAAAGCCATATTGACGGTTCACGACACCATCTAACACCCGAGAAAGTGGTCGATATCCAAAAAGTGATTGGCAGTGATATCCTAATGAGCCTCGATGTATGTACCCCCCCCGAAATTACCTACCGAAAAGCCCAAGAGGCAATGGCTATTACCCACCGATGGGCTGAGCGCTCCCTAAAACAGTGGCAATCCTATGAGAACTTTAAGGGGCATCTTTTTGGGATAGTTCAAGGAAACTTTTACGAGGAGCTCCGTAAAGAGAGCGCTGAATTTATTGCCTCTTTAGATTTTCCCGGCTTGGCAATCGGTGGTCTTTCAGTAGGGGAGGAGCCCGACACATTTGTCCATTTCCTCAACTACACATCCCAGTACCTGCCAACTGCGAAGGTGCGCTATGTGATGGGTATCGGCTCTCCCGATTACATTTTGGAGGCTGTAGAAAACGGTATCGACCTCTTTGATTGTGTTCTAGCCACCCGCATTGCCCGTAATGGGGCCGTCTTTAGCGACGACGGTTTGATCAATTTAAAAAAGGCAATCCACGAAAAAGATACCAATGCGATTGAAGATGGGTGTCCTTGTCATGCCTGTACAACCTACTCTAAAGGGTATCTGCGACACCTCTTTAAAACAGGCGAGATGTTAGGCGGAATGTTGGCTACAGAGCACAACCTCACTTACCTCTACCGGTTGATGCAGAGGATTCACAAGGCTATCGATGAAGATAATTTTAACAACTTTAAAAAGGCCTATTTAGAGCGCTACTATGGAAAATAGGGGAGAAAAGGCCCGTAAGGTCTCCATTATAGTCATGCTTCTCACCTTATCTTCGAGGATCCTCGGTATCTTTAAAGCACGGGTACTGGCAGTTGTTTTTGGGGCCACCCTCACCGGTGATATCTTAAACTTCACTTTTAATATCCCCAACAATTTTAGAAAACTTTTTGCTGAAGGGGCCCTCTCTTCGGCCTATATCCCCCGTTTTAGTGCCATTATAGCCGAAGACGGCACGCGGCAAAGGTCAAAACAATTATTAGCGGTCTTAAGTGGATTTCAACTCATCATCTCCCTAGTACTAATTGTCGCAACACTCTTTTTTGGGCAAAACTTTATCCGCTTAATCAGCGACTACCGCCAAAGTGAAGTTCTCCACTTGGCCTCTCGCCTCCTTTTTTGCTTTATGTTCTTCTTAGCGGCGATCTCATTCAGTGCCCTCTACAGTGGTGTTCTACAGAGTCATGGCGCTTTCTACGTGGCGGCGGCAGCTCCCTTGCTCTTCTCGGTAGCAATAATTGGAGCGGTAAAGTTAGGAGAACCTTTTTTAGGTCCCTACTCAATGGCTTTGGGCGTTGTGCTTGGCGGGGCTCTGCAGATGTTAGTCACCCGTATAGCCCTTGCCCGGTTTGCCTATCCGCTTGCTTTATCTTTCAACTTTAAAAATAGGGAATTTGTGAAGGTCTTAAGGGCTTGGGGACCGGTCACTTTGATTGCCCTCACCACTATTTTAACGCAGCAGATAGCCTTCTTCTTAGCCTCTACGCTCCAGGAGGGGAGTGTAACGGCCTTTAGCAATGCCATCATAATTTGGCAAGCGCCTTACGGAATCTTCTATGGAGCTATTGCCACCGTCTATTTTCCCCTGATGGCTTCCACACATGCCAAAGGTAACCGCGAAGAGCTCCGCAATTTGGTAGCCAAGGGGCTCTCTTACTTAACTGTTTTCCTTTTGCCGGTGACAATAGCCTTAGTGACCTTACGGAATGAGACGGTGGCGGTCCTTTTACAAAGTGGCCGCTTTGTCCTTGCCAACACACTTGCCACAGGGACCATCCTCCTCTATTTCGCCATAGGGATGTTGGCAGTGGCTTACTACAATTTTTTGCAGCGGGTTTGTTTCTCAATCGGTAAATTCAAAGTCGCCCTCTATTTTAACCTTTTGGTAGCCTTGTTAGATATCGTAGCGATGTTAACCTTTGTTAAGAGTGGCTTAGGAGGCGCCGCCTTAAGTCTGGCTAACACCATAGCATTTTTAATGGGCTCAATTGGCCTCGCCCTCTATTTGGGTAAAGGCGGGATTTTCAAGTTAAACAAAGAGTTAGTTAAAATAGTGGGGGCCAATTTACCGCTAATTCTCCTAGCTCTTCTTTACCGGACCAAAATTGACCAGAGTTGGTGGCACACGGGGAGCTCTCTCTCTAATGCCCTAAAACTCACCTTTTTATATGGAGGGGTAGCGATTCTTGTTTTGGTACTCTATAGCTTACTGGGCATTAAAGTCCTCTCTTTTAGAAGGAGAGGACCTCAATTGAAAGGACAGTAAAGTCGTAGGAGCGCTCATTAATTTCAAATGCGAAGCGCTCCCCCTCTTTATGGTTGAGTAGCTTCATTCCAAAGGGTGCCAGGTAACTAATAATATTCGCCTGGGGGTCTGATTCCCAAGGACCCAGTATACTGTAGGTTTCATGCCGGTTTTCAAGATGGTTCTCGAGAGTAACCTTGGTCCCAAAAGAGACTTTTGAGGGATCTATGTTTTCAGGCGAGACAATTACCGCCCTAGAAATCTCATCGGTGAGTCGCATCATGGTGTTGTTTAAAATCCCTTGGCGCTCCTTTGCGGCTTTGTACTCTGAGTTTTCCCTTAAGTCTCCGAGGGAGATAGCTGAACCAATCTCTTTGGAGTTCTCGGGAATCTCGATGTTCATTATGTGGTCTAACTCCTCTTGCTTGTCGATGAGTTTCGCGTGGGTGACCAGCAATCCACTGGAGACCAGTTCTGTTTCGCTCTCCTCTTCTCCGAGGAAGACGAAATCGGGGTATTTCTCAAGGATAAAGTGCTTAACTTCTACCTTCTTCGAGGCATCGAGGCCCTGCATCCTTAAGACAATGAAGCTAACCCTTTGGGCAGCTCCCTCATTGGCACTTTTTAAGAATTGGAAGATTAACCGCTCATCAAAGATAATAGTGGAGAGGGTTTTCGCTATCTTGCGATTCTCAGTGGTATCCTTACGTGCTTCAATCGCGTTATAAGCATAATCGAGGAGTTGGAGTTGGCTGGTAAGGAGAGTCTCAAAGGGGACTTTCATCTTCTTTTCCCAGTACTTGCGGTCATAGGTGCGCGAAAGATAGGTAAACAAATCGGCATTTTCACGATAGTTACGCGCCGTGTTTTTAAACATATCCTCGATAATCTTGGTCTTTCCCTGGTCTTGCAGGGTCTCCATGATGTATCCGGTGAGGTAGTAGGGGTAGAGTGAGACAAGGACCATGGCTACCTTATCGCTCTCTTCGACATATACCACATTGTCGATAAAGAGCTTCTTTAATTCAGAGTCATCGATTAGGCTAAAAGTCTTGGGAATATTGTCGAGCATCCCGTAGAGGTGTTTAAAGTCAATACTAGGGCGCTCTAAGAAGGGGTATTTATCGCACAAGGCATCGACAAAGAGGAAACTGGCGACTACTTGGTCGTTAACACTTTGGTAACCGGTACTCTGGTCTTTGAAATACTGCACCATCTCCATAAAGAATTCCGATTCTACGTCAGCGCTAATTAAGAAGTCGCGCACAATTTTAATCTTCTGGTAGAAGCGCTTTTCATTCCTGAAGATTCCTAGGGACTTCTCTTCGTAGGAAATAGGAGTTTGGCGCAAGGTATAGATGTCGGGATTGGAGGGGAGAAAGCCGATCATTGGGTCATTCATTAAGACCTTTTTGGCTTGTGTCTGCCAACTACTCCACTCTTTGGCACTTAAAATAGAGGGGACAGCTTCACCTTTAATCTCTTTTAAAGAGGCTTCGTTCCCGTTACTCATAATGAGGGTCTTAAGAGCCCAAGAAATATCATCTTTGAACTTCTCTTTGAGTTTCTCTTTGGGAAAGATACTCTTAAGAACCCAGATGTGGTGTTTAGGGAGAACTTGTAGTGAGCTAAAAGCCATCGATAGACTCATTTTATGGTTACGTTTTGAGGCAAAGTCGATTATGACATCTTCGTGGTTTAACTCTCTTATACGTCCAATACTCCAACTCTTATGGTAAACGAAGGAGCCTTTATCGAAGGCGATGTTTTTTTCAAAATCTTCTATAGCTGAGTTTACATCGCGGTAAGATTTGTTGAGATTGGAGATCTCAATACTCTCCTCTAAACGGCTGTGATCTTTATACTTCTGTCGGTAAGCGGCGACAAGTTTTCCCCGTGCCCATTCTGATTCACTGTCAGATTCTAAAATAGTTTTAAGAACTGTGATGCACTCATCCCAATTCTTTTTAGCAGCCACGACATCGTAGAGTTGCGCGAGCATCTGAGAGATGCGCTCCCCTTGGAAATGGGTAGCAATCCGCTGGGCTAGCCCTAATAAGTAGGCAAATTCTTCAGGAATTAACTCCAAAAGGGTAGACCACACCTCTTTTACCGCCGGAAGGTTTTGGGCATTTAAAAAGCGTTGCAGGCTCTTCTTGAAGTAGAAGATAGCCTTCTCCATATCGCCTTTACTAAGGTAGCGTTCGCCGATAGTTTGTAAAAGGTCAGTTTCGTCAAAATCGACTTTGACCAAGCGCTCGTAGAGGGCGTACATCTCCTCTTCACGGTTCTGTTTCTCATAGCTGGAAGCCAGGTACCTGATAACGTATTTATCTTCAAAACGTTCCAGTATTTTATGGCTAAGATAGTCGGCAATACCATATTTCTTGTGCTCATTGAACAATTCAATTAGCGCAATAATATTGCCATAATCTAATGAACGGCGTTGTAAGGCAACTAGCCCCGACAGGTAGAGGGCAATGATGCTCTCCTTGTTTTTTTGGAGGTATTCGTCGCAGATAGTTTTAACCTCAACTAACTCTTCAGGGTCCTCAATTTTGGCCAATAACGTATCCAGTTCCTGGAAGTTCCCCACAGTGTAATTAGTGACAGTTGTTCTGGTCCATTTTTCTTCAGTTAATAAGTTTTTTATATTCTCTACGTTCATTACGCACTCCAATTCAGTCAAATTTAAAGGACAAAAGTAACCCCGAGCTACAAGATATTTAGTTCATAGCTCAGGTCGATAAGGTGAGAAATGTTCCTGCCTCACCTATAATAATACCATGCAGGGCAATTCTATGCAATAAGCTATTCAATTTATAACCTTTCCAAAAGGTGTTCTTTCTGGTACAACTATGGTATGGAAAAAGACAAAAGAGCAATTATTGCCCCCTCTATCTTGGCTGCCGATTTCTCAAAAACAGGCGAGGCTATTAAGATGGTTGAAGCCACGGGGGCTAAGTGGATTCACCTTGATGTAATGGATGGAGCCTTTGTGCCCAACATCTCATTTGGTCCCAAATTTATTAAAGATCTGCGCCCACTGAGTAACCTCTATTTTGATACGCACCTCATGATTGAGAAGCCAGAGCGTTATATCAAAGAGTTTGCAGAAGCGGGCAGCGACTGTATCACGGTACATGCCGAGGCGACCGTCCATCTGCACCGTGTAATCGCTCAAATAAAAGGGGAGGGGAAAGCGAGTGGAGTCTCAATTGTCCCCTCAACCCCCGTTAGCTCCATTGAATTAATTCTCGAAGAGGTCGCTTTAGTTTTAATAATGTCGGTTAATCCCGGCTTTGGCGGTCAGTCTTTCATCACCTCGGCGTTTAGGAAGATTGGTGAGCTAGATAGGTTGAGAAAACAGTACAACCTCAATTTTAAGATCGCCGTTGACGGTGGGGTGTCTCCACAGAATGGCCATGCGTTGATAAAACTAGGTGCCGATGTCTTGGTTATGGGGAGTGCTTTCTTTTCAGATCCCAATCAAAAAGGGATCGTCACTACTTTCCAGGGTCCCTAAACGATGCGTGCAGTAGTTCAGCGGGTTAGCAATGCTACGGTAACTGTTGGCTCTCAATTAGTTGGACAAATTGATTGGGGCCTATTAATCTATCTAGGGGTCTATCGTGATGACGAGAGTCGCGATGTAGCTATTTTGGCCAATAAAATCCCGAAGCTAAGGATTTTTGAAGATGCCGAGGGGAAGATGAATAAGGCGGTTGCCTCTCAGGGCTCACAGGTGCTAGTTATCAGTCAGTTTACCCTCTGCGCCGATTTGAATAAAGGGAACCGCCCCTCTTTTAATCCGGCAGCCCCTCCCGAGAAAGCAAACGCTCTTTATGAAGAGTTTGTGGCCATGTTGCGGGCAAAAGATTTGTTTGTGGCCACGGGAGCCTTTGGCAAAGTGATGCAGGTTAATTATACTAATGAGGGACCGGTCACTTTAGTGGTAGAGTCTTGAAGTAAATAAGCCCTTGACGGGGTTGTAGTAAATGAGGAGTTGGAGATGGCTAAAAATACAATAGTAATGGCATCTAAAGAGGGGGATAACAAACAAAAGCTAGTCGCTTTAGAAGCTGCCCGCTCGCAAATCGATAAACAGTTTGGCAAAGGGGCCCTCATGAAGTTAGGGGACTCAACCACAGATCGCTCAATTACGGCTATATCGAGTGGCTCTATCCTCTTAGATGAAGCTTTGGGTGTTGGCGGCTATCCGCGGGGTAGGGTTGTCGAAATCTACGGACCGGAATCTTCGGGAAAGACTACTCTGGCCTTACACGCCATTGCCGAGACCCAAAAGAGTGGTGGCATTGCCGCTTTTATTGATGCAGAGCACGCCCTCGACCCCACTTATGCTAAGAAATTGGGGGTTAACACCGATGAATTGTGGATTAGCCAACCCGATAACGGCGAACAGGCTCTGGAGATAGTGGAGTCTTTAGTTCGTAGTGGTGCCGTCGACATGATTGTGGTTGACTCGGTCGCCGCCCTCACACCCCAGGCGGAAATCGATGGGGAGATGGGTGACAGCCATATGGGGTTACAAGCCCGCCTGATGAGTCAAGCCTTAAGAAAATTGACCGGTATTCTGGCTAAGAGTAATACCACTATCATTTTCATCAACCAAATTAGGATGAAAATCGGTATCATGTTTGGTAACCCGGAAACCACCACCGGGGGTAACGCCCTTAAATTCTACTCCTCTATCCGCGTCGAGGTACGTCGCATCGAGGCCATTAGTCGCAGTGCCGACGATATTATCGGTAACCGGGTACGTATAAAGATTGTTAAAAATAAAGTGGCGCCCCCCTTTAAGAAGGTGGAGCTCGATATGTTCTTTGGTGAAGGGCTCTCCTACCACGGCTCAATTCTCGATGCTGCCTTGAAGTATGATTTAATCCAAAAGAGTGGCTCTTGGTACTCTTTCAATGAAGAGAAAATTGGACAGGGCCGGGAGAATGCCATCAACTTTTTAAAGACCAATGGTGATATCACAAAAGAGTTGGATGAGAAACTGCGAGCCATAATATTCCCACAAACCGTTGAAGAGGTGCCACAGGAGTAGGTCTTTACCTCATTTAGCTAAAATATTATACTCACCACATGGTAAAGGAAGTTGCCGCCCCTCTCTCTTACACACTAGATAAATTTGAAGGGCCTTTAGACCTCTTGTTGCACTTAGTTCAGAAGGCCAAAGTAAATATCTACGATATTCCCATTGGAGAAATTACCGACCAATTTTTGGTCTATCTTAATAGCGTAGAAGAGTTGGGCCTCGATGATTTAAGTGAGTTTTATCAGATGGCGGCCCACCTAATTTACATGAAAAGTAGAATGCTCTTACCTAACTTCGACTCCTTAGAAGATGACGAGGAGTTTACCCGCTTAAGGGGAGAGTTGGTCGACAGCCTTTTGGAGTACCAGAAATATAGGCGCTACAGTGTCTTGTTAGAGTCTTCCCGTGAAGAGGGGGAACTTTTTATCAGTCGTAAAAAGAGCCAGTTTTCCCTCCCCTTTGAGGATGAAGAGCTTTTTAAAGAGACGAACGTTTGGGACCTCTTCCACGCATTTGCCAAAATGCTCCGCTCAATAACCCCACAGCAGGTCTTTAATGTCTATGAAGAAGTCACTATTAAACAGAAGATTACCCTTATGAGCGAACTCTTTGAAGGGCACCAAACGATAAAGTTTGTCGACTTAATTGTCAACTTTGATTCACCGCTCGACTTGATTTGTGCTTTTCTAGCGGTACTGGACGCCGTTAAATATGCTTTAATTGAGATCTATCAAGAGGAGCTTTTCGGTGAGATCCTCTTAAAAAAGAGGGGAGAATTCGAGAGTGAACTTTTAAAGATAATTGAGGAGGAGAACCCCTGATGAACGCAGTCTTGTCTCTCCCTGCCAGATTGGTGGAAGCGATCCTCTTTATTGAAAACGAACCGGTGGAGGGGGAGTATCTGTTAAAACTTACCAAGTTAGATGAAGAGGCCCTTTGTGAGGCTCTTGAAGAGTTAAGAGGACACTATAAAGCGCATAAACATGCCCTCGATTTAATCGAGTCCAACGGCACCTACCGCCTACTACCTACTCCTGATTTGCATACCATCTTGAAAGAGGGTTACGGCAAACGGGTTGACCGGCGCCTCTCCAAAGCGGCCCTCGAGACCCTCTCAATCATTGCCTATGCCCAACCGGTCACCCGCCGCGAAATTGAAAATATTAGAGGGGTCTCCTCAGATTCAATTATGCGCCTTTTAAGGGAACGCGATTATATCAAAGTAGTGGGCCATAAAGAGGTCCCCGGTCGCCCTGGCCTTTACGGCACCACTAAAAAATTCCTCTACGAATTCAATCTGCCCAGTATTGCCTCTCTGCCAAAATTATCCGAAATTGATACCCTGCGCTTTGGGTCTCTTGAGGCGAGTGATGAAAACTGAGTATCCCATTAGATTACAGAGTTATTTAGCTAAGAGCGGTTTCGGCTCGCGACGCTCATGTGAAAAGTTGATTGAAGAGGGGCGGGTGACTGTCAACCTTAAAAAGGTCGAGACTCCCGGATTTAAAGTTAATTCTGACGATGTCGTAATGGTCGACTCGCTACTCGCTGAAATTGTGGAGCGGTTTTATTACTATGCTCTGCACAAACCGGTAGGGTATGTCTCTACCAATTGGGACCCCAAAGAGACGCGCTATGCCCGTGACCTTTTAACAGTTGAAGCAAAGGAACTCCTCTTTTCAATTGGGCGACTCGATAAAGATTCAAGTGGGCTTCTCCTATTTACCAATGATGGGCAGAGTGCTAATCAGATCATGCACCCCTCTTTTGGCGTTGAAAAAGAGTACGTGGTACAAACCAAAGAGATTTTAAATAGAAGCGATTTAGAGCAGGCCATCAAGGGGCTTAAGTTAGAGCGTGGTCGCCCTTACCGTATCGACCGTTTTGCCCTTAAGGGGAAAAGGGTTGTCAATATCACCTTAATCGAAGGCAAGAACAGAGAAATCAGGAAAATATTTGCCCATTTAGGTTACACGATTACTAAACTCGTACGCCTAAGAATCGGCTCCATTGAATTGGGAGATTTGAAAGTAGGCCATTATAGGAGTGTCTCTAGGGGGGAGATAAAAACATTATTGGAGGAGAGGGGTGAAAGGAGAAGTTGACCTTAAAGGGTTTGTTGTAACGATCGACGGACCGGCCGGAGTTGGCAAAAGTACTATTGCAAAGCTCGTTGCAGAGCGTTTAGGCTTCTATTATCTAAATTCAGGTAATTTTTACAGGGCCATTACCCTTAGTGCTATCGAGAGCGGTATAGACTTAGAAGACAAACAAAAAGTCTTAGAAATTGCCAAACAGACCACCCTTGAGATCAAAGAAGGGCGCTTATGGGCTAATAATCGCGATGTTGAAGAGAGTCTACATAGTGCAGAGGTTGATGCGCATGTTGCGCAACACTCGGCCATTATTGAACTCCGGGCAGTGGTCAATCAGAATTTTCAACATTTAGTTCTCTCCGGGATGAACGTAGTTGCTGAGGGGCGCGATATGGGTAGTGTAGTTTTTCCTCATGCGGCTGTTAAGATTTTTCTGGACGCTTCCATTGAAGTGCGTACCCAACGGAGACTTGCCCAACAGGGCAGTGCAATGGGGTATGAAGAGCTCTACGCGACAATTAAAGCCCGCGATGAGATTGACCGTAATAAGCCCGTAGGAGGGCTAAAAATAGAGGAGGACGCCCTTTATTTAGACTCCTCGTACTTGACCATAGATGAAGTTTGTGACAGAGTGTTACGTGCTGTATTCACCCGCATAAGAGGTGAAAATAAGGATCAGGAGAGTAAAGTGGAAGAAGTGAAGGAAGTGTTGGAAACACAAGAAGCATCTATGCAGTCGATGCTGCAGGAGCAATACCTTAAATCTCTTGATGAAATTGAAGACGGTCAAATCGTTACCGGATCTGTTGTTCAGATCAATAGCGAATATGTGTTTGTGGATGTGGGCTACAAATCTGAGGGGAGGATTCCTCTCGAAGAGTTTACCACTGTTCCTGCCGTCGGCGACGAAGTCAAGGTGATGATTGTCAATAAAGAAGGAAAGGGCGGTCAAATCGTCATCTCCAAAAGGCGTGCAGACATCAAGGAACGAACCGATGAATTAAAAGTGGCCGCAGAAAAC
>Ga0172382_10008538_pt1 | contig 14247 bp, 13 predicted proteins | sample Leawel138RmetaG_FD_122245 | JGI IMG/M metagenome (GOLD analysis project Ga0172382, IMG submission 122245) | Leachate microbial communities from a municipal landfill in Southern Ontario, Canada - Leachate well 138R metaG | ecosystem: Engineered > Solid waste > Landfill > Unclassified | place...
GGTTAGATGAAATTAGTAATTTGTAATTTGTAATTAAATAAAGTCTATGTCAAAAAGGATTCTTGTAACAGGAGGAACTGGATATATTGGTTCTCATACCGTGGTCGAACCGCAACAGGCGGGGTATGAAGTGGTGATTATTGATAACTTGTCCAATTCTAATGCCGATGTGTTGGAAGGTATTACCCGTATTACCGGAAAAAGGCCTCTTTTCGATAAACTCGATTGTACCGATTTTGAGGCGATGAAAGCCCTATTCAAGAAATATACTTTCGACGGTATCATCCACTTCGCAGCCAGCAAGGCGGTAGGCGAATCGGTGGAAAAACCGTTGATCTATTATCGCAACAACCTCGTATCATTGGTGAACCTGTTGGAACTGATGCCACAGCATAACGTGAAAGGGATCGTCTTCTCTTCTTCGTGTACTGTGTATGGAGAGCCCGACAGAAATCCGATCGATGAGAATGCATCTGTCAAGCCGGCTGCATCGCCTTACGGAAATACCAAGCAGATCAACGAAGAGATCATTCGTGACTTTGTGCATTCGGGCGCTCCCATCAAGAGTATTATCCTTCGTTATTTCAATCCGATCGGTGCCCACCCGTCGGCCGAGATTGGTGAATTGCCTTTAGGTGTGCCGCAGAACCTGGTACCTTATATCACCCAGACAGGGATCGGCATTCGCCAGCAGTTAAGCGTCTTCGGTGATGACTATGATACTCCCGACGGCTCCTGTATCCGCGATTTTATCAATGTGGTGGACCTCGCCAGAGCACATGTGATCGCCATTGAACGGATGCTGGAAGAGAAGTCGGACGAGAAGGTGGAGATATTCAACCTGGGAACGGGAACCGGCCTTTCGGTGCTGGAGTTGATCAAGGTATTCGAGAAAGTGTCGGGAAAGCCTTTGAACTACAAGATTGTCGGACGGAGGGAAGGCGATATCGAGCAGATATGGGCGCAACCCGATAAGGCCAACAACGTGCTAGGCTGGAAAGCGGTGGAGACCATTGAAGAGACCATGGCTTCGGCCTGGAAATGGCAGCAGCGCCTCCGGGAGAAAGGAGCGATGTAATAATCCGGGATTATTTTAGAATTATACAGCCTCTTTTGTCTCTTTTTGAAAAGATGAAATTGCTCAAAAAGAATGGAACAGAATCAGGTAGAGATAAACGGCGGGGACTGCCACAAGGAGGCTGTCGATCCGGTCGAGTATACCGCCATGTCCGGGGATAAGAGTGCCGGCATCTTTTACGTTGCAGGTACGCTTGATAAGCGATTCGAACAGGTCACCCAATGTGCCGGACAGGGCAATTACTACGGCCAGTCCCATCCAGAAAATAGTGGAAAAACCGGGGTAAAGCCTATCGAAGACTAGGGAGGCGAGGATAGTGAAAAAGATACCCGCAATAAACCCCTCTATCGATTTTTTAGGAGAGATATGTTCAATCAACTTGTGCTTGCCGATCAGTGATCCTATGAAATAGGCAGCCGTGTCATTCACCCAAAGGAAAACAAATAGCGCCAGTACCGGGACCCAATTGTACTCACTGACTGCCATGTCGGGCGAATAGGAAATAAACATGAGCAGGCTCAACGGCATGGTGATATAGACCTGCCCGAACACCGAGTAGATGATGCCGTGGAGTGCGTCCTGCCTGCTCAGGAAAATGGCCGAGGCGATCAGTATGAGGAGATAGGCGAGGATAAAGACGGGTAGGAGATAGGTATGGACATCTTCCAGATAGAGGAAGACCGATACAAAGATGGTCACTCCCATCAGGATATTGAATATCTTGCTGATGTCGTGGGAGGTGTCTTTCTCCACCATGCGGTAAAATTCAAACAACCCGGATCCCAATATGGCTCCGAAAACGACAAGGAACGAAAACCGGCCTCCCAGCAACCCCAATAGTATGACCAGGATATAGATGGTGCCGGCTCCCGCACGGGTAAAGATATCTTTTATATTCATTATAGAGAATTATTCTCCCTTTTCTTCGGTTTCAGGTTTATCAGAGAGGCTCTCCTCTGTTTTATCCGCCTCTTCCAAGTCGATGTTATGCTCTGTAAGAATGTTATGCCAGGATATTATTTTTTTTATATCACCGGCATAGACGCTGTCACGGCTGTAATCGGGCAACACTTCACCCAAATAAGCGAACAACTCTTTGGAGGACGATTTTGAGCCCAGGGAAACCTGTTGCTTCCCTTCTTTCTCTTTGATCTTTTTCAATACTTCCCGTAACGGAGTATCTCCACTTTGGGTGTATATGGATACATCACTCAAGGCCACCACCTTTTCCTGTGCGTATATGGGAACACGTTTTCCATCGGCTAGCGATTCTACGATATTCATATTTTTATTGGTGGAGACAAGTTTATACAAACCGGGACGGCCGGTGATGGATAATATTTCGGACAGCATAATTAATTTCTGTTTATCAAGCGGGTTTAATTTTTTAACGGTGCAAAAATACGGAGTCCAAGTCACATTCGCAAACTTTTTCTCAAAAAGAGAATTTGTTTCGGAAAAATAAGTTACTTTCGTGAAATGTGCTTCGCGCATGGGAGAGTGGAAGGTAGTGATGATATGGAAAAGTGAGGTGTTTGTAAAAATGATAAAGTATACAATAGAGATGATTAAAAAAATAGCGATGGCAGTTATGGTGGCGGTGTGGATGGTTTCATGTATGGGAAACCGTTCCGGAAAAGCGAGTGATGGCAAAGTCTCGGAAGAAACACTTCCGGTACTGGAGGCCATGGATGGAGACTTGTTTCTCTTGGTGGGAACCTACACTTCCGAGGAGGGTAGCAAAGGGATATATTTATATCGATTCAATGCCGATAGGGGGAATTCCGCCCTGATCAGCATGGTAGAGGTCGAGAATCCGTCCTATCTCACTCTTAGCCCCGATGAGCGTTTTATTTATTCGGTGAGTGAAAATAATGAGTCAGGTAGTATGGTAAGTGCTTTCTCATTTGATAAGCAGAGTGGAAAGATAGAACTGTTGAACTCATCTCCAGTAAACAGTGACGGGCCCTGTTACATCACTATAGACAGTAAAGGGCGGAATGTGCATACTGCAAATTATGGAGGTGGGACCATTACTTCGTTTCAGGTAAAAGGGAATGGCTCATTCACCTCCGCCGTGTCGATGATCTCTTTCAAAGGGTCGGGTCCCGATTCTGTCCGGCAAAAAAGGCCTCATCTCCATAGTGTGCGATATTCTCCTGATGGGCAATATCTCTTTGCGGCCGATCTGGGGAGCGATAAGCTCTACCGGTTCGATGTGAACGATACTCCCTTTGAGGGGCAACCCGGTTTGCTGGATAACAGCCTGAAGGAATTTGTGATGCCTGCCGGTACCGGACCGCGTCATTTCGATTTCCATCCCGACGGGGGGAGGTACCTCTATTTGCTGGGTGAACTGTCGGGAGAGGTGATCGTGTTCGATTATGCTTTCGGTCAGTTAACCCAAAAACAGATAATTGCTGCCGATACCACGGACGCCAGGGGTAGTGCCGATATCCATGTCTCACCCGACGGGCGTTTCCTCTATGCTTCGAACCGGTTGCAGGCTGACGGAATCGCTATCTTTTCCATTAATCCTGATGATGGGACACTTACAAGAGTCGGTTATCAACCCACGGCGACCCATCCACGTAATTTTGTGATTACACCTAACGGAAAGTTTCTTCTGGTTGCCGGCAGGGATGATAATAAGATACAGGTATTCCGTATCGATACAGAGACGGGATTATTGACTGACACTTATCAGGATATAGATCTCAGTAAGCCAGTCTTCCTGAAGTTCGCCGGAATAATGGAGTGAGGAGTGAGAACTGGGCAGGTTCTCTCTTTTACAACTCTTGTAACTGTGCGATATCGGCAATATTAAAAGGTGTAGCCTGATAGACAAAATAATTCAACCAGTTTATATAGAGAAGGTTTGCATGAGACCGCCATTGTACAAATGGCGGTTGTTCAGGATCGTTGTTCCTGTAATAGTTTTTAGGCAGTGCCACAGAGTCCATTCCTTTCTCCTTGTCGCGTATATATTCTTTATGTAAGGTGAAGGGGGAATATTCGGAGTGACCGGTCACATAAAATTCCCTTCCGCCACGCGAAGTGACAATATATACACCTGCTTCATCCGATTCTGAGAGAATGGTCAGCGCAGGATGCCGGTTGATCTCTTCGGACAGGATTGTGGTGTGCCTGCTGTGAGGCGCGTAAAATTCATCGTCAAAACCACGAAATAATGGGAATGAGGGATCGTTTATCTTGTGCTTGAACACACCAAAGAGCTTGGAATCCAGTGGATACTTATTGATACCGTAAAAGTGGTGCAACGCTGCCTGGGCTCCCCAGCAGATATAGAAAGTGGAGGTGACGTGCCTATGTGCCCAGTCCAGAATTTGTGTGAACTCTTTCCAATACTTCACTTCATGAAAAGGCAACATCTCTACCGGTGCTCCTGTGATGATCATTCCGTCGTAATAAGCATTTTTTATTTTGGAGAATTTGGTATAAAACGACATGAGATGTTCAATGGGGGTATTCTTGGGTGTGTGTGTGGATAGTCCCAGGAATTCAATCTCAATCTGAAGCGGGGAGTTGGATAGAAGCCGTATCAGGTCTGTCTCGGTCGTGATCTTGATCGGCATCAGGTTTAGAATCAGTATTCTTAGAGGACGTATATCCTGTGCGGATGCACGCAAGTCATCCATCACAAAAATATGTTCTTTTTTTAATATCTCTATCGCTGGTAACTTATCTGGTAAATTGACGGGCATAATAACAATTATAACAATCGAGTAATTACTGAATAACAACTGAATTACAGTAGTACAACTTCTTCTTTTTTAATTTTTATCTCACAGTAGTGGCATTGAAGTTCCACTTTCTCTTTGTCAGTCACATGAAATCGGGTTTTCATCGGCTCGTTGTTGGTGATGCATTTGGGGTTGTTGCACTTCACGATCTCTACGATTTCATCAGGAAGCACCACCTTTTTTTTCTCCACCACTTCGAAATTACGGATAATATTCAGATTTACATTAGGTGCTACCAGAGCAATACGGTTGAGTTCATCTTCTCGGAAAAATTTATCTGCCACTTTGATGATTCCTTTCGATCCCATTTTGCTGCTTTTCAGGTTATTTCCGATAGTGATCCGGTTGTTTAGTTTTTGCAATTGAAGTAGCGAGACCACTTTAAAAACGGCACCGCTGGGTATATGGTCGATGGCTGTGCCATTCTCAAGTGCTGCCACCTGTAGTTCTTTTCCCATAGATTTTAAAAAATTACTAATTACTAATTATCAATTACACCCAAGAACTTAAGGGTCCGGGGGTTTTTAACACTATTCAGATTATTCACATTGACATATCATCCTCAATTTCCATTAAATCGCAAATGATGGCCTGACGTGTGTACATCCCGTTTTTCGCTTGTTCAAAATAGTATGCTTTCGGGTTCTCATCTACATCCTGGTCTATCTCTTTCACGCGTGGGAGAGGATGTAATACTTTCAGGTTCTCTTTGGAATCTTCCAGCATACGATTGCGTAGAATATATACATTCTTTACTTTCTCATATTCCATCAAGTCGGTGAAACGTTCTTTCTGTACGCGGGTCATATAGAGAATATCGGCTCTGCTGATCGCTTCGGGGTCAAATTCGGTGAACTCTTTATAAGTTATTTTTTTATTATCACAGAATGTTTTGTACTTATCGGGGATACCTAATTCCTCTGGTGCCACAAAGTTGAATGAGGGGTTGAAGTGGGAGAGTCCCTGGATAAGCGAATGTACTGCACGCCCGTATTTCAGGTCGCCCACGATGGTGATAGTAAGGTTTTCCAATCTCCCTTGTGTCTCGTGGATAGTGAACAGGTCGAGCATTGTCTGCGTAGGATGCTGGTTGGAGCCGTCACCGGCATTGATTATTGGTATGGGTGAAATCTCCGAGGCGTAACGGGCCGATCCTTCCAGATGATGACGCATGATGATGAGGTCGGCATAGTTGCTTACCATCATAATGGTATCTTTGAGCGACTCTCCCTTGGTAGAGCTACTGGTAGCCGAGTCGGAGAAGCCGATAATACGTCCGCGCAGGCGATTGACTGCCGTCTCGAAGCTGAGTCGTGTGCGAGTCGACGGTTCGAAGAAAAGGGTGGCGCATACTTTCCCCTGCAATAGATCACGATCGGGGTTCTGCTTGAACTTGGAGGCACTCTTGATAATACGATAAATATCATCCCTGTCGTAATCGACAATATTAACTAAACTTTTGATTCTCATCGCTCTCTGTTTTGAGATTATTGACAAAATTAGAAAAAACCTTGCAATGGTAATGCAAGGTTTAAAATAATTTTTTCAGACTTCCAGATCAATGTCGAATAGTTCATGCCAGGGTAATCCCTGTTTGTTGAGTTGTTCCATGAACGGGTCGGGATTGAATTCTTCTACATTGAAAACGCCCGGCTTTTTCCAGATACCCTCTAAGAGCATCATGGCACCAATAGTGGCCGGTACGCCGGTAGTGTAGCTCACACCCTGGGCGCCGGTCTCTTTGTAGGCCTCTTCGTGACTACAGTTGTTGTAGACATAGTAAGTGCGTTCTTTGCCGTCTTTGATTCCCCGTATGCGACATCCGATGGATGTCTCACCCGTGTAATTCTCTCCCAGTTCACCCGGATCGGGAAGTACTGCTTTCAAGAATTGGATTGGGACAATCTTTTGTCCGTTATATTCCACCTCATCAATCCGTGCCATACCAATATTCTGGATTACGCGCAGGTGGGTGAGGTACTCCTGTCCGAAGGTCATCCAGAAACGCGCCCGCTTGAGGGTGGGAAAGTTCTTTACCAGCGACTCCAACTCCTCGTGATAGATCAGATAGGATTCTTTAGGACCGATTTCGGGATAAGTGAGCGGCTGATGGATTTCGTGCGGCTCTGTTTCCACCCATTGTCCGTTCTCCCAGTATTTACCTTTCTGCGTCACCTCCCGGATATTGATTTCGGGATTGAAGTTGGTGGCGAAAGCTTTACCATGATCACCTGCATTACAATCCACAATATCGAGATAGTGGATCTCGTCGAAATGATGTTTGGCGGCATAAGCGGTAAAAACACTGGTCACTCCAGGGTCGAATCCGCAACCAAGAATAGCAGTCAGTCCTGCTTTCTCGAACTTTTCTTTGTATGCCCACTGCCATTTATATTCGAACTTGGCTTCGTCTTTGGGCTCGTAATTGGCAGTATCCAGATAATGTACGCCACATTCCAGACAGGCATCCATAATGGTCAGGTCCTGATAGGGCAACGCCACATTAATCACCAATTCCGGCTTATATTCATTGAACAGTACAACCAGTTCCGAAACGCTGTCGGCATCCACCTTGGCCGTTTGAATGGATACCCCTGTGCGGCGCTTCACATCTTCGGCAATGATGTCGCATTTACTTTTGGTGCGGCTCGCCAGCATAATTTTGGTGAACACGTCACTGTTTTGCGCCACTTTATTGGCCACCACCGTCCCTACACCTCCGGCGCCAATGATCAGTACTTTTCCCATATTTCCGTTAAGTTGTTTAGATATAATAAATTTGAGAGCAACTCCTTCTCTACTCATATGTAGGAGTGCGAACTGCTTTGGCAAATATACAATTATTCTTTGAGAAAAAGTGTGCTTTGTGCGATAATATACTTTACACTGTTTAGCTAACCAGCTGTCTGTTTAGGCACTCAGCTTACTTTTTTATTTCCGCTTTTCCACTTTTTCTTCCTTTCCACGAAAAAATGTTCGAATGAATAAAATCTATTTTATTCAACAATGATTGGGTAAAATCGTTTGGTAGGGGTTATCTTTGTATAATTGGGTATTTAAAAAGCAGATAATTTTATGAACGAAGAAAACATTCAGCAGATTTCGCGCTCGACCAATGCCATCAGCGATTGGTCGCTTCAACTACTTCAAAGTTTCGGAATTACTGATACCTGGGCTAAGTATATCAATCTGGCTATCCTCTTGATAGTGTTGACTGTACTGGTGTTTATGGTGCAATATCTCACCCGTATTATCCTGAAGAATATCCTCGCCCATTTCGGAAAGATGTCTCGTGCCGAATTCCTGAAAAATTTGGCAAAAAGGCGTTTTCCTCATTACCTGGCAATGGTGATTCCCTATAGTCTGGTGAAAGGTGCCATCCCTATTATTTTTGACCAATTCCCGAAAACAATGTTGTTTATCAATAAATTGGTAGATATTTTTCTGATATTCTATGTGATATGGCTCCTGATGTCTGTGTTGAATGCATTTTTCGATACTCTTTCGAAGAAACCAAGGATGAGGGACAAACCATTGGAAAGCTATGCGCAAGTAGTGAAGATTGTACTCTATTGTATCGGTTTTATTGTTCTTTTCTCCATTCTAACCGGGCAGAATCCGGGACATATCCTAACTGGCTTGGGAGCCCTTTCTGCTGTGTTGATGCTGGTGTTCAAAGATCCTATCCTGGGATTTGTGGCCAGTATCCAGGTATCGGCCAACGATATGGTGCGTATTGGTGACTGGATTACCATGCCCAAGTATGATGCCGACGGTGATGTGTTTGAAATCTCACTCACTACGGTGAAGATCAGGAATTTCGATAAAACCATCACCACTATTCCACCCTATTCGTTGGTGTCGGAATCGTTCCAGAACTGGCGTGGCATGGTAGATACCGGCGGGAGACGGTTAAAACGTTCTGTTTTCGTGAAGCAGTCGGCTATCCGTTTCATGGAGGATGAGGAACTAAAGGAACTTGAGCAAATAGGGCTTATCGCAGATTATATCCGTTTGAGAAGTGAAGAGATCAACGAATACAACCGGGGGAAGGGAGTAGATAAATCACTTTCTATCAATGGCAGGAATTTGACCAATATGGGGCTGTATAGACAGTATATCAAAAATTATCTGAAAAATCATCCCGGCGTTCATAAAGAGTTATTGCTGATTGTGAGGCAGCTACAACCCACATCCAAGGGACTTCCCCTGGAACTCTATTTTTTTACTTCTACCACAGTATGGGTGCAGTATGAAGATATTGTCTCTGATATATTTGACCATGTGACAGCGGCTGCCAGATATTTTGATCTGGAACTCTACGAGGATATCTCTAATCCGGTCATTTCCAAAACAACCGGTGATATATCCAACTAAAATGGTTATTTTTATCTGTTTGTAGTTTATTTAGAAAAAATCATGTACTTTTGTAATTCCTAACGGAAGACTGGGAGGTCAATAAAAAGTTGTAAGGTTGTCAAGCTAACTAAGAATAATTTGCAATGAGTAAGCTTTATAGTGTTTTTACCGGCACTGGCAGTTATGTGCCTGCCAAACAGATAAAAAATGAGTTTTTCCACAATTATGAGTTCTACGACTCTACCGGAGAAAAACTTCTCACCCCTAATGAAGAGATCACTCGTAAATTTGAAGAGATCACTACTATTGTCGAACGGCGTTATGCTGAGGATAATGAGTCTACTTCCGATTTGGCTCTGGTTGCGGCCGAAAAGGCTATAGAGGCGGCAGGGATAGATAGAGAGGAACTCGATTATATTATCTTTGCTCATAATTTTGGAGAGACAACAAAGGATAATACGAGGATAGATGTATTGCCGACATTGGCTGCGCGGTTAAAGCAGAAGCTGGGTATTGCCAATCCCTTCGCTGTAGCGTATGACATACTGTATGGCTGTCCGGGATGGGTGCAGGCTGTGATTCAGGCGGACTACTATATCCGGTCGGGTGATGCCAAGAAGATATTGGTAGTGGGAGCAGATATACTGTCTCGTATATCCGATCCGCATGATCGCGACAGTATGATCTACGCTGATGGTGCCGGTGCTGCCATCATAGAAGCAAGAGAGAGTGATACTCCTTTAGGTATGATAGGGCATAACTCGCGCAGTGATGCCTTGGATTATGTGAATATGCTTCGTCTGGGGTATTCTTATAATCCGGAATTGGCAAAGAAAAAAGATTATTACCTGAAAATGAATGGCCGTCGCCTCTACCAATACGCGCTTGAAAATGTGCCAAAAACAATCAAGGCAGGACTTGATAAATTGAAATTGCATGTCAATCAGATTGGCAAGGTGCTGATTCATCAGGCAAATGGAAAAATGGATGATGCCATTTTAAAACGATTGTTTCACCTCTATGACCAGAAAGAAGTCCCAGAATATATTATGCCAATGACCATATCCTGGTTGGGCAATTCATCGGTGGCTACTGTTCCCACACTACTCGATATTATTATGAGAGGGGAGATGGAGGGACATACGGTAAAAAGAGGTGATAATATCGTACTGGCTTCGGTAGGTGCCGGCATGAATATCAACAGCATTATTTATCGGATTCCATAAACTATCTTTTCACTCTATTTCTGGTTTTCATTTGTCTACCATTTTATAGTGAGATCTTAGTCTTCTCTTTCTTCTGTGTCGGTGTTTTCTTCCACTTGGATTATTTCCGGTCGCTCTTCTCCTTTCAAATAATTGGGAAGGCTCATCCCTGCCATATTGAAAAGGTCGTCGAGTGGGGGAATGGTTTTCATCAGCCCTGAGAGGAAATTGGCTGTGGATCCTTTTCCGTTTTCGTTATTGCCGGAATCCCACACGGTCACTTTGTCGATCTTGAGATTCTTTACTGCTTCGACTTGTGTTTTGATCAATTCAGGAAGTTTTTCAATCATCAGCAATTGATAAGCCTTGTCGGGATTGCCACCTGCGGCAGCAACCACATCCCTGTATCCCAACGCCTGTTTGTTCAGTATCTCGAAAAGACCGCGCGCTTCGGCATCCATCTTGGCAAAGATAGCGTCAGCTTCTCCTTTTGCCTGCACGCGGATACGTTCGGCTTCTGCCTGTGCATCGATAATGGCTTTCTGTTTCGCAATCTCTGCCGGTACCACAATATTGGCCGTTTCAGTGGAACGTTCACGTTCCGCACGGGCATTTTCTGCTTTTTGTTCGGCGGAATAGGCCTCTTCTAATGCTTTTGCCTGCTGTACCTTTTCTGCGGCTACAGCCAGACGAGCCGCTTCGGCTTCTTTTTCACGGCGGGCGGCATCGGATTGGGCAATGGTAATCTTTGCCGTATTTTCCCCTTCCACCGCTGTGGCATTGGCCTCCGATGTCTTGATACGGGTCAACTTGTTGGCTTCAGCCTTTCCGATTGCTTCGTCCTTTCGGGCTGCGGCAATGCTCACCTCGCGATCTTTGTCGGCTATGGCCTTACCGGTTTCGCCAATCTTTTCCTGTTCCGCCACACTTATCTTGGCTTCGTTGATCGCCTTGGCTGCCGCTTCTTTACCCAACGCTTCAATATAACCTGACTCATCCTTGATATCGGTCACGTTCACGTTGATCAGTTTCAATCCCACTTTCTTCAATTCCGAGTCCACTGTCTTGGAGATGGCTTCGAGGAACTTGTCACGATCGGAGTTGATCTCTTCGATGGACATGGTGGCGATTACCAGACGTAACTGGCCGAAAAGAATATCGGATGCCAGTTCCCTGATCTTGTCGGGGGTAAGGCCAAGCAACCTCTCGGCGGCAGTATTCATCAGTTCCGGTTCGGATGAGATGGCGATGGTAAAGCGGGAAGGCACATCTACACGGATATTCTGCCGGCTCAACGCATTAGTCAGGTTGGCCTCTATTGATAATGGTTTCAAATCGAGATAGGCATAATCCTGAATGACAGGCCAGATAAAGGCGCCCCCTCCGTGGATACAACGAGCCGATGTTCCGCCCGTCCGCCCGTAAACAACCAGTATCTTGTCGGAAGGACATCTTTTAAAACGTGATGCCAACGCCAGAATGGTGACAAAAATAACAACTGCCAGTACAATAATTAAAAACATGGGTGATGATAACATTTCAGGACTCATACGCTTAGATTTTTTCGACTATTAATATATTGTTGTTTTCTATCTTGACGATTTTTACGGTCGACTGCGAATGAATGGGATCTTTCTCATCGGTCATCGCATCCAGTTCTCGCAAAGAACCGCCCACACTGATCAATATTTTCCCTTTACCCGTACGGCTTGCAGGAATGGTCAGATATACTTCGGCCGTTTTATGGAGTGCATGTTCCATCTTGAATGAATTGTCTTCTGCCAATCGCAGAAATATCCTGACAATCATAAAGAAAACAGCCACAAACAAAACTCCAACGATTACCGCTACTATGATAAGCAGGGTTTTGTTCGGGATAAGGGTGTAAAATGCAATCCCCGCCCATCCGAAGCCAAGCAGGAAGTTGGTGAGATTCCGTAAGGAAAAGAGCTGGAAGGGAGCCTCTCCGCCACTTAGATCGCCTTCGAAATCGGCTTCCACACCGTCCATGGAATCTCCACCCACGAATGTGAGGATGGTTTGGATAATAAAAATTACGGTAACAGGCGCAGTGATATACCAAAAGGTGCGCAACAGGGGTTCAGCGTTTTGCAGGAATTCCATAATATTCAATTTCAATTTCTCAAAGGTACGAAATGAATTCCAGATAGAAAATATTTTTTTATGAAAGTTTTAACTTAAGTGATATCCCTGGCTACGTAACTCCGATGCGCGAAAGAGGGTGTAAGCTTCTTTATTGAATGGATAATCCCAACAGCCGAGACTGTGATAAATATTACCACCGAATCCCGATTTGAATTTGTATAACCCGTAAAGCGGATGCTCAGGATTGGGAGTGGGAGAGATGCCGAACATGTCGTACTCGGTACAACCTGCTTGTTGTGATCTCATGATTGCCTCCCATTGCAACGCATAGGTTGCCATCAGATTACGGTGCAATGAGGAGGATGCACCGTACAAATAGGATCCTCTATTGCCCGTAATGACCAGAAACATAGCGGCCAATGGCTTTCCTTCATACTCCGCTATCAGTAGATTTACGCTGGCTGGTGAGCTGCTGTTTTCCGCCCGGGCGTCGAGCACAGCCCGGAAATACTTTACATCGTTCAGGAGAAGATGATTCCTTGTCGCTGTTTCTGTATAGAGCTCATACCAAATATCTATTCCTTCCATGCCCACCGATCTTACTGTTACTCCTCTACGTTGTGCCAATCTGATATTGTAACGTGTTTTCGGTTTCATCTTTTGGAGGAGCATTTCTTTATCTTTTGTCAGATCGAGGTAGATGGTGTTGGCCGGTAAAATGTTGGAGTGGGCTTTCTTGAAATTCCAGTTGTGTGTGCTGAAATTGAATCGGAATTCCTGTGAGTGGCTTTCCGGTTCGCCTCTCCATATCCCGCTCTCATCGAAATGGTCTTTATCCCTGGCCCAGTACGATTCCCAACAAAGGTCATAGCGTATATGGATACAATTGGCAGGAAGGAGAGAGCGGAGTGATTCAGACAGTTCTTCTAAGAATATACCCTGGAACTCGTCTGCCGGTTCAATTTCCGGCCCGTAAGGCACATAGGCTACAGAGTGGTTCCGGTTGACCTGTTGTAAAATAACGAGCAGGTCGGATTTTATGTGTGATTGATTGTCCAACCTTGGAAAAAGATCGGATTTTTGGAATGTGAAGTTGATGGCAAGGGCATTGGCCCCCAGGGATGTTTTCACTTCCGACCAAAAAGCTGTTTGCTGTAAAATAGGTGTAGCATACAACTCTTCGGTCTCCTTGAGGCAGACGTTCGTTAGCATATTATTTTTTCTCTTTTTTTAAGCGTGTTATCTCATTGAGTAGTAGTGGAAATGCGGGATATGCCATATCGTGACCATATCCATCCAGTTCAAGTAAATGGGTATTTTGATGTCCTACTACTTTCATCATGCGGGCGAGATAGGCATTCTCCTCATAGCGTCCCAGAAGTTCCAGCTCGCGATCTCCCGTGATTAGCAACATGGGAGGGGCGTCGGCACGGACATGGTACAACGGGGCATATTTGTCAATAACCGGTTGCTTGTCGTCTATCTCATTTTCTTTACGTATTGTAAAGTGTGTGATGGTTTGTCCGCTAAAAGGAATCAGGCCGGCAATACAGTTGGCATCGATACCGTGGGCTGAAAGGTATTGCTTGTCCAGTCCGATCATCATGGCCAGGTATCCTCCCGCAGAATGTCCTGATATGAATATCTGTGAAGCATCACCGCCATATTCACTTATATTCTTAAAAACCCATGCCACTGCCGCCGCCGCATCTTCAATATAAGCAGGCGCTTTCAC
>Ga0172382_10008540_pt1 | contig 14246 bp, 14 predicted proteins | sample Leawel138RmetaG_FD_122245 | JGI IMG/M metagenome (GOLD analysis project Ga0172382, IMG submission 122245) | Leachate microbial communities from a municipal landfill in Southern Ontario, Canada - Leachate well 138R metaG | ecosystem: Engineered > Solid waste > Landfill > Unclassified | place...
CGCCTGGTGTTCGACCGCAGCGGTGCGCTGTACATCACCGTGGGTGAGCGCAATCAGCGTGAGTTGGCGCAGGAGGTGGACGACCACGCGGGCAGCATCATGCGTGTGCACGCCGACGGCAGCCTCCCCGCCGACAACCTGCACGCCACGAATCCCGCCGCCCTGCCCGAGATATTCAGCATCGGCCACCGCAACCCTCAGGGCATCGCCTTGCACCCGGACACCGGCGCCGTCTGGGCCAGCGAGCACGGCCCGCGCGGCGGCGACGAACTCAACGTCATCCGCGTCGGCCGCAATTACGGCTGGCCGGTGATCACCTATGGCGTGGACTACGACGGCTCGCGTATCGGCGATACCCATGCCCCCGGCATGGAACAGCCGATAACCTACTGGACACCCTCCATCGCGCCCTCCGGTCTGGCCTTCTACACGGGCGACCGCTTCCCGCGCTGGCGCGGCAACCTGTTCATGGGCGCCCTGGCCGGGCGTGATCTGTACCGGCTGGTGCTCGACGGCGAGCGTGTCGTGGCGCAGGAACGTCTGCTCACGGCGCTGGGCCAGCGCATCCGCGACGTGCGGCAAGGGCCGGACGGTCTGCTGTACGTGCTGACGGACGAAGACCAGGGCCGGCTGCTACGGCTCGAGCCGGCCGACACGGAGCCCTGACTGACTTCGCAAGGTATGCGATGGGACACACGATTTTCAGCCCGTGCATGCACCTGATCCTGGCGTGCCTCGTCGCCGTCACCGGGCACGGCGCGGTGCAGGCGGCGGCACTGTCGGGCGACTGGGTGAACGTGACGAGTCCGCTCGCTGAAGACCTCTACGTGGCGGGGCGCGATGTGCGCATCGGTGCGCGCGTCACGGGCGACGTGACCGCCGTCGGCATGAGCGTACGCATTGAGGCCATCGTCGATGACGACGTCATTGTCGCCGCGGAGCACGTGCGCATCGCCGCGCCTGTGGTGGACGACGTGCGCGCAGCGGCCCGCCGCATAGAGATTGCCGCCGACGTAGGCGATCACGTGGTCGCTGCCGGTGAACACATCGAGGTGGCGGACGGTGTGCGCATCGGCGGCTTCGCCTGGTTCGCCGCCCGCGAACTGCGCATCGGCGGTCGCGTTGGTGGCGAACTGCGGGCGGTCGGCGAGCGCGTGATCCTGGATGGCGAGATCGCCGGCAATGCGGAGATCACGGCCGAGCATATCGAAATGGGGCCGGGCGCGCGCATCGCCGGCAATCTGACTTGGCGGAGTACGGCCGAGCCGGCCGTCGCGCCCGGCGCTGAGGTGGCAGGACGCGTGAACAGACAGCCGTTTTCCAAGCCGATGCCCACACGGGCCGCACGGCTTTGGGGGCTGGTGTTCCTCACGGCCGTGCTGCTCGCCACCGGCGCGGTGCTGTTCATGGTGTTGCCCCATTGCTTCGTGGCCGCGGCCACGGCCACGCGAACGCGCCCCGGTGTGAGCCTCGCCCTCGGTCTCGCCGTCCTCGCGGCGACGCCGCTCGTTATCGTGCTGCTGTTCATCACCGGTGTGGGCTGGCTGCTCGCGATCCTGCTGATGCTTGCCTACCTGGTGAGTCTGGTGACCGCCTGGTTCGGTGCGGCATTCACTCTCGGCACGCTCGCGTTGCCTCGGGCACGCAACGCACGGGACGTGCGGCACGGCGCCGCTTGGCTCGCCCTGCTGGGCGGAATCGTGACGCTCGCACTGCTCCAGCTCGTGCCCCTGCTCGGCGGCTTCATGGCGCTGCTTGCGGTGATCGCCGGCCTCGGCGGCATGGGCCTCGGCTGCTACCGCCGGCGAGCCGTCGGCTCGTGAGTGTGCGTACCCTCGTGTACCATGCGCGGCCATGCAATCACGCTGGCACGTCTACATGGTCCGCTGCGCGGACGGCACGCTCTACACCGGCATCGCCGTCGACGTGCAGCGCCGCGTGGACGAGCACAACGGCCAGGGGCGGCGCGGCGCGCGCTATACACGAGGGCGCAGGCCTGTTTGCCTGTGCTATGTCGAGTCGTGCGCATCGCGCGCGGAGGCGCTGCGCCGCGAGGCGGCCATCAAGAAGCTATCGCGGGCAGCGAAGGAACAGTTGTTTGCAAACGTGCGCGCGCAAGACCGCTCATGATTCCGGTCTTTTCGGCATAACCATGCAATGCATAGGGTGGAATACGGTGAAACCCCCTCGCATCTATACTCCGGAATGCCTGACGGAGTGTGGAGAGAGCCAATGCGAAAAGCGGTTGCGGTACTGGCGTTGATGGCGTCGATGGGTGTTGCGGGCGTGAATGCTGCCGAGCTGATGCCCGCGGCGAATGGCTATCACAAACAGAAGGTCGTTTATCACATCAATGATGCGCAGGTGAGCGGCATGGCCTTGCGCAATATCCAGAATCACATCAATGCGGTCGGCGCCGGCAACGCCGAGATCGTCGTGGTGACCCATGGCGCCGGCATCGACTTCCTGCTCGAAGGCTGGAAGGATGCGAAGGGCCATTCCCACGACACCATGATCCACGACCTGAGCGCTCAGGGCGTGCAATTCAAGGTGTGCAACAACACGCTGAACGGCCGCAAAATCGACGCGTCGACGGTCAACATGAATGCCGAGGTGGTGCCCTCCGGTGTCGCCACCGTGGGCGAACTGCAGTTGAGCGGCTTCGTTTACATAAAGCCGTAACCGTTCATGCCGATTCCTCTCCCCGGAGGGCGTGACCCCGTGGGGAGAGGACGACGGTTCAAGCTCGCGTCGTGTCGCGAGGCGGGACAGGACCGAAAAGATTCAGCGCGGAATTCGTGCGACAAATCCCCGGCAACGCTTGCGGGCAGGTCAGCTGCAGCCCTTGGGACGTGGCAGGCCAGCGATCTTGTTGGCGGACTTGATCAGCCCATAGGGAAACAGCTGGTAGATGTACTGGCTGGAGCTGCGCTCCTTGCCGTACTTCTCCTCCATGATCTTCGAGAACTTGCGCGGCTCGGCCACCATGCCGTTTTCCTCGAAGTAGGCGCGCGCCTCGTTGATCACGTCCCAGTGGTCCGGCGTGAGGCTCACGTTCTCGTTCCTGGCGATGGCCTCGGCCACGCCCACGCTCCACTCGTCCAGATTTTCGAGCCAACCCGCTTCGCTGAGTTGAATCACCTTGCCGTCCACTTCGACCTGCATGCCGTTCTCCTGACGTTCCCCGCCGGGCGGGATGGTTAATGGGATGCCACGAGCCTAGCAAAAGCATAGAAAAACAGTCAAGTAATATCCCGCGAGGGACACGCGCCGTGGCGCCGTCGGACGGACTGGAAAAAGCACCACGCGGGCTATTCAGCACCCATGCTGATAGTTCGCGCCCGAGTGCAGTGACTTCAGGCGGTCAAAAGGTTCATTCCCAGGAGGAAGCCGCGCAGCCACACCACCTGCGGTGAGCGGCCTTACTGACCGAGCGGTTTTTTAGGCGTGCCGACCCGCGCAGAGATACTCTCGCAACGACATCAAGGCGGCCACCGAAAGGCGCAATGGGAACGGTGTTTCTTCGGTGTTAATCCGAGGCAGTCTCTGCGCCTTGGCGAAAGTCCGCTCCGGGTGTCGTGGTTCAGTACAGCTGTTTGGATGGATTCCACTTTTCGTTCAGAACACGGTTGAGCGTGTTGCGCGCCCCCGGCGCTGGAAAACGCGGCGAGAGATCATCAAGCGAGATAGCGTCCAGTCCACACGCACAGATCGCCTCTCGAAAGGACGCGTTCCCGTCGGGGTCCCGGCGTTGACATAGGTCAAGGCATTCCTTGCTGCCGGTGCGCGCTAATGCGCCCGTGGAGTTCCGATTCACACGTAAGGAAAAGAGGGGTATGCCGTGAGTGATTCATTCACCAAGAGCATGGCCAGAAACATCTATCTGGGTGGAAGCGTATTTTTCATCCTGCTGTTTCTGGTCCTGACATTCGATACCGTGCGCGCACTGCCTAAGCGCGATCACCGGGAGAACATTACGCCGCAGGTGGCGTTGGGCAAAAAACTCTGGGAAGACAACAACTGCATCGGTTGTCATACGCTCATGGGCGAGGGCGCGTATTACGCGCCGGAACTGGCCAACGTCTACGACCGCTTCGGCCAGAACAAGGATGTCATCAAGGCGTTCATTGCCAGCCGGCCGAAAGAGGGCGTGCCGGGCCGCCGGAGCATGCCCCAGTTCAACCTGAGCGACCAAGAATTGGACGCGATCGCCGAGTTCCTGAAGTGGACCTCGGAGATTGATGACGCCAACTGGCCGCCCAACATCCAGGGCTAAAGGGAGAGCACGCCATGCAGTATCAATCCCAAGCGGTTGCGAAGCCGTATTTCATCGCCGCCATCGGCCTGTTCGTGGGACAGATCCTCTTCGGACTCATCCTCGGGCTGCAGTACGTGATGGGCGACTTCCTGTTTCCCGAAATTCCTTTCAACGTCACCCGGATGGTGCACACCAACCTGCTGATCGTCTGGCTGCTGTTTGGCTTTATGGGGGCGGCCTACTATCTGGTGCCTGAGGAAGCCGAACGGGAACTGTTCAGTCCCAAGCTGGCGCTGGGGCTGTTCTGGATCTTCCTGGGTGCCGGCGTGTTGACCATCCTGGGCTACCTGATGGTGCCCTACGCCGCGCTGGCCGAAATGACCGGCAACGACCTGCTGCCAACCATGGGGCGCGAGTTCCTGGAGCAGCCCACCATCACCAAGGTGGGCATCGTGGTGGTCGCATTGGGCTTTCTGTTCAATGTGGGCATGACCGTGCTCGCCGGCCGTAAAACGGTGGTGAACATCGTGCTGCTGACGGGTCTCACCGGTCTGGCGTTGCTGTTCCTGTTCTCCTTCTACAACCCGACCAACCTGGTGCTGGACAAGATGTTCTGGTGGTGGGTGGTGCACCTGTGGGTGGAAGGCGTGTGGGAGCTGATCATGGCCTCCATCCTCGCCTTCGTGCTGATCAAGGTGACCGGCGTGGATCGCGAGGTGATCGAGAAGTGGCTGTACGTGATCATCGCCATGGCGCTCATCACCGGCCTCATCGGCACCGGCCATCACTATTTCTGGATCGGCCTTCCTGAATACTGGCAGTGGCTGGGTTCGGTGTTCTCCGCGCTTGAGCCGATTCCGTTCTTCATGATGACGGTGTTCGCCTTCAACATGATCAACAAGCGTCGGCGCGACCATCCCAACAAGGCCGCGGTGCTATGGGCGATGGGTACGGCGGTGATGGCCTTCCTCGGCGCCGGTGTGTGGGGCTTCCTGCATACCCTGGCACCGGTGAACTATTACACCCACGGATCGCAGATCACCGCTGCGCACGGCCACCTGGCGTTCTATGGTGCCTACGTGCTCATCGTGCTGACCATGATCTCCTACGCCATGCCGCACCTGCGCTTCCGCCAGCCGGCAGCCAGCGCGCGGGCGCAGCTGATGGAAATGTGGTCGTTCTGGCTGATGAGCATCGCCATGGTCTCCATCACCCTGTTCCTCACCGCAGCCGGCATCTTGCAGGTGTGGCTGCAGCGCATGGGCGAAGACCCGCTGCCGTTCATGGTTGTTCAACAGAAGATCGCGCTGTTCTACTGGATGCGTGAGGTGTCGGGCCTGATCTTCTTCGTTGGCCTCATGCTCTACGTGGGCAGTTTCTTCGTGAAGGGCGAGGTGCGCTCCACCGTGGCGAGTGCCAAGCCCGCGGTCGCGTAATTCCACGAGGCGTTCACGCCTGCCTTCGGGGGCGCTCTGCGCCCCCTCTTTTTTTGGGGATTCCCGCGAGTGGAGTGGTTCGTTCGGGTTTGACTCAGGTCAATGCGTGCACAGCGCCGATTACGCGCTAATGCACCTTAAGCACGCTAATGTAATGCCATGCGCACGCCACGCTTGCGGCAGCGCAACTACGCGAAAAAAACCATCGTCCGAGCCACCGCACTCACGAGGCCGACCAGTGACCAACGCAGAACTGACCCTCGACAGAACACGCGGCAACGCACTGCCGGGCGACTTCGCCATCTGGATCTTCATCTTCGCCGAGTTGGCTGTGTTCGGTCTTCTGTTTATCGCCTATGCGTTCACCCGCGCCGGCAACGTGGAGCTGTTCAATGCATCGCAGTCGCTGCTCGATCGCCATTCCGGCGCAGTGAACACCCTGGCGCTCATCACCAGCAGCTATTTCGTGGTGCGCGCGGTGGCGGCGATCAAGCAGAATCGCGTCGCCGTCTGTGCGCGCTGGCTCTTTGCAGCCTTGGGCATGGGCGCGTTGTTCATCGTGGTCAAGAGCGCTGAGTTCTACGTCAAGTTCAGCGAGGGCGTGGGGCTCGATACGAACACGTTCTACATGTTCTATCTTTCGCTCACCTTCTTTCATTACATGCACGTGTGGATGGGTATGGTGATCCTGGCGGTGGTCGCGTGGAAGGCGGCCCAGGGACACTATCATGCCGGTGCACACACCGGTGTCGAGACGGGCGCCTCCTATTGGCACATGGTCGACCTGGTCTGGCTGATCCTGTTTCCGCTGGTCTACGTCATCCGCTGAACGGAGGGGCTGTGAACACCACGACGAATCATTCCACTGCCGCAACGCGCATCTGGCTGGTGTTGGTTGTGCTGACCGTGCTCACCTGGGCCGTTGGCGAATCCCATCTGGGCGGTCCGGCGATCGTCGCCCTGGTGCTGGCCACCGCCTTCGTGAAAGGACAGTTGGTCATCGAGGCCTTTATGGGCCTGCGTCAGGTGCGCGCACTGTGGCGCATCATCATGTTCGCGTACCTGCTGCTGGTATGCGCACTCATCGGCCTCGGCTACGCCGTCGGCCTCCATTGAAGGAATATCACCATGGCCAGTGAAGCCGTCCGCCCATTGCCGCACGCGGTTCAGGAATTGCCGTTCTACCGGGCACAGGGCAATGAGATTGCGCTCTACGAACACGCCTTTCGCAACCAGTTGCCGGTGCTTATCAAGGGGCCGACCGGCTGCGGCAAGACGCGCTTCGTACAACACATGGCCGCGCGCCTCGGCCGCCCCCTTTACACGGTGGCTTGCCACGACGATCTGACCGCCGCCGATCTGGTCGGCCGCCACTTGATCGGCGACGGCGAGACGCGCTGGCAGGACGGGCCGCTGACCCGCGCGGTGCGGGAGGGCGCCATCTGTTACCTGGACGAGGTGGTGGAGGCGCGCAAGGACACCACGGTGGTACTGCATCCGCTCTCCGACGACCGCCGCATCCTACCTATCGAACGCACCGGCGAGGTGCTGCACGCACCACCCGGATTCATGCTGGTGGTGTCGTACAACCCCGGTTACCAGAATCTGCTGAAGGGCATGAAGCCAAGCACGCGCCAGCGCTTTGTGGCGTTGCGCTTCGACTACCCGGACGCGGCGACCGAGGTGGCCATTCTGATGGGCGAGACGGGCATCGACCTGCTGTTGGCCGAGCGGCTGGTGAACCTCGGGCATGCCCTGCGCAATCTCAAGGACCACGACCTGGAGGAATCCGCGTCCACGCGCCTGCTGGTGTACACCGCCACGCTGATGCGCAGCGGCCTGCCGCCGATGGAGGCGTGCCGCGCCGCCCTGGCGGAACCGCTGTCCGACGACGCGGAGACGGTGGAGGCGCTGATGGAGCTGGTGTACGCCAGCTTCGCGTGAGCCTCGTGGGCGCATCGGCAGATCGTCAGCAGCGCTACCGCCTGCTCGCCCGTGCGGCGTTTTTCGTGTTGTTCGTGATCGCCCCGCCGCTCGATCTATTCCGCCTCGACCTCACCCTCGGCCATTTCATTTTCTTCGGGCAAAGCTGGACCCTCGGACTCGATGCCTTCATCGACGGCGACATCGGACCGGGCGGCGCCGCTGTCAATCTGCTGCTGCGCGGGTTGCTGCCCATCGCAGCGGTGGTGGGCTTCGGCGTGTGGCTGTCCTGGCGTTACGGTCGGCTCTATTGCGGCTGGCTATGCCCGCACTTCTCGGTGGTGGAGATCATCAATGGCCTGATGCGCCGAGCCTGGGGTCGTCCCACACTATGGGAGAGAAAATCACTGCCGGAGCAGTTGCCCGATGGGCGCCGCATCGCGCCACGCACGCTCTGGTGGCCGGTCGTGGTGATCGCCGTGATCGGCTTCGCGTTGCTGTGGGCGGTGGCGCTGTTGACCTATCTGCTGCCGCCCATTGAGGTCTGGGGAAATCTGCTGCGCGGCGAACTGACGCGCAATCAGGCCATTTTCATCGGTGCGGGCAGTGCCGTGTTCACCACCGAATTCCTGTTGGCCAGACATCTTTTCTGTCGCTTCGGCTGCGCCGTCGGTCTGTTCCAGAGCCTGGCCTGGATGGCCAATCGGCGCGCCATGGTGGTGGGATTCGAGCAGCGCCGTGCCGAGGAGTGCAGGGACTGTGGCAATGCCTGCGACAACGCCTGCCCCATGCGCCTGAAGCCGCGTGGCATGAAACGGAGCATGTTCACCTGTACCCAGTGCGCCCGCTGCCTTCAAGTCTGCGACCAGGTCCAGAGCGCCAACCCAGAGGGCAGCCTGCTGCACTGGATCGATGGTGCAAAGGCGGCGGCGATCTCTGACAGCGTGCTCAAAGCGCGCGACAGAACCGAACACAGAGGCGCAGAGACGCAGAGACCACAGAGGAATGCGACAAAACGCCCGGTGAGTGGCCCCTGATTTTGTTCCTCCTCTGCGCCCTCTGTGTCTCTGCGCCTCGGTGTTGGGCTTTTTCTTTTTTTGGTCGTGTCCCAACGGGGAGAAGAGGATGGAAGAACTGGTCGGCAAATTGTGGCACCGCCTGGTCATCCGCGCCGCAGATGATCGCTTCCCCGAGGCGGCGGTCACACTCGATGCGATCCGGCCCGCGGCGGGCGTGATGTTCCGAGCCCTCGGCGGGAGTGGCGGACTGCGCATTGAGGCCGCCACCGCCACCACGCACCACGCGCGCCGTCGCTGGCTGCAACGTGTGGCGGGCAGCGGGCGGCAGGTGGAACTGGCGTGGCGCGATGGCGAAACCTTGCGGTTGCCCGCGGTCATCGCCTCGTTTCCGCAGCGCCGGCTCAACCGCGAGCTCTATTTGTGGCTCGCGGCACTGGCGGCGGTGTCACCGCCAACGGGCGGTCAGGACTGGCTGGTCGGCAGCCAAGCCTCGGTCAGGCAACTCTTGCTGCGTTTTCCCGGCTTGCGCCGCCGCTATCTCGAATTGGTGGACGCTCACCTCGCGTTACGTCCCGCCCCGGATGAACTGCCCGCCGCGGAAGCGGCCGCCGAGAATGCGATCCGCGCCGCGTTGTGCGAACCCGGCGCGGTGGACGCGTTGCCGCCGTCGCCACGGCCGGTGCATCCGGTTTTGCTGTGGCTTCATCCCGCACCGCCGCTCACCGCGCCCGTGGCGGCGAACATGGACGACGCTGAGGAAGAGGAGGAAAACGACGCCAAAAGCCGCGACGCGCGCGATCAGCGCCGCCGGCGTGCCGAGCGCGTGGACATGCCCGATGGCAAGGACGGCCTGCTCGCGGCGCGCCTGGAGGCCATTTTCAGCTGGGCCGAATACGTCAAGGTGGACCGCACCACCGACGAAGACGACGGTGAAGACGCCGAGCGTACTGCCGACGATATGGACGTGATGAGTGTGGCGCGGGACGGGCGCGCCATCGCCAACAAGGTACGCTTCGACCTGGATCTGCCCGCGGCCGATTACGACGACGTGCCGCTGGCCGGCCCCATCGCGTTGCCCGAGTGGGATTACCGTCGCGGCGTGCTGTTACCCAATCACTGTTTGATGCAACCGCTGTTGGCCCGTGATGCAAGCCCTTGCGAATTGCCGGCGCACCTGCGGCGCCTCGCGCGCCGGGTGCGCGGTCAGTTCGAGGCGCTGGCCCAGTCGCGGCGCTGGTTCAGAGCCCAACCCGAAGGCACCGAGCCCGACCTGGATGCCTACCTGCATTTCACCGCCGACCGCCGCGCCGGCTGCAACCCCGCGGAGCAGGGCCTGTATCGCTCGCTGCGCATCCACGATCGCAATCTTGCCTGTCTGCTGCTGGCCGATCTGTCCCTGTCCACCGACGCCGCCGTCAACGACACCGCCCGTGTCATCGACGTGATCCGCGACAGCCTGTTCCTGTTCGCCGAGGCGCTCAGCACGGCCGGCGATCGGCTCGGCATCTACGGTTTTTCCTCGCGGCGGCGTCAACACGTACGCTTTCACGCCATCAAGGGTTTTGCCGAAGCCTACGACGCCGCCGTGCGCGGGCGCATCGCGGCCATCCGTCCCGGTTATTACACGCGCATGGGCGCCGCCATCCGCCATGCCAGTGATTTGCTGGAAACCCAGGGCGCCGAGCGGCGGCTATTGCTGATCCTTACCGACGGCAAGCCCAACGACCTGGATCGCTACGAAGGCCGCTACGGCATCGAAGACACGCGCGAAGCCGTGCGCGAGGCGCGTCGCCGCGGCCTGTTTCCGTTCTGCATCACCATCGACCGCGAGGCCGCTGGCTACCTGCCCCATCTGTTCGGAGCCGACGGCTTCGCCATTATCCGCCGGCCGCAGGAGCTGCCGACCCGTCTGCCCCAGCTATACGCCCGGCTTACCGGGGCGTGATTCCCTCAAAACGCAGAGACGCGGAGGGCGCAGAGAACGTAGAGACGAAAGGCTTTCAAGCGGCAACCCCTTCCTGCCCGCCATCTATTGCTCTGCGCTCCGCGTCTCTGTGCCTCTGCGTTGGGCTGTTTCTTTTTTTGCAGGTCGTGCCCGCTACGGGACGCGGTCGCTCTTGCCCGCGCGCGCGGCCGCAAGGCGCCGGTGCACCAGCCACAGGGCGACGGCGAGCAGCACCATGGCCGCGGCGACCCACGGCCCGTAGACGTGCACGTCTGCGAGCACGCGGGCGACCATGCTGCCCAGCAGGTATCCCACCAGTCCCACACTGATCGACCAGGCGACGGCGGAGATCAGCACCAGCAGCACGAAGCGCCAGGGCTTTATGCCGCTCATGCCGATGGCCAGGGCCCCTGCGGTACGCAGGCCGTAGAGGAAGCGCAGGCTCAGGACGAGCATGACGTGGTGGCGTTGCAGGAGTGCACGGAAATTGTCGGCACGGGCGTGCAGCTGCGGCGCACGGGCCAGGAGTTGGTCACCCCAATAGCGGCCGAGAAAAAAGCAGAGCAAATCGCCGAGCAGGGCGCCGGCGAAGGCGGCGCCCATGACCGCAGGCAAGGCGAGATAGCCTTTATGGGCCGCGTAGCCACCCAGAATGAGCGCGGTCTCGCCTTCCAAAAAGGTGCCGGCGAAGACCATCGCATTGCCGTACTGCTGGATGAGTGCGGGGAGATCCATGGATTGGAGGCGGTGAGAGACGCCCCCAAGCGTAGCAAACCGGGTGCGGCGGGGCGCAGACGTGTCTCAGGAATGTTAACCGCCGCCCGGTTCCGGCTGGAACGGGCGGCGGCGAAAACCTATTCCTCGATGCCGTCGACCATGGCCAGCTGTTCGTGCCGCTTGCGGTGCGCGGCCATCCCCTTGAGGAGCGCGCCCAGGATGATCACGGCGCCGAGCAGCAGCGCCAGGGCGAGGGTCCCGTCGCCGACGGCCTTGAGCAGATGGTGCGTGCCTTCGGTGATGGGGGCAATCAGGCCGAGCTCCGACAGATAGCCGGGAATGTAGAAGAACCGACTGAACAGCACGGTGATCATGATGACGCCCATCACCAGCTTCACCGTGTGGTCCTTCACGTAGGTGGTGCCGATGGCGCCGAGCTGCACGCCGAACAGCGAGCCGGCCAGGATGATCATGGCGAGGCGCACGTCGACCACACCGTCCCACGCATACAGCAATGTGCCGCCGAGACCCATGACGAAGGCGATCACCAGTTCGGTGGCGGAGGCCATCAGCGCCGGGGCGCCCAGCACGTAGATCATGCCGGGCACACCGATGAAACCGCCCACCGCGATGGAGGAGGCGAGTGCGCCGGTAGCGAAGCCGAGCGGGATGATGAACAGCACCGAGACCTCGGCCTTGAGGCTGGTGAAGTACATCATGGTGCCCGGGATGCGCACCGATTGTACCCACCGCGCGAGGCGGGTCTTTTTGTGTTCGTGCACGTCGGCACCGGCCTGTTCGGCCCGGTACATCTTGTAGGCATCGCGCAGCACGAAGCCGCCGACAATGGCCAGTACGACGACGAAGATGAAGGACACGTACAGGCTCGTGCCGGTATCGCCGTAGGTATCCTTGATGCCGCTCATCACAATCTTGCCCGCGAGCATGCCGAGCTCGGCGAAGATGCCCATGATGATGCCCAGCTTCCAATCCACGTGGCCGTACTTGTGGCGCTTGAGAGCGGCGACGATGGCCTTGGGAAACTTGTGGGCGATGTTGGAGGCCACGGCAACGATGCCGGGTGCACCCAGGGTCATCATGGCCGGCGTGAGCACGAAGGCGCCGCCCGAGCCGATGAAACCGCTCACCATGCCGCCGATGAAACCGACGATGAACAGCAGGGTGACGTTGAACGCATTGAGTTCGATGAAGCTGATCGAATCCATCATGACGGCCGTCCTTTATTTCCCGTTGTTCTGCGCGGCCGGTTTCATGCCCAGCGCGTCCCAGAAATAGGCGGTGAAGGCGCCGTGCACGAGGGAAAACACGAAGGGGATGACGACGGGCATCAAGAAGTAGATTTTCTGGCCTTCGCGCGTGAGCGTGGCCCACTCGATGGTCTTGTCTGCGTACAGAAACAGCAGGTAATAAAGCGCGACGCTCGCCGCGCCGTAGATGATGGCCTTGTTCAGGCTGGCCGGGTTAATGGTCATGTTGCCCTCGCATGTGGTTTTGGAAGGTCGCGGTGTCCTGCCGCGCCGTCCGTGCAAGTCGAAAACACGTTTTAAGATTGTTCCGGGCGCATGGCCCAGGCCTTTTTTGGCGTTCTGAGCCTAGCAGGAATTGAAGCGCGCTCATTGCGGCGCCGGTAAATCATTTGGGATAGGCGAACGGCAAGCGACCGGAGCGGCTTTGTGGCTGAAGGGTGCTCGGGCGAGGGTTGCTACGGCAGGCGCGACAACGGGTTTCGCAGGGTGGTGAAGCAGGTTTGCCTGCCTGCTTCACCTGGCTTATCGCAACGCGCCCGGCACCGCGTGGTCGCGCAAGACGTCCAGCAGTGCCTTCCCGTAGGCCGCCAGTTTGCGCTCGCCAAAGCCGTGGATGTCGGCCAGCTCACCGAGACTTTGCGGACGGTGCGCCACGAGTTCGGCCAGCGTCGCGTCGTTGAAGATGACGTAGGGCGGCACATCGTGCTCCGTGGCCAGGCGTCGGCGCAGGGCACGCAGTTCCTCCCACAGCTCGCCGCCGGCCCCCGCGGGCGGGGCGGTGCTGCGGCCTTTCTTGCCGCTGCGCACCGGCGCCGTCTCCTTGCGCAGGGCGAGGCGTTCCTCGCCGCGCAGCACCGGGCGGCAGGGCTCGGCGAGATGCAGGCTGCCGTGGCCTTCCACGTCCACGCCGATGAGGCCGCGGGCGATGAGCTGGCGGAACAGACCGCGCCAGTCGGCGGCGGAGAGGTCCTTGCCGAGGCCGAACACGCTCAGCCTGTGGTGGCCGAACCGGCGCATGCGCTCGTCGTCTTTGCCGAGCAATACATCGACCAAATAGGTGACGCCGAAGCGTTGCCCGGTGCGGTGCACCGCCGAGAGCGCTTTCTGCGCCGCCTCGGTGGCATCCCAGGTGGCGGGCGGCGACAGACAGGTGTCGCAGTTGCCGCACTTCTCCGCGCGCTGCTCGCCGAAGTAGTGCAGCAGCACCTGGCGGCGGCAAGTGGTCACTTCGCACAGGGCGAGCATGGCGTCGAGCTTGTGGCGCTCGATGCGCTTGCGCGCCTCGTCGGCCTCGCCGGATTCGAGCATCTGGCGCAGGGTGATCACGTCTTCCAGGCCGTAGACCATCCAGGCGTCGGCGGGTAGCCCGTCGCGGCCGGCGCGGCCGGTTTCCTGGTAATAGGCCTCCATGCTCTTGGGCAGGTTCATGTGCGCCACGAAGCGCACGTCCGGCTTGTCGATGCCCATGCCGAAGGCGATGGTGGCCACCACGATGACCCCTTCCTCGTTGCGGAAACGTTCCTGATGGCGGCGCCGGTCCTCGGCGGCCATGCCCGCATGATACGGCAGGGCGGTGAGACCCTGGCCGGCGAGCCACGCGGCGGTCTCGTCCACCTTCTTACGGCTCAGGCAGTAGACGATGCCGGCGTCGTTCGGGTGCTCCTCACGGATGAAGCGCAA
>Ga0172382_10008542_pt1 | contig 14240 bp, 14 predicted proteins | sample Leawel138RmetaG_FD_122245 | JGI IMG/M metagenome (GOLD analysis project Ga0172382, IMG submission 122245) | Leachate microbial communities from a municipal landfill in Southern Ontario, Canada - Leachate well 138R metaG | ecosystem: Engineered > Solid waste > Landfill > Unclassified | place...
CTCAGCACTCAGCACTCGGCACTCAGCACTCAGCCGTTAGCCCCGGCATGTTTTGTTATCCTCGCCCGCAGCAGCCATAATCCGCTTCCCTCACTACCGTGTCCGATTCATGTCCGAAAATTCGCCCGATGTGCGCACCAGCGGTCCGCAACACACCCTCAGCCGCGACGGCACCCGCTACACCCTGCTCGGTACGGCCCATGTATCGCGTGCCAGTGCCGAGGATGTGAACGCACTGCTCGCCACCGGCGCGTTTGATGCGGTGGCGGTGGAGCTGTGTCCGGCGCGGCATCAGGCCCTGGTCAATCCCGATGTGTGGGGCCAGACCGATCTGTATCAGGTGTTCCGCCAGGGCCGCACCGCCATGATGGCGGCGAGCCTGGCGCTGGGCGCCTACCAGCAGCGCCTCGCCGAACAGTTCAACGTCCGCCCGGGCGAGGAGATGCGGGTGGCGCTGGAAGGGGCGCTGGCACGCGGCCTGCCGGTGCTGCTCATCGACCGCGACATCGGTACCACCCTGCGCCGGGTCTATCGCAACGTGCCCTGGTGGCAACGGCTCGATATCCTCGGCGGCCTGCTCGGCAGCGTGCTGTCGCGCGCGCAGGTGAGCGAACAGGAGATCGAGCGGCTGAAGGACGGTGACCTGCTGGAGACCACCTTCGCCGAATTCGCCGATCGCAATACCGTGCTGTATGAGCCGCTCATCGCCGAGCGCGACGAGTACATGGCGGCACGCCTGTGTCAGGAGGCGCAGCGCGACGGCCACAAGAACGTGCTCGCCGTGGTCGGCGCCGGCCATCTCAAGGGCATTGCCAGCCACCTGGAAACAGGTGGCGCCTGCACCGACGCGGATACCACCGTGCAGCGGCTGGAGGCGCGCCCGCCGGCGGCGCGTTGGCCCCGGCTGCTCCCCTGGCTGATCGTTGCCGTGATCCTGGCCGGCTTCGTCATCGGCTTCAGCCGCAGTCCCGAGCTCGGCATGTCGATGGTGTGGGACTGGCTGCTGATCAACGGCGTGTTGTCGGCGCTGGGCGCGCTCATCGCCGCGGGACATCCGGCGACCATACTCACCGCGTTTCTCGCCGCGCCCTGGACCTCGCTCAATCCGATGATCGGCGCCGGCATGGTGGCCGGGGCGGTGGAGCTGTATTTCCGCAAACCGCGCGTGGCCGATTTCAACAACCTGCGCCACGACGTCACCCACTGGCGCGGCTGGTGGCGCAACCGCGTCTCGCGCACCCTGCTGGTGTTTTTCCTCGCCAGCTTCGGTTCCGCCATCGGCACCTACGTCGCCGGCTTCCTCATCTACGGCCGCATCGTCGGCGCCTGAGCCGTTGCTCAGCTGCCGTGGCGCCAGCCCGCCTGTTCCGCCGCGATGACGATGCGGGCGCAGGCCGCGGCGTCGGAATCGGCCTGATGATGGCGCAGGTCGATGCCGAGGTAGCGGCATACGTCGGGCAGTTTGGTGGGGCGGATGTCCCACTGCGCGCGCGCCAGGCGCACGGTGCAGACGAAGGGCTGCGCCGGTACGGCGAGGCCATGGCTGCGGCAACAGGCCTGCAGCACGCCCTGGTCGAACGGCGCATTGTGCGCGGCGAAAAATTCCACCTGCGCCAGTGCCGGGGCGAAGGTTTGCCACACCGCCGCGAAGTCCGGCGCGTCTTTCACGTCGTGCCAGCCGAGGCCATGGATGTGGGTGAAGGAAAACGTGCGCGATGGCGGGCGGATCAGTTCGTACAACTGCTGCACGATGACACCGTCCTCGACGATGACGGCGGCCAGGGCGCAGGCGCTGTCGGCGCCGTAGGTGGCGGTCTCGAAGTCGATGGCGGCAAAGCGGCTCACGGGCCTACGGCGCCCCCAGCCAGCATTGCGGCTCGATCAATACCGTCGCCTCGGCATTGCCCAGCCACACCTGGCCCTCCTGTATCGTGCACTGCAGCTGCATGCCGCGCGTGACCAGGCCGGCGAGGGCGCGTGTCGCCTCCTGCGGCAGGTTGTATACCTGCAGGTTGTCGAAGCGGCGCAGCTCCGCTGCGGTGCGCTCCCACCACTGTTCCGCGGTGCGGCCGCCGTAGGCATACAGCACGACCTGACGGGCGCGGTTGCAGGCCTTGCGCAGGCGCCGCTCGTCGGGCAGTCCCACCTCGAGCCACAGCAGTATCTCGTCGCTCAGGCTGCGCTCCCACAACTGCGGCTCGTCGTCGGCACACACGCCCTTGGTGAACTGCAGCGCCGCGCTGGCGTGCAGGGCAAAGGCCAGCAGTCGCACCATCATGCGCTCGTCGGTCTCCGACGGGTGACGCGCCAGGGTCAGGCTGTGATCGGCGTAGTAGCCGCGGTCCATGTCCGCGATCTGCAGGTCGGCCTTGAAGATGGTTGCAGTGAGCGCCATAGCAGGATTCTGGGAGTGAGCAATTCAGTCAACGGAGGGTTGCCGCGCGTGGCGCGACCGCACTAGCGTACCACGCCGGCCCACTGGACAAGCGCCGATCATGGCTCACACTTTACCGTCAGCCGGAGCCTCCCATCCCGGCCCCCACGAGAACAGCGCCATGCCGTCCCCCTCACAAGCACCGGTCCTCTCGGTACGGCACTGGCTCGCCGCGGGCTGGCGCGACTATCGCGCCACTGCCGGGATCAGCAGCGGCTTCAGCCTGCTGTTCGTGCTGGTCGGCGCCTTCGCCGTGTGGGGTCTGCTGCGCCACGACCTTGCCCTGCTACTGTTTCCGCTGTTCGGCGGCTTCGTGGTGGTCGCCCCCATCCTGGTCACCGGCTACCAGCGCGCCGCGCGCCTGCTGCGCCAGGGGCAGACGCCGCGCTTTGGCGATCTCCTGCTCGGCATCCGCGAGGGTACGCCCGGCATCTGGTTTCTCACCTTTCTCCTCGGCCTCGGTTATCTCATCTGGATTACCGACGCCCTGATCATCTACGGCATCTACTTCGGCCAGCGCACCCTGCCGCTGGACGGCACGCTGTTCAGCGACCCGGTGCTGCGCGGCGATCTGCTCGGCTATCTGCTGTACGGCGGCCTGCTGGGGCTGGGGATCGCCGCCATGGGCTTCGTCGTGGCGGTGTTCGGCATACCGCTGATCCTGCACCAGCGGCTGGGCTTCATCCATGCCGTCAACCGCAGCGTGATCACGGTATTCCGCCACCCGCTGCTGATGTTGCGCTGGGCGCTGACCCTGGCCGTTGCAACGCTGCTCACCCTGAGCCTGGCGCTGCCGTTGCTGGCGGTGGTGCTGCCGGTACTGGCCTACGCCAGCTATGCGGCCTACGACGCGCTGTTTCCCGCAGGCGGCGGGCCAGCGGACTGAGCCGCCGCCTCGCGCAGGCAGGCGGCGACGGCGGCATCGTCCAGTTCCGTATAGGCGGCGCGGTTGAAGGTGACGATGGCCCCGGCCATCTCGGACCAGGTGAAGCCCGAGCTCCACGGCGGCGGCGCCAGCGTTCCCTGCGGCCGGCGTGGAAACAGCCACAGCCGCCCGGGGCGGTAGAGCAGGCTGTAGGGGGTCGCGCTGCGGTGCAGTTCGGCGATGGCCTGCCATGCCGCCGTGCTGTCGCCCCAGGCCGTACAGGCGGCGGGATAGGGCTCGCTGCCGCCGTTGTGCTGCCAGCGCGCGTCCTCCACCGGCAGGGCGGCGCTGGCCACATAGAGCTGGAAATGCAGATGATTGACCGAGGCAAAGGCGCCGTAACTGTTGTAGCCGATGCCAACGCCGGGCAGCGTCATGCCCAGCTGCTCCAGCACGCGCCAGGCATAGTCATGCTGCGCGCGCTGCAGATACTGCGGCAGGCACCGTTCCCGCTCCGGCACCAGCAGGGTGTGCAGCTCGGCAAACGGGTACTTGTTGTAGTACAGGTCTACCCCCAGCCCGCCCAGCTCGCCGCGCCAGAACACCTCTCGCTGCATGAACGGCTTGTTGAAATGAAAGGCGCGCTCCTCGAACGGCGCGCTGATGCCTTGGGGCGGCTGCTGGCTGATGCGCTTGGGGCGGAAGGAGCGCAAATGATTGAACTGCACCTGCCATGGCCCGGCCTGGCGCCGCTCCGTCGGCTGCAGGGCGGCAAAGTCGATGGCCGCGATCTTGAGAAATACCAGCAGGTCCTCTTCCACCTCGCTGAGCGGCAGACCGGCGGCCAGCGCGCTGCGGTAGCGCGCCAGCAGCGCCGCGTATTGCGTGCGCAGCTCCGGCCCCAGCGCCGCCAGCACCGGCGGGTCGAAGGTGGCATTGGCGGCGAGCAGGATGAAGGCGCCCAGCGACTGCTGCGCCAGCAGCGGCCGCAGCCCGGCGATGAAGGCGTGCCGCAGGTGTTCGGTGTCGCGAAACGGAGGCGTGTCCATGGCGCTGCATCATACCCGATGGCCGGCCCCATGCGGCTGCGGCGGCGGCCTGTGCCGTGCGGTATGATCCGCGCCTGTCGACAACAGCAACAAGGAGCCTTTCCGTGGCCAAGCAGATCATTCATACCGACCAGGCGCCCAAGGCCATCGGCACCTATTCGCAGGCAGTGAAGGTGGGGGACACCGTGTACCTGTCCGGGCAGATCCCGCTGGTGCCGGAGACCATGGAGCTGGTGCAGGGCGACATGCGGGTGCAGGTAGGCCGGGTGTTCGCCAACCTGAAGGCGGTGGCCGAGGCCGCCGGCGGCACCCTGGCCGATGTGGTCAAGCTCAACGTGTTCCTTACCGACCTGACGCACTTCCCTCTGGTCAACGAGGTGATGGCCGAATATTTCGCGCCCCCCTATCCGGCCCGCGCCGCTGTGCAGGTGGCCGCCCTGCCCAAGGGCGTGGCGGTGGAGATGGACGGGGTGATGGTGCTGGGGCAGTGATCATGTCCCGTGCGACGGCGTCGCGCTGAGCCGCCACGACCGTCATGCCGCGCGTGCCTGGCGACCCGCTCACCCGCCTTGCCCTGGCGGCCGTGCTGCTGCTTGCCGCGGAGTTTGGCGGCGCCGGCCTGCTGTCCAACCTGGAATACCGCTACGGCGATCTGCTGTTGCGGCTGCATGCGCAGCAGCAGCAGGCCGACCCGGACATCGTCATCGTCGATATCGACGAGCGCAGTCTGGATCAGATGGCGCCGCTGGCCGGGCGCTATCCCTGGCCGCGCGCGATCTTCGCCGAACTGATCGAGGGCATGGCGCGGCAGCAGCCGGCGGCCATTGTGTTCGACATCCTGTTCTCCGATGCCGATGCGGCCAACCCGGACGGCGATGCCTGGCTGGGCGATGTGGCGCGGCAGCAGGGCAACGTCTACTTCCCGCTGCTGCACCTCGCCGGCGGTGACGCGCAGGGCGTGCCGCTGGCGCAATACGGCACGCTGCTCGGCATCGAGCGGGGGCCACAGGCACGCGACGACGCGCGCGCGGCCCTGCTGCTGCCGCTGCCGGCGCTGGCCGAGACCGGCCGGCTCGGCGCCATCAACTACAGCGAGGATGCCGACGGCGTGGGACGCCGCTATCACCTGTATCGCGACGCGCAGGGCTGGCGCATCCCGTCGTTGCCGGCGCGGGTCGGCAGGGACCTGGGTTTCACCATCCCGCCGCAGCCCGACCTGCTGCTCAACTGGCGCGGCCCGGCGCTGAGCTACACGCGCCTGTCCCTGTTCGATCTCTACGACGACCTCGCGCGCAGTGCGCCGCGGCGACCCCACGATGAACTGCGTGGCAAGATCGTGCTCATCGGCTCCACCGCGGCCGGCATGCATGACCTGCGCAGTACCGCCATGGGGAGCCTGTTCCCGGCGGTGGAGATCATCGCCACCGCCCTCGACAATCTGAAGCATGGCGATGCCTTGCGTGCCGCGCCGCCGCTGGCCGCGCCGCTGGCGGCGCTGCTGTTGCTGGCGGCCTTGTTCCTGGCCTTCCGCCGCCACATCAATCCGCTGCGCATCGGCCTTGGCCTGCTCGTCGCCACGCCGCTGCTCGCCGCCGCGCAGTACGGTGCGCTGCAGCTGCGCTGGGTCGTGCCGCTGTTCACGCCGCTGGTGTTCGGCTGGATGTATTACTTTGCCGCGGCGCTGCACGCCTGGCTGCGCGAGCGGCGCGAACGCGAACGTTCGGTGCAGATCTTCAGCCGTTTTCTCGACCCGCGCGTGGTGCAGGACCTGGTGGCGCAGGGCGAGGCGGCGCTGGCGCTGAAGAGCCAGAGCCGCCAGCTCACCGTGCTGTTCTCCGACATCCGCGGCTTCACCACGCTGTCCGAGCAGCACACCGCCGAGGAGATCGTCGACTTGCTCAACGACTACTTCTCGCGTCAGGTGCAGGTGATCTTCAAACACCATGGCACCATGGACAAATTCATCGGTGACGCCATCATGGCCTTCTGGGGCGCGCCGGTGGATGACCCGCATCAGGCAGTGCATGCCGTGCACGCGGCACTGGAGATGTGCGATGCGCTGGAAGAATTCCGCAGCCACCTCGGCCCCTCCGGCGCGCACTTCGACGTCGGCATCGGCATCCACACCGGCCCGGCGGTGGTGGGCTTCATCGGCTCGGCCAACCGCCTCGACTACACCGCCATCGGCGACACCGTGAATCTCGCCAGCCGCATCGAGGGCCAGACCAAGGGCGTGGCGCGTGTGCTGGTCTCCGCCGACACCCGCGCCCTGTGCGGCGAGACGTTTGACTTTGTCGACCACGGTTCCTATAAGGTGAAGGGCCGTGCCCAGGAGGTTCGGCTGTACGAACCATGCCGGAAAACGGCAGATGCAAGTGACAAGTGAATGAACTTGCTGCGCTCGTACTGTTATAGATTCAAAACAGCCGTGCGCGCCGCGCACTCCTCCACTTGTCACTTGTATCTATTCTTCGCCGCGAGGTCTGCAATGAAACGACGGCTTGTTACACTCCTGCTGTGCGGCCTGAGCCTCGCGGTTCAGGCCGATCCGGCCCAGGTGATCCGCGCCACCGAACTGAAGGACAAGCCGTTCAGCGATGCGCTGACGCTGCTGCCGCTGGCGGAGCAGGCGCGGGTGGAGGTGCTGGCGCGCGAAGGCGGCTGGTACCAGGTGCAGGCCGAGGGCAAGCGGGGCTGGGTGCGCATGACGGCGCTGCGCCTCGGCGATGGCAGCGCCAAATCAGGTGACTCCGGCGTGGGCTCGGCGCTGCAGTTCCTTTCCACTGGCCGTTCCGGTTCCAGTGGCGTGACGGTGGCCACCGGCGTGCGCGGTCTTGATGCGGCCGACATCACCAATGCCGTACCCAATCCCAGGGCCGTCGACAGCCTCGACAAGCTGGCGATCGCGCCGGACGATGCGCGCCGCTACGCGGCCCAAGAAAATCTGCAGGCGCAAAGCATTGCCTATCTACCGGATGCGAAGCAGGCAGTACAGCAGAAACAGCAGAACACCAACCCCTTCCCCTGGGAATGACCGGCATGGCCAACATCCATCTCAAGCTGTTGTGCGCCGCGGCGCTGAACTTCGCCACTGCCGCTGTTGCCGGCCCGCTGGACGGGCTGCTCGGCAATGGCGTCGATCTGGGCCGCATCGTGAAATCCGCCAAGGACGCCTTTGCCGAGGTGCGCCCGGAGCAGGAGCGTGCCATCGGCCACGAGGCCGCTGCCGTGCTGCTCGGCGCCGTGCCGCTGGTCAGGGATCAGGGGCTGCAACGCTATCTCAATCGCGTCGGCCGCTGGGTCGCCCTGCAGAGCGAACGCCCCGAGCTGGAGTGGCGTTTCGGTCTGCTCGATTCCATGGACGTGAACGCCTTCGCCGCACCCGGCGGCTATGTGTTCATCACCCGGGGCCTGCTGCTGCGCATGGGTTCCGAAGCCGAGCTGGCCGGCGTGCTGGCGCACGAGGTGGCCCACGTGGTGCGCCAGCATCACCTGCAGGCGGTGCGCAAGGGGGCGCGGATCGATCTCGCCATTGGTGTCGCCGGCACCCAGGTGAAGAGCGGCGACCGCGACAAGCTGGACAAGATCGCCGGTGGTTTCAAGGAGCTGTACAGCCGCGGCCTGGACAAGGACGACGAGCATGAGGCCGATCGCATGGGGCTGGTGCTCGCCGCCCGCGCCGGCTATGACCCCTACGGCCTGCCGGCCACCCTGCAGACCCTGGGCGCGATGAACCCCCAGGATGGTGCGCTCGCCTTTCTGTTCAAGACCCATCCGGCGCCGGGGCAGCGCCTCAACCTCATCGATGCCGTGTTCGCCCCGCTGGAGGCCTATGCCGGTCAGCCGGCGGTGAAGGATCGTTTCCTGCGCGAGCTCACCGCCGCGCAGAAGCGCGGTGCCTTCGCGGCGCCGGGCGTCACCTTCACTGCGGCCGTGTCGCCGGCGGCCGCCCGGCATCTGCACCGTCACGACTAAAGGGAATTTGGGGCAGCCCGGCCAGCCGGGCTTCCCCTGCGGAAGAGATGGATCACAGCGACTCCCCACCCGCCACGGCCCTCAAGGGCGTCGGGCCGCGCCTCGCCGCGCGGCTGGAACACCTCGGCATCCACACCGTCGAGGACCTGCTGTTCCACCTGCCGCTACGCTACCAGGACCGCACCCGCGTGGTGCCCATCGGCACCCTGCGCCCCGGTGATGAGGCGGTGGTGGAGGGCGAGGTGCTGCTCACCGAGATCAAGTTCGGCAAGCGGCGCATGCTGCTGTCGCGCATCAGCGACGGCAGCGGCGCACTGACCCTGCGCTTCTTCCACTTCAGCGCCGCCATGCAGCAGTCCCTCGCCCGCGGCAGCCGCGTGCGCTGCTACGGCGAGGCGCGCCCCGGCACGGTCGGGCTGGAGATGGCGCACCCGGAGTTTCGCCGCGTCGACGACACCGCGCTGACCACGGTGGAGGATCACCTCACCCCGATCTACCCCACCACCGAGGGACTGCAACAGCCGTCGCTGCGCAATCTCACCAGTCAGGCCCTGCAATGGCTGCACGACGGCCGTCTGCCGCTCGTCGATCACCTGCCGCCGGAACTGCTGCACGGTCTCGGCTTTCCTGCGCTGCAGGAGGCCATCACCTATCTGCACCGGCCGCCGCCCGATGCGCCGCTGGCCATGCTGGCCGAGGTGCGCCATCCGGCACAGCGCCGTCTCGCCTTCGAGGAACTGCTGGCCCACACCCTGAGCCTGCGCCGTCTGCGTGCCCAGGCGCAGCGCCATCGGGCGCCGCCCCTGCGCGGCGACGGCGCGCTGCGGCAGAAATTTCGCGCTGCCCTGCCGTTTCCACTCACCAAAGCGCAACACAAGGTGAGCGCCGAGATCGCCCACGACCTGCAACAGCCGCATCCGATGCAGCGCCTGGTGCAGGGCGACGTCGGCTCGGGCAAGACGGTGGTGGCGGCACTGGCCGCGCTGCAGGCAGTGGAGGCCGGCTGTCAGGCGGCGGTGATGGCGCCCACCGAGCTGCTGGCCGAGCAGCACTTTCACAACTTCACGCGCTGGCTTGCGCCGCTCGGCATCGAGGTGGCCTGGCTGGCCGGCAAACTGAAGACCAAGGCGCGGCGCGACATGCTGGCATGCCTGGCCGACGGCAGTGCGCGCATCGCCGTCGGTACCCACGCCCTGTTTCAGGAGGGCGTCGAGTTTCATGACCTCGGTCTGGTCATCATCGACGAGCAGCACCGCTTCGGCGTGCATCAGCGCCTGGCCCTGCGCGAGAAGGGCCGGAACGGCGGGCGCTATCCGCACCAGCTGATCATGACCGCCACGCCGATCCCGCGCACCCTGGCGATGACCGCCTATGCCGACCTCGACTGCTCCGTCATCGATGAACTGCCGCCGGGACGCACGCCGGTGGAGACGGTGGTGCTCCCCGACAACCGCCGCGACGAGGTGGTGGCACGGGTGCACTCCGCCTGCCGTGCCGGCCGCCAGGCCTACTGGGTGTGCACCCTGATCGAGGAGTCGGAAACGCTGGCCGCGCAGGCGGCGCAGGATACCGCCGCCCTGCTCGCCGAGGCGCTGCCCGATCTGCGCATCGGTCTGGTACACGGCCGCCTCAGGCAGGACGCCAAGGAGCAGGTGATGGCCGCCTTCAAGGAGGGGCAGATCGATCTGCTGGTGGCCACCACCGTCATCGAGGTCGGCGTCGACGTGCCCAACGCCTCGCTGATGATCATCGAGAATGCCGAGCGCCTGGGTCTGGCGCAGCTGCACCAGCTGCGTGGCCGCGTCGGCCGCGGCAGCGCCGAAAGCCACTGCGTGCTGATGTACCACGGCCCGCTGTCGCAGCAGGGCAAGGAGCGGCTGGCGGTGATGCGCGAAACCGCCGACGGCTTCGAGATCGCGCGCAAGGACCTCGAGCTGCGCGGCCCCGGCGAGGTGCTGGGCACACGCCAGACCGGCATGTGGCAGCTGCGCATCGCCGACCTGCAGCGCGACCAGTCCCTGCTGGCCGAGGCCAGCAAGAGCGCCGACCTGCTGCTCAAGCGCTGGCCGCAGCAGGCGGCCCTGCTGATCCGCCGCTGGGTCGGTGCGGCGACCCGCTACGGCGAGGTATGATGCGTCACCCGAAGTTGCAAGTTTCAAGTTGCAAGTGACAAGAGTAACCCTCACGCGGAGCATGTCCGCGTCGCTTGCCTGCTTGTAACTTGCCACTTGTCACTTGGAACTGATTCTTTGGACAACTACGGCAAACACAGCAGCGAACCCGCCTGGCACGCCCCGCGCCGCCTGTTGCGCAGCGCCGTGCCCGCCGCCATCTGGCCCTGGCTGCTCGACCCCTCGTCGCTGACGCGGCGTTTGCAACAGGCCTGCGGCGATGGCTTTCGCGTCCAGGTCCTGCAGCAGCGCTGGGAACTGCCGCAACTGAGCGAGGCACGGGTGCTCGGCATCAAGGCCGGGCGTCATGCCCTGGTGCGCGAGGTGCGCCTGCGCTGCGGCGACCGCCCCTGGGTGTTCGCGCGCACCGTGATCCCCGCCGCCACCCTCACCGGCCGTGAGCGCCGCCTCGGCCACCTCGGCACGCGGCCGCTGGGCGGCCTGCTGTTCCGCGACCGCAGCATGCGCCGTGGTGAACTGGAGGTAGCACGCATCATGCGCGGCCAGCCGCTGTTCCGGCTCGCCTGCGCCGGGCTCGACAGCATGCCGGCAGAACTGTGGGGGCGGCGCTCGCTGTTCTTCCTGCGCGACAAACCGCTGCTGGTGTGCGAAATGTTTCTCCCGGGGGTGGGTGAGCGATGAGGCTCGGGGAACGGGTGATGCAGATACTGCCGTGGCTGCGCCTGGCGCGGCTGCATCGTCCGGCGGATCTGGGCCTGCTCTGGCTGCTCGGTCTGTGGGGGGGGTGGCTGGGCAGCGACGGCAAACCCTCAGCCGCGGCGCTGTTGCTGCTGTTGCTGGCGCTGCTGGCCCTGCGTGCCCTTGCCTGGCTGATACACGACCTGGCCGCCGCGCTGCTGGCCCATCCGCGCCACAGTGCCGTCGAGGTTCTGCGCGGGATGCCGCTGCCGCTGCGCTGGCTGGCCGGGGCGGAACTGGTGCTGGCCCTGGTGCCGCTGCTCCTGCTCGGCTGGCCGACCCTGATCATCGCGTTGTGCGCCGCCCTGCTCGGCGCGGCGTTCCTGTGGCTGCGTCTGCGTACCTTCCTCGGCGAGCTGCTGCTCGCCCTGGCCCTGGCCTGCACTACCCTGGCCGGCTTCACCGCCGCCGGCGCCCTGCCGGGCAAGACGGCCTGGCTGGTCTATACCGCTGCCGTGCTGTGGAGCGGCGCCGCCCTGATCCAGTACGCCGCACTGCACCTGCAACAGCACGCCCGCCTCGGCATCAAGAGCATCACCATGCTGTTCGGCCGCGCCGACCGCTGGCTCATCGCCCTGCTGCAGCTCTTCGCCCTTGCCGCCCTCGGCCTCGCCGGACACCAGGAAAAGCTCGGTATCTTCATGCACCTCGCCCTCGCCGTCGGCCTCGCCCTCGGCCTGTACCAGCAGTACCTCATGGCCGGCGCCAGCGAAACCGGCTACCGCCGCGCCTGGCTCAACAACCTGTGGTTCGGCCTCGCCCTGTTCTGCGGCATCGCCTTTTCCTATCTGTGCCGCTGCGCGCCGGCCGCGTGACACCGCTTACAAGCCGGCCCACCACAGGCGCAGGCGCAGCCCCCAGCCGGTGGTGTAGCCGCGGGTGACGAAACGGATCTCCCCCGCGCCGTCGAGCACGAACATCGCCGGCACGCCGCTCACGCCCCATTGCCGCGCGATGTCGCCCTGTTCATCTGCCACCGTCGGCCAGTGCAGGCCGTGCTGTGCGAGATAGTGGTTCACTTCCGGCGAGGTACCCGACTGCAGCGCCACCGTCAGCAGCGGCACATCCCGCACCAGGGCATCCATCGTCCCCTGCTCGGCGCGGCACACCGGGCACCAGCTGCCCCAGAAATACACCAGCGCCGGCGCACCGCGCAGTTGCGCGAGGTCGAAGGTGCGGCCGTCGCTCAAGGTGGCGGTGAGGGCCGGCGCCGGGCCGCGGGCGGCGTCGCGGGTGAGAAAGGCCTCGACGGCCAGCAGCAAGGCCAGCAGCAGCACCAGCTCACCGCCGAACCGCAACAGGCGGCGCGGCGTAAGCCAGAGGCGCAGACGGGAGAGCGACACCGGGGACACGGGAGGGATGTTCCTTGAAGGCTAACCGGGCCTAGGGCATGTCACGGGCGCCTGTGGCGCCCCCGGTTGCATGATGGTCGCGGATGCGGAGCATCCGCTCAGGCTTTGCTACGGGCTTTTTTTTCCGTGCCCCCGGGCAGGCGCTGCTCACCCTTGCCGAGCAGCAGCGGGCTCTCCTTGATGAGGTAGTCCTTGAAGGCCTGCGCCACCACCGACAGGCGCTTGCCGTGCCGGTTCACCACATACCAGTAGCGCATGATGGGGAACTCGGCGACGTGGAGGATCACCAGGCGGCCGAGGGCCAGCTCCATCTCCACGGTGTCGCGCGACAGCAGGCCGAGACCGAGTCCGGCCTGCACCGACTGCTTGATGGCCTCGTTGCTGCCCACCTCCATGCCGGTGGTGATGCGCACGTCGTGCTGGGCGAAGAAGCGCTCCATGGCGATGCGCGTGCCGGAGCCCGGCTCGCGCACCAGAAAGACCTCCTGTTCCAGGCGCTGCAGCGGGATCTTCTTTTCCTTGGCCAGCGGATGCTCCGGCGGGGCGACGATGACCAGCGGGTTTTCCAGGAAGGCCTCGTAGCCGAGGTCCATGTCCCCCGGCGGCTGTCCCATCACCACCAGGTCCACCTCGTTCTCCGCCAGTTGGGTCAGCAGGGTCTCGCGGTTGGTGACGTCGAGGCTGACGGTGACGCCGGGATAGCGCTGGCAGAAGCCGGCGAGCAGCACCGGGATGAAGTAGTTGGCGGTAGAGGCGACGGAGATCTTGAGGCGGCCCTTGCCGAGGCCCTTCATGCTGTTGAGCACGCCCTGCAGTTCATCGATCTGCTGCAGGATGCTGCGGCTGTAGTGGTAGACTTCCCTGCCCATCTCGGTGAGGAAGATCTTCTTGCCCAGGTGTTCGAACAGCGGCACGTCGAGCTGGTTCTCCAGCTGCTTGACCTGCATGGACACCGCCGGCTGCGTCAGGCACAGCTCCTCGGCGGCGCGGGTAAAGCTGAGGTGGCGGGCGACGGCGGAGAAGACGCGAAGTTGGCGCAGGGTTACGTTCATAAGTGATTTCTTATGTATCCCATTACAACAATTTAATTTACATTATGTCTTCGCAGTCTACACTAGTTCTGCTGCACGATTCAAAGCGAGAAGTGTAGACCGCGGCGGCCAATTCCAAAAATCAGACCGCCCCGCGGAAGTCGAATATCTGTGAGGGAGCCCGGGGCGGCGCATCGGCAACGAGGCGCCGCCTTTTTAATTCCCCGGTTATCGACAGCGCCGGTGCAAATCCGCATCATTAGCCCCTTTCCAGCCGGGTCAATGCGACCCGGTGCCACAGCCCGCGAGAACACGCCATGTCCGAAGTCGTTTTCAACTCCGAACTGAAAAGTCTCCCCCTGATCCAGCGCGGCAAGGTGCGCGACATCTACGCCATCGACGACAGCAAAATGCTGTTCATGGCCACCGATCGCCTGTCTGCCTTCGACGTGGTGCTGCCGTCGCCGATCCCCGGCAAGGGCAAGGTGCTCACCGGTATGTCCAATTTCTGGTTCGAGCGCACTGCGCACATCGTCGCCAATCACCTCACCGGCATCGACCCGGCCAGCGTGGTGTCCGCTGCCGAGGCGGGGCAGGTGGCGGGCCGTGCGGTGGTGGTGCGCAAGCTGAAGCCGCTGCCGGTGGAGGCCATCGTGCGCGGCTA